>OBWX01000005.1_pt1 | contig 314848 bp, 293 predicted proteins | sample 1476571 | NCBI WGS metagenome assembly OBWX01 (sample SAMEA2580139, study PRJEB22360) | human gut metagenome | biome: human gut; feature: human-associated habitat; material: faeces | place: Denmark | collected 2008/2010 | reverse complement strand
CTGGAACATGGCCATCGGGCGATGCAGAAAAAGGGCGGGCGTAGCCGATAACCGCGACAGGTTCGCAGTCCGGGTAGTGTTGAGCGATCGATGCATCAATGGAATCTGCTGTCGGCGCAGAAGAGAAGCGCAAGTTATCCATAATCGGTCCCGTTTCCTAAGATTCACAAAGTCAATGGAACGCCATGCGTTCGCGATGGCGTTCCGGGGAAAATCAGTTTGCTTCGCGCTATATCCGCCGCTGACGACGGCGAACAGGGCGAGGTCGTTTTGTTTTCTCCACCGTGGCGACGCCGGCCAGATAATCGGCCAGGGCAGCAGGAGAAGGGTGGGTGAAGAGGTCAAGCAACGTCAGGGTGGAAAATTCGTGACGTTGTAACAAAACGTGCAGTTGCACCAGATTCAGCGACGTTGCGCCCGCCTCAAAGAAGTTTTCTGCGGGCGTGACAGACTCGCCAACCACCTCGCGGAAGGCGTCGCAAATCAGGCTGACGGTGCTCTCGTCCGCCGCAATGTGTGGCTGAGAGTGCTCAGGGCATACGCGCGGTGAGCGCTCTGCGCATTGCCCTGCGTGTTTAACGGGAGGCACCAGCGCGGCGAGCGGCAGTTGCCAGCCGCTTTCATCCTCGGCCATTCGGTTTAGCAATGCGCAATACTGTTCAAACTGGCGCGCCACCTGCCCGGCAGGAAACAGCGCGGCGACAAAATCCCAGTTAAAGCGCAGTTCGCCTTCGGATTCATAAATCTGGTGATCGAGCCAGACCTGCGGCGTCTGGGAGATGCCCCAGACCGGTTTGAGCAGATTACGCCGGGCGAGGAAGTTATCCTGCTCAAAGCCCAGTGCGCTGGTAAAGACGACGGGCATCGGAACGGCAGGCACGTTTTGCCGTTGCGCCAGTTGACGCATCACGCGGATGGCTGACACATCGCGGTGGTTGAGGTTCTGGCTCAGCCGCTGCTGTAGTGACTGCGCGCTGTGCAGCCAGCTTTCGCCGGGATGCCAGCTCAGCAGCATCAGCGAGGTGAAATCGCCCAGAATCTGGTTGATTTGCGGGTGCAGCGGTCGCCTGTCGAAAAGCGTAAGGTTAAGCGTGAACTCAGGCTGTGCACTCCATGCAGAGAGAACCGTTGACCACACCGACAACAGTACGGCCGACGGGGTGAGATGGGCGTCAGCCGCCCGTTTTTTCAGCCGATGCCAGCGCGTGCTGTCCAGCGCGCCGTTCAGGCGGGCGAAGCGCGGTGTTTCAACCTCCTGAGGCAAGCAGCGCAGCGGCAACGCAGGCGCCGGAGGAATATCATCAAGTTGCGCCTGCCACCATGCCAGAGAATCTGCGTTAAGCGACTGGATCGCGGGTTGTTGCAGGTAATCCCTGTAGGTGACGGGTAGCGGCGGAGGCAACTGTTGCGGATATTGGTAGCCATGTTCCAGCTCCGCCAACAGAATCTGCATGCTCAGCCCGTCAAGTAACAGGTTATCCAGACACAGCCACATGCGGGCGGGCATCCCGTCAACGTAACCGACCTGGAGATCGAATACCGGCCAGACTTCGGGGTTGAGTACCTGATGGGCCAGTTTTTCGCGCACCTGCAACGCCTCTTCAGGCGTATGGAGGATGTGTGCGGGTATTACCCAGCGAGGCGTCTGTTCGAGCACCTGTTGCTGTCCATCACGCACGACGGCGCGTAGCATATCGTGGCGGGCGATTAATCGGTTCCAGACCGTCTCCAGCCGGGTGAGATCCAGATCGGCAATTTCAAATTCAACAAAGAAATGTGAGCCGACGCCGCCCAGGGCAAAGCCCGGCTGACGCCCCACCAGGTAAGCCTGCTGCACGTCGGTAAGCGCAAAGGGCTGGTAGCGATCTTCAGGGGAGTGGACGAATGGTTGTTCGACCGGGACGTCGGTTTTCCGCAGCGTGGCGGCAAAATCCGCCAGCCGGGGATGATTAAACAGGTCGCTTAATTGCGCTTCATAACCTGCCTGATGAAGTTGCCCGATCAGACGGGTCGCCAGCAGGCTATCGCCGCCTTGCTGGAAGAAGTCGGTTTCTCTGGTGACATTGCCAGTTGATAAGAGTTGCTGCCAGAGGGCGGCAACCTGTTTTTCAATGTCGCCCTGGGGTAAATCCGCTTCGGCCGGGTTTTCCGCTTCAGGGGTATGACGACGCTTCAGCGCCTGGTAGTCAATTTTCCCGTTAGCCGTCAGCGGTAAGGCGTCGAGGAAGACGATCCGTTGCGGCACCATCCACCCCGGCAGACGCCCGGCGAGGGCGGCCTGAAGTTGACGGGGATCGCGGCGCACCTGCCTGTCAGGACATTGTACGAGGAAGCGTTGTAACCCCGCGACCTCATCGCCATGCTGACAGTTGAAGCCGGCCGCGCTAAATAATGCCGCCCAGTCGGCGCTGTTATGCAGCAAGGCCTCCGGCTGCCCATTGGTTAACAGGAGCGTGCTGAGTAGGGCGGACGGCGTTAACTGGCGAAACTCCATCACGTAGAGCAGCGCGCCGGGAACGGCAAGCTGTTGTAATGTCGCAAGGAGCCCGGGATCTTCCGGCAGCAGACGATGCAGGGCGTTATTAAGCCAGATAATGTCCGCCGAGTGAGCGTGCGCCGCCAGCGTGTCTGCATTCCAGAGGGACAGACGGGCGCCAGGCCAGGGGGCGAGCCTCTGCCGGGCGCTCAGCAGCATCTCCTGGCTCTGCTCAAGCCCGACATACTCAATCTGTCCGGCGTTGAGCTGTGCTAACAGCGATTCTGCGGCGCGGCCAGTGCGGGTTCCCACCTCAAGCAGGCGTACCGGGCGCTGTAAGCGCTGTGCAAGCTGTTGGCAAATTGTCGCCAGTTCCTGAATATACGGGGCGCTGGCCGGATGGTTAAAGGCCAGGCTTTCCGGGGACCACTGCGCGTCGTTCAGTAACGACAGTTCGTTACGGGCACCGCGAAGAATTTGCGATAACGTTAAATCATGTCCGCTGAAGTGCGGGTGCTCATCCTCGCGTTCTTCACCAGCGCAGACCTGATAACCTTCAGCAGCGGGCTTCAGTCGCCGTTGTGTCACCAGAAATGCTAACCAGCGTTCCACCACGGCCTGCCAGCGCGGCTGGATAGCGAGTGAGTTCATCAGGGGGAGAGGATCGGCGCCAGCGGTGTGACCCGGCTTCAGTTTTAGCAGGCGATGCTGAAGGAAATCGGCTACCTGTTCTGCGGAGATCTCTGGCGAGATGGCGCAACAGGGCAACGTTCCCGCAAGCGTGTGCCACGCCTGCGGCAGTGCCGGGTTCCGATGATCGGTAACGCAAAAAGCCTCGCCCTGAGGAACAACGTATGCCGCCAGCGTTTTTTCTTTTTCGCCGATCGCCAGAACGGTTGCTTGTTTCACCCCCGCCAGCTGGCTGAGCGCGCTTTCGATTTCGCCCAGCTCGATGCGATATCCTCCGACTTTGACCTGCTTGTCGCGACGACCGAGGAACTCGATTGTGCCATCTGGCCAGTAGCAGCCGAGATCGCCGGTGCGATACCAGCGCTCGTCCGGGAGCGTCAAAAATTGCTGCTCGCTACGCAGGGGATCGTTGAAATAGCCTTCCGCGACCCCAATGCCGCCAATCCATAATTCACCCGGCACCCAGTCAGGACAGTCCCGGCCCTGTTCATCCACCACCCGGTAGCGTTGGTTGGTTAGCGGAAAACCGTAAGGGATGGAGCGCCAGTGGGCGGGGACGTCGTGAATTTCGCAGGCGTTAGACCAGATAGACGCCTCGGTGGCACCGCCCATCGCGATAAATTGTCCTTGTGGCCGGAAGGCCCGATAACGGGCGGGGAGGTCAAGCCCGATCCAGTCGCCGGAAAGCATCACTGCGCGCAGGTTTTCCGGCGTGGCGTCGGCGAAACCTTCACACCAGGTCAGCAGCATATCGAACAGCGCCGGGACGCTGTTCCAGAGCGTGACCTGATGGCGCTGGATCAGCTCACACCATGCGTGAGGATCGCGCCGTTGATTTTCCATCACCATCACCAGCGCGCCGCCCGCGCGCAGTACGCCAAAAATGTCGTAAACCGATAAATCAAAATGTAGGGCGGAGAGGGCCAGCACCCTGTCATGCGGGCCAACCTGATAGCGGGTATTGATATCGCAACAGGTGTTAAGCGCTCCCCGGTGAGAAATGACTACCCCTTTCGGCGTACCGGTAGAGCCGGAGGTGTAGATAATGTAGGCCGGTTGCGTGGGGGCGCGTACTACCGGGTTGGCGATCGGCTCCGCCTCAATGGCCTGCTGCCAGGCAAGGACGGGAATATCGTCTGACCCGGCGCTGGCGTCGTGCTGACAAATGAGCACCAGCCGGACGCTGGCGTCAGCGTAGATTTTCTCGCGCCGTGCGGCAGGCTGATCCAGCGAAACCGGAACGTAAACCGCCCCGGCCAGCAGGACGGCCAGAACCGCAACAAGTTGTCCTGCGCCTTTCGACATCGTGATAGCCACATTATCGCCAGGCTGAACCCCGCACTCGATTAACCTGCCCGCGCAACGGCGGGCATAGTCTGTCAGCTCATGATAATTCCACTGATAACGCATGTCCGTTACCGCCAGCGCCTGCGGCTGTTGCAGAGCGATACGGAAAATGCCTTCATGCAGCAAGCCTTCGGGAATGGGGGCGCCGGTGGCGTTGACCCGTTCGCGTATCGCGCGCTGGCTGGCGGGCATCATATCTGCGAACGGCTTTTGCCAGGCGCTTTCGTCATCGCAGAGTTGGTTAATCAACTGGCAGTAGGCGTCGAACAATGTTTCGACTAACGCCGGAGGGAACAGCGCGTCGTTGCTGTCCCATTGTAGCCAGACCTCGCCGTGATGCTCGAACGCCAGATGATCTATCCAGACCTGCGGCGTTTGCGAGATGCCCCATTCCGGCTCGCCCAACGGCGATTCTGCGCGGCTGCTGTAGAGGGAACGCCCCAGATTGCTGGTAAATACCACCGGGGCGCCGTGGGGGTAGCGCTGCTGGCGTTTGAGTTCACGGAGTAATTCGACGCCGGACCAGTGGCGATGCTCCCAGTCCTCCGTAAACGTGAGCTGGTTTTTACGCGCCAGGTTGCTGACGGTATCGCCATCGCAGGCGGTATCCAGCAGAAGAATATTGGTGAAGTCGGCAAGCATCGCGCCAACCGCCGGGTGCAGCGGCTGGCGGTCGAATAAGGTGATGTTAAGCAGCAGACGCGTCAGGCCGCCCCAGCGAGCCAGCACGGCAGAAAAACAGGTCGCCAGTGCCATTGTCGGCGTCACGCCATACTCGCCGGCCCGGTTGCTAAAGTCGTGCCAGCGTGTTGCCGGGACAATCATGCGGCGTCGGGTATTACGGACTTCACATAGCGTGGCGGGTTCGCAGGCCAGCGGCAAGACGGGCGCGGGGGGAAGCGTCGATGCTTTCGCCAGCCAGTAAGCGCGCGCGTCGTCTCTCAGTGGTTGATTGATCTTCTGCTGGTGCAGCAAATACGAGCGGAAATCATAGCGGGTGTCGATAGCCGGCAGCGATTCTCCGGCCAGCAGGGCGTTAAGCTCATCGAATAAAAGCGTAAAGCTGGAGGCATCCATAATCAGCAGGTCAATATTGACATGGAGGCGGTGGCGATTGTCCGGCAAGAGCGTCAGCTGAAAATCAAACGTTTCGCCGATTTCCACGCGTAAAAGACGGTGGCTCAGGCGCTGGCGCAGTGCGTCCAGATAGGCCTGGCGGCTTTCAGCGTCGTTATGGCGTAAATCATGAACGGTGACGCCGTTCCAGTAAGGTTGCGGTAGCCAGACCTGCTGCCCGTCGGGGCGAAAGGCGATATGCAGCATTGGGTGGCGTTGCAGCAAGGTCGTGATGGCCTGCTCCAGCTGCGACGCCGTCAGACAATGGCCTTCAAACTCCTGATACAGGTGGCAACCCACGCCGCCAAGCGTCTGCCCCGGCATGCGGCCCGTCAGGTAGGCGTGCTGTACTGGCGTCAATGGGAAGGGGGTACTTTCGGTCATGTTCGGCCAGGATGATTCGTCGGGCGGCGTTTCTTCTTCCGCGTTCTCCGGCGACCGGCTGAGCATTAACTGGTTCCATGCCGCCAGCGTGGGGGCGGCATACAGCTCGCGAAGGGTAAGGCGGTAGCCATTTTTACGAAACCAGTGTAACCATCTCATCAATCTTATGGAATCCAGGCCGGCCTGGATCAGGTTGCTCTCTTCATGTAACTGCTGCGGCGTTAAATTCAGTTCCTGTATGAGCCGCTCGCGTAATTGTTGGTAATCAGCCGCGTGGCGGTTGTCCGGTAACAGCGAATCCTGAGATGGTGCGCCAGAAATCATTCTTCCTCCTGATGGCACGTCTTACCGAAAAGCATTACTCATATGAGAATAATAATTATTAACAATTGGATGCTACCCGAAACGGGTTTATTTATGCCCGTTTCGGGTTGGTAACAGGCGGAAAGAACAGAGGCCCGGATGGGGTATCCGGGCCTCTGTCAGGGAGGAGTTTAGGGGGGCGCGACCCCGGTTACATCCCGCGTTTAAAGGTCGAAGGAGTTACGCCAAACTGTTTCTGGAAGGCGGCAGAGAAATGGCTGGCGTTGGCATAGCCCAGATCGGCCGCCACCGTCATGACGGAGGTATTGCCGTTGGCCAGGCGTCTTCTGGCTTCCTGCATTCGTTCAGCCTGAAACAGGCCATAGACGCTGTTGTTGAACAGAACGCGGAAGCCTCGCTTAATTTTGAGAACGCTCAGACCGGACTCTCTGGCCAACTCCGCGACGCCCGGCGCTTGCGTCAGATCAGCCAGCAGCAGATCCTTCGCCCGCAGCAGTTTCTGGCGTTCCATCGGGTTGAAGTGGCAGGAGAGGCAACTGGCGTCTTCGCGATGTTCATCCAGCACCAGACTGAGCATGACCAGACTTTGCCCCTGCAACCATAGCGTCGACGGCTTTTGTTCATGACTGAAGCCGCCGTGCATGCGCATCAGCGCGTGACGCAAGGCCTGAGCCGTTAAGTGGGTTTCAGCATTACAACGCTGCTGCTGGCAACAGCAGTGGGAGTCGATCTTATTCTTAATGACCGCGCTAATATCCGGCACCCACAGCTCGAGGGTTTCAGGGCTGAAGGAGAGGGTAATGCTCTCGAATCGGCCACAATAGGAGGCGCTGCCGCGACAGTCTGGCGTATGGGTAATGTAATGGCGATTGCGCGCAAGCTCCCAGTCGGTGTGGCGCCGGAGTCCCTGAATCGCAAAGCGCGATGTGCCTTCCAGGATGCACGAGAAGTTAATCCTGCCCAGATCGTCGTGTAGCTGCAACGTCTCAGGCCGCGCAAAATGGCCCCTCCAGAGCAAAATATCCATACCTTCCTGCAACGAACAGCGCAGCAGTTCACACTGAGCAGGAATATTGCCATCGTTTGCAGGTTTCCCGACCACCAACTGGTGAATAGAGATTTCAGATTGCGTTTGCGGTGACTCCGTCATGACCTGGTTATCTCCCTGTGGCTTAGACCAATGCGGGTATAAATAGAACCGAATGGGGTAGATGAGTTATTGATAATGGTTATTATTCACATTAATTCTCAGAACGCCACCCTGAATTGTCGTTTTTGGCGTCCGTAAAAATTCATCAGGAAATTCAGTTACTCCCATGTCATCTCAATCATCCAATACTGAATCGCTGTCCCGATTTCCTCTCTGGCAGGTGATTACACCGGTTCGCAGGAAGGTTATTTTAGCTATGGCGCTGGCGGGGCTGGCGGCATTAACCAGCCTGGGGGCGCTCCTTTTTCTGGCGTGGAGCCTGCGTGACATTCGCGCGACGCCTGACGCTATTCCGGCCTGGCCGCTGGGCGGCGTGATCGGCTGCGTGGTCTTAACTTTTGTTCTGCGCTTACAGGCGTTCAACACCTCTCATTACGCGGCTTTTCATCTGGAGAACATTCTGCGCAGCAGGTTAGCCCGTAAAGCATTGCAGCTTCCGCCTGGCGTGTTACAGCAAATGGGCAGCGGGTCAGTGGCGAAAGTGATGCTGGATGACGTGAAGTCGTTACATATTTTTGTGGCCGACAGCACGCCGCTCTATGCCCGCGCGATCATCATGCCGCTGGCGACAATCGTTATCTTGTTCTGGCTGGACTGGCGGCTGGCAATCGCGACGCTGGGGGTACTGGCGTTTGGATCGGTTGTTCTCGTGCTCGCCCGCCAGCGTTCGGAAGATATGGCTCAGCGTTATCATAAGGCGCGCGAGCAGGTTAGCGCGGCGGTTATTGAGTTCGTGCAGGCTATGCCCGTGGTGAGAACGTTTGATAGCGGCAGCACCAGTTTTTTGCGCTATCAACGCGCCCTTGAAGAGTGGGTCGATGTGCTCAAAACCTGGTATCGCAAAGCCGGTTTTTCAGCGCGTTTTTCCTTCTCGATTCTGAATCCTCTCCCGACCCTGTTTGTCCTGATCTGGTCGGGATACGGCCTGTTGCACTATGGCAGTTTCGATTTTATCGCGTGGGTGGCCGTTTTACTGCTGGGCAGCGGAATGGCCGAAGCCGTAATGCCAATGATGATGCTCAATAACCTGGTCGCGCAAACGCGTTTAAGCATTCAGCGTATTTATCAGGTTCTCGCGATGCCGGAGTTATCGCTGCCGCAGTCTGACCAGCAGCCGCAAGAGGCGAGCATTACCTTTGAGCAGGTGAGCTTTCATTATCCGCAAGCGCGTACTGGCGCCGCGTTGCAGGAGGTGAGCTTTCATGTGCCTGCCGGGCAAATTGTGGCGCTGGTCGGGCCAAGCGGCGCCGGAAAAAGCACCGTGGCGCGCTTGCTGCTGCGTTACGCCGACCCGGACAAAGGCCATATCCGTATTGGCGGCGTGGATCTGCGTGATATGCAGACGGACACCCTGATGAAGCAACTCTCGTTTGTGTTTCAGGACAACTTCCTTTTTGCCGACACGATAGCCAATAACATTCGTCTGGGCGCGCCGGATACGCCGCTGGAGGCGGTTATAGCGGCGGCCAGAGTGGCGCAGGCCCATGATTTTATTAGCGCTCTGCCAGAAGGTTACAACACTCGAGTCGGGGAACGTGGGGTATTTCTCTCCGGCGGCCAGCGGCAGCGCATTACTATCGCCCGGGCGCTTTTGCAGGATCGCCCCATCCTGGTGCTCGATGAGGCGACGGCGTTTGCTGACCCGGAAAACGAAGCGGCGCTTATCAAGGCGCTCGCGGCGGCCATGCGTGGCCGGACGGTCATCATGGTCGCGCATCGTCTCTCAATGGTGACTCAGGCCGATGTGATATTGCTGTTTTCCGACGGACAGCTCAGGGAAATGGGGAACCATACGCAACTGTTGGCGCAGGGCGGCCTGTATCAACGGCTCTGGCAACACTATCAGCAGGCGCAGCATTGGGTGCCGGGTGGAACACAGGAAGAGGTGGTGGAAAATGAAAGACAATAATCCTGCGGATAACCTGGCCTGGCGCGTCATCTGGCGCCAGCTTATCTCCAGCGTTGGCAGTCAGGCCAGGATGCTGCGACGCAGTATGCTGGCGCTGTTGCTGGCGGCATTCATGCAGGGGATCGCCTTTGCCTGTCTTTATCCGATCATTGATGCGCTGTTACGGGTAGACGCGCCGCAACTTCTTAACTGGGCTATGGCCTTTAGCGTCGCCGCAATTGTGACGCTGGTGCTACGCTGGTATGGCCTGGGCTTTGAATACCGTGGTCATCTGGCGCAGGCTACCCATGAGTTGCGCCTGCGACTTGGCGAGCAGTTACGCCGCGTGCCGCTGGAGAAGCTCCAGCGCGGCAGGGCGGGTGAAATGAACGCCTTGCTGCTGGGCAGCGTGGATGAAAACCTCAATTATGTTATTGCGATAGCCAATATTTTGCTGCTCACCATTGTCACGCCGCTGACGGCGTCGCTGGCGACATTGTGGATAGACTGGCGGCTGGGGCTGGTGATGTTGCTGATCTTCCCTCTGCTGGTGCCGTTTTATTACTGGCGCCGCCCGGCGATGCGGCGACAAATGCAGACGCTGGGGGAAGCGCACCAGCGTCTGAGCGGCGATATCGTTGAATTTGCTCAGGGGATGATGGTATTGCGCACCTGCGGCAGCGATGCCGATAAAAGCCGGGCGCTGCTGGCGCATTTCAATGCGCTGGAAAACTTACAGACCCGCACTCACCGTCAGGGCGCTGGCGCGACGATGCTGATCGCCAGCGTCGTGGAGTTGGGCCTACAGGTGGTGGTGTTATCCGGGATCGTCTGGGTAGTGACGGGCACTCTGAACCTCGCCTTTTTGATTGCCGCCGTCGCGATGATTATGCGCTTCGCAGAACCGATGGCGATGTTTATCAGCTACACCTCGGTTGTGGAACTGATCGCCAGCGCCCTGCAACGGATTGAGCAGTTTATGGCGATAGCACCGCTTCCCGTCGCAGAGCAAAGCGAGATGCCGGAACGTTACGATATCCGCTTTGACAACGTCAGCTATCGCTACGAAGAAGGCGACGGCCACGCGCTTAATCATGTTTCTTTGACGTTCCCGGCAGCCAGTATGAGCGCGCTGGTGGGTGCCTCCGGCGCAGGCAAAACTACCGTCACCAAACTGTTAATGCGCTATGCCGATCCGCAGCAAGGGCAGATTTCTATTGGCGGCGTCGATATTCGCCGCCTGACGCCGGAACAGCTCAATAGCCTAATTTCTGTTGTTTTCCAGGATGTCTGGCTGTTTGATGACACGTTGCTGGCGAATATCCGTATCGCGCGCCCACAGGCGACGCGGCAGGAGGTAGAAGAGGCCGCCCGCGCGGCGCAGTGCCTTGAGTTTATTTCCCGTCTTCCGCAAGGCTGGCTGACGCCAATGGGAGAGATGGGCGGCCAGCTATCGGGCGGCGAGCGCCAGCGGATTTCCATTGCCAGAGCGTTATTGAAAAACGCGCCGGTCGTCATTCTCGATGAACCGACTGCCGCGCTGGATATTGAAAGCGAGCTGGCGGTGCAAAAAGCGATCGATAACCTGGTTCACAACCGGACGGTGATTATCATCGCTCACCGTTTATCCACCATCGCCGGGGCCGGAAACATTCTGGTGATGGAAGAGGGACAGGTGGTTGAGCAGGGTACTCATGCGCAATTGCTCTCACATCATGGACGTTATCAGGCGTTGTGGCAGGCGCAAATGGCCGCGCGCGTGTGGCGCGACGACGGGGGTTCCGCGTCTGGAGAGTGGGTGCATGAGTGATGTTCAGTCGAATGTGAAACCTCTGACGTTGACGACCGGGCGGGTGATTTTTGCTATTGCCGGCGTCTATGTGACGCAGAGTCTGGTATCGGCGCTGTCTATGCAGTCCTTACCCGCGCTGGTGCGCGCTGCTGGCGGTTCGCTGGCGCTTGCCGGTGCGACAACCCTGTTTATGCTGCCCTGGGCGCTGAAGTTTATTTGGGCGCCGTGGATCGAGCGCTGGCGGCTTCCGCCCGGTAGCCAGGAACGCCGTTCCCGCATGTTAATCCTGCGTGGTCAGGTCGCGCTAGCGGCGATCCTGACTATTGCCGCAGCGATTGGCTGGTTTGGGCGAGAAGGGGGATTCCCCGATACGCAAATCGTCGCGTTATTTGTTCTGTTTATGGTGGCAGGCACGGTCGCCTCCACCATTGATATCGCCAGCGACGGCTTTTGTGTCGATCAACTGACCCGCACGGGTTACGGCTGGGGAAACAGCGTGCAGGTCGGCGGCAGCTATCTGGGAATGATGTGCGGCGGCGGGGTGTTCCTGATGCTGTCGGCGGCATCCGGCTGGCCTGTCGCCATGCTGATGATGGCGGTGCTGATTATGGCGCTGTCACTCCCGCTGTGGCGCATTACGGAGCCGACGCGAACAGCGACTATCCCGCATGTTCCGGCGTTAGGTTATGCGCTAAGGAGGAAGCAGGCGCGCCTGGGCTTACTGCTGGTATTGATGCTGAATTCAGGCATGCGGTTTGTGCTGCCTCTTCTGGCACCGCTGTTGTTGGATCATGGGTTGAGCATGTCCGCATTGGGCGCGCTGTTCAGCGGCGGCAATATTGCAGCGGGCATAGCAGGAACGCTGGCCGGCGGATTGCTGATGAAATACACCTCACCCGGCAGAGCGCTGTTGACGGCTTATGGCGTCCAGGGGATCGCGCTGCTGGCGGTGGTGATGACGCTCATGATGGCGCCGGGTCATCTGCTGCTGCAGATTCTCCAGTGTCTGGTCATTGTCCAGTCCATTTCGCTGGCCTGCGCGCTGGTCTGTCTTTACGCCACGCTGATGTCGCTTTCATCGCCTTTGCAGGCCGGTGTCGACTTCACCCTCTTTCAATGTACTGATGCGGCAATCGCCATTCTGGCAGGCGTTATCGGTGGCGTTGTTGCTCAACATTTTGGCTATGCAGCCTGCTTCCTGTTTGCCGGGGCATTCACGTTGCTGGCGGCGTGGGTTGCTTATATCCGGCTGCATTCGGCAAGAGAACTGATGACAAGCGCAATTGATTGATCCGCGAATAACACAGAGAGGTAAGGGATGAAAATCAGTGAATTTCTACATCTGGCGTTACCAGAGGAACAATGGCTACCGACGATTTCTGGCGTTTTACGCCAGTTCGCAGAAGAAGAGTGTTATGTCTATGAGCGTCAACCCTGTTGGTATTTAGGCAAAGGGTGCCAGGCACGGCTGCACATTAATGCCGACGGAACGCAGGCGACATTTATTGATGATGCCGGGGAGCAAAAATGGGCGGTGGATTCCATTGCCGACTGCGCGCGTCGTTTTATGGCGCATCCTCAGGTGAAAGGACGTCGGGTATATGGACAGGTTGGGTTCAACTTTGCGGCGCATGCGCGGGGGATTGCCTTTAACGCCGGGGAGTGGCCGCTGCTGACGTTAACCGTTCCCCGTGAAGAACTTATTTTTGAAAAGGGAAATGTCACCGTTTATGCGGACTCCGCCGACGGGTGCCGACGTTTGTGCGAGTGGGTAAAAGAGGCCGGTACAACGACGCAGAACGCACCACTGGTGGTGGATACCGCCCTCAATGGTGAGGCATATAAACAACAGGTTGCGCGCGCCGTTGCGGAGATCCGCCGTGGCGAGTATGTCAAAGTGATTGTCTCGCGCGCCATTCCCCTGCCATCGCGGATTGATATGCCCGCCACGCTGTTATACGGGCGGCAGGCAAACACGCCTGTGCGCTCGTTTATGTTCCGTCAGGAAGGACGCGAAGCGCTGGGCTTTAGCCCGGAACTGGTGATGTCAGTGACGGGCAATAAAGTGGTCACTGAACCGCTTGCGGGCACCCGCGATCGCATGGGAAACCCGGAGCATAATAAGGCGAAAGAGGCAGAACTGCTGCACGACAGTAAAGAGGTGCTTGAGCATATCCTTTCTGTCAAAGAAGCTATTGCTGAACTGGAGGCCGTTTGCCAGCCGGGCAGCGTGGTGGTTGAAGATTTAATGTCGGTTCGCCAGCGCGGCAGCGTTCAGCATCTGGGGTCTGGCGTGAGCGGTCAGCTTGCGGAAAACAAGGATGCCTGGGATGCGTTTACCGTGCTGTTTCCGTCGATTACCGCCTCAGGTATCCCTAAAAATGCTGCTCTGAACGCGATTATGCAAATTGAGAAGACGCCGCGAGAGCTTTATTCCGGCGCAATCCTGCTGCTGGACGATACGCGCTTTGATGCGGCGCTAGTTCTGCGTTCCGTATTTCAGGATAGCCAGCGCTGCTGGATACAGGCGGGGGCGGGAATCATCGCGCAATCTACGCCGGAACGCGAACTGACAGAAACCCGGGAGAAATTAGCGAGCATTGCGCCCTATTTAATGGTGTAGGAGTAACTGTTTTCTAACCTCACAATCAGACTGTCCAAAGACAATTGAGTCGCTCTTTGATTCCTCTGTGACTCTATTGTCTTCTTTTGGGATAAAATAGGTGTTTTTCGTCATGAAGTTGATAAAAGTCTATATAGAACCACCTCCTGTATAGGTGGTGGTAATTTGCCAGAGTGAGGGATTCGTTAGTATACTATGGGATAAACTTATTTTTACCAATTGTATAAGGCGGTGCATAAGATTCTCGGCATGCTTCCAGATAATCCGACCACCACTGCATCATCGCTTTGCGGGCTTCCAGGTGCTCTCCCTTATGAATATAAGCCATGCGCACGGTATTGCGCTCCTGATGACTCATCTGGCGTTCTACTGCGTCCTTTGCCCATAAACCCGATTCCATCAGCGCACTGCATGCCATTGCCCGGAAGCCGTGACCGCAGATATCCTTTTTCGTGTCGTAACCCATCACCCGCAGTGCCTTATTGACCGTGTTTTCACACATTGGCTTATACGGGTTATGGTCGCCGGGGAAGATCAGTTCATTATTACCGGTGATATCCTTAATCTGTTTCAGAATGGCGATGGACTGTTCTGAGAGGGGGACGATATGCGGCATTCGCATTTTTGCCCCGCGGCCGGAATAACGCACGCCAATAATGGGTTCTCGCGTCGCGGGTATCGTCCAGACTCGGTTTGTGAAATCAATCTCTGACCAGCGGGCGAAACGCAGTTCACTGGAGCGAATGAACACATGCAGCATCAGCAGAACGGCATGCCGGGTCAGTTCACGGCCCTGATGATATGCCCCAATACGTTCAAGCAGTTCAGGCAGCCGCTCCAGCGGCAGGGCAGGATAGTGCCGTCTGACAGGAGGTGTGGTCACGCCGCCAAGGTTTGCTGCAGGGTTCGTATCGATTAACTCCTGATGGACCGCATGGCGCATTATGTTACTCAGGTGCTGCCGTGTGCGGGACGCAACCTCCAGCAGACCTTTTTCCTCGATCCCTTTCAGCAGGGCAATGAAATGACGGGGTTTAAGTTCTGATACAGGTAGGTTCCCGATGACCGGAAAGATGTGATTGTTCAGGCTGGCAAGCAGACGGTCGGCGGTGTTCTGCGACCATTTCCTGTTACTTTTATGCCACGCCAGCGCCACGTTTTTAAAAACTTTCTCCGGTGTTCGTGAGCCACGTACAGCAGCCCGCTGCTGTACCGGGTTGATATTCAGCGCCAGCATTTTACGGATACCTTCACGTTGCTGTCGCGCATCAGACAGGGAGATGGCTGGATAGGTGCCCAGCGCAATGCGGGATTCTTTACCGCTAATACGGTATTTGAGATACCAGTGGCGGGAGCCACCCGGCTTGACCCGCAGATACAGACCGTGAGAATCGGAGACTTTAAAGGGTTTATCAGAAGGCTTGAGGGTGCGGATTTTTGCGTCGGTAAGGGATATATGGGGGTCACTCCATTATCGAACTAACCTGACCCCAGATTTGACCACCAATTTTTCCCGATGCAGAGGGTAAAATCAAAATGCACCGGGAAGAGTTTTCACGCTAACCTGTTGAATAAAAATAACATAAGGATTCGCAAGGATGCATGAAAGCAGGAAATTGGCTCCTCTGACTGGACTCGAACCAGTGACATACGGATTAACAGTCCGCCGTTCTACCGACTGAACTACAGAGGAATCGTGAGAACGGGGCGCATATTACTTAGCGGTACCTTGTCTGTCAACACTAAATTTCATAAGCCATTTCAATTGGTTAATTAATCTGCAAAGTTGTTAATTAATGAACATTCGTCGCCGAAAACGGGTCTGTATCATTAGCGTGATGCAGTCTCTGCAAAGGATCTTGTTGATAAAATTGACAGAAACGTTGCCACAATGAAGGGAAACGAGGAGCAAAAAGTTCTGGGGCGCTAAAGAAATATTCAGAAAGTACGGCAAAACATTCAGCAGGATCACTGGCAGCATAAGCATCAATGCTCGCCGCATTCTCACCAACTAATTCGATTTCTTCCTGAATGTTGTTCATTGCAGCATGAAGATCGTGTTCCCAGCCAGCAACCTCACGCAACGAAATAAAGGGAACTCCGCTGGCGCGATCGCCGTTACGGGTGTCCAGCTTATGAGCGACTTCATGAATAATCAGGTTAAAACCAGAAGCATCAAAAGAATCTTGTATATCCAACCAGTTCAAAACGATAGGCCCTTGCTGCCAGCTCTGACCTGACTGAACAATACGTTGGTTATGCACCAGACCGATATCGTCTTCCCATTCATCATCGACCACAAATGGCGCAGGATAAATTAAGACTTCATGAAAACCATCCAGCCATTCCAGTCCTAACTCCAGAACGGGCAGGCAAAATAGAAGTGCTATCCGGCAGCTTCTTAATGAATTCAGCTCAAAGCCCTGTAAAGGAACAAGCCGTTTTTGCTGTAAAAAACGTTCGGCAATAGCGACCAATTTGCTTTGTTCCTGTTCTGTCAGACACGTTAAAAGGGGGATCGATAGTGCTTCCTGCCAGGGAAGGGCAGTTTGATGTGCTGATTCTTGTACTTTCCAGGGCCACTTAATCATCGTTTTGCTCGCAAACTCGTCACTTGAACAAAATTGCACGGACAGGGACTGTTAAAATGCCAAATTTCCTGGCATCATGGCAACCATCTGAACGGAGAGATGCCGGAGCGGCTGAACGGACCGGTCTCGAAAACCGGAGTAGGGGCAACTCTACCGGGGGTTCAAATCCCCCTCTCTCCGCCAATCATTCAACAAAATCAATCACTTACAAAGCATTTTTGATTTTGTCGTGCATAAATCCCTGCATTAAAATTCCTTTCTCTCGCTCAATTTTTCTTACTACTGATGCTGTTTTTTACCATTTTGCCGCGCGTCGGGCATCCACTTTTATGCTCTCGAGTTCACACTCTTAACAACAACTTAGCCATTCCCCCGTCTCTGATGACAAAACAGTTGAACTTCAATTGTTCCAAACGGATCCTGTGAAGATATATCAAAGGAAATGGATTGTTGGAGGATGGATGAAAAGAAGTGAAATCAGGAAAGCACTGGAAGCATGGTTTGATGTGGAACGCTATGAGGCGATAGAGAAACTCACCTTACAGCAGTTTTATGTTGAGGTTGAGCGGCGCATCTTGGCTTACAGAATGTTGTTGAGCCGGAACACCATACCTACCTTTAACCGATTAATGCTGGATGATTACCGCAACAAGATCCTCAGCGGTGAAATCTTTTTCAGTGGTGATACTGAGACCATTGGATATGAGCTTGCCAGAACCTATGCGGTAAACCCTACGACAAGAAGCCACGCGCAATTTTATGCGAAAACTCTGTCATTAACCGAAGCCACGCCTGAACTCTCTGGGTTAAGCCAGTCTGAATTTCTGTCCGAATATCTGAAAGAGACATCCCTTAATAATCTTTCACGCATTACTGTCGATATTCATCTGGAAGAAGCATCAACCGAAGAGATCATTGAACATCTGAAAGTGCTGATCCCTCAATGGAAGAGGCAGCTTAAGATGACGTCTCCAGCTCCAAGAGAGTATCGTTTCGGCAAAAGCACGTTCAGAAAAATTATTGAATATCGTCTTATCCCGATGATGGACCTGATCTTCTGGGGAGAAGATAACGGCATTAAAATCCCGCTTTCACTGATTTCCTCGTTGCTTCATGAGGACAGCGACAACGATCGTGATGAAGGAATGCTCAAGGCAACAGATTACCCGTTAGCAATGGCTTTTCTGACGGATGCGAGCTATCTGAAATCGCTTGAAGATTACATGATGGAAAACAACCACTTGAAAGACTCCCCTGTTGAAAAGCATGTAGAAGACGACAGGAATAAGAAAAAATAAGCCAAGTAAAAAGGGTTACGTTCGCTCCGTGCGAACGTGATCGCATCCAGTGTCAACCGTTATCTTTCCATCCGTGCCCCTTCGAATTTTTCAAAAAAAACTTATTTGAACGTCCCTAAATTGTCATAAGCAAAATCGCTATCATTGTTCACGTCGAAACAACATAGAGAAAAGCGAAATCTCATAGAGATTACTTACAATAATAGAGGACAGACAATGAAAGAAAATAATGAAACCAGCGTAAAACGATTTATCCGCGTTCCTGATGTTTTAAATCGAGTGGGATTTAGTCGCACGACTTTATATGAACGTATTAAGGAAGGAAACTTTCCAGACAGAGTAAAAATAGGGCCAAGATGTGTCGCCTTTGTCGAAAGTGAGATTGATGAATGGATTGAAGCGGCTATTCGAAACTCACGCCAGAACGCAGCATAAAAACAGAAACAAGATCTCGTGTCGAACAGATATCTGTTCGCTCAGGGCATCTTATTATCCTAAACAATAATGGAGAAAAATATGAAGATAGAGCTTATTACGACAAAACAGTTTATTGAACAAGCCGAATGTTATTTCAGGCGCTATATGGACGGATTGCGGAGGAATGCACCAGATGATTTTTATTATTTTCTCAACAATAAATACAATATGAATGACATTATGGAAAGTATCATTAAAAAAACGAGATATCATTTTTACGATGACACAGAAGAAAACCAAAGGAATCGGATTTATGGAGAAGTAAGCCACTGTAAGGTAAAACAACACCTTCGTCAGCTTTGGATTATCTATAAGTGTGTATACCGCTAATATTTATACAAATATTTTGCTATTCCAATATTAAACTAAAGAGGAAATAAAAATGAATACATTTAAAAATAAAACTACTAAAATCTTTTATGTTGTGTCCTTGCATATCTATGCGGAGCTTTTTAACTCAAAGGATAAAACGACCAGTAATATGATTATAACGCATGTAATGGATCATGAGTTTGTTTGTAAGCTAATCGATCTGGCGATGAGAAATGCTGAAAAGCATCTTCTGAAAAAAGCATGGAAAAAGAACGCGGCTGAAAAACTATCTAAGGTGGATTTTAAAGAGGTTAGGCAGGCATTAGCCAAAATGCACTACACTGTTCTGGCGGAATCAATATGTTGATATGTTCTGGTGTCTATCTGCCCCTTCTTGGGGCTGATAACAAATATTATTTTTCTATCCAAGGAGCAAAAAATGACTGATGAATTTCATGTGATGTATATGTATAAAAAAATCCAAGCGGAAGCCGTAACTACTGACATCAAAACACTTGAACAGCTTTTGAAAAAGTTCAGGAGCGTTGTCAACGAACGTCGTGAAGAATACTATCAGGAGATTGGTGAGAAAAAAGCGCATAAGTTGAAAATGAAAAGATTACAAAGAATGCTTGAGAAAATGGCGTGTGACCGAGTCTCGCCAGAAGATCTCATTGACTGATAAGTGTTCTGTATAATAACTTATCTATATAAAAACATGGAGGTGGTTATGGGCTGGGAGCTTCACATAGTAAGAACGGAACATTGGTTCGATAGCGCAAGTGTTCCAATCAGTAGTGAAGAATGGCTCCAGCTTGTTAATGATGATAAAGAACTATCCATAGATAACAAGAACGGTGATTTTTTCGCCATATGGAGTGGTCAAAGTGAACTCGATGAACCTTGGCTTGACTGGAGTGATGGAAGAATTTCAACAAAACATCCTGACGAAGCCCTTTACTGTAAAATGTTGCAGATAGCTGAGAAGCTACATGCTGTAGTCGTTGATGAGGATGATCACAAATATTCGCTACCAAGTGACCTGATGAATCCTTCATGGGCGAATTCATCACTGACTGATAAAAAACAAACTTTATGGAAAAGGTTGTTTTCAAAATAGTTTTGTCAAGTATTCAGGGAATAGCAATGGCACGCCGAATTGATCTTCATGAAATTGTTAACGCTCTCAACGGGAGCTTTGTTAGTCGAAACAACGACTTTAGAAGATACGGGGCTATTGGGCAGTTAAAATCATTGGCTATCTGTATTAGCTCAGACTTGATCTGGTGGTTTTCACTGGTAGCACACTATCAAATCTGACAGTCTGCTATGAGCGAGGAGCGGAAGTTAGTACCTCCGATGCTATAGCGCAGCGTTCTTAATTATGTAAAAATATTCTACCATTCAAGTAAAGTAAGTGAAAACAATGGAATTTAAACTTGATCTAAAATCCAATGCTTTAGATAGTTTTAATGAAGCCATCAAAAAATTCCAGCAAGGAGAAAATGGAGATTATAAAGCTTTCAAGTTTGCTATACTACATTTGTCTCATTGTTTTGAGTTGACGTTGAAAATGTATATTCAAACATTAGACGAAAACTTGATTTTTTCAAAATGCTACAGAGCAGTAATAGAGCGTGCCAAAAGTGACAAAGTCAATCTTATTGAAGCTTTTTATAAAATGGAGGCTGAAGAATTCGACTTTGAAGAACTTATTAAAGGACATAAAAATCCTCATACTATTACTTTGGATCAAGCAATATCGATAGCTACACATGAAAAGTGTAGCATAACCTCAGTGGACTTAGTTGATAAAGAGTTACTAGATGATATCGCTTGGATGAAAGATCTTAGAAATTCAATTGAGCATTACGAATTCTCGTTTACTATTAAATATGTTCGTCTGGCAATGGGGCGTTTGGTCAGAGGGTTGGCTGAGTTCTCTGATATATTTGGTTTATACGATCTAGATAAAGAAGTTTCTAAGGAAATATCTAATTCCTATAATATACTTTCTGACGAATATGAGCATAATGTTCATGAAGGTTATCTTGATGTAGCTGATGCTAGAAAAGCAGCATTTCTTGGGGTTAGACCAAAGTTTTTTGAGTTAGTTAATTGGAAAGAATATATCTGCGATTACTGTGGTCATGAGACAATGATTCAAAATAACGATTCTACTTCAGGATATCGTTGTACGTATTGCGGTGCCGAAGACTCAGGCTCAATTGAAGTCACATGTGATGTTTGTGGTGCTGAATGGCCTGAAGAGGAAATGAGTTCTTGGCTTGGGGAGGGGACTAACACTTGTCCTGACTGTAGAGATATTAGCAACAAACCATGACTAAGATTAATCCTTGATTGAAGATGCATTCTTGTCCGCCTCTCATGTTTTATAATGTATAATGCTTCTGGCATTATAGCGTGAGAGGCGGAAGATATTGTTAACCGAATTGGCAAGCCTAATTTATAACATTATTGCTAATATGGAGGAATAGATTTCTGTTCATCCGCTTACATGGAGTATATACTGTAAACCTTACATCCTTTGAATAAACGGGATGGGAGGCGTCCATCCTGTTTAAGATCTCCATCATAAAGATTAAAAATTTCTTATTCTTCTGAAGTAAGCATCTTCTCCTGATGGGGGTGATACTTATATGCATAATTAAAGAGGGTCAGATCTAGTTCAAACGTTTCTCGCATACCATCCATCGTTACGGACGTATTCAGTAATCCACGACGGGCCAGAGATTCTACACCCGGTTCAGGATCATCAAGCCTATTCATTTGTCCCCATGTCATAACAGAACCACCATGCGTCACAAAGTGCATGACTACTTCTTTTTCTCTTCCAGTCAGAGAATTATAAAGCGTTGCCAGTCGTTTTTCTGCAACTGCCTCTCCCTTGCGGGTAATAATTCGCAGATATAATCCTCCCGCAATAATCTTTACAACCGGAAAAATAATAACAAAAGAAAACAGAGTCAGTACATAATCGCGAAGAATAAGATAACAGGTAACTCCTGCGATTCCGGAGACAAATATTGCGATGTTAATGCTGAAGTCTTTCTCCGAATAAACACGATCAAACATTTTTTCAAGAAATTCTGTCACGATTTCATTCCTTGTTAACACTAAAGATGCTCGAGTGGGTATGAATATACCGCAATAGTGCGGGAGGATTTCATTAGTGTCCCATCAAAATCTGGCTTGAACTGGCTATTGAGTCGCTAATCATTATAAATTTTAGCTGTCAATACTACCATAATAAATAGCAGCATTCTCAAGAGTTGTGGCGAACGCAACAAAACTCTCCCCAACAACCCGCTTGTAAAGATGCTTTTATACTTCTAACGTCCGCTCTTGGCACGGAGTTGCCTGTCAAATTAGGTTTAGATCTGTGCGATAGCTGTGTCAGGTCAAATCTGAGCTAATAGAGCTATCGATACCGGCGTCACTTCGATGAGGTTTTCTCTCATAGCCGAGAGCGACACCCTCTCTTCGCACGTAGGATTTTCTTTGGGAGAGAACAAAAACCGCCAAATTTGGTTGACGGCTTTATTGTGATCAGAGCGCGAAGTCTTCCAGCGTTTTACCAGCTTCGATAGCAGCAGCGATCGCTTTAGGAGTACGGCCTTGACCTGTCCAAGTCTGCTCATTACCATTTTCATCTGTATATTTGTATTTAGCAGGACGAGGAGCACGAGTTGATTTGGCTTTAGGCTGGGATGAACTAACAGCAGCAAGGAGTTCTGCCGGATCAATGCCATCTTCTAACAGTTTCTGGCGGAAGGCTTCCAGTTTAGCCTGACGTTCTTCTTGTTCTTTACGGGCTGAATTTTCTTCCTCACGGCGATCTTCAACGACAGCAGAGAGCTTTTCCAGCATCTCTTCCAGAGTTGTCAGATCTGTTTCACGAGCATGTGCGCGAAGTGTACGAATATTGTTCAGTGCCTTGAGAGCTTCACTCATAGTATGTCATCCGGTGTTTTAAAATGGGCGATTAATAAAAATAATGCTTACGGTGATGTTGGAAAAATCAAAAAAACAGTCAGTAAATAATATAGTAAACATTATCGTTTAAGCAATCTAATACATCTCATTTCACACGAATAACATAGGAGTGCTTTAAAGAGACATTTTCCTGCGCTTCTGGCTTGATGGCTCGAACTCTGACGAGATGCGAGATAGCTGGTCAAGACTGTATTCAATTGAACGCTGGAACTCAACAGCGGCTTCTGTGCGTTGTTTTATGACCAAGGCTACTATTTCTTCATCACTCTTTTCTGAAATAGCCTTACGGTATAACACGCGTTCGTTAAATAAATCGAGATTTCCTGATGATTTGGCTGATGTGTTAGCTTTTGAACTGCTGATAGGATTTAGCTCATCAATAAAGTATTCAATAAGCGATTCTCTCTTTTTATCCAGCCTGCGAAGTTCGGTATGTGCGGACTTAAATTTCTGAGCTTTTATCAATGGAATATCATCAGAACGCAGTTTGCGATATTCATTTCTGTATTCTTCTATCGGAATATGGTTTTTTAGTTCTTTGACTGTATTTACGTATTCGATTAAATCACTGTTGTCTGTTTTTACTTTTCTCATAAGAAATACCTCGTAGATAAAATAGTTGATATATTTATATTACGAGATATGGTGCAGGTGTCAAATTTATGGGGCTGGGCGCTATTTTTGTATTTTACTTTTAGCTACTGTTTCTTTTGAGAAGAACCGAGAGTTAAATGTGCCGTTCTTAGTCAGTATCTTAGCGTCCACTAATAATTTTAACCGTTCTTCATCGGTTCTCTTAGCCGCTAATTTTTTCACCTTTTTTGTCAGATCTTCAATATCTATTATTTACATCCTTATCTTTTAAGTTGTTTAAACAATCTGAGGTGTTTTATACTGTTCAAAAATAAGATTTCCTGAATATGTATAAATTTCTATTTTTCCTACTTTACCATCAGTGCCTTTTATCGAGAAACGAATTAATCTTTCATTATAATATTTTTCTAACAAGTCTGGTCGTTCAGTAAAATATCTTGATTTTGTTGAGCGATCTTTCAGATAGTCGCAGCTTGAACAAACCTGCTTTTTGAAATCCTTCTCAGATAAACCACTTTCTTTTATTTTTAAAGAAATAAAAGCCTTTAAAGGTCGTTCATATTCATCTCTTTCTTTTGCTTTGCGTATTTGTTCTTCTTTCTTGCGCTGTTCTTCAATACGGTAAAGTCTGCCTTGTTCTTCCTGCGCTCGTATTATATCCTCTTGAATCATTTTACTGATGATTGAGGCAGGAACAACACTGATACCTTCAGACCACCCCTGATAAGGATTATTGTTTTGTATATTTCGGACTGTAGCAGATATTCTGTCTATATCCAGTTCTTTATCAAAGGAAACAATGCGTTGTCTGTTTTCTTTTGATATGAGCTTAGCCGTGTTTACCGGGGATTCCAGACCCTTTAATTTGAATGTAGCTACGGCACTGTTGCGACTTCTATAATATAATGCTTGTTTCTTATCTCCAATATAACATTCAAGGTAAGAGAAAATCTTAAACTCCTGAATGCCAAATGTTTCCTCAAGCATGGTCATCTGCTCAGCCAATATATTTAGTATATCACTCTTGGATAGTTTTTCGTGGAGCTTAATCTCAAGCGAACCGGGTAGTTTTTTCATTGTTATTTCCTTGTTGTTGTTATTTTATCAGGATACTTTCTGCATATGAGAGTCGGCGTCAACAGCGTTTCTTCTTGCTTCCTCATTTTCCTTTGTTCTTTTATATACTTTTCGTGGTTTATCAATATGTATGCTGTTATTTGTATTAGGAACAGCATTATTCTTTTTCTTCTTACTGAAAACAAATGCGTCAGTATAGATTTCTTTGGTCTCAGTTTCTAAGGATAGGGTTCTTCTTTCACTTTTTGACATAGCTGAATAACTTTCTGGATACTGTTCTATTTCTGCGCAAAGATTGCGAGCGTTGCTCAACTGTTCTTTACGTTTCTGATCCAGTTGGTGACTCATTCCTTTAGCGAAAATGTTAGAGTTGATATAGAGATGACCATGATGCTCGACGAGTATTCCTTTCTGTCTGAGTTTTTTAAAAATGTTAGACATATTACCGGAAGCGATGTTCAGTGCTTTACACAGCGATGATTGCGAAAGATTGATCAGATTTCCAAACTCCATATACTCCAGAATATAGGTTAATACACGGAATTCATTCTTGGATATGTCAAGATCAGAGAAGACACGAAAGTTGGAAGTAAAAGCAAATACATAAGGTTGTGAAAACGATATAGCTTTATCTTCCTCAGAAGAAATAACTGTCGTTGATTTTATTTCTTTGTTTTGTAGCAAGCGTCTTGCGATATCAATCTTTTGTTCTGTAGTTAATGATTCAAATAAGTGTAATAGATCAGCATCTGGTGTATTCATATTATTCTCTCTTATTATTTTTGTTATATATATTTTAATACTATGCAAAAAAGTGAAAGTCAATAGTAGAACTATAAATAAAATAGGAAGTATATTCTTATGACAATGTTATATGTTAAAAAAACTATGTTCGAACATAGATCTTGCTATGTTCGAACATAGGACGGATCTATGTTTGAACATAGGAGTTTGCTATGTTCGAACATAGGAAAAAAAGTTGTGAAGCCGCGATTTTACTGGTCCGGGACTATGCTTATAATTAAATAATTAGTAAGAAGTTAAGAGAGTCCAGTTTTACTTTTGCGTTATGTTTTAGTGGTTTTACAGGGGGTATTGTATTCCTTAATAACTGCTATCAGCGAAGTGATTGTTTCGAACAATCACGAACCGCTGCTTTTATTGCGAGAGCTTAATTAAGATTTCTTTTGTTTTATTAGCGTCTACGACGCGATCTTTTTTTGGATAAATCCATCATTAACAGGGGCAAGCCCTGTCCAGCAAAGTGATTGTTGCCAACAATCACGAAGTGCTGCTACTAAGGATATAGTTTTCCTATGTGTTTAAGAGCAAATGCTATATGTCAGAGGGAATATCATGTTCGCATAGGATCTGAATTCTAACTTGGTGGAGGGAATGATCTTTATACTGATCGCTTTGTTGTCCATTGATAAAATATTAATGCATTATAGCTGAACAAGGAAAATAGTTTTATACCAGTATTAGGGGCGTAGCCGTGCGCCAGCACAATGTATGTATTTTCAAAAAAATAATTGAATGTATCAGGTAAAAATAAATATCAATAAATGTAAGTAAGAGTGTTCTGTAAACTGTTAATAAACCGCACAGGAAGTGTGGTAAGGATTTGGGATCTGAAAGATAACACATATAACCATCTTCACGCTTAAAGCTCTTATAACTGATTACAGGCAGTAATTTATATGGGAAAAATTATTAATTGAAAAATCCATCATTAACAGGGACAAGCCCTGTCCAGCAAAGTGATTGTTGGCAACAATCACGAAGTGCTGCTACTAAAGATATAGTTTTCCTATACGTTTAAGAGCAAATGCTATATGTCAGATGGGGAATGCTATGTTTAAAAATAGGATCCGAATTAAAAGTTAAAAGGAAAATAGATCTGACTATGAGCGAATACATTCGCTTATTAGCTCATAGTAGTAAAATAAAATACAAAATGTCAGTTTTAGGGCGTAGCCGTGCATAAGCACAGAGATAAAAATCTTTTCAAAAAGAAGTTTAATAATAAGAAGTAAAATCATTAATAAATGAAAATATATTTGATTTTTACACTTGCGATAGAGTATTAAACAGTAATAAATAAAAAAAGGAAAATATAATGAATAATATCAAAATGATCACACTCTTCCATCCACATGACAAAACACCATTTATGATCTGTATTGTAAACACAGTAGAAGATACAGAACTTGGATTGAAATTAACTCTTGAAAACGGCAACAGCATTTGTGTCAATAACTATGACCATTATCTGTTATCAGAGTCTGTAAGTCGTTGTGATAAAGACAGGGTGAAAAATATTTATATCCGTTTGGTTTCAGAACTCACACAGATGAGTGAAGAAACTATAAAATCACAGATGTTATAAAACATCTATAAAAGCATAATAAATATTTTTGATATTACGATTAGTTGCATGGTATTAAATAAAAACAATAACAGGAAAATATCATGAGAAAAATAAAAACAAAAATCTACTTGCCTACAGCTTTAACAGGAAACATGGATAAACACTATATCCCTGTTTTAGAGGATTTAAGAAAAACGATATACAGCGACAGAATGTTATCAAGGCTTGCAGATAGCGGCAATATTGTTATCCATAGTTCAGTTGGGTATCCGGTTGCTAAGTATAAAAACACGGGGATTAGCATAGGCATAGAACCATTAAATCCGATGATAAGACAAGATCTGACTCTTGGATATATCGTGGTAGTCAGAAACGGAAAAGCATCACAGGAGATTAATGGTTTACTTAACAGGTCATTGCCAAAAGCGATAAGCACTTTTAAGGACCATATTAATGAATATGAAGCAGCAAAAAGTAAAATGCGATAACAATCTATGATCTGGTAAAATATTTTGTCTGATAACTACAGGAGGAGGATGAGCGATGGAAGGTAAGTTAATTTTTTGTTCCGATGCAATACTACGGTTTCAGTCCGAATACGAAGAAACCGTTGCTGTTCCATTGCTATCCATCCAGAACGTCATAGCCGATACCGATCCGTTCTTTCTTCTCCGTTTCTTCCACCATACCGTTCTGATTGAAGAAGGAACAACGCTGGCAAGTATCTTTCTGGCTATATTTTACTAATCGCCAGACTAATTTTTTATCTTACATTTCCATCATTGAAAACCCATTTTTTTCTGCCAGTTTGAAAATCTTCTACAATGGCTTTGACTTGCTCTGAAAAATCAACGATAGAAGTCGTTTCCATTGGTTTTCTATAGACGTAAGTACAGCTATATCCTGATATTTTTATCTGAATAGAAGCATCTTCATTTTCAATATAACCATTTTCTATTGTTTCGTCATAATTGTATGTTCCATATTCAATATTTTTAACTTTTGTAAGGAGTAATTCCTGAAGATCGTATATGCTATATCTTTCATTATCTGTAATATTATTGATAAATACGCTATTATTTAATGCACAACCGAAAACATTAAATATCATTTCTTCTGTATAAGTTTCTTGAGATTGAAACCATTGCTTATCGATATCTGTATTAAAACTTATTATTTGAGGGAGAGTTTTTGCGATCATTTTAAAATGAATTGTTTTTAGATACGGAGTGCCATCTTCATCAACCCAGTCTTGTTCTTGCTGATCCCTGATAACAAGCAGTTGAATGTTATGCTGCTCTGCTTTTATCTTTGCACCACTTTGATACCCCGTTCGCGTTGCATAGATTAGTTTAAGTCCCGGAATATCGTTAGTTTTACCAATGAAGGCATCTATCTTCTCAATCGATACCGGGGAGGAATAGTCCTTACACTCGATAACCGAACGATAGGTATGACCTCCAATTTCGAACTCCCAATATATATCAAATTCTCGTTCAATTCCCGAACGATCTTTTATCTTCTTATTTTTCTCGATATTAATGTTTTTAAGGCTAGGAATATTTTCGGCTTTAAACAAAGAATATTGTATATCTCTGACAAGTTCTTCATATTCTCTTCCTGAATTAGCCATGTAAGAATCCTTATAGCTATTATCTTTTTGATGAACTTAGCACTGAACAACATATTCAATGCTTTTTATTGGGCAATATTAGCATTGCATGTGAAGTTATACAACCGATTCTATATGACACGAAAATAAAAAGAGACCTGATTTCGTATTCAGGTCTCTTTTTAGAGTATAAATAAAATATCTTGGAGTAATTATTTATTTACTCTTTAATATTAACTATAAAATAAAGTGATTGTCAAATTTAAAGTTGCTGTTCTATTGATTATTTTCACAATATTTAATATATATTGAATAAGCCCTTTTATTTACAACCAATTAAATACATGAGGTGGTGAGAAATAAAATCAATAAAGGAGTAAAAAATGAATAGAAGAAAATATGTTTTATTTTCACTGTTTTCTATCGCATTTATGGCGACAACAGCAAACGCTGCTGTTTGCACACCCGCTATGGAAACCGCAGTAAAACAGGCTCAATACAACGCGATGAAAATCGATGCAGCTCAACTGGAACCCATAGCCGAAGGGTTTATGGCAAACATAAATAGTTCCTTAGATACTATTGGTTGCACCGATGTATGGCCTACTGGAAGCATCGGCATAAATCTGCCAAGTTTCGATACTATAATCAGAAAAGCAAAAGAAGCAGCAATAAGTAAAGCCTGTTCGATTGCCAGAGAAAAAATGAATTCTGTGATGGGGAATATATCGGAAAGCGTTTCTTTTGATGTTCCCGGTATGGGGAATATTGCAGGGGGTAGCATTTCAACAGGAACAGGATCAACTGCGGGAGGAAGCATTAATGTTAATGGAAATTCCACAACAGGTTCTGATGTATGGAACAGTATCAGTGATGTGATGAAGTAAAATATAAAAAATGTAACTCACTTGGTGCGTTGCATAAAAAAGGGAGAAAAAATGAAAATAAAAATGGAGCAACGCTCTTTGGATATAATGAGGATAGGATACGTCCCGGCAGCCATTCTTTTTATGTGTTTGCTGATTACGCAAAATGCATACGCAGCAGATTTATTTACGGTTCCTGATACGGATAAATCAAAGCTATGGTTCTTGGATGTTTTATTTCCTGAGAATTTAGCCCAAAGCCCGTTAGCCAGCACAATGACAATCCTCAACAGTGCCGTTTTGTTGGTTGGTGGGATTTTGGCAGCATACACGCTAATAGCCGGAACGATGTCAACGGCGCATGATGGCGAAATGCTGGGTAAGAAATGGTCCTCTATGTGGCTTCCTGTCAGGACTGCGTTAGGAACCGCAATGATACTTCCCGCAGCCGGAGGTTTTTGTGCAGCTCAGGTTATGGTGTTATGGCTGATAAATCAGGGCGTAGGTCTTGCCGATACGGTCTGGAATACGTATGCCGCAAATCCATCAGATGGTGCTGTTATCACCACGTCAGCGTCCTATCAGGAACTTGACCGCATAGCAAAGACGGCATTCATAAATAATGTTTGTATGTTGAAGGCAGGCCAGCTATGGAAAAAATCGCATGAGAGTGCGTTGTTTCCCGGTGTTATGCCTGTGTTTGAAATGACGTCGGAAAAAGGAAAGTATTTATACCGATACAATTACGGTGCTAATAATGCTGGTAATGAAATGAATAAAAACTTACTGGTATCCAAATCAGCGTGTGGAAGCATCACATTGACAGATCCGGAAGCTAAAGCGTCTTACGATGAACAGGTTCAAGCTCACGCTCAGGCTCAAGCTCAGGCGACTATCGCATCAGGTGGAATGTATATGAGCTACATGCCGCAGGAAATCAAAATCAATATATCAGCCGTTGTTGAAGCTCATAATACAGCTTTTATTGCCCTGAATAACAATATGATGACACTGGCAAAAAAATATGTCGCTGATAATAACATTGATATTCAGTCTGATATAAACAGTGCAACTGCTACCTACGTTTCTGTTATCGATACGGCGGTCAGAACAGCATTTTCTACAGGCAACCAGTGGGATGACTTCAAGGATAACGTCCAGAAAGACGGCTGGTTCATGGCGGGGGCATGGAGTATGAAGTTGATCCGCATTCAGGATGCAATAAATGGTGCGGCTCACAATCTTCCTGTCGCGGGACAACAGAGTATGGAATATGGCGATATTTTTAATAGCCTGAATGCTGTTATGGCAAAGGTGTCTCACGACATGGCTAGATCGACGACGGCATCAAGATACGCGAATGGTATTGATGCGCAAAACCGAACAGAAGCCAATACCACTGGTAAGGGGGGACAGGGGTCTAAAACAGATGATGCCAGTAAAATAATCACTTCACTCAAGAATGAAGCAGATAAGAGTATTTCTGGCGCAATGGCTGGTTTCCTAAGTTCAAGCGTAATCAATGGCAGAAAACAAGGAAAACTCGTCGCATTTTCAACAGATACAACGGCAGCAAATTTACAGGCTATCAACCCCCTGTTAGCCGTTAAAGGTCTTGGCGATACACTCAGTACCGCCGGGTGGAGTTTATTAGGTGGTTCTGCTGTTGTTGGTGCAGGTCTTGGAATATGGACGTCATTTACTGCAAACTGGTTGTCTGGAGCCTTTGGTGCAATTGGTGTCGTTATGCCACTGGTGATCCCGCTATGGGTTGCTGGTGCTACATTAGCTGTTGTTATTCCAATGCTGCCATACGTCATGTGGTTTGGTGTCTGCGTGGGCTGGATGATTCTGTGCCTTGAAGCAATGGTGGCAGCACCATTATGGGTAATCACACACTTACATCCAGACGGAGATGGTGTTGTAGGACGAGGCGGTGCTGGCTATGGTCTGGTGCTGTCGTTAACTATGCGCCCGGCACTGATGGTAACGGGACTAATAGCCGCTTATACGATGCTTCCGATACTTGGTGGGGTGATTAATGAAACGTTCTCCGGCGCGTTCGGTATGATGTCAGCCAACGCCGGGATTAGCATCATAGAATCACTGGCCCTGATTGCTGTTTACATTGCGCTGATGTTTACGGTTGTGAAGAAATCACTTTCCCTGATCCATGTTATTCCAGATGAAATTATGAAGTGGCTTGGCGTTCATAGTGGTCAGAGTATGTCGGGTTATGCTCAGTCGGCATCAAAAGGTGTGGAATCGGCAGTACTGGCAAAAACAGTATTAGATCAGTTATCACATTCTTCGAACGCGTTAGGTAATCAGATCAGAAACGGGCAAATGAATAAAGACCGTGAACAACAACGTGAGCTTCAACAGCAGCAACAAGTTCAACAAGGGAAAGCTCAGGCTTCCAGTAGAGCCAGTGATACTGGATCTGCATTCCGCACCCATATGAGTAATGCAGGACCGCTTGATCAGCAGGATGAATATCAATCCCTTGAAAGCGCCAACTCTGCTTACAGTGCGGCTGAAGCTGCAGATGCTGTTGGTGATACAGCGGGAGCTGCTGGCTATATGGATGTCGCTCAAAAAGCAGCTAACAGAGCGGTATCTTTTGGCGAGCATAACAGGCCATTGTTGCCACTAAATCTTCAAAGTAAAGCGTCTCCTATAGAGAGTTTTAAGACTCCGGGTAAAGGTGATGGGGGCGGATCTTCTGGTGGAAGTGAAGAACCGAGTCAATGATGAATAAAGGTATTAGAGGGCTTCGGTCCTCTTTTTAATGGATTGTATCCTTCATCCTTATTGTATTTTCGCCTTTGACGTGTTTTTAGGATAAATACATCATCAACAGGGGCAATCTCTTAGAGTTGCTACACAAAATATAGTTTTCCTATCTATTTAAGAACAAAATCTATATATCTAAGTAATAAACTAACTAACTAACTAACTAACTAACTAACTAACTAACTAACTAACTAACTAACTAACTAACTAACTAACTTAGTCTCAGTAGGTTTAATATGAATGTGTTGCTGTTCTTTAACAGACCCTACCGGGAGTGTTGTTAAACCTGAGAGGGGCAACATTTCCTAATTGTCATTAGTTCTTTCTTCATATTTCTGGAACGCAGATTGTATTCAAGGTATCTTTAGCGAAGTGAGAGTTTCTACATTTCATGAATGTCAAACTGAATGTTAGAAAAGGAATATCTCATATACATACGATTTATAACTCGGGAGATGACATGTTAAGAATCAATCAAATAGTAAAGATCCTTGGTGAAATGAAGGTATATGCCCCTTATACATACAAAAGTAAAACAGATAAAGTGGTTGATAAAATACATGGTAGATTAGTCAGGCTCGGGGTTTTTATCATCGCTTTACTTGCTTTATGCATTGCTTTGTATAAATTCAATAGTTGTTTTAGAACCGAGACAGTTGTAGATGTTATTTTTGGGTTGTATTTTACAGGGGTGCTAATAGGATTAGTAATAATGGCATTGCCACCTATCTTAGGAATAAAACATTTGATTGATTGGAAGAAAGAAGCTTTTAATGACTTTATTTGCGAAATATCACATGATGAAGATAACGCAAAGCGTCTTTTAGATTATTCAGAAAAAGAATTATTGTATGCGATTCACTGGATACAACTTAAGATTAATAGAATAACGATGAGAGTTAGTAGCTTTTTTGGCGAAAAAACAGCAGTACTCTCGGTATTGGGTCTCTGCTATTCGGCAGTACAGGCATCAATTGGCTTTGATAAATTAAGTCAAACATTTATTGGAGACCTTTCTAATGCGGATTCTACTAATACTATTATCATGTTTGGATTAGCACTTTTGCTGGGTATGTCATTGGGGGCATTAATGTTGAAAAAAGTTGCCAGCCACCAGTTATATCTGAAAGAAATTGTTGAGTTGGCAATAAGAATCAAGAAAGATGTCGAAAACAAAGGAGAAATATCGGAATAAGGTTAGTGTCATACATAAATATCAAACATGAGCCATGTAGAAATCATGGCTCAATTGCGTATGTTATAATATTATATTTGACAAATGAAATATTAAGATGTAAATAGAATGAAGATACAAAAAAAGCCAACTTATCAAAGTTGACTTTTTAAGGACTAAAAAAGTTTTGCCGACTTTTGAAGCCTTGTAATCAGTTAACCAGATAACATGACTACAAATATAATAAAGTATTAAATAATCTTTTCATATTTGTCAAATCTAAATCTCAACTTTTTACAAGTCTGTCAAATACCATTTCCAAAAACTAATCTAGTTCTCAAAAGCAATAACGTTAAACCTGATTGTACGGGTCTGAGAAGGTAGGAGCGAAAGTGTTTGATTCATTCTCAAGGTTATTGTTGATGCCAAAGCGGGGAGTCTGCGTAACATCAACTCGAAGCGCACATCTAAGGCTTATAAAAACAGCAGTGTAATTTTCTTTAGCAAAACGAGAAAATGTTTTTATAGCTATGATGTTGTCTATGGGAGTGCAGAAGGGTGTCGCAATATGGAAACGTATTGCAATTCTAAGTCATAGCATGAGAAGCGTCTTGTCCTATTACGTGTATAAAATTTGAAAATCATGAGATTGTTTTGAAACTTTAATATGCGGATTAGGAGAGGCGAAGCTCTAGAAAAACCATACTACTCCTGACGGAGTTCCCTCTAAAACCCTAAATCTTTTAAAATAAATTAAATAGTAAAACTAGTACAGAAAAAATATAAATCTAAAGTGATTTGTGAAAATATGCATTTTAAATGGTTTTAAAAAACGAGTTAATTTGAAAAAACAAAATTTTAATTGTATTAAATAGATAACTTACATAATAAAGAGTCAGAAAAATGAAAAACGAAACTGAAGAAGGTTCTGTAACAAATAATAACGAGGGAAGTTTTAATGGAACCAATATTGAAGATGGAAACAAAAAATCAGATCTCGGGATTAAAAAAGAGAAAAAACAAATGGATAAAAATATGAATAAGCATGGACGTTTAAGAAGCGTGACAGTATCGGAAAAGAAATTTCTTGATGATGCAGTGTGTGAGGCAATGAAAGTGAAAGGTAAGAATCTTACCAAAGAAGAGAGAAGAAAAGTTCTGGGTGTTGCTCGTGAACAAATATGTTCTCAGCGTAAAGCTAATCAGATTAAAAGTGAAAGAACTAAAGCAAGACATGCTGCAGTGTTTGAATGGAAACGCCCTGATTCTTTTCGTCGCTAAAAAACTCCATCCGAATTTGTTTAAATATTATAAATCGACATGGCAATTCTCTTAATGATGATTCAGGAGTGAATATATTAATCTGAGTTGGTTTTAAAATCTATGCTTTTTAAACACGATAAGGGATCATTAAGCATAGTCAGAACAATTGACAATTCATTTTTAATTTATTAATTAATAAAGAATGTAATGAATTAAAGGGAGTGTGTGATGAGTCATGGTAATTTCAAAATAAAAAGAATAGCAGCGACTTCGATTTTGTGTTTTTCTGTTCTGTATTCAAATACAGCTTTTGCTGTCTGGCCCGTCACGGAAGAAGTATTGACCCCTTACGTAATGGGAGCATCTCCTCAATCTATGGGGAATGGAATGATTGAGACATTAGTCTCAATGAATGACAAACTTGCGCAGGCTAATATTACGGCTAATGAGAATCAAAAGAACTCTGTTATAAGCAATGCAAACCAAGCTATTCAGGAGCAAAGAATGCAAAACATCCTTAAGCGAATTCCTGATGCTAATGCTTGTGAGGAAGCTACAGCAGCAGGAGGTAGAGGGTCGGCAGGATCAAACACAAGCTCAGCTAAAGCTGCTTTAGCTGAAAATAGTGTGAAAATGTTTACGGGAGCGAGCACCGGTATAAATGAGGCTAAAAATAACGTGATGGGCCGGGTCTCAATTGAAGTCTGTTCTGACGAGGATGTGAAATACAACAGAGGTGGATGCAGTGCTATTGGTGCGTATGCTGATAAAGATAAATCTGCTACCTCACTCACCACACCACCGCTATCCATATCTGATGCTCAGGGGAATAAAGTTTCAAACCAATCATATGACATTAAACAGATGAAAGTGGCTGACGCTGCTAAGCGAAATCTGATTGGTAATTTACCACTACAGCAACTAAACGACAGGAATCTTGAAGATACGAAAGAAGGACGCGAATACCTGTCAGCATTCTCAAGTTTTGTTGCCAGAAGCACAGCGGGAACTAATGCTGTTGATTCTATTCTGGCAATAAAGAAATCTGGTGATGTATCAGTAAACTCAAGAGGGGTAAATATCGGCTCAGGACTGGGTGCTACAGCAGGAGCAAGTCAGGCGTGGACTGATGCGTCTGTGAAAACCAAGTATGCGACATTATTCCCCGGAGCAGAGTTCCCGTCTAAACCTTCGGAATGGGAAATGTTGAGATATGAGATCTATTCTCGCTATGCGGATACTACTGGTGCTGATGCATGGCAGGTCAAGATCAGCAGTACAGATGAAAAAGAAACCGCACATGAGCAGGCAAGAATGCAGGCCATTGATTTAAGATTACAGATGCTTCTAATAGAAAGAACAGAAGACACAAATATTTTATTAGCAGCTCTATTAGGACAGCAACTACAACCTGTTGATAAGGTGATGTTGAATAACCTGAAAATCAATGCGACAAAATCAACACAGGCAGCAACGAAATAATAATTTATAAGGTTAATATGGAAAATAAAAAATGTAAAAAGATGATCTCAATAAAAACGATACTCATGAAGAAAAAACTATGGATGAAATTTACGTTTTTACCTTGTTTTTCTACCTGTTATCTGCGTGATGATAACCATCATCAGTGGAAAACTGTGTTATTTCTATTGGGTGTTTTTTGGATAAATATCGTAAAAAAAGTAATGTTAAGTCAGAGAGGTTTGTATGAAAATAACAAGCGAAAATATTTTTTATGTTAGTGGTAATGCTAAAGAAGCTGTAATTTCAAGATATTTTTATTTTTTACTTGAAGATAATGTATCATCTTATGATGACGATAGTGACTATTTTATGTTGTATAAATATATTTCCTTTTCTTATAGTGAATGCAACAGATTAGATGCTTTTATTCATTCATTAATATCAAAAAGTGATCTTAATTTTATTCGAGCACTAGAGGATTATACGGCTTATAGATCCAGAAAAGATTTTAAAGTTATTTTGTAAAGAGCGTAAATAATGAGTTATTTTTGTTCTAAAGATATATTTAAAAAAGGCACTTCGAAAGAAATACATCAAATGATTACAGGAAAGTTGCCACCTATTGATGGAGCGTATATATGGCATGGTCGTGGGCTAAACTTATCTCTTTTGCGCAATGATGTTTCTTCAACACCAAAACGTTCAGCGATACGACGTGCGCCATCGTGTCCGGCAAGATAATGATTAACGGCAGCTAATCTGGTTTCGAGAGAATATTTTGGCTTTGCCACAAAAAACTGCACCTTAATCAGTTGGGTGTCCAACTTTTGGGGCGCAGTCCATTATGCTGAGGCTTATTTTTAAGGTCTCGGTCTTCTTAGCTTAACTGGAGAGATATTTTCTACACCATGCTCTTTCTCTAAATATTCGAATAATTTCACTTTTTCCTCGTCGTGAAGGTTGTCGTATTCCTCATTAGAATCTTCAATTTTTTGGTATGGGGATATGTCCTTGAGTTTATCGGGTGAGCCGTCTTTGAATTTGGCTACTTCTGCCTTGTAAATGGGAATATTACTGTAGTTCAACTTATAGCATTCCAGAATAGCGGCTTTTTCATCATCAGGAAAGCTGTTCTTGTATGTTAAACCTACAGTGTCGTAAATAATATACATATAGATCATTTCTGATTTATCTATTTTTCCTTTAATAACTTCACTGGGAGCAATATTGCTCATAAGATATTTTGGAAGGACGATTAGCTGTACAACATACCGAGGATTAGAAACGATGGTCATATTGAACGTTCCATAAGGTGAGTGAATTTTAGACGTATTTGTAGGAGACACAGTAGAGAAGTGTCTTATTGAAATTTAATTGAATGTTATGAAAAAATACTTAGTTTCTTCTTATGTCTTGTTCTTTATCTCGCGCTCTGGGTAAGGGAATTTTAAGCAATTAGCTTCTGGTGTAAGGCCACCATCATTGACCCATTTCCACCATTTCTCTTTGTATTCTTCAACCGAACAGTAATCTTTCTGGTGCTGAATTTCGTCTAAGATGCTTTCTTTTTTTTCAGGCCATTGCTCTTGAAGGCGATTTAACGTTCTCTCAAATATATTTACCTTCATGATCAATTTAAAAGAAATTGCTTTTTGTTCTTCCAAACGCTGCTCATAATCAGCAATAGCCTTTTTATGACTGTTGATTGTATTATTCAACTGCACCTGTATTCTACTAACCCTGTCATTAGCCATAGATGCTTCAAACTGAGCTTGCTGAGAGTTCAGTGTGGCCTCATTAGCCTGTTGATATGAATCTACTATCTCTCTGTTGCGTTGTGCTGCATTATAATCATAATTCCAGAATGGATTTTTTCCAGACATAAATAAACCTCATTATTAAATATTACATGTGTATATAATTAAATATTAATTTTTAAAAAAGCAAATATATTTGCGGTTTCCTTTATAAAAGAATTAACATTTTATGTTTTATTTTATATTCTGTTAAATATCTGCTCATCAAATATGTTAATCCATCTCTCACAAACTCTTTCGCTGCCTTCCGACTTAACAGTAAATTTCCATAAAGCATTGTTGCTTCCAGATGTGAGAATACAGATCTCTGCATCACCGAAATCAGTGTTTGGTAATGTGTAATTGATTTCCCGGATTTGGTTATAGTCATATACGGCATTAATGCCAGATGCATTATTGAATAGCCGCACAAAACATTTATTCAGATCAATGGAGAATCCTGACTGTTCATAGACATATGATAAAACAGCACTGTCAGACATTGTTTGAATGCTGTCGGTTTCCTTGTTGATGACTTCCATACCCACCTCACCAGATCCTACTGAACGACCTACGCGAAGCATATCATTTTGTGAACAGATCTCAATAAAATGATCGATATAAAAGATCGATAATTGATTATTGATAGATTTTGACGATTAAATAGGTGATATCGATCGGCAATTAATTGTTATAATCGATCGAATATCTATTTATGATAGTTAAAAGCTATCATAAGATTGTTTTTGATCGTTTTAAACGATATGACGAGACGCTAAAAGAATTGAATCCTATCAATTGGTTAAGCGGTGGTTTTGCCATGTGATATCAGCCGGATCCCGCAACAACTCTAGCCCTGACCGAATTAGGTCAAAAATTTAGGCACTTTGATTATCAGGATGGATAAGCAGATGAAGAAGATTTTACTTGTTGTAGGCGCAACTCTGACACTGGCGGGATGTGGTGAGAAAGGTGAGTTTGAGAAAGCGATTAATGCCAAGATTGGGCAAGACAAATACTGCTTCTCGCTGGATAACAATAACACCAGCTTCCCCATCCGTCTTGCCAAGCCACGACTTGATTCGACTGGCACAGGGACGAATTCAGTGATCCTCGATGGTTTTATTGAGCAGGGCCTGATGGTTTTTGAGCAGGGTTATGATTCGAATGTATTAGGGATAACAGAGGAAGGCAAAAAAGCCAAAGTCTGGAGCACAACAGACGGTGCCTGTGTTGGTCGTCGTGCTGTTGACGAGATTAAGGAATGGACTGAGCCGGGAAACGGTAATCAGAAAGTAGTTCGCGTGACTTATACGTGGAAGCTGGTTGACGTTCCGGGCTGGATTGACAAAAAAGCCTTCGCCAGCGTTAAAGGGATGAATGAACCTGCTGATAGTGCCATGAATCTCTTTAAGACCAGCAATGGCTGGAAAGCCAATTAAGGAAACCAATATGGAAAACAATACCATCAAATGCCCGTTCTGTTTCAAAGAGAGCCAGCGTGGGGTTCACGTTTGCACAGGTTGCTTAGCGACTGTGTTATATGGCACTTATCCCGGCTGGTATGCTGCTGTTGTTTTGTTGTTGACTTTTGGTTTATCGGCGTTGATCGGTATGTCAACAGGTATGGCGGGGGCTACTATCAGCTTGCCAGTAATCGCTGTTGTTGGATTTGTCGCTGGTAAGGCAATTTTCTCAGATAATGTTGTGTTCAGAAGAAGGATGTAAAACCTCCTTTAATGTAAATGCAAAGAAACCATGTCTGCGAATCTGGATGTGGTTTTTTGCATAAAAAAATATTTTATATTCCAAAATAGAATAAATAAGTGTGTTGCCTGTCAGGCAACAACTGGCTATCATTTAATTATGGACGAACGAACTCGTTTGTCTTTGCTCTTTAAAAACCTCTAGGATCGGTAAAGGACTGAGTGAAACTTTCAGTCAACCATTTCTCCAATACGAGACGTGGCCCATGTCCCTCTTCATTGTGATCGTAACTTAATGCGAAATGTATATTGCAATCGTATATCTACGATACGGCATTGTTAAATGCTGAAATGGCGGGGTATCCAATCAGTTGTGTTGGATGGGTGTTGGCTGGCTTTGTCTACGGTGTGCAACACGATCCACAAGACATTTTGGCGGGGATGCAAGTTGCATCGTGTTGTTAAAATGAGAGGTTTTTATGAAAGATGTTTTAGACACTTTGCGCCAAGTGCGTGAAAAGAGCAAACACACTGTAGACAATAGCTCTTTGAAAGAACTGGATGATGCGATTCTGACCCTTGAAAAGAGAATCGAGGAGAATTCTAAAGGCCACAGAGCCTTAGATTATCTTTCTTATATCGCTAAGATCTTTGCTTTAATTAAACTTCTTAGCGGTGATTCTGATTTTCATTAATATCTACCTACTAAGGAGATTTGTTATGTATCCATCTTCATTTTCTGAACGAGCAGCCAGCCATGTCAATCCCATTATCTGAGGTGCACTATGTTAGATATTGGTTCAACCATTAAACTATGCCGTGAAGCACGTAAGCTCACCTTACAAGAACTATCAGATAGAACGGATTTAACGAAATCTTATCTATCTCGTATAGAGAACAATCAAAGAGATCCTACTATTTCAGCGTTAGAAAAAATATCATTAGCGCTACATATCCCTCTAAATCTCATCATCCTTCTTTCTGAAAGTGAAGAGACAAATGATGAGTTTTCTGACATCAATAACATGCTCAAAAAAGCTATAATGGATTCATTAGTTAATGTATAAGAATTGGAATTATTCAAATAGACCACTTGCTAATTTAGAGTCTCTATTCAAAATTCTGGAAACAAATGAAGAGAGGCTCACTTATCTTTTAAAAAACAAAAAAAATTTTTTCAAAACGGTACCCGTAATCAGAAAAGGTAAAAAAAGAACGACGTATAAAGTAGTTGGTGAATTATTAAAGATACATGAGCTTATTAAACAGCGTATTTTTTTGAAGATATCACTTCCGGAGTATATTACTGGCGGTAGGAAAGGCGTCAGCTATATAGATGATTGTATATCTCATCGTAATAAATCAATTATCATTCAAGAAGATATGAAGGATTTCTTTCCTTCTATAAAAGAAGAGTTGATAGCTAAAGCATTTCAATATTACATGAACTTCTCTCCTGAAGTTTCTTCATTAATAGCCAATCTATCAACACTTGAAGGCTCACTTGTTCAAGGAACTAAATTAAGTACGGACATTGCCAACTTAATATTTTTAGAAGAAGAGGCTCTTATCAGTGAGGAAGTCAGAAAATTAGGTGGAAATTATACGAGATATGTCGATGACATAACTATTAGTTTCGAATCGGGAGTTAATAATGAAGATATTTCAAAAATAAAAACAATGATTTTGTCAATGGTGCTCAAAAGTGGAATTAGATTAAATAGAAAAAAATCAAAAATTTTGAGAAATGGTCAGTCCAAAATCGTACATGGTGTAAAAGTAATCAAAGAGCTTAGGCCAACACAAAAAAGAAAAGATAATATAAGGATGTGTCTTTTTAATTTGAAGAAAAAAGTGATTGAAAAGGAAAGTGTTATGGATGTTCTTACGATGTATTTTAAAATTAGAGGATTAATAAATACATTAAAGCAGCAAGGTGATAAAAATCATGCAGAGTATATAAAGCAAGCTAATCAGATTATAGCTGGCGTTGATAAAAAGGATGCAATAAAATCAATAAGGCAAATAAGAAAAGTTAGAGATATTAAGAAATTAAGGTTTTTGTATTCAAAGTTAAAACCATTAGGTAATTCATCTAAAAGTGTATCGGCCATTTTAGATGTTGAATATGAAAACTGTAAAAGCAAACTTAATAAATAATTGAAGGGATAATCCAAGGCAATTCTTAATGGTCAGTATTTCTTACATGTTTGTATAAATGAGCAATTACATTATTTATTAGATTGATAACTCGAAGGTCTCAGTCGTGGTGAATCATTATTGTCGTTCCCATTTGTGGGGGGAGTAAAAGGCATATCACTATTAACGTTATTCTTTTCGTTTTTCTGGCGACTTGGAAAACGAACGGTCTTGTCATGATCTGATTCATTGCCATAGACTCCTGCTTTTGGTGATGTCTGGTCATTGTTAAATTTAGCGCGTCTTTCAAACTCCGAGCGTGGAACAGAGACACCCAGCACTTCATCATAGACATAGCTCTCTGCGATACGCTTATCATGGTCAGCATCAGTGGTATCAGTTTTCCTTCTCGCCCATACAAATCTCTCTTTCAGGAAGTCTACGATGAGTAGTGTGAAACGTTTAAACAAACCATTTTGTCGTGGCTTGGTCTGCTTTCTGATATGTAGGGGAGCACGGTTCACCGCTCTGGTGTTTTGAAGAGATGGGGTTTTCAATTTAGTGGATGCTTTTGGTTCAGGAACAACCAGAACAGGGGATTTCTTCCCTGAAACATTTACTTTACTGACCTTATTGGGATTACGGTAAGATTTTGCTGCTGGTCTTCTGCTTGTGGTAGGTGTCGCCATAGCCGGTTGCGGTTCTACTGTTGCCGGGTAGTCAGGGATAATGATCTCTTCGGGTTCAGCAAGATGTGTAATCGTAAAGCTTCTGACATCAACCACGATCTCCAGTGGTAGCTCACTGAATGTGGTGTAGATCTTCTTTGCTTCCTCAATTTGATGATCGCGTTGAGCTTGTTCAGCAGCTCGTTGTTCCTGAGACTCGGTGTTATTCCATTTAGCACGATGAACACGCTGCATTGCCGGGCGGTTTGTTTCCGTTGCTTTGGCAAGCCAGAATGCTTTCTCTTCAGCGCTGAATGCTTCTTCTGCCTGAGCAAGGGCATCAGCACATTGAGTTCTGAGAGAACGGTGATCGATACGTTCTTCACTTCCTGCGGCCTTAAGGTAGCTGTTTGACATTGTGGCCCACGACTCACGCCATTGGAGCATTACCTTCTTATCATTCCAGCTCCTGTCTTTTTTACCGAAGCCGTCTGGACTAATGGTTTTCAGGGTTAACATGACGTGAGCATGTGGGTTCTTGCTGTCCAAGTCATGGAATGCGATATCAGCAATCATTCCTTTATCAACAAAGTTCTTCTGGCAGTATTCGGCAACTAATTTTTTCTTGTCATCGTTGTTGAGTTCTACGGGAATAGCGACATCAAAATAACGGGCTGTTTGACCATTGTTCTGGCGTTCCACTCTTTCAACTTCATTCCAGAGTGCTGAGGAGCTTTCAATAATATGAGCAGGTGTGGAAACAGGGGCTAATATAATATGACCATGAAGATCTGTTCTGTGGCTGAAATCAAATGTTTCGCCAATGCGATCATCTGTAATACGTGTACGGGCATGGTAGGCCGCTTTTGCAACGGAAGTCATGCCCTCGCTTCGTTTCACAATTTTAAAATCCAGATGAAAAATCGCCATTAAAAATATAACCTCAAATATATAAGCTGCTGTTAGTTTTTCGTAAGAAAAACTTCGGGGTTGACGTTGACCTTGGTTTTGCTTTTAGCCTGCGGCAGGCAACCGTCGGTAGACCCCACACACTGCGTAGCAGTGTATAGGTGGGCATTGTCTTTAATAAAATAAGCCAATGTAAAATGCCCCTCTTATTAATTAATACGAAATATATGTATGGTTGTAAAATAATACGCCGGGTTAAGCGGCGCAAACTGGATTAAAGGTGTAGGTTTCACGTCCACAGGACAAAAAGAGTAAAGAAAAGGCCCGTAAGGGCAATAGAAGTATTAATTATTCCCGCCGTAAGGCGGGATAGCTAAATTTGATGGAAAAAACGAATAAAACAGACAGTATTATGTGTTGCACAATTCACAGGTTGAGGTTGGAAAATAGAGTTTAAAAATGACAGGTGAAAATAAAAACACGAATGCGCAAAAATAAGTAACGCGGAGAGTGCCAGATGTTTTTAGTTAGTAATTACTATCGTATGCGTTGCACTATTTTATTTATGGATGCTCCAAATCTATTTTCTCTGACAAAATCATGTAAATTTGACGTTATTCATCTTTGTGATAATTAAATACGTGTAAACAGCAAGAGGTGATAACTATGGATGATAATATAAAAAGACCAAGAACAGAAAAAACATTAAAGCAAAAGGTTGCTTTTGCTCAGCTTGAACTTAATCGTCTTAAGTCTCTGGAAAAATCAGAGCGAAAGAAAGTTGAAACAAGACTCAAGATTATACTTGGTGCGGAAGTGGCTAAAGCTATGCATTGCGGTATAGAACAGGTGGATAAAGAACTTGTCATGGGGATTTTGCTTTCAGTTTCTGACCTGAATGATATTGAAAGAATAAAGTATATAAAAGCAGGGAGATGGTTTCTTGCTCAAATGGATGGAAGACAAAAATAAAAATCTTTAAATTTATTTTGATTCAGGTATTGATATCTGATTATTATCTGTTATCTATATAAAAGAACAGAACGCAGGATCATCCTTTATTAATATTTTTTCCTTTTCAATCATGCGTTCTGTTCGACCAGTAATCTGTTAATTTTTATCTTTATGTGGTGAACGTCATTATTACTTTTTTATCAGATATGATAAATATTCCATGAGGAAGTAATAATGACAGTAGTAGTGATAACAAATGTTGTTTTTAAATCTCCCGGAAGGCAAAGAGAAATCTTTGCCTTTTTTAATTCATCCGTCTGTCAGATAGAGTTAAATATATCTTGTTATTTCTATTGCCAGTTATGAGAGAAGCGTTATAACAGGAGGTATCATTAAAACAAAAAAGGAGATAATAATGGTTTTATTAAATAACAAAAGAAAGAACAAGAAGGGTTTCTCACTACTCGAACTATTACTTGTTTTAGGCATCATTGCTGCATTAGTGGTAGCGGCTTTTATCGTTTATCCCAAGGTTCAGGCTTCACAAAGAGCACAGGCAGAATCCAATAACATTGCCACCATACAGGCAGGTGTTAAAGCGTTATACACGTCGGCATCAAGCTTTACTGGACTGACAAATACTGTGGCTGTTCAGGCAAAAATCTTCCCTGACAATATGTTAAGTGGGTCAGGAACGGCAGCTAAACCCATCAATGCCTTTAAAGGTAATGTGACGCTGGCAGCGACCGCTACAGGTCCGTCATCAGCGGCTGGCTCTTCTTTCACTATCACATACGATAATGTGCCAGCAGCGGAATGTGTGAAGATTGCGACAGCGGCAGCAGGTAATTTCTACATTACCACGGTTGGAACCAAGGTTGTTAAAGCCGCAGGAGGAACACTCGATGTGGCAGCTACGGCAGCAGCATGTACGAATGCCACAAGTAATACATTAGTTTTCACGTCTATTTAATGAAGAGGGCGTAGACCCTTTTCTTTCTTATTTCTAAAACAGGGAGATAATTATGATAAAGAAAAAAGGATTTACCTTACTGGAAGTGATTATTGTGTTAGGTATTGGAACGCTTATCGCTTTTATGAAGTTTCAGGATATGAGAAACGATCAGGAAGCGGTATTGGCTGATAATGTCGGAACACAGATTAAACAGCTTGGTGAAGCGGTTAACCGCTATATCAGTATTCGCTATGACAAGATATCCACACTGTCATCATCCAATAATCAAAGCAGCGATCCGGGGCCAAGAACCTGTACGTCTAATGGCTGTGAAATCACTTACCAGACGTTAATTAATGAAGGTCTGTTGCCTGTCGGCTATACAGGAACTAACGCGCAAAAAGCATCTTACAAGATTGTGTTAAAGCGTTCAGGAACCGCGCCTGATTACGTCATCAATGGCCTTATAACAACCGTCAGTCCGTGGGAAGAAGGAGGTCGTATTCGCTATGACCTGTTAGGTAAAGCTGTTCAGGCGGCAGGTGTTGATGGTGGGATGAGCAGAAACACCAAGATAGCTTCTGGCTATGGTGGTCAGTGGAGTGAGAACTCTAACAGCTACAACAACATTACGGGTGGTGGATTACTGGCTTACCGCGTGGGGTATAACTCTTCAATGTATTCTGTTTATCTGCGTCGTGATGGAACGTTGCCGATGACGGGTGATCTGAATCTTGGTGGTAAGAGCATCAAAAACATCAAAGACATTACGGCATCAGGAACAACAACAACGGGAGCACTTAAGACAACGGGTAATGCGTCTGTTGCATCAGATCTGAGTGTGGGTGGAACCTCGACCCTTAATGGTCCTGTAAATATCAACAACAACCTGAAAGTAAAATCTGATACCTATCTTAATACGCTTTCAACAACAGGTCTGGCGAAGTTTGGTAGCCGTATTGCGACGAATGGACTTAATCCAAACGATCTGCCTGCTGGCTGGGCTGGCGGTGTTCGCACCTATGATTTGTATGCATCAGGGACTGTTGGTGTTGGAACCGGGAAGACAGTTAAAGCTTACATGAACAATGCGGGTAATATTTATGCGTCAGGTAATCTTACCGCTGGAACGATAAAATCCAATGGCACAATTGAATCAACAGGCAGGATCAAAGCGGGTGAATATCTTCATTTGAATGGTCAGGCAACATTAAATGCGAAATGTACGCCTAATGGTCTGGTGGGGCGAGACAGTGCAGGTAGAGTGTTATCGTGTGTTAACGGTAAATGGCAGACAGCAAGCGGTGATGGCCTGAAAGGTATTTTTATAACAATAACCGATCAAGTATCTGGATATAAGTGTGTAATACCGAATAGTGACACTGGGACATGTGCCTGTCCGGGGTCAACGTATAGTCCTCAGTTTGGTTATATATCTGGAACCCTTATTGCAGAATATAATGAGGAGCGTTGTAGTGGTGGTAGGAATACACATTGTTATAGTAATTTAAGAAGGTTATATGCATGCAGATAATGTTTCTGTCCATTTTATTTAAATGGTGATAATTGCCATTATCATATGTCATGGTAAATTAAAAGGGCCAAGAAGGCCCTTTATAATTAAGGCGTTTGTTTCACCAGAATCTATTTAGTTAAAATAGAAATCATCATCACCTGATTCAACGACATTTGTTACAAATGTTCTACATACTATAAAATCATCATCATTATTTTCAATGGATTCTGTAAAAAATGTATCCATAGCAGACTGCTTTTCATTAGATATTTCGTATTTTCTTTCACAGTTGCTGGGGGCTAAACTGTAATCCTCATCTTGGTTCTCTATGACTCTTGTATGCGTTGTCCAAGTGTTGAGATAATCTTCATCATTAGGTTCTGTGGTAAATGTTTTTACGGTAGAGTTTGTTTTATTTGAAATTGTTGATGCGTTTATTTCGAAAGATTCACTATAGAGCATAGTATACGGTTTCATATTATATCCTTTTAATTTACAGCTAAAAACATGCCTGACGGCGTGAATATGATTTCATTCACTGGATTATCGCTATAATATTGCAGTGAAATGGAAAACATGTATAGCGTGATTCCAACTAAAATCGATCTGTATAGATATTTTTCGGCATTTCTAACTATACCTGCAAAATATCTGACGTCATCTTTTCTTGCTATCCAGTCACGATATATAGCCTTCGTTAAGGCATAATTACTGTTATCAAATTTTAATGATTTAAAACTTGATTGAGAAAAACTACTTACCATCATTCCTTTTCTTAGGAAAAGAAATAAATTAATTATATTAACAAGCAATATAAAAAATAAATAATAGGAAATAAATCTTATTGCAAAATTTGTATTTGCGGATGGTAGAATGGTTTGTAGATAAACCACTGCCCCTGTGAGAGCAATAGTGATAGTAGTATAATGTGTTATCTTACTTTGAAGATTAGATAAACTATCGTTATTTTCGGAAAGGCGCTGCTTTAAAAAATCTTCTTGTTCCTTCCTTCTTTTAGGTAGAATTGATTTAATATATTGACTATACGCCATGACATATTCTTCAATTTTTGCGCCCGATATTCTTGGGCAAAGTGTATCATAGTGTATGCTCGTAAAAAAATGGAAGTTAGATTTATCCAAAATACGTTTTGATTTTTTATTGAAAGTTAATAAATATATTATTTTACTCCCCACAGGAAAACATAATAAAGATACTCTTAATGACGTAGAATTAATAACATTTCTTTTTTCAATAGTATCAAAACTCTCATCTAATGATGTGTGGAATAATAATGAAAAGTTTAATAATTTTATAATAAAGTAAATGAAATTATACTTCATTTAAAAACCTCACTAACTCACTTGACACATTAATATTCGTTTCATTTTCTAGCCATGCCCATTGACCATTTGCATTCATCTCTAAGAAGAACCATTCACCATCAAAAACTATAAAATCAAAACATCCAAAAGAAATATTCATGACTGACATATACCTCAGACATTTTTCTTTTATAGTATCAGGCATTTTTATTGTTGAATAGAATATTTCGTTATTGTTTTTTCTCCAGTCAATTTTATTTTTAGATATCATTTTTACCGAATAATCTTTACCATTTATGAATGTTGATCTCACCTCGAATTCTTTTTTTGTATACGATTGAAAATAAGCTGGACAATATTTTAATGTTTCTGTGTTCTTATTCATGTCAACCATATTTGTTTGAACAAATTCCTTTACCTTCTGATTTTCTATCAATCCACTTGATAACGGTTTGACAATGCTATTGATTGTCAAAGTGTTTTTGAAACAATCGAAATTATTTGTCAATATAAAATCAGGAATTGTGAATCCAATATCAATTGCAGTTTTTGCTTGAAATACTTTGTTATCTGCTCTTTTTATAATTGATGGCTTGGATAAGCATTTTCCAGTAAACGACTCAGCAATCCCTTCAACAAAAGCGAATACTTCTCGAAAGCAATGATTATGATATTTTGAATCAATTTTATTGATAATATTCTCAGGAGTTGGTTTTCTATAATAGATGGATCTGCATTCACTCTCGAGCAATTCATTATTATTTTTATTAACAATACTGAATCCTTTTTTAGTGTAAGAAAATTTATATTCAGAGAAATTATCAACATCTAACCTGTAAAAATTGTTAATGCTATGTTTTTTTACTATGTAATCAATTGTTTTATCAAAGCTAGATGTTATAACTAAAATCATTTTTATTCCTATCATTGATAATCATTTGGTATAAGCTGGCAATAATTATATACCTATACCTTTTGCGGGTTAAGTACAAGCCTCTCTCAAGATGAAGATCGCTATAGATTTCTGAAAGTTATTTGCTGTCAAGAGCTCTTTTTCAGAGCAGTGGCTAACTTTTAGTTTCTCTTCGTTAAACGCGATTAGTTATTTTTATTCATTAAAAACAATAGACTACATCGTAACTGTGTTTTTATACAGTTTTAGACTTGTTTTTAGGAAAACAAAGGATTATAAAATCTGTTGATGCCACTGTATGTGGTGTTTCTTTAGAAATGTAAGTACTACATAAGGGATATTCATAACTTCTTGGGGATTCGTTTCATGAGTAAAAACGTAAAACAGACTTCTGAAAATGTGGCTTCTACTGCTGCAAAAACGCTGGCTAATCCTAATGCTTCTGCCATCCAGAAAAGCCTCGCTGGTTCTGCGCTTTCGCAACGTGGGACATCAAACCAGACAAGTGGGCAAATGGAGCATAAGGCATCATCAGCTCTTGATAATCCACGTTCCAGCAAGTTAACGAAGCAACTTGCAGCCTCTGTTTTGGCACAATCAAACAAAGGGCGTAAGTGATAAGTAACAGGGAGAGTAAAACCTCCCTGCGTTTTTTATTTACTGCGATTGTCTGCTTGCTGGAAGGCGATTATTGTTTCTGAGCAAACTCAAACGGCCTGACCATCCCATCCCGGTTAGCATCAAGAAAATCTGCCCACCATTGTAGCATCAACCTTCGCTGCTCAAGATGTTTGGCCTTATGTGTATAGGCAGCACGAACACTGTTGCTTTCCTTGTGGCTCAACTGGAGTTCTACCGCATCTTCAGACCACAAACCTGACTCAATTAAGGCACTACAGGCCAGTGTGCGGAAACCATGACCGCAGATGTCCTGCGTGGTGTCATAGCCCATCTTACGCAGCTCCTTGTTGATAGTGTTTTCAAACAGAGCAGTTAAACGGCAAAACAATATCGCGTCCAATCATCCATCAGCGCCACACGCTGAGGCCACAACGCCCTATGTTGATATTATGCAGTTTTGCCTGCCCAGTCACGAAATGTTGATCTGAACTCATGCTAGGTTAAGTCGGTATATCTCATGCATTTCAACACCGATAGTTAACCTGTATTAGGAGGTATCTCATCTCTTGTAAGACATCACTGTATCATCGAAGACGTTATTTGAGCTTGCATCTTTTTACAATCTTATTGATATCTTAGGTTGGTGTTAGTATTCGTTGATAGATAATGTTAATTATTGCATTTAATCGGGTTGTTTATTATCCGAATATTTTGATGTATAATAACTACTACTCAATATTATGTCATTATTTAATGGCTTGTAAAGTAGAGGGTGTTAATGAAAATACAAAAAATTGATATCAAAGATATTGGTGGTATAAAAAGAGCAATAATTAATTTTGATTCAAGTATGAATATTATTTGCGGACCAAATGGGATAGGGAAAACCACTATTTTAGATTCCGTGGCACATAGTTTTATTTCTACAAACAGCTACGTCCTTAAAAGACATGCTCAGTCTACTGATGGTCAGATAAATATCGTATTAAATGATTGTGACAATATTAGAGAAAGTCATATTTCTCTTGCGAATTTCGATCCTGAGGATTGTTCATTTGTTCATGGGTTAAGTGAAGCTGGAAGGAAAGTGATTTATTTGAATGTTTCTAGGATGTTTAAATATGTATCTTTATCTAATATTTCTAAAGACGAGGAAAGACAAGATCATAGCATTTACACACTTTTGACTGACGGAATTTCGGTTGCGGATATGAAAAATTGGTTCGCAAAACGCTGTCTCTTCGTTAATACACCAGAAGCATTAAGTGAAAATAATAAGGTTAATTTGGAGTTGGCAAAAAAATGCTTTTCACTGCTTAATGCTGAATATAAATTTTCTCGCGTAGATGCGAAAAAATTTGATGTTTTCGTATCTACTCCAAATGGAGAAATTTGGTATGAATATTTGTCATCAGGATTTAAATCATGTCTGAGTATTTTATTCGGCATAATAAAAGAGATTGAACTAAGAATGCCTGATGAGGAATGTTTAGCACAGCATTTTGATGGCATTGTATTGATTGATGAGCTGGAAATGCATCTTCATCCTGAATGGCAGTCCAAAATTGTTTCTGTTTTGCGAGACACATTTCCTGCAACACAATTTATAGTTACTACTCATAGTCCTCACATTATACAAAATGCGGAACCTAATCAGATAATTGCATTAGGGACAGATAGTAATGGATATACATACGTCAGAGAACTTCCGAGTAATGAGTTTGGTTATACAGGATGGACATTAGATGAGGTACTCAAAGATGTAATGGGAATGGAAGACACAAGAAGTCAGAAATTACAAAGTATGCTTGCTGCATTTGATCAAGCTATTGATGAGGAAAATAAAATTGAAGCAGAGCGCATTTATAAAGAATTAGATAGGGCACTTCATCCAGCAAATGTGCTTAGAAAAATGCTTAGTATTGATCTATCCTCAATAATCGAGGAGGACAATAAATAAATGATTAAGCTGGAAAGAAATTTTACACCTCTATTCTTTTCTCCTCAGAATGTTAGTCGTTTAACTGAAAAATTTAAGAGCAGCGGTACTCATGTATGGCATCATGATGATGTAAAAAATTCGTTGATGGAGTTAAGTGATAAAAAATGTGCATACTGTGAGGTTAAGCTTGGTGAAAAAAGCACATATCATGAGGTGGAGCATTTTAAAGATAAGAATGATTACCCTGATGATGTAATAGAGTGGAATAACCTATTACCTTCATGTCGTCATTGTAATGGTTCTAAAGGGACACATGATGTTGTCGAAGAACCAATAGTTAATCCTTTTGAGGAACTCCCGGCAGAGTTTTTCTATATTAAAAATTTTAGAATGAAAGGGAGGAATGAGAAAGGTATTCTGACCATAGATGTTTTAAATCTTAACGATAGAGAACATTTGGTTAAGCCAAGATGTGAAACAGGATCTATAATTGCGGAAAAAATAGAGGATTCTTTAACTTTATTTGAGGGGTATCTTTTAAATCCAACAAGCAAAAATAAAAGAAAATTAATCGGTACTGTTAGAGGGATACTGAAAGAATGTCAAAGAAGTGCCATATTTTCCGCAGTATCGGCTACTGTATTACATACGAGTGAGGATTATCTGACTTTACGGGATAATATGATGGCCCATAAGTTATGGGATGAAGATATGGAGAACCTTCACATAATGTCAAGTAATATACAATTACCAACAACAGCTTAATATAACAAATATCATTCTGCTATATGAGTAAACGGCATTAATTATCCTGTATTACTCACATATTTTGATTATCTATGACAGGCTGAGAACATCCAAGCCTGTCATAACATAGTAACATCACTTAGTGGGGTTATTATGTTTGCAAAACAATACCCCGACCACTCATCCATCAACGCCACCCGCTTAGGCCATAACGTCCCACGTTGATACGCAGCCTCTGCCTTATCTGCCAACTGGTGAGCTAACGCATGTTCAATTACCTCACGCGGATAGTTGGTCGTTTCACCAGCCCAATCACGGAATGTCGATCTAAACCCATGCTGTGTTAAATCGGTGTATCCCATTCGCTTTAGGACTGCCAGTAAAGCCGTATCCGAGAGTTGTCCCTTCCGGGGGGCAGGGAATACAAAATTTATACCCTTAAAGCGTGGTAAAGCCTTTAACAGGGCAACAGCAGCATCAGACAGAGGAACTCGATGTTCCTTCGCTGCTTTCATTCGACTGGCGGGTATGGTCCATGTTTTACCTTCAAGATCGATCTCTGACCACTCGGCACCACGAATTTCTCCTGAGCGTGCTGCGGTCAGTATGGCAAACTCAAGCGCACGAGGCGAAACGCCGCTTCGTTCACGTAGTTCTTTCATAAAGGAGCCGATCTGGCTATAGGGAAGAGCGGCATGGTGTTTGGTGATCTGAACTTTACTTGGCTGAGGCAACAGAGGTTTCAGCATACCTTTCCATGTGGCAGGATTATCACCTTCAAAGTATTCTTTGGCCTTGGCGTAATCGATCACCGTTTCAATACGTCCACGTAGACGACTGGCGGTTTCATTCTTGGTTAACCAGATAGGTTCGAGTATTGCCAGAAGATCGACTTTGGTGATTTCACTAACGGCCTTTTTGCCAATGAAAGGGTAGGCATAGGTTTCCAGTGTTGAACGCCATTGAGCGAGATGTTTTTTGTTCTTCATCTCACTGTCTTTGACTTCCAGCACTTCTTCACAACATTCAGCAAAGGTCTTTTTCTTCCGGGCCAGTATTTCCTGCCGGGCTTTTTGTTCGTGTTTTTCTTGAAGGGGATTAATACCATTACGGATTTGTTTACGTAGCTCACGCGCTTTGTCACGCGCTTCGGCTAAGGAGACTTCCGGGTAAGGGCCAAGCCCCATATTCAAACGTCTTGGAACTGTTCTACCGAGATTGTTGATTCGGGTTCCCATAGCCACGCAAAGAAGCCATGCGCGAGACTGATTTCTGATGCGAAGGTATAAACCATCCACACCACCAACGGCATACATGCCTTCGGATTTTAATCGTGAAACGACGAGTCCTGAGAGTTCCTTGGCCTTCTTTGGCATAGCAAAATCCTGTCATACAACCCGCCATACATACGGTACTGCATAAAATAGCTGATTGTTTGCACAGTAGCAATACGCCACCGAACAAAAAAATAATGACAACATTTTGTTTTTAAAGGAAAAATAGCACTTAGGTGGGCATTATCGGACACTAAAAATTTAGACCCTCTCTCCGCCACTTTATCAATGACTTATCTCCCGACTTCCCGCCTTGCTTTTCCTAAACAGAACAATCGTAGGATATTCTTGAAGGGTTAGATCGTCACTGTTTTCTGTTCGATACTGTGACATTCAGCACTTGATTCGCTATGGGTCTGACAGGAAGGTTTCGAGCGAAAATCTACAGTTATTCAGTCGTTTTCTTATCGGTCACCATTATTCTTTTAGACATTGATCCTATGAAACTGCCGCAAAGTTGCTGGCGGGAACTGAAGTTGCGTAGAGAAGGGGTCAATAATTGAGCCAAAAAAAGAACGCGGCCGTCAGATTAAAGCCGCGGGACAAAGTCCATAATTTCCAAGAGTTGTTGAATTTCCCAGCTTTTTTGAAAGCCTTTGTATCATACTAACAAGTAAAAAAGGTTTAAACACCAAAATTAACCTATATTTCTGGTTAGCTTTACCATGACAGATGACTTGCTCCTGGAGACATTTGCGCTGCCAGTCTGTATGGCTGAGTTGTGTATCTATTGTTCGCCTTTTTCTCAGTTTTTTTCTTCAGACATAATAAAAAAGACACGACTCAAGTATGAGCGTGTCTGAGTTTGTCTTACTTATTTGTCTTGGTAAATTATTGTTGTTACTACCAGGCACTGTTCTGTTAAATAACTGAAGTCAGCGCAAAAAAATCAATGAGACATCATCTCCTCGACCACTTCTTCGCTACTCAACTGATAGGGATAATACGTTGGCCAGTTTTCCATTTCATTCAATAAAGATTGCTGGGAATCATTACCCATAAAAATGTGAAAATGAGATGATTTTCGTGGTGCAATTATATGATCGCTAAATTGTATATATTTAGGGGCTTTGCTTTCAGGATCTTTACATTCGAATAAGTAACGAACGCCTTTCTTGCCTGATTTATAGGTGAGTATTTTGTATCCATCGTAATCATATTTACAGGATGTTGTTTCATTATTTCTATGGAATTCGACAATGCCGTCCTCAATGCCAATCATTTCGATATCTGTCGCATAACCTTTGCGATAATAATCTTTAATTTCAGCAAATGTTTTGGTTTTATCTGCATCCGCTTTCTTCTGAAAGACGGGATCAAGTTTGCCACTTTGCAGTAAAGGGTAAACGGATTGCCAGACTCCATCCCAGTCACTGAGCGTTCGGTTTTGTACATTGGTATCATCAAAAACACCATTAGCAGCTTTTTGTTCGACCTCTGTTAAGGGTTTGCCGTGTGAGTGATGACCATGCGAAAAGGCAGGAGCGCTAACAATAAAGACACCTAAAGCAACAGCCAGTTTATGAAGACGAATCGCCAAAACAATTTCCTCCAGAGTTAATGTACATGATGTGTAATGTTATATTGTAACATATGAAAAAATGCAACAACTCATTAGGAAATGAGAGCATGGTATTCTTAGGTGTATTGAACTATCTTATTGAAATAAAATAAATTATTCTGGTGATGAAAGGTTGATGACAAACGAAACATAACTTGATGCGATCTGTGTGGGCCGGATAGGGCGCTCGCGCCGCATCCGGCCGGGATAACGCGAAGTTTGTCGGCAATATGAAGTTATAGAGATAATTTGTTGTGGGCCTGCTTGCGTAACCGGTTGAAAAGGGAAAGCAACTTCTTATACCGTAAGGCTAAAAGCAGTACTGCCAGCCCAGCGTAGATGAGTGGCTGCGGTGAAATAATCTTCACTGACCACAGATAATGTATTGGGGCCAGGATCGCGACAAGATAGACGAAGTTATGCAACTGTTGCCAGTGTTTGCCTAGTTTTCGCTGCATCGACTGGGTTGAAGTGAACGCTAAAGCAAGCAAAATAACCCAGCTGATAATTCCTAACGTTAAATAAGGCCGGGTAATTAACTCCTTACCTAATAACGCCAGATTATTCACGCCCAACTCCAGCAATGCGTAACTGGTTAAATGCAGTGTCGCCCAGGCAAAGCACCATAAGCCTAACAGGCGGCGAGTGCGTATCAATAACGGCTGTTTTGCGTAGCGTGCCAGAGGTGTGATTAACAAGGCCGCAAGCAAAAATTTCAGTGCAGTGCGACCGGTAAAATGCTGAATATCTTTCACCGGATCGGCACCCAGTTCACCGTGATTGATCGCCCAGACCAGCCAGAGAAACGGCAACAATCCGGCAAGATGCAGGCAAACTTTCAGCCATATCACCTGTTTTGCTGTCAGACGCATTTAGAAATTCTCCCGCAAATCCAGGCCACGATACAGCGATGCCACCTGGTCGGCGTAACCATTAAACAGTAGTGTTGGCTGGCGCTGAACATCGAGAATGCCGCCTGAACCAATAAATCGTTCGGTAGCCTGTGACCAGCGCGGGTGATCAACATGCGGATTAACGTTGGCGTAAAAACCGTATTCGTCAGGCGCTGCCAGATTCCAGGTGGTTGGCGGACGCTCGCGGGTCAGCTTAATACTGACGATCGATTTAATCCCTTTAAAGCCATATTTCCACGGCACAATCAGTCGCACCGGCGCGCCATTTTGCGGTGGTAACTCCTTGCCATAAACACCTACGGTCATCAGTGTGAGCGGATGCATTGCTTCGTCGAGACGCAATCCTTCGACATAAGGATATTTCAGCCCGCCGCCGATAAAGCGGTCCTGCTGGCCAGGCATCTGTTCCGGCGCATAAATCGTTTCGAAAGCGACATACTTCGCATTGCTGGTGGGTTCGGCAAGCGCCAGCAATTTGTGTAGCGGAAAACCAATCCACGGCACCACCATCGACCACGCTTCCACGCAGCGCATACGATAAATACGCTCTTCCAGCGGGAAGCGACGGGTTAAATCATCATGATCGAGGGTCAATGGTTTTGCCACTTCGCCGCTGATTTTCAGTGTCCATGGATCGGTTTTCAGGCTACCAGCATTAGCCGCGGGATCGGCTTTATCCAGCCCGAATTCATAGAAGTTGTTATAACCAGAGACTTTATCTGCTGGCGTCAGTGGCAGGTTATTTTGCCAGGCGGCAGGCTTGCTGAACTCCAGCGGTTTTCCGGCGGGGGCGGGCGGACGATCGTTTCCTTTAAACCAGCTAAGCAGATCGGCATGCGCAGCGTGAGGCAAAGAAAATGCAGCTGCGCTGATGCCCAGTGCTTTTAACACCTGCCGACGCTTCATAAAGAATACCGACTCGGCCGTAACATCTGATTCTTTTAAAAATTGATTCTTTTTCATAAGCCATCACACTTTTTTGTCGTTAGCCAACAAGAGCCGTTTACTGTTAATCTGTCAGGGAGTCACCTCCCTAACAGTAGCAGAGATCAGCTTTTACATATTTACGCATTAACTGCCACGATAGGTTGAATACCCATATTGGCTGAGTAACAAAGGCACATGATAATGCTCGTTCACTTTATTAATATGAAATTCAACGGGAATCTCAGGGAAGAAACTTTCAAGATTTTGTTTCTTGAAATAGTCCCCGGTTTTAAATACGACACGGTAATCGCCAGTAGTCGCAGTTTGCTCGGGCCACAGTGCCTTAATTCGTCCATCCTTATCTGTTTTGGCGGTATTAAGTTGTAACCAGCCGTTATCCGCTTTCTTTTCAAGAGTGACTGTCACGTCGGCAGCGGGTTTTCCTGTTTGCTGGTTCAAAATGTGCACGCTAAGAATGTTTTGTTGTGCGGCATAAACCAAAGAAGGTAATGAAAATGCTGCCGTTGCTACCGAGAGTACTAAATAACGCTTTAACATGTTTATATCCTTGTCATGTGAATGAGTTTTGAGGATAGCGAAAAAACGTCCAGGGTAACCTTACAGCAGCATTACAATTTTGTAATGAACCAGGTTGTTTCTATAACATATGATTTATGGCATATTATTTTCATGAAGATTCTACTTATTGAAGATAATCAAAGGACCCAGGAATGGGTAACGCAGGGGCTTTCCGAAGCGGGTTATGTCATTGATGCCGTTTCTGATGGCAGAGATGGGCTTTATCTTGCGCTGAAGGATGATTATGCATTGATCATTCTGGATATTATGCTTCCGGGTATGGATGGCTGGCAGATCTTACAAACGTTAAGAACGGCAAAGCAAACCCCTGTTATTTGCCTTACTGCAAGGGATTCTGTCGATGACAGAGTCAGAGGGCTGGACAGTGGGGCAAATGATTATCTGGTAAAACCTTTTTCATTTTCTGAGTTGCTGGCAAGGGTTCGGGCACAATTAAGGCAACATCACGCTCTGAATTCAACATTAGAAATCAGTGGCTTAAAAATGGACTCTGTCAGTCAAAGTGTGAGCAGGGACAATATCAGTATTACACTGACGCGCAAGGAGTTTCAGTTACTTTGGCTACTGGCCTCCAGAGCTGGCGAGATTATACCCAGAACGGTTATTGCGAGTGAAATTTGGGGAATCAACTTTGATAGTGATACCAATACGGTGGATGTCGCCATTCGCAGGCTCCGCGCAAAAGTTGATGATCCTTTTCCTGAAAAGCTAATCGCCACAATCCGGGGGATGGGCTATTCATTCGTAGCGGTAAAAAAATAATGAAAAGATTATCTATAACCGTCCGTTTAACCTTGCTTTTTATATTGCTGCTGTCTGTTGCTGGCGCTGGAATTGTATGGACTCTCTATAATGGCCTGGCAAGTGAGTTGAAATGGCGCGATGATACAACACTCATTAACCGGACAGCGCAGATCAAACAGTTGTTAATTGATGGGGTAAATCCAGATACGTTACCTGTGTACTTTAACCGGATGATGGATGTTAGTCAGGATATTTTGATCATTCATGGTGATGGCATCAATAAAATTGTTAACCGGACAAATGTCAGTGATGACATGTTAAATAACATACCTGCTAGTGAGACAATCAGCGCAGCAGGCATTTACAGAAGCATTATTAATGATACAGAGATAGATGCTTTCCGAATTAATATTGATGAAGTTTCGCCATCATTAACGGTTACTGTGGCTAAATTGGCTTCAGCCAGACATAACATGCTTGAACAGTATAAAATTAATAGCATTATAATTTGCATTGTCGCCATTATATTGTGCTCAGTATTAAGTCCGTTGTTAATCAGAACGGGGTTGCGAGAGATCAAAAAGTTGAGTGGCGTAACGGAAGCGCTGAATTATAACGATAGCCGAGTGCCGGTTGAGGTTAACGCATTACCGAGAGAACTAAAACCTCTTGGGCAGGCGTTGAATAAAATGCATCATGCTTTAGTCAAAGATTTTGAGCGCCTTAGTCAATTTGCTGACGATCTCGCTCATGAACTTAGAACGCCAATTAATGCATTACTGGGTCAGAATCAGGTTACGCTCAGTCAAACCAGAAGTATCGCTGAATATCAAAAAACAATTGCCGGAAACATTGAAGAGCTGGAAAATATTTCGCGGTTAACAGAGAATATACTGTTTCTTGCCAGGGCAGACAAAAACAATGTTTTGGTGAAACTGGATTCGCTTTCTCTCAATAAGGAAGTTGAAAATCTTTTGGACTATCTTGAATATCTTTCAGACGAGAAAGAGATTTGCTTTAAGGTCAAGTGCAATCAACAAATCTTTGCGGATAAAATTTTACTGCAACGAATGTTATCGAATCTTATTGTTAACGCCATTCGATATTCACCAGAAAAATCGCGTATTCATATAACCAGTTTTCTTGATGCCAACGGCTCTCTTAATATTGATATCGCCAGTCCTGGAACGAAAATTAATGAGCCTGAAAAACTCTTCCGTAGATTTTGGCGGGGAGATAATTCGCGTCATTCCGTAGGTCAGGGACTTGGCCTTTCTTTAGTCAAAGCGATTGCCGAATTACATGGAGGAAGTGCTACGTATCACTATCTCAGTAAGCATAACGTGTTCCGAATTACGTTACCGCAAAGAAATTAACATCGGGCTTCAATACGCCATAAGTTAACCGTGAAAAAACGCAGCCACGTCGTGAGTATTAACGTGGCTGCGATTGATTATGCGCTTACATTACAATGTAACAGGGATTAACTCGCGTAAGCTGCCAGCATTTCCTGCGCCGCCAGTTTACCCAACGCATTCGCTGCAAAAGGACTGTCGCCGGTGAGAAGTTTACGGTCCTTATGTACTCGCCCGGTGATGTCGTCATTAATGATGTTCATGCCCATTTTCTTCAACTCTTCGCCGAAGTACCAGGTGAGATGACCCGGCATATAGCCAATATCTGGCGTTTGTTTGTCTGCGGCGTCTGGGAATGCGCAAATAGAATAACCATTCAGTGGGTTATCGCTGTGGCGAAGTGCCAGAAAAGCCGCGGGACCGTGGCAAAGGGAGATAACAAAACGGTCATTTTTGATTGCCCACTGTAAAGCGGCAGCCACGTCCTGGCTTTCTGGTAAACCAATAAGTGCGCCATGCCCACCAGGAACAAAGATTGCTGCATATTCGCTATCAGCGTTGAGGCTGGCGACAACATCCGCGAGTTTCTTCGGATTACGGAATAACGATTTATGCTGTTCAAAGAATGGCATTACTTTTTCATCTTTGTGCGGCATAGCCCAGTATTCAAACTTGGTCATCAGACCGGAAATGGTCGCCACTTCGAATTCGAAACCTGCAGCATGGAGATGATACAACGGCAGCAACGTTTCAATCGGATGGTTACCGGTCGAGAACAGTTTTCCGTTATCGGTCGGCAAATAACGTTCGTCCGCGGCGATCACCAGAATTTTATGTTTACCGCGATACGGTTTTGGATAGTCCACGCCATCAAGATCAGAGACGGGATTCGTATATTGGCTAAGCGAATATTCTGAAGGGAAGAACGCATTATCTTCAGCAATATCGACCTGCGGGTTTTTACTTGTTTGAACAGTCATAGTGTATTCCTTATTGTTGCTTAGTTAGGGTAGTCACTATATTTGCGACTGAGCTGGTCGCTATTTTTAACCAGGCTGAAAAATTGAGTCAATATATCGAAAGCGGTAGTTGGCGGGCATAAGTATGTAATGATGATGCTGCACTGGTGTTGAATATTATTCACGCCAAACTTTCCTTATTGAGTAACGTCGTCGCAAGTGGCCTCAATGATTTTAGACCATTATCAGAGGTTTGGGGGCGATGGGGAGAGATTTAGTGCTGTGGAATGTTGTGGTACTGATGAATATTTATATCCCGGATTGGTAGGGAAAAGCTTTTTTCATGCACTATTTTTGCAAATATTTCTATATGGGAAGCGGTTTTGTTACAGATTAAATTTATAAAGAAATGCATTTGGGGTGTTGGCTGGAAGAGTTGCTGGTAGAGGATATTGTGCCAGGAGGGGCAGGGTAAGGGGCTGTATCGAGATGCTTTGGCAATTGCGTGTGCCGCAGATGGAGATGAAATGCCAATAAAAAAAGCCTGAGTTCGATGAGGGACGAACTCAGGCTGGTGTTATGTTTTACAGTAACACGCCGCGGCGCGTTGGCTGATTAGAACTGGTAGACTAAGCCCACAGCAACGATATCATCGGTAGCGATGCCGTTTGCTTCGTAGAAGTCATCGTCGTTGTCCAGCAGGTTGATTTTGTAATCAACATAGGTGGACATATTTTTGTTGAAGTAGTAGGTCGCACCGACTTCAACGTATTTAACCAGATCTTTGTTGGTGTAACGCGGATCGCCATTACCGTCATGAGCCCAACCGCCTAAATCCTTACCTTTAGATTGCAGGTAAGCGATGGAAGGGCGCAGGCCGAAGTCGAACTGATACTGAGCAACAACTTCAAAGTTTTGGGTTTTGTTAGCGATGGCATTAGCATCACCGTAACCAGTCATGTTACGGGTTTCAGCATACATAGCTGCTAAGTAAACGTTATTAGCGTCGTATTTAGCACCAACGGTCCATGCTTCTGCTGTTTCACCGCCAGCAGTTGCATCCAAGCGATCTCCATAACGAGTGTTATGAGTACCTTTGTGAACCTGATTGTCGGTACGGTCAGAGTTAGAGTAAGCAGCGCCCAGACTTAAACCAAAGTCAAAGTCATAGGAAGTGGACATACCGAAGCCGTCGCCGTTCTCTTTAGCTAACTTACGTCCATTACCGTTACCAGAACCTTCCTGACCGAATAATCCATCATCTTCATTATTACTCTGATATTGCAGAGCAAAGTTCAGGCCATCAACCTGACCGAAGAAGCCATTGTTACGGTAGGTTGCAACACCATTAGCACGACCGTTCATGAAGTTGTCAGAGCCAGCATAGGTATCGCCACCAAATTCTGGCAGCATATCGGTCCATGCTTCTACGTCATATACGACACCGTAGTTACGACCATAGTCGAAAGTACCATTCTGACCAAAGCCGAAACCTGCAAATGCCAGACGCGTTGCGGTATTACCTTTGTCGCTTTCAGGACCGTTTGCGCCAATGTTAAATTCCCACTGACCGTAACCAGTGAATTGATCAGCGATCTGAGTTTCACCTTTGAAACCGATACGGGCATATGACATGTCGCCATCGCTGCTAGCATCATCAGAGAAGTAGTGCAGGCCCGCTACTTTTCCGTACAAATCCAGTTTATTGCCATTTTTATTATAAATTTCAGCCGCATTTGCTGCGCCAGCAACTAATAACGCCGGGACCAGCATTGCCAGAACTTTTCTTTTCATTATGTATTCCCTTGTGATTATAATCTTCATGAATATATCAATAAGTGCTGTTATCCAAAAAAAGCACATTTGGATACTATTCTATGAAGTTCATTTTATTTTAAAGATTACATGTAACAAATGTATTTAAAAGATTTCAAAATGTTTTCATTCTATTTAATATAATTCATAATTATGAATTCTGAATATAAATATTCACGAATATTATGGGTGTATATCAATATGTTATGAGTTGATCGAAAAGATAGGGAGTATCAATGATTGTTGTGCTAAACGGCTGGTGTGATCTCGCGCACATTAATGAAGGCATAAAAAAAAGCCGGCATCATGCCGGCCCAAAAAATATAAACAAGACGATAAAAGGCTAATAACGGAGGCATGATGACACAGAAAAATAAAAAGGTATAATTGTAATCAGTACCAATATATTGATTGAATGAATTAATAAAGCCGAAATCAAAGATAAATAACATCGTTCAAATCGAATTTTCCTGTATTCACCGCCGTTGCGCAAAATTTATCTATTTGTTCAAAAAATGATTGAGTCTTGACTGGCTCATCCAATGTGGAAAAATGTGATTTTTATCACATAATAGTTCTAAGTCTGAATTTTCCGGGTTATCTCAAAATGGAATACGGTTCGACAAAGATGGAAGAGAGACTCTCTCGCAGCCCTGGCGGCAAATTGGCTTTGTGGGCTTTCTATACATGGTGTGGCTATTTCGTCTGGGCAATGGCGCGATACATCTGGGTGATGAGCCGGATCCCCGATGCCCCCGTGTCGGGATTTGAAAGTGATTTAGGATCTACCGCGGGGAAGTGGTTAGGAGCATTGGTCGGATTTCTGTTTATGGCCCTGGTTGGTGCCTTGTTAGGCGGCATTGCATGGTATACCCGACCTCGTCCCGCACGTTGCAGACGCTATGAATAAAAACTGCTAAGGTTGCGACTCTTTGGCAACGGAGCGCGTATGGAGTTACAACACTGGCAGGCACAGTTCGAGAACTGGTTGAAAAACCATCATCAACATCAGGACGCGGCGCATGACCTGTGTCATTTTCGCCGTGTCTGGGCTACGGCACAGAAACTGGCGGCAGATGACGATGTCGATATGCTGGTGATTTTAACCGCCTGTTATTTTCACGATATCGTGAGCCTGGCGAAAAATCATCCGCAACGGCATCGTTCTTCAATCCTGGCGGCAGAAGAGACGCGTCGCCTGCTCCGTGAAGAGTTCGTGCAATTTCCGGCGGAGAAAATTGAGGCCGTTTGTCATGCCATTGCCGCTCACAGTTTCAGCGCGCAAATCGCCCCCTTAACAACGGAAGCTAAAATCGTCCAGGATGCGGATCGGCTGGAAGCCCTGGGGGCGATTGGCCTGGCGCGCGTATTTGCCGTTTCAGGGGCATTGGGCTTGGCGCTGTTTGATGGCGAAGATCCGTTCGCACAGCATCGCCCGCTTGATGATAAACGCTACGCGCTGGATCATTTCCAGACAAAGTTACTGAAATTACCGCAAACCATGCAAACCGCAAGAGGCAAGCAGCTGGCACAGCACAACGCGCAATTTTTAGTCGAGTTTATGGCGAAGCTCGGTGCCGAACTGGCGGGGGAGAATGAAGGTATCGATCACAAGGTGATAGATGCGTTTTCACCCGCTGGCTGAGCGCGTGGCCCTAAACGGCAGTAATTATGTTAACCTGTCGGCCATCTCAGATGGCCGGTTAAATCTATGCAGGAAAATATATCAGTAACCGATTCATACAGCACCGGGAATGCCGCACAGGCAATGCTGGAGAAACTGCTGCAAATTTATGATGTTAAAACGCTGGTGGCGCAGCTTAATGGTGTGGGTGAGAATCACTGGAGCGCGGCAATTTTAAAACGTGCGCTGGCGAATGACTCGGCATGGCACCGTTTAAGTGAGAAAGAGTTTGCCCATCTGCAAACGTTGTTACCCAAACCACCGGAACATCATCCGCATTATGCGTTTCGCTTTATCGATCTATTTGCCGGAATTGGCGGCATCCGTCGCGGTTTTGAATCGATTGGCGGACAGTGCGTGTTTACCAGCGAATGGAACAAACATGCTGTACGCACTTATAAAGCCAACCATTATTGCGACCCGGCGACGCATCATTTTAATGAAGATATCCGCGACATCACCCTCAGTCATCAAGAAGGCGTGAGTGATGAGGCGGCGGCGGAACATATTCGTCAACACATTCCTGAACACGATGTTTTACTGGCCGGTTTCCCTTGTCAGCCATTTTCGCTGGCTGGCGTATCGAAAAAGAACTCGCTCGGGCGGGCGCACGGTTTTGCCTGCGATACCCAGGGTACGCTGTTCTTTGATGTGGTGCGCATTATCGACGCGCGTCGTCCGGCGATGTTTGTGCTCGAAAATGTCAAAAACCTGAAGAGTCACGATAAGGGAAAAACGTTCCGCATCATCATGCAGACGCTGGACGAACTGGGCTATGACGTTGCCGACGCAGCAGATAACGGGCCGGACGATCCGAAAATCATCGACGGTAAACATTTCCTGCCGCAGCACCGTGAACGCATCGTGCTGGTGGGTTTTCGTCGCGATCTGAATCTGAAAGCCGATTTTACTCTGCGTGATATCAGCGAATGTTTCCCTGCACAGCGAGTGACGCTGGCGCAGCTGCTGGACCCGATGGTTGAGGCGAAATATATCCTGACGCCGGTGCTGTGGAAGTACCTCTATCGATATGCGAAAAAACATCAGGCGCGCGGTAACGGCTTCGGTTATGGAATGGTTTATCCGAACAATCCGCAAAGCGTCACCCGTACGCTGTCTGCTCGTTATTACAAAGATGGCGCGGAAATTTTAATCGACCGCGGCTGGGATATGGCCACGGGTGAGAAAGACTTTGACGATCCGCTGAATCAGCAACATCGTCCACGTCGGTTAACACCTCGTGAATGCGCGCGCTTAATGGGTTTTGAAGCGCCGGGAGAAGCGAAATTCCGCATTCCGGTTTCGGACACTCAGGCCTATCGCCAGTTCGGTAACTCGGTGGTCGTGCCGGTCTTTGCCGCGGTGGCAAAACTGCTTGAGCCAAAAATCAAACAGGCGGTGGCGTTGCGTCAGCAAGAGGCACAACATGGTCGACGTTCACGATAAGGCCACCCGCAGCAAAAATATGCGCGCGATTGCCACGCGTGATACGGCGATTGAGAAGCGCCTCGCCAGTTTGTTAACCGGGCAGGGCCTTGCGTTTCGCGTTCAGGACGCCAGTCTGCCCGGACGCCCGGATTTTGTCGTTGATGAATATCGCTGCGTGATGTTTACCCACGGCTGCTTCTGGCATCATCATCACTGCTATCTGTTTAAAGTGCCTGCGACTCGAACCGAGTTCTGGCTGGAGAAGATAGGTAAAAATGTTGAACGCGATCGCCGCGATATCAGTCGCTTGCAGGAGCTCGGCTGGCGCGTACTGATTGTCTGGGAGTGTGCGTTACGTGGGCGCGAGAAGCTGACGGATGCGGCGCTTACCGAGCGTCTGGAAGAGTGGATCTGCGGCGAAGGTGCCAGCGCGCAGATCGACACGCAGGGGATTCATTTACTCGCTTGATGCATCCTGAATAACTGGCGCGACAACGGGTTTGGCCGGGAAGAGATATTTTCCCAACGTGACCAGTACCACCGCGAAAACAATTACGCCGAGCGCCAGCCATTCAATCTTCGACAGCGTTTCGCCACCCAGTCCCGTACCCAGCAAGACCGCGACCACCGGGTTAACGTAGGCGTAGCTGGTGGCGAGAGCCGGACTGACATTACGGATTAAATACATATAAGCGTTGATGGCGATAATCGAACCAAACAGCGCCAGATAGCCGACCGCAAGGAAGCCTGACAGGGAAGGGAGCGCCGTCAGTTTTTCACCCGCAATCATCGACGCGATCATTAATACCACGCCTGCCGCCAGCATCTCAATCGCACCCGCCATCATCCCTACAGGTAAGGTAATGCGCGAGCCATAAACTGAGCCAAACGCCCAGCTAATCGAGCCGATTAAAATCAGAATCGCGCCCCACGGATTGCCGCTTAAATTTCCACCGCTATTGAGCATGATGATTCCGGCAAGCCCAATGGCGATACCCACCCATTCCAGTTTGCGCGTTTTAATGCCAAACAGGCGACTGAAGCACAGGGTAAAGAGGGGCACGGTTGCAACCACTACGGCGGCGATGCCGGAAGGAACATTTTGATGTTCGGCAACCGTCACCATGCCATTACCGACAGCCAGCAATAAGAAGCCAATCAACGCGGCGTTAAGTAAGGGGCGTAGCGGCGGTAGTTTGTGGCCGCGTAGTAGCAAAAATGCCATCAATAAAATACCGGCTGTCAGAAACCGTACACCCGCCATCATTAACGGTGGCCAGCTTTCCACGCCAATCCGAATGACAAAATAAGTGGAGCCCCAAATGATATACAACGCAAACAGCGCGCCAAAAAGCGGTAACAACTGGCGGAAACGCATAATCCCTCACGGTGGAAATAAAAAGGTGGTTCATAGTAAACGTGAAAATCATTCTGCTGGCGAGAGATATAATTGCACTTGATTGTTAAATAAATGTTGACCTGTGAAGCAAGTATCAGAGCTGCCGTTTTTGCTTCATACTTACATCCTTCAACAATAAAAATGAGAGGGAATGCTTTTGGCCGGGAGTAGTTTACTGACGTTGCTCGATGATATCGCCACACTGCTGGACGATATCTCCGTGATGGGCAAACTGGCGGCGAAGAAAACCGCCGGTGTATTAGGGGATGATTTATCGCTCAATGCGCAACAAGTTTCAGGCGTGCGGGCCAACCGGGAACTTCCCGTGGTCTGGGGCGTGGCGAAAGGATCGCTGATCAATAAAGTGATTCTGGTGCCGCTGGCGCTGATCATCAGTGCGTTTATCCCGTGGGCGATTACGCCACTGTTGATGATTGGTGGCGCGTTTCTCTGCTTTGAAGGGGGAGAGAAAGTGCTGCATATGCTGGAGGCGCGTAAACATAAAGAAGATCCGGCGCAGAGTCAGCAGCGTCTGGAGAAGCTGGCGGCGCAGGATCCGCTGAAGTTTGAAAAGGACAAAATTAAAGGGGCGATTCGTACCGATTTTATTTTGTCTGCGGAAATCGTCGCCATCACGCTGGGGATTGTGGCAGAGGCGCCGTTGCTTAATCAGGTGCTGGTGCTTTCAGGCATCGCGCTGGTAGTGACCGTGGGCGTCTACGGTCTGGTAGGGGTTATCGTTAAGATTGATGACCTGGGGTATTGGCTGGCGGAAAAATCCAGCGCGCTGATGCAGGCATTAGGTAAAGGGTTATTGATTATCGCGCCCTGGCTGATGAAAGCGCTATCGATTGTCGGCACGCTGGCGATGTTCCTCGTCGGCGGCGGGATTGTGGTACATGGTATTGCGCCGCTGCATCACGCTATTGAACATATCGCCGGGCAGCAAAGTGCAGTGGTGGCGATGATATTACCGACTGTTTTAAATCTGATTCTTGGATTTATCATCGGCGGCATCGTGGTGCTGGGAGTGAAAGCAGTAGCGAAAATGCGCGGTCAGGCACATTAATACTCGCACTGGCTATTATGCAAAATTCGCCATCTTCAACTAAGGTGAACAAGTTTCACTCGAAAAAAGGAGGCGAGTATGAGCTTTATGGTTAGTGAGGAAGTTACGGTTAAAGAGGGCGGCCCGCGGATGATTGTCACTGGATACTCCAGCGGTATGGTTGAGTGTCGTTGGTATGACGGTTACGGGGTCAAGCGGGAAGCTTTTCATGAAACCGATCTTGTTCCGGGGGAGGGGAGTCGTTCTGCGGAAGAAGTTTGAAAGGGTATCATTAACACCAGGCCGGATCACATCCGGCCTGGTGTCCCAATGCCTGCAATGAATGATAGTCGCGTCTTATCATGCCACCATTATAAAATTATCGCTGTTTTGCGGTACGCTATCGCCGGGTTATGCCAGAATCATAAAAAAGCAGGTTGGGAGTCGTCAGGGTGCAGCACGAGACAAAAATGGAAAACCAGAGCTGGTTGAAAAAACTCGCACGCCGCCTGGGGCCCGGTCATGTCGTTAATCTCTGCTTTATCGTGGTATTGCTTTTTTCCACCTTGCTCACCTGGCGTGAAGTGGTGGTGCTGGAAGATGCCTATATCTCCAGCCAGCGTAATCATCTGGAAAACGTAGCCAACGCGCTCGATAAGCATTTGCAGTATAACGTCGACAAACTGATCTTTTTGCGTAATGGCATGCGCGAAGCTCTCGTGGCGCCACTGGATTTCACCTCTCTGCGTAATGCCGTAACCGAGTTCGAACAGCATCGCGACGAGCACGCCTGGCAAATCGAACTCAACCGACGGCGCACCCTGCCAGTCAATGGCGTATCGGATGCATTAGTCAGCGAGGGGAATCTCCTGTCTCGCGAAAATGAAAGCCTCGACAATGAAATTACCGCTGCACTGGAAGTTGGTTACTTGCTGCGACTGGCGCACAACTCCTCGTCGATGGTTGAACAGGCGGTGTATGTCTCGCGTGCTGGATTTTACGTTTCGACGCTGCCGACCTTGTTTACGCGCAATGTACCAACGCGTTATTACGGCTATGTCACCCAACCCTGGTTTATCGGCCATTCACAACGAGAAAATCGTCACCGCGCGGTACGCTGGTTCACTTCGCAACCGGAACACGCCAGCAATACTGAACCGCAGGTTACCGTCAGTGTTCCGGTAGACAGTAATAACTACTGGTATGGCGTGCTGGGGATGAGTATTCCCGTGCGTACTATGCAGCAATTTTTAAGAAACGCCATCGATAAAAACCTCGATGGTGAGTATCAGCTCTATGACGGTAAGCTGAGATTTTTGACCTCTTCCAATCCTGACCATCCAACAGGGAATATTTTTGATCCTCGTGAACTGGCCTTGCTGGCGCAGGCAATGGAACATGACACGCGGGGCGGCATTCGTATTGACAGTCGCTATGTTAGCTGGGAACGTCTGGACCATTTCGACGGTGTGCTGGTGCGCGTCCATACGCTAAGCGAAGGCGTGCGCGGCGATTTCGGCAGTATCAGCATTGCATTAACCCTGCTGTGGGCGCTCTTTACCAGCATGTTACTCCTCTCCTGGTATGTGATTCGCCGGATGGTCAGCAACATGTATGTTCTGCAAAGCTCGTTGCAGTGGCAGGCGTGGCACGACACCTTAACGCGTTTATATAACCGTGGCGCACTGTTCGAAAAAGCCCGTCCGCTCGCTAAATTGTGTCAGACGCACCAACATCCTTTTTCTGTCATTCAGGTCGATCTTGACCATTTTAAAGCGATTAATGACCGCTTTGGTCATCAGGCGGGCGACCGTGTTCTTTCTCATGCTGCCGGATTAATTAGCAGTTCCTTACGTGCGCAGGACGTTGCCGGGCGGGTCGGTGGTGAGGAGTTTTGTGTGATTCTGCCAGGCGCGAATCTGACGCAGGCTGCGGAGGTCGCAGAACGTATTCGCCTGAAGTTAAATGAAAAAGAGATGCTGATCGCCAAGAGTACAACGATACGCATCAGTGCCTCGCTGGGGGTAAGTAGCAGCGAGGAAACCGGTGATTATGATTTTGAACAACTCCAGTCATTGGCCGACCGTCGGCTTTACCTCGCAAAACAGGCCGGGCGTAATCGGGTATTCGCGAGCGATAACGCTTAACGGGCGGAGAAAAAATGGTCCAGCCCTTCACGCCAGCCTTCCGGTCCTTCACGCTGCGTTCGCCAGACGCGGGCCGGATCCTCATCATGCAGATGGACCCCTTCACGGTTTAGCCCTTTCACAATCACCGCGTAATCCATTACCTCCAGTAAAGGCGCATCGTTTGGCCCATCGCCCAGGCCAAGTGTGGTTGGGCGTCTGCCTGACAATTGTTGATAGGTCGCGATAATCCAGTTGGCAGCCTGATCTTTTCCGGCAGAGGCATCCAGTACGTGCCAGAAGCGCGCACCCTGCATAAACTGCAAGCCCAGTTCGTTCAGACGAGCGATAAATTGTGCCATATGCTCGTCACTGTCGCGCCAGATTAGCGTTACCGACGCCTCATGCAGCTGCGTCAGCGCCGCCTGGCTACGGCTTAATCCCGTCCATTCGGCAATGGTTGCATCGTCGACATCATCAAAAGTCGTGAATTTAAAATGTTCTTTCTCGCGTAGCGTATTTAAAACTTGGCAGATTTCGCCATGGCTAATACCTGAGATGATGCGTGGAAAACCGTCTATATCCTGCCATTGTTCAGCAAGCTGGATCACTGCGCCATTCTCTGCAATCAGCGGTAAGCCTTGTAGCCCCAACATTTTTTGCAAGTACAGCATTTCCGCTGAAGTTTTACTGCTACAGAGAATGACGGGAATATTGGCTTCGTGTAAACGGCTGAGCCAGGGGGCTGCCGGTTGCCAGTCATAACTATGACTGTCCAGCAGGGTGCCATCAAGATCGCTAAAAACCAGTAGTGGTTGTTGAATTGAAAACATGGTCGCGCAGTACTCCCCTTACCAGGATGATTCTCAAAACAGCACAAATAATCAAAGATGATTTTTTCGGGAGCGATCCCGTTGACACCAGAGCCACCAAGGGGTGACGCGCGTCACATTTCTATTCATAAGTAGCGTTAATCATTCATAGCGCGAATATTTTCTTGTCAGCGAAAAAAATTGCAGATAAGGTGATGAACACATCAGATTTCCTGGTGTAACGAATTTTTTAAGTGCTTCTTGCTTAAGCAAGTTTCATCCCGACCCCCTCAGGGTCGGGATTTTTTTATTGTGCATTCAACGATTCACTTCAGAGACGCTGAAGTCATGAATATCCAGTTCGAAGGCATCCGCCAATTCACGCCATGTATGATATTCACGTCCATCGACGCTAACGTGTTCAGAATCGTTCTGGCTGCGATGAACTTCGCTTTCGCTAATTTCATTGATCGCCGCCAGCAGGGCATCGACATCGACGCTGACCTCACGTTTTGCGGTATCGCTGTACTCTTTTGCGGTTTTCATCATCTTTCCTCGCAACCGTTACTCTGTTGTTGCCGCCAGTCGTTAAGTCCGCCTGGCATCTCTTAAGTATAGACCGTCGAGAAAATCAGCACTCGCGCGCGCCTGGCGCTGCCAGAAAAACGAAATTGTTCTACACTGGCACAAAGCCACAGGAGGAAAACGATGAAGGTGAATGATCGGGTAACAGTCAAAACGGATGGCGGTCCGCGTCGTCCTGGCGTGGTACTGGCAGTTGAGGAGTTTAGTGAAGGCACAATGTACCTGGTTTCGCTGGAAGACTACCCGCTCGGCATCTGGTTCTTTAATGAAGCAGGGCATCAGGACGGTATCTTTGTTGAGAAAGCAGAGTAATCTTATTCAGCCTGACTGGTGGGAAACCACCAGTCAGAATGTGTTAGCGCATGTTGACAAAAATACCATTAGTCACATTATCCGTCAGTCGGACGACATGGTAGATAACCTGTTTATTATGCGTTTTGATCTTACGTTTAATATTACCTTTATGCGATGAAACGGTCTTGGCTTTGATATTCATTTGGTCGGAGATTTGAATGGTTCCCTGACCTGCCATCCACATTCGCAACATACTCGATTCGGTTCGGCTCAATGATAACGTCGGCATATTTAAAAACGAGGTTATCGTTGTCTCTTTTTTCAGAATATCGCCAAGGATATCGTCGAGAGATTCCGGTTTAATCGATTTAGAACTGATCAATAAATTTTTTCTGACCAATAGATATTCATCAAAATGAACATTGGCAATTGCCATAAAAACGATAAATAACGTATTGGGATGTTGATTAATGATGTGCTTGATGCGCTGACTGTTAGAAGCATCGTGGATGAAACAGTCCTCATTAATAAACACCACTGAAGGGCGCTGTGAATCACAAGCTATGGCAAGGTCATCAACGGTTTCAATGTCGTTGATTTCTCTTTTTTTAACCCCTCTACTCAACAGATACCCGGTTAAACCTAGTCGGGTGTAACTACATAAATCCATAATAATCGTTGACATGGCATACCCTCACTCAATGCGTAACGATAATTCCCCTTACCTGAATATTTCATCATGACTAAACGGAACAACATGGGTCACCTAATGCGCCACTCTCGCAATTTTTCAGGCGGACTTACTATCCCGTAAAGTGTTGTATAATTTGCCTGGAATTGTCTTAAAGTAAAGTAAATGTTGCGATATGTGAGTGAGCTTAAAACAAATATTTCGCTACAGGAGTATCCTGGAAGATGTTCGCAGATATTATTTTTCGGATAATCCTTAGGGTAGCATGATAAACGTTACGGAATTATATTAATGGTAATTCACTAATAATATCAGCCAGCAAATTAAAAATTTCACTGAATAAATGTTCGCAAAAAGGCGCAATTAACGGCATTAATGCCGCCATTAAAGAGATGCCGACAGTCAGAGTTAATGGAAATCCAATAACAAAAATGGATAATTGTGGGGCCATACGATTCAGTAAACCTAATGCCAGATTCAGGGTCAGCAACAGAGTAATGAGCGGTAACGCCAGCATCAGCCCGTTAAGGAAAATCAAACTCCCTGCTTTGGTGAGTGCCAGAAACGCATTGCTGTTCAACGGTTCGCTACCAATCGGCAGGGTGTGAAAGGTATCGACCAGCAGTGAAATCAACCATAAATGACCGTTAAATGTCAGGAACAGCAGTAATGCCAGCATATCCATGATGCGCGCTAAAACGGGCATATTGAGATGGCTGCCAGGATCGACAAATGTCGCAAATGACAGCCCCATTTGCAGACCGATAATTTCGCCAGCGGTTCGCACAGAGGCAAAGGCAAATTGCATGGTAAAACCAAGCGCAATGCCGATCAGGATCTGCTGCACGGCCAGCCACAGAGCAAAGAACGAAAAAACAGGAACATCGTTGGCAGGTAATGATGGGGCAATGGCGAATGTGATCATCATTGCCAGACCCAGTTTTACCCGTTTCGGCACGCTGCGTTCGCTCAGAATTGGCGCGGTAGAAATGAGCGCCAGCACGCGCAGTAACGGCCAGAAGTACAGGCTTAACCAGGAAAGCCATTGATCGCTTGTCACCTGCATCATTGTACGGGCTACCCGATGATATACGGCAGGTTAGTGAACAAGGTGCGGACGTAATCCAGCAACAGATTGAGCATCCACGGTCCGGCAATAATAATGGCGATAAATACGGCGATGATTTTCGGAATAAACGACAGCGTCATTTCGTTAATCTGCGTGGCTGCCTGCAAAATACTGATGATAAGGCCCGTGACCAGCGCCACCAGCAACAGCGGGGCTGCCAGTGCCAGCGCGACTTTCATCGCTTCAGTTCCCATCATCATGACCGATTCAGGTGTCATTTTGCCTCTCTAGCTGTAAAAGCTCTGCGCCAGCGAACCGACCAGCAATTGCCAGCCATCCACCAGTACAAACAGCATCAGTTTAAAGGGCAGAGCAATGGTGGCGGGGGGAACCATCATCATCCCCAATGCCATCAACACGCTGGCAATCACCAGGTCGATAATCAAAAAAGGGATGAAAATCGTGAAGCCTATCTGAAATGCGGTTTTCAACTCGCTGGTCACGTAGGCCGGGAGCAAAATGCGCATCGGCACAGCTTCAGGCCCCTGCAACGGGCCGGTATTCGCCAGTCTGGCAAACAACCCTAAATCTGCCTCGCGGGTCTGACGCAGCATAAACTCACGCAGCGGCTGCGCCCCTTTTTCCAGCGCCTCCTGCATTGAGATTTTCTCTTCGCTGAATGGCTGGTACGCATCGACATAAATTTTGTCGATCACTGGCGACATAATAAAAAAGGTCAAAAACAGTGCCAGCCCCAGCAATACCTGGTTAGGTGGCGCGGAGGGCGTTCCCAGCGCGTTACGCAATAAACCAAAAACAATAATGATGCGGGTGAAACTGGTCATCATCAGTAAAATCGCTGGAATGAACGTCAACGAGGTGATGAACACCAGCGTCTGCACCGGGAGCGACCAGCTTTGTCCACCGCCAGGTAGCGGCTGGCTGGTGATACCCGGCAGTTGCGCGAAGGCGAGGGGCGTAATCAGCCAGAGAAGGACCGGTGCGACAGAAAACAAACGACGCATCAGGATCTCCCGCCACGCTTAAGCAAATTTTTCATGACCGACTGAAAATCGGTCTGCGGTATCTCTTCCGTTGGTGCTGAAGGGGGAAGTTTATGCAGCAGATTGATTTGCCCTGCGGTAACGCCGAGCACCAGCCGTGCATCTTCCACATCGACCACCACGACCCGTTCACGCGCGCCCAGCGAAGCACTGGCGCTAATTTTCAGACCGTTAACGCCAGTGCGTTTAGGGGCAAATCCCAGCCGTTTTACCAGCCAGGCAGCAGCGAGGATCAGGGCAATAATGGCGATGAGTGCGCCGCTCACCTGCAGCAGTGGCTCAGCAGAAACCGGCGCGGAAGATTGCACAGTAGCATGGTTATTCATCACTAACGGCTCAGGCGGCGCATCCGCTCGGACGGGGTAATGATATCGGTGATCCGCACGCCATATTTATCGGCAACAACCACCACTTCGCCCTGGGCGATTAAATAACCGTTGATCAGAATATCCAGCGGTTCGCCCGCCAGACCGTCCAGCGCCACGACTGACCCTTGCGTCAGACGCAACAGCTCTTTGATGGTCATCCGCGTACGGCCCAGCTCGACGGTCAGCTTGACCGGAATATCCATAATCAGGTCGATATCCTGCAACGTTCCGCTGACATCACCACCGCCAAATTGCTGGAACACCGCGTCGGCAGCGCTTTTTCCGCTGGTTGATTTTTGCTCGCTCAACGCTTCAGCCCACAGATCGTCCATTGCGCCGTTGTTGTCATCGGCCGGATTATTCATGTCACTCATTTGGGCTGTTCCTCGTTCAGAGAATTTAAAATCGGGTTAATCAAATGTTCTATCCGTAACGCATACTGACCGTTGAGAGTGCCGTACTGACTGGTCAGAACCGGGACGCCGTCAACATGGGCGATGATGCGATCGGGTTTTTCTATCGGCAGGACGTCGCCGGGTTTCAGTTTTAAAATCTGCGACAGGCGTAGCGAGATATCGGCAAAATTGGCCACCAGTTCCAGCTGTGAATGCTGCACCTGGCGCACCAGGTTATCGCGCCAGTTCTGATCTTCATTACGCGAGTTTTCCAGCGGCGGGTTAACCAACAATTCCCGTAGCGGCTCGATCATGCTGAATGGCAGGCAGATATTAAATTCGCCGGTCAGGTTGCCAATCTCCACATGGAACGGCGTGTTAACCACAATGTCGTTCGGCGAGGTGGTGATATTGGTAAATTTCACCTGCATTTCCGAACGCACGTACTCAACTTCCAGCGGATTAATCGCTTTCCAGGCGTCGCTATAGCCTTCAAGCGCCAGCTTTAACATGCGGTTGATGACGCGCTGTTCGGTATGGGTAAACTCGCGACCTTCCACTTTGGTCGGGAAGCGCCCATCGCCGCCAAACAGGTTATCCACGGCGATAAACACCAGGCTCGGCGCGAACACCACCAGCCCTGTGCCGCGCAGCGGTTTAAGGTGGATAAGGTTCAGGTTGGTCGGCACCGGCAGGTTGCGGGCAAATTCATGGTACGGCTGAATGCGGATGGCCCCGACGGTAATGTCCGGGCTACGGCGCAGCAGGTTGAACAGCCCCATACGAAAATGGCGGGCAAAGCGCTCATTAATGATTTCCAGCGCCTGCAAACGTTCGCGCACAACCCGTCGTTGGGTATTCGGATCGTACGGACGAATGTCACTTTCGCCGCTAACACTGGCTGTCGGTTCGTCTTTGACTTCGCTGTCGCCATTCAACAGCGCATCAATTTCAGCTTGAGAAAGAATACTATCGCCCATGTCGTTATCGCAGAATAAAAGCGGTATACAGCACGTCGGTGACATCCTGTTTCGGTTGCCCGGCAACAAGCGGGGTGGAAAGTGTGGTTTTAATCTCGGCAATCAGGTTTTTCTTGCCTTCTTCTGTCGCCAGTACGGCAGCATCCTGACGCGAAAACAGTAACAGCAAGCGACTACGGACTTCCGGCAAATACTCACTCAGCCGCGAGCGGGTTGCTTCATCTTTCAGTCGCAGGGTTATGCCGATATAAAGCACGCGATCCGCATCGCCCAAATTGACCGTAAAGGTATCCAGAGCATAGAAGACCGGGGAGGGCACGACGCGTTGCTGCGCTTTGTCGTCAGCGGCAACCTGATGCGAATGCCAGTAGCTGTAACCTGCGCTGGCACAGGCCGCGAGGGTAATGAATACCAGAATCGGGATCCAAAGCGATCGCTTGCTTTTCTTGCTTATCGCGTAATCAGTCATGTGTTGCGGTCTTCCTGTGTCGCTACTGCTTATCGGCTAATTATCCTGCGTCTTGAGCGCAACAAAGCGGGGAAAAGACGCGGATTACGGTGCTACCTCTGACGTTAGGCGAAAATATCAACGCCGCTGTTACCTGTTACACGCCCTTGTAAAGAGACGGGAACCGGAAGCGTATCGTCGTCTTCCCCCGCCAGAGGTTCATGGTTTGCTGTGCGTTGGCTTTGCTGTTGCTGGGAAGCGGCCTGCTGCTGACCACTAAAGCTTTCGCCACTGATGTTGCTTTGCCCTAACTGAATGCCACTTTCGGCCAGCTGCGTACGCAGTACCGGCAGCGCTGCTTCCAGGGCGGCGCGTACGTGCTGATGCGGTGAAATCATCTGGATCTGCGCCTGGTTATCATCCACTTTGAGGGAAATTTGCACTTCACCTAAATCCTGTGGGTGCAGACGCAACTCTGCACTTTGTTGCCCCTGGCGGGTGAACAGCGAAATATGCTGGCTTAATGATTGTTGCCATTCGTGAGAACCCAGCGGTGCACTCAAAACAGGCGCGGCGACGGTGGGCAGTGGCTGTGTCTGGTGTGGAGTGATTAGCGGGCTGGCGTCAGCGGTCACCGGCGAAGGCGTGCTGATGACTTCCGCTTTACTCTGGGCTTCTGCTACCAGCGGTGTTAATGGCTGAGCTGGTGTGCCGGGGGCGTCATCAGGCTGTGCTGTAGTGAGTTGCGCAGAAGTCAGTTTTGTGAAGAGCGTTGGTTTCTCTGCCGGTAACACGGTTGACGGTGCATCAGTCACTTTGGGCGTATTGTCAAAACCCGGCAACATCGCAAAAAGGGCGCTCAGACTTGCGGTGACGTCTTCATTAAGGTCATCCGCTTTTTCGTCTTTTGTCGTATTTTTGTCAGCCACCGCAGCCAACGTCATCGTCTGAGCGGTGGTTAACGGTGTTAATGTGGATTGTTCGTCGTTGATGACAGGCGGTGTTTCATCCACAGGGATCAGTAAATCTGCTTGTTGCGCGTCTGAAAGAATATCGCTGACCAGCGGCTCGCCTTTTGCCGTGGGCTTATCTGTTGCCACCAGCAACTGGGGGGCCGCTTTGTCGGTTGTTGTCTCGCCTGCTAATGCTTCGCTCAACAACGCGAGAAAATCTTGTGCAGCATCGCTGGCTTTGCCGCCAGGCAATGTGGTGGTGTCAACGTCGGCGGTAATCAAGGGCGCTAAGCGAATCATTCAGGTTTCCTCATGGCGGCGCGCTGGGCGAACTCATCCATCTTTTTCTGATCGAGGCGGTTTTCTGCAAGCAGTGCCGCCGTGGATTGCCGTTCCTGCAGTGTCTGCCAGGCCTGCAAACGTTGTTTCTTTTCTCGCCAGCTGTTCAGGGCAATGTCAACTTTCTGCGTCCACTGATTAAGTTGCTGGCGATGCTGAGTAATGGCTTTTTCCAGCGTCTGGATAAACTGCTGATAGTTGATCCAGCGGTTGCTGGTCATCCCGGCACTCATATCGCTATTGAGGTTATTGCGATATTCATTCTGATAATCGATCAGCATTTTGAGCTGTTCTTCCGCCTGCTGACATCCGCGACGCATTTCACCCAGCAGGCGAGCGGCATCCTCTACCTCTTTTTCTGCCAGATCTTTCAGGGTCGCCAGCGCACCATGTTCCGCCATCTGCCGTTATCTCCTGGGTTATGACACTGTCGGGAAAATACGCTCCAGCCCCTGGAGAGACGCTTCCCAGTCCGCGCGTTCAAAAATGCCTTGTTGCAAATAGCCCTCCAGCTGCGGCCACAGGGCGATGGCTTTGTCGAGCATCGGATCGCTGCCTTTGGCATACGCGCCGACGCTAACCAGATCGCGGTTACGCTGAAAACTCGACAACAGCTGTTTGAAGGTGCGCACTCGCGCGTAATGTTGCTCACTGATCAACGCCGTCATTGCGCGACTGATCGACGCTTCAATATCGATAGCCGGATAGTGCCCGGCTTCCGCCAGTCGGCGAGACAGCACAATGTGACCGTCGAGGATTGCCCGCGCGGAGTCAGCAATGGGGTCCTGCTGGTCATCGCCTTCGGTGAGCACGGTATAAAACGCGGTAATCGAGCCGCCGCCGCTAATCCCATTTCCGGCACGCTCGACCAGTGCCGGTAATTTGGCAAACACCGACGGTGGATAACCTTTAGTGGCAGGTGGTTCGCCAATCGCCAGCGCAATTTCACGCTGGGCCATCGCGTAGCGGGTGAGGGAGTCCATAATCAGCAACACATGCTGACCACGATCGCGAAAATCTTCGGCAATGCGCGTGGCATAGGCGGCACCCTGCATTCGCAGGAGCGGAGAAACATCCGCCGGAGCGGCAATCACCACGGAGCGTGCACGTCCTTCGGCACCGAGGATATTCTCAATAAAATCTTTTACTTCGCGCCCTCGTTCACCAATCAAACCCACGACAATGACATCGGCGCGGGTGTAACGGGCCATCATCCCCAGCAGCACACTTTTCCCAACGCCGGACCCGGCAAACAGCCCCATACGCTGCCCGCGTCCGACGGTAAGCAGGGCATTGATTGGGCGCACGCCGGTGTCCAGCACATGTTCAATCGGTGTACGTTGCAACGGGTTAAATGGCGGGGTAATCAGCGCACCGGTTTCCGTCGTATCGGGGAAGGGCAGGCCATCGAGCGGTTTACCGCTACCGTCCAGAACACGACCTAATAACGCCGGACCGAGCGGCAACTGCTTGCCGCTTTGCAGCCCTTCTGCCGAAATGTTTTTGGCATATACACGCGCGCCGGGCAGGACACCTTCCACTTCCTCCAGCGGCATTAAAAACAGCCGTTGACCGTTAAAGCCAACGACTTCGCTTTCTACTTCGTGCGTTTCGCTGCCGTTCTGGCGCTCAATGACACAGGTTGCGCCGAGCGGCAATTGTAATCCGGTGGCTTCCAGCACCAGCCCGGTAGCGCGGGTTAATCGCCCGTAGCGACGTACCGCAGGCAACTGCGCCATTTTGGCTTCAAAGTTATCCAGCGTGGTTAGCCAGCGAGTCAGGCGCGTGGTCATTACACCACTCCTGGTGCTGCCAGACGGCAGAGTTCTTGCCAGCGGGTGGCGACACTGGCGTCGAGATCGCCTTCATCGGCGGAGACTTTACAGCCGCCAGGATGGAGGGTGGGATCGCCCCGCAAGCGCCAGCCATGCAAACTTAAAGTTGCGCCGAGCATATCATCCACACGTTGCAGATCATCCGGGTGTACGCGCAGCTGTGGTTTCCCGCTGAATAACGGTTCTTGCTGCAACAACTGTTGGATCTGTTTGATCAGTGCCGAGTTATCCACCGTTGGCGTCTGACCTATGACCTGACGTGCTGCCTCCAGCGCCATCTGCATCAGGCGCGAAGCTATCACACTATCAAGCGCATCAAGGGTAGTTTGAAATTCGCTGACCAGTTGCTGCATCCGGGCATGAATTGGCGCTTGTTGAGCCTTCGCCTCTGCCAGACCTTGCTCCAGCCCCTGGGCCAGTCCTTCCTGATAGCCCTGTTCGTGACCTTGCTGGCGACCTTCGGCAATCCCCGCCTGATAACCCTGCTCGTGGGCCTGCATTTGCAGTTGCGCCAGTTGCTGCTCAAGGCTGGGTTCGACCTCTTCAATAATGGTTTCTTCCGACTCGGCCATTGGCACAAACTCTGCCGGTGGTGGCGCGAGATCGTCTGGCGTCCAGGTTTTCCACGGCAGATTATCAGACATAGGTATCCTCGCCGCTGCCAATCACCATCTCGCCAGTTTCGGCAAGACGGCGCACAATCAGCAGAATCGCTTTCTGTTCGTTTTCCACCTGCGACAGACGCACCGGACCACGGTTGGCGAGATCGTCGCGCAGAATATCGGCGGCACGCTGCGACATATTGCGCAGGAATTTCTCGCGCAGTGGCTGCTCGGCCCCTTTCAGCGCGATCAACAGCGATTCGGAATCCACTTCCTGCAACAGACGCTGAATGCTGCGATCATCGACATCCACCAGATTCTCGAACAGGAACATCTCGTCGATGATTTTCTGCGCCAGCTCGCCGTCGAATTCACGCACGGCGGTAATAACGGCTTCTTCCTGCTGCGTTTTCATCAGGTTGATAATTTCGGCTGCCGTTCTCACGCCGCCCATTTTGCTGCGCTTGAGATTCTGACCGTCCAGCAAGCCATTCAGTACTTCGGTCAGTTCCGCCAGCGCGGCTGGCTGCACGCCGCCAAAGGTGGCGATACGCAACATCACGTCGTGGCGCAGACGTTCATCGAACAACGCCAGAATATCGGCGGCCTGGGCGCGCTTCAGATGCACCAGAATGGTGGCGATAATTTGCGGATGCTCATCGCGAATCAGATCGGCGGCGCTCTGCGGCTCCATAAAGTTGAGCGTTTCAATACCGCTGGCGGTATCGCGGGTTTCGAGAATATCTTCCAGCAGGCTGGCGGCACGTTCTTCACCCAGAGCTTTGACCAATACCGAACGCAGATAATCGTTGGCGTTGATATTCAGTGCGGCAAACTGTTCAGCTTCTTGCTCAAACTCTGCCAGCACATCGGTTAGCTGCTTGTTGGAGATCTGCGTGACGTTCGCCATTGCAGCGCTCAGGGTTTGCACTTCGCGCTGGGAGAGGTGCTTGAACACCTCTGCCGCCCGGTCTTCGCCAATGGTCATCAGCAGGATGACGCTTTTATCGGTGCCTGTCAGGTTACTCATGATCGTTATTTATCCACTGGCGAATGACCAGCGCCACCACGCGCGGATCGTTATCAGACATTTCACGGATACGCTGGCTCATGACTTCTGCCCCCAGTCGTTGGTTAGCGCGCCGTTGTTGGAGTTGTTCGTCTTTGCTCAGACGGACTTCCACCGCATCTTCCACTTCCTCGCGGGCCTGCGCCTGTTGCTGCACAGTCTTCACCGCCTCGGCGCGACGTGTTAGCTGCGGGCGTACCGCTTTCCGCCACAGCAACCACGCAACCAGCAGTACCAGCAACCAGCGACCGGCAGCCAGCAACTGATCGATAAACACTTGCTGTTGCCAGAACGGCAGTGCTCCGCCGCTTTCGTCACTGCTATTGAACGGCGAGTTAACAACATTGAGCGAATCACCGCGTTTTTCAGAAAAGCCCATCGCCTCGCGGGTCAGAGCTTCAATTTGCTTCATCTGTTCGTTGCTGAGAGGCAATGGTTTACCGTCTGGCAAGGTTTTGTAATTCACCACTACCGCGACTGACAGACGTTGCACATCGCCCACGTTCATTTTGGTATGACGAATGGTGCGATCGACTTCGTAGTTACTGGTTTCATTCCGCTGTGTGCTACGCGGCCCACTATTGCTGGTGGTGCTCGCCTGCTGCTGGCGGTTATTTTGATTTGTCGGAGGCGTGCTGATTGGCGCGTTATTCGCAGGTGCCGGTTGATTCGACAACGCCCCCGGTACGCCGCCCGGATAACCGGAACCGCTTTGCTCGCTCTCATTAAGCTGGCGTGAACGAAGCGCCGCATGAGATTCATCACCGTTAGGGCGATACTGTTCTTCCGTTTGTTCTTTACTGGCGAAGTCCAGTTGCGCCGAGACCTGGGCGTGAATATTACCGTTACCAACAATAGGCGACAGGATCGCTTCAATACGCCGCTGAATACGGCCTTCGACATCGCTGGCATATTTCAACTGAGCGTCATTAAGATCGCGCCCGCTGGTATTGGACTGGGTTAACAGATGCCCGCCCTGATCCACCAGCGTGACGTTTCCCGGCGGCAGACCAGCAACCGCGCTGGAAACCAGATGTACAATAGCGCTAATTTGCCCTTCATCGAGTGCGCGGCCGGGTAACAGATTTACCGTCACCGATGCAGAAGGGGATTTTTGTTCACGGACGAATAAAGACGGTTTCGGCATTGCCAAGTGTACGCGCGCCCCTTTTACCGGGCCGATAGTTTCGATGGTACGAGAAAGCTCGCCTTCCAGCGCCCGCTGATAATTCACCTGTTCGCTGAACTGGCTGATACCAAACTTTTCCTGATCGAGTAGTTCGAAACCGACCGCGCCGCCTTTGGGCAAACCTTGTTGCGCCAGGCGCAGGCGCAGCTCGTGAACTTTATCTGCCGGAACTTCAATAGCGCCGCTGGCTTCGCTGAAGCGGTAAGGAATATTCATTTGCGTCAGTTGGCTGACAATTGCGCCACCATCCTGATCGGAAAGATTGCTGAATAATGTGCGGTAGTCGGGGGCTTTCGCCCACAGGATCAGTGCGACCATGACCGCCACTGCCGCGGAACCGGCAACAATCAATGGAATTTTCGGATTCGCACGCAGGCGATTAAGCCACTCAAGAGATTTTGTCTGGGCTGCAGTCGCATTCATCGCGCACCTCGTGGCTGATTATGGACGGCGTTATTGGCAAAGTGGAACAAGACTCACTCCCGGGTCAGCAAACTCGAAAAATTGACGCTCCCATTATTTGTGCTTTCGTTTTTTTCTATCCGCCAATAAACCCGTTTTTTTTGTTGCTATTTAGCGCCTTTGTCTTATTGACTTACTGGTAGGCTTTGCTACCAGAAATTATCCGGGAGACGAAAATGTCAGCGATACAGGGGATTGAAGGGGTTATCAGCCAGTTACAGGCTACGGCGATGAGTGCGCGTGCGCAGGAATCACTGCCGCAACCGACCATTAGTTTTGCCGGGCAGCTGCACGCCGCGCTCGATCGCATAAGCGATACACAAACAGTCGCCCGCACGCAGGCAGAAAAATTCACCCTCGGTGAACCCGGCGTGGCGCTAAACGATGTGATGACCGATATGCAAAAAGCCTCAGTTTCTATGCAAATGGGGATTCAGGTGCGTAATAAGCTGGTGGCGGCGTATCAGGAAGTGATGTCCATGCAGGTGTAGGTTGTGTAACCTGTTGACTATGCTTGTTTAATTATATCCGATCCCACAGCGTGGGGCATGGATGGGGCAAACTCACTCAATTTCTGGTTTAAAATGGATACCTGATCCTGGTTGTTTTCTGCCATCCACGATCCGTAAACGCGATAACATGTTTTGTCTTCGCTTTGCTCCCAGGAAGAGTGAACTCATTCGTTAGCCTGGGGTTCCTTCTGATCATTATTGTTCCTGCCTTTATCTCTTGCCACGCCAGAGCCCCCTGGATACACATACACCAGGATGAAAACGGTGAGTTGTGTTCAAACTGTAGTACAATTCTCTCCAGTATGAACAGGAAAGAATATGCTATGAACCCTTATATTTATCTTGGTGGCGCAATACTTGCAGAGGTCATTGGTACAACCTTAATGAAGTTTTCAGAGGGGTTTACACGGTTATGGCCCTCTGTTGGCACAATTATTTGCTATTGTGCATCATTCTGGTTATTAGCTCAGACGCTGGCTTATATACCTACAGGGATTGCTTATGCTATCTGGTCAGGAGTCGGTATCGTTCTGATTAGTTTGCTTTCCTGGGGGTTTTTTGGTCAACGACTGGACCTGCCAGCTATCATAGGCATGATGTTGATTTGTGCCGGTGTGTTAGTCATTAACTTGTTGTCACGAAGTGCACCGCATTAAAAAATAATTATCCTTGAGATAACAGGAATCTGATTTGTGCATATTATGGCTAATGTTCGGGGCACCTTTATAATTATGATTGCATTTGCGCGATCATTGCGCCTTTATGCATAATGAGATCAAGGCACATCAAATAAAATAACGATAGGTCACAACAATGAGGTTTTTATGAAAAAACTTATCGTTTCAAGTGTATTGGCATTCATAACATTTTCTGCGCAGGCCGCAGCATTTCAGGTCACTAGTAATGAAATAAAAACAGGAGAGCAACTTACAACGTCTCATGTATTTTCTGGATTTGGGTGTGAAGGTGGTAATACATCGCCCTCATTAACCTGGTCTGGTGCTCCTGAAGGCACCAAAAGCTTTGCCGTAACTGTGTATGATCCAGATGCTCCTACAGGCAGTGGATGGTGGCACTGGACTGTTGCTAATATTCCAGCAACTGTAACATATTTGCCCACTGATGCAGGAAGACGTGATGGTTCAAAACTTCCGACTGGTGCTGTTCAAGGCCGAAATGATTTTGGTTATGCAGGATTTGGTGGAGCATGTCCTCCCAAAAGAGATAAACCCCATCATTACCAGTTTAAAGTATGGGCTCTAAAAACTGATAAGATTCCTGTGGATTCTAATTCCAGCGGAGCGTTAGTTGGTTATATGCTTAATGCCAATAAAATTGCAACCGCTGAGATAACACCAGTTTATGAGATAAAGTAGGGTAAGAGTATGCTGGCAAAAGATAAGTCTAACCTAAAGATTGAAGAAATACGGATGCATAAACATCATGAGATTCACAGGGTTAAGCCTCTTATGCCAGCTTTATGTCGTATCCGTCAGGGAAAAAAAGTTATCAATTGGGAGACGCATAGTCTAACTGTTGATAACAATCAGATAATATTATTTCCCTGTGGATATGAATTTTATATTGCGAATTATCCAGAAGCAGGTCTTTATCTTGCAGAAATGCTTTATTATCCCATTGATCTAATTGAAAAGTTTCAAAAATTTTATGCGATAACTGATCAAATTCGTAACACGACAGGTTTCTGCTTACCTCAGAACCCCGAGTTAATATATTGTTGGGAGCAACTAAAAACATCTATTTTCCGCGGCTTCTCAACGCAAATTCAGGAACACTTAGCAATGGGCGTTCTACTTTCATTAGGAGCACATCATGTTAATTGTTTACTTTTATCAGATAGTAAACAATCATTAATAAGTCGTTGTTATAACCTAATGCTATCCGAACCTGGAACAAAATGGACAGCAAACAAGGTAGCGAGATATCTCTACATTTCTGTTTCCACATTGCATCGCCGTCTGGCAAGCGAGGGAATAAGTTTTCAAAGTATATTGGACGACGTGAGGTTAAATAATGCGTTGTCTGCTATACAAACGACAGTAAAACCCATCAGCGAGATTGCCAGGGAAAATGGTTACAAGTGTCCTTCTCGTTTTACTGAAAGGTTCCATAATCGTTTTAAGATAACACCAAGAGAGCTAAGAAAAGCGTCCAGAGAGTAAAAGTATTTTATGAAGGAGCAACAGCATCGATTTTTATTTTGGAAAATAAATACGACATACTCAACCTATTGGAGCCTGAACAATCCGGTGACTTCTGTGCCAATCGGGAACGTTTATAAGCACATATAATTGATACTCACTTCCTCCATCACAATTTCAGAGATGCACGTGTGATTTTTTTGCATCCGGCGTTTGGACTATGTGGAGCTCAAGAGTGGGAAAGTTACAAGAGGTTGAGGGGATAATTAAAGGGATGCTTATGACATTAGATATCCAGTTAGGTACGGATATCGTTGTTATTAAATCTAGTTGATACGTTAATTGTTCACTGGGTATTATTAAAAATGGGGCGTTGAAACGCCCCAGAAAATAAAGGGTAATATATAACAGAAGGTTTATATAGTCAGAAGCAAGATAGTGCTTCTAAGGAAAGTGGCTTGAGGGGGCCACTTATATGTTGGGGAGGCAAAGCCTCCCACAACATATCTTTGAGTAATCAGATTAGAACTGGTAAACCAATCCTACAGCAACGATATCATCGGTAGCAACGCCAGATGCTTTCGTGAAATCGCTCTTATCAATCAGGTTGATTTTGTAATCAACAAAAGTGGACATATTTTTGTTGAAGTAATAGGTTGCACCTACATCAATATATTCAACCAGGTCCTGATCACCCCACGCACCCAAGTCTTTTCCTTTAGATTGCAGGTAAGCAACGGACGGACGCAGACCGAAGTCGAACTGATATTGTGCAACTACTTCGAAGTTTTGTGCTTTGTTGGCAATATGGTTATTACCAAAAACAGTCATGTTCTGGGTTTCAGAATAGGTGGTAGCCAGATAGATGTTGTTCGCATCATATTTCAGACCAGCTGCCCATACTTCAGCATTTTGACCAGATGCATTCAGGCTGTTGTTACCGTAGATAACCTGATCATTAGTGCGGTCAGATTTAGCATAGGTTGCACCTACACCGAATCCTTCATACTCATAAGTAGTGGAGAAACCGAAACCATCACCGTTAGCTTCAGTTACGTCAGTGCGGTCATTTTTACCCTGATACTGAGCAGCAAAGTTCAGGCCATCGACCAGACCAAAGAAGTCGTTGTTACGATAAGTTGCAACACCAGTAGTGCGACCAGTCATGAACACATCTGTTTGGGTCCAGGTATCACCACCGAATTCTGGCAGGACGTCAGTCCACGCACCGATGTCGTATGCTACACCGTAGTTACGGCCGTAATCGATTGAGCCGTAATCACCAAATTTCAGGCCTGCAAATGCAAGACGGGTTTTGTCTTTGGAAGAACCTTGAGATTCAGCACGGTTGCCTTTGAATTCATATTCCCACTGACCGAAACCAGTCAGTTGATCGTTGATTTGAGTTTCGCCTTTGAAGCCCAGACGAACATAAGTTGTGTCGCCATCATCTGCATCGTTAGAAGAGAAGTAGTGCTTAGCATTAACTTTTCCGTACAGATCCAGCTTGTTACTGTCTTTATTGTAAATCTCTGCTGCCTGAGCAGACATCGCCATCAGTACTGATGCAGCTACAGCAGAAATTGCCACTGTTAATTTTTTCATCGTGAGCCCTTTTATTTGAACTATTATTTAAAAATGATGTCACTGCACTACAAATATTCATCTAATCAATGAGATTATTTCAAGATGTAAGTTTTAGTTTCTCATTTAAATTGTGAAGTAGATCCCTATTTTTATCTGAACTGTTTCTATTGCACACAATGCATGACTATTTTGTGAACGAATATAAATTTGGTAGTCAAATTATATTAAAGGTTGTTATTTATGTTTGACTCATAATTTATTTTTTTAATTTAAATAGCCTAAAAATAACCATGGAAATTATTTGCATGATATTTGTTTAGATTTATTAATGTAATTGAGGTGGTTTTATTTAATACGCAATATAGCGCCGCTTGATATTAGTTCTATTTTTTTTTGCGTAAGATAGATGAGACAAACTGAGACGCATAATGGTTTGCAAGGCTCTAATACTTTGATGTTGAGGATGTGATGGGGCATGTACGGGGCATAGTACAATGATGTCCATCCAGGTGTAGATAATCTCCAGGCTTATCAAACAGGTTGAATTAACTCCGCGCCCTGGTTTTTAACATTACCCACCGCGCACGATACCGGGTGCCAGGTGAACTGGTTTGCTGGAACACAGCCACTGGCCGCGATTTCTGAGGCTTCTTTATCGCCAACCTCTTGCCGCATCCATTCCCGTGCAGCTTCTGGCGACAGTACTCGTGGGCGGCGGTCATGAATGTCTACCAGACCCTGGTCTGCTGCTGCAGTGACAATTAAAAATCCTTCGGCTTCGTCACCGCGCTCAAACGGTGTGCTACCTATCGCGGCTATAAAAACAGGTTGTCCATCTGCGCGATAGATAAAATAAGGCTGTTTTTTGTCGCCTTCTTTTTTCCACTCAAACCAGCCATCGGCAAAGCAGATTACCCGACCATGTTGCCAGAGCGGTTTAAACATGCGACTGGTTGCGGCAGTTTCTACGCGGGCATTAATCAGCGGCGGTTTATCCCACCATCCGGGAGCATATCCCCAGAAAACCGGATCCAGGGTGTTCATCACACTGAGCAGAAGAACTTTGGTTCCCGGTGCGATGTTGTATCTACCAATGGGTTCGGGATCATAGGGAATATCGCGTTCAATATCTTCCGCGAGAAACGCGAGGTAATCTTCACGCGTTTGGGATTGGGCAAAGCGTCCGCACATAGAAACCTCCTGAGAGCACACTGAAAAGAATAGGAGAGGGGCGGGTAAAATCTATGTGATAGAGAGGTAACGATGTTCCCGCTGTGGGCCACAGCGGGAATGAGGGATTACTTCTGAATTAAATAACGAATGGTCGGCCCGTCTTGCTGAATATCCAGCACCGTATAGCCGTGATTACGCGCATCCAGTGGAATATTATTGATCGACTGCGGACAGTCGCTCACCACTTCCAGGATCTCCCCTTTTTTTAACTGCGGCATCGCCTCAAGGGTTGCGACTGCCGGATAAGGGCAGGGTTCACCCACCATATCAAGACGGTAATCAGGAACGATATTTTTCATGCGATCTCCTTAGCAATCTGCGGTGCCGCACGGCGGAAGAAGCGTTTTTCCCAGCCAATAATCAACATTAGAGCAGCAAACAACAGCAAATATGTCACCAGCAGGCCGCCCATCGGGCCAAAGGTTTTCAGCAGGTTGATTTTGTCCCAGTCGGTGGCCAGCGCCGGAGCGAAATCATCCCAGTAGTACGCCAAAATCGTTGAGCCGATCACGTTGCCCAGACCGACCCACCAGTAGTGTACCTGGCCCTCTACCGCGCGGTACATCCAGCCGGTTTCGCAGCCGCCTGCCAGCACGATGCCAAAACCAAACAGTAAACCACCAATTACCGCGTTTGGTCCCGCCCACATGATTTTGGGTTCAACGCCTAACTGTACGTAACTGAAGATCCCGATGGCACTTACCGCCATACCGATAATGATTGCTTTCGCCATATGGGTACGTCCGGTGATCCACATATCGCGGAACGCCGAAGTAAAGCAGATTTGCGCACGTTCAATCAGTAAACCAAAGCCGACGCCAAACAGCATTGCCAGCCCCAGTTTGGGCTGGTTCATCGCCGTCAGCAGCGCCCAGCCCAGCATGCCGAAAAAGACCAGCATCCCGAGACGAAAACGACGCCGCGCCTGATCCGGTTTTTGCGTCAACGGTGAGGCAGCAGAAACTTTCTGCATTTTCACGGGAATACGGAAGATGGGCAGCAGGGTAAAGCGCGCGCCAAACCATGAACCAATGGCAGTGGCGATGGCAAAGAACCAGGCGTGCAGCGAGAACTGTGGAATTCCGGTAAAGAACGCCGCCAGGTTACAGCCCATTGCCAGACGTGCGCCAAAACCGGCGATAATACCGCCAATGATGGCCTGCATAATGCGGATACGGCTGCGCGGCATGCGCAGTTTGACATTGTTGGCCCACAGCGCTGCGGCAAAACAGCCGCCAAACATACCGAGGATCATCATTCCGTCGATGCGGGTTAATGGCGATCCTTCCAGATGGATAATTTTAAAATAACCCCACTCTTCAGCATGGACGCCAAACAGCTGCAAAAGCTGACCGCCCCAACGGGTAAATTCACCCGTGACTGCCCAAAAGGTGCCAGTGATGCCAAAATAGTAAGTGGAGAGAATACCCGCCGCGATGACCGCAGGGATGGGTGCCCAGAATTTAATCAACCAGGCGTGTTTGAATTGCTGCCATGACATGAATGTAGCCTCTGAACTCAGAAGGTTTGAAACAAGAGTCGCGAATCATACACCATGCAAATTTATTTTCGGGGTAATAATTCACAAAAATAATGGTTAGATCAAATTTCTCTCTGAGCCTGGAAAGGCTGGCGACATCAGGGCTTTAATGCCACAATCCTCTTTTCTTCTCATGCAGGACGAATGATGAAAAAACTCGCAATTGCAGGTGCGCTCATGTTGCTGGCGGGCTGTGCCGAAGTCGAAAACTATAACAATGTCGTGAAAACCCCCGCGCCGGACTGGCTGACGGGTTACTGGCAGACCAAAGGGCCGCAACGTGCGCTGGTCAGTCCGGAAGCGATAGGCAGCCTCATTGTCACTAAAGAGGGCGATACCCTGGATTGCCGTCAGTGGCAGCGGGTGATTGCCGTGCCGGGTAAGTTGACATTGATGTCTGATGATCTCACTAACGTTACCGTAAAACGTGAGCTGTACGAGGTTGAGCGTGACGGTAACACCATTGAGTACGATGGTATGACGATGGAGCGTGTGGATCGCCCGACGGCAGAGTGTGCCGCCGCGCTGGATAAAGCGCCGTTACCGACGCCACTGCCGTAATGAAATCTCCCCGGCTTGCCGCCGGGGATGGATTTAAATCACCTCTTCGATAACCCACACGCTAACGCTGCCGCCGTTGCAAAAGAAGGTCGCTTCGCCGTTTTCGTCTGTCACTACGCTCTCTTGCCGGTTCCCCAGAAAATCACGCCAGGTTTTATTGCCGTAATTCTCTCCCAGATGAATGGTTTTTTCGCCATCATCTCCGTTCGACATGACCACCACGCAGCCGGGATATTCGTCGGTGCCACTGCGGCTAAAGGCAATGCAGTTCGGATGGTCGAAAAATAACGTCTGTACACCGTGGGCGAAACGCTGACGGGCGAGAATTAACTCATCAAGCTGTTCGATTATTGGCATATCTATCGGATAGGTTTGCCCGTCACCACCGACATCTTCGTAATGTGCACCGTAGAGGTCCGGATAGAACACCGAAGGAACGCCATTTTCCCGCAACAAAATTAAGGCATACGCCAGCGGTTTAAACCACGGTTCGACCGGTGCTTCGAGGGCTTGCAACGGTTGGGTGTCGTGGTTGGCAACGAGGGTTACGGCGTGAAAAGGATCGGCTTCCACCAGCGTCCCAGTGAAGATCTGCGTCATGTCGTAGTCGCGACCCATGCGCGATGCTTCATGGAATTTCATCTGCAGCGGCGCATCAAACAGCATGGTTTTGCCTTCCACCTGATCAATATACGTTTGCAGTTTATCGACTTCATGCGACCAGTATTCAGCCACAATAAACAGCGGCTTTGGCGCAACTTCCTGTACGTGTTCGATCCACTCTTTATAAAACCATGCCGGAATATGTTTGACCGCATCAAGACGAAAGCCGTCGCATTGCGTTTGTTCCATCACCCAGCGCGCCCAGTATTTAATCTCTTCCGTCACGGCATGATTGCGAAAATCGATATTCTCACCCATCAGATAATCGAAATTACCGAGTTCATCATCAACCTGATCGTTCCAGCCTTCTCCGGTATAGTCGTTAACAATTTTAAAAATGCCATCTTCATCAGGGTGTTCGATATGGTCGATACCGCTAAAACATTTGAAATCCCAGATAAACTGCGAGTATTGCCCGGCACGAGCGGGGAAGGTGTAACGCGTCCAGCCTTCACACTCAATGATTTCTTCGTCAATTTGCGTACGGTCATCAGCATTTACACGCTGCACGCGAATAGCTTCTTTTTCATCCGCGCCCATTTTGTGGTTGACTACCACGTCCAGCAGCACCGCAATGTCATTACGTTTCAGGGCGTCAATGGCGGCCAGCAGTTGTGCTTTATCACCATATTTAGTAGGGATGCTGCCTTTCTGATCAAACTCACCTAAATCAAATAAATCATAGGAGTCGTAGCCGACCGAATAGCCGCCCGATGCGCCTTTATAGGCGGGCGGCAACCAGACCATATTGATACCAATATCATTAAAACCGTCTGCGCGCTCGGCCAGTTCAGGCCAGAGCTTACCGCCTTCCGGGTAATACCAGTGAAAACATTGTAACAGCGTGGGATTACGCATTCTTCGACTCCATTCAAGGGGAATATTAGAAGCGTAGCCGTAATCGGATTATTCGCGAGCCATCGGCTCATTAAGATTCAAAAGAGGTTATCCTGCGGAGCCAGCACAAAGCCGCCCTGATCGCCATAGGCACTTAACACCGATTTTTGCACCGATGACTGACCGACCAGTTTCGCCAGTTCATCCATCCGAATCTGTAATAACTGCTTTACCTTGCTTTCGTTGTCGAGAATCAGGAGCAGCATCGGGCGGAGCTGCTCCTGCATCGTAGTGGACGGGGCAACCTCTTCAGTCAGGTGTGCGATCTCCTGCACCGCATTCACATACGCCATTTCGCTGGCGATGAGTTCGTCCCATTGTTCTTCCGTTGCCAGGCGTAACATGAGCTGGCTTTTTTCGACGAGTTGTTGCCAGGCGAAATACAAATGCGGTGCATTGTTCATCAGACTGGGTCCTGAATCAAAGAAGGGGAGAGTAAAGACTCTTTCCAGGCATCGGCAATATTACGCATTAATGCTTCCACCTCTTCGACTGCGGAGACATCGTTGCGTAAATTGGCTTGCAGCAAACGCCTGACCATATAGCTATAAAGAGCAATTAAGTTTTGGGTTAATTCGTCTTTGCTCTCTTCATCAAGACTCACCCGCAGTCCGTTCTCAATGATGTTGATCGCTTTTGACAAAGAGACGCCTTTGCCTTGCTGATTGTTGTCCTGCATAAACAGGCGCGCTCTAACCAGTGCGCTCAGCACTCCATCAAATAGCATGGTGACCAACTGCTGTTGGCTGGCGCTCATTACGGCGCTTTCGACGCCAATTTGTGCATAGGCCTGGGTGCCTTTTGCCGCGTACATGACCTGTCTCCCGATGAATATTGATTACTTGGAATTACTGTTGTTTTCGAACTGCTGCGTTAAGTAGCTGCTGGTGCTGTTTAACGAGGTCATTAAAACGTCCAGTTGGGTAAATTGTTCTTTATAGCGCGCGACCTGCGCATCAATGCGATCGCTGGCGGCGTTGTAGTCTTTAGTTAACTTATTCAGGGTCTTACTAACGCCATCGGTAGCGGCTTTAATAATGCCCGTTGTCGAAAGCCAACTGGTCAGGTTGCTGCCGATGGTGGTCGTGATGCCGGTTTTTTTACCATCGCCAACAATTAATGCACCTACGCCGCTGGCATCTTTTTTCAATGCAGCGGTGAGTTTGTCGGCATCCAGTTCCAGTTTGCCATCGCTGGGATCGGTCGTGATACCAATCTGCGCCAGCGTTTTATAGTTGGAAGAACTGACGGTATTACTCAGCATCGATTTCAACTGCGTCTGAATCGTCCGCAGCGTGGAGTCGCCGAGCAGTGCGCCATTGCTAGAATTCTGGCTATCAGCTCCCGCATCTACGGCGGTGTATTTGGTCAGGCTGCTGAAGGTATCTATTAGCGAGTTATAGGCATTCACCCAGTCTTTAATCGCCGTTTGCGCTTTGGAGGTGTCCTGAGTGATGGTCAGCGTCTGGTTGCCTGTGGTGACATCGTTCAGGTTCAGGGTGATGTTTTCCAGCGCGTCGCTGATGGTGTTGCTGCTGTTCTCAATGGCGACGTTATTGACCGTCAGCTGTGCATTCTGGGCGGCGACCGAGACCTCCATGCCGTTGCTGCTGGCACTGGCGTCATAGCCCATAAAACTTTGTAGCGCATCATCACCGCTGACCGAGAGTGTCATCGCATTATCAAGGCCGGTGTCATTTGATGTGACTGACAGACGATATTCACCGTTACCCACGTTAATGATGCTTGCGCTTACGCCTGCTTTTGCGTTGTTGATGGCATCACGGATCCCGCTTAAAGACGAGTTAGCCGCGCTGATATCAATGGAAATCGGATCTTTGTCGCCGCCTTGTTGAATGGTGAGTTTGCTGTCGCTGGTGGCGATCGCCGTTTTCGTATCGTCTCTGGTGGTGCGCGTGGTCAGGGTTTGCGCCTGCGCCAGATGGGTGACGCTGATGGTGTATTTCCCGGCGATGGCGTTACCCGCGGTGGTGGCACTGAACGCGGTGGTGCTGCTGGTGGTGCTGGTAGCGGAAAAAAGATCGGCTTTAGACAATGCAGTATTGGCGGTCTGGAAAGTCGTCAGCGCGCTTTTCAGCGTACCGTAGGCGCTAAGTTTAGCGGTAAACGACGATTGCTGATTTGAAATAGGGGTTAGCGTCGCTTTTTGCGCGGCGGTGAGGCTATCAAGGATTGAACTTAAATCCAGACCTGACCCGACTCCCAGCGATGAAATACTTGCCATGCGATTTCCTTTTATCTTTCGACACGTAAAACGAATACCGGGGTTATCGGCCTGAATTGCGCAAAGTTTACGTTTAATTGTTTTTTTTAATAGCGGGAATAAGGGGCAGAGAAAAGAGTATTTCGTCGACTAACAAAAAATGGCTGTTTGTGAAAAAAATTCTAAAGGTTGTTTTACGACAGACGATAACAGGGTTGACGGCGATTGAGCCGACGGGTGGAAACCCAAAACGTAATCAACGACTTGCAATATAGGATAACGAATCATGGCACAAGTCATTAATACCAACAGCCTCTCGCTGATCACTCAAAATAATATCAACAAGAACCAGTCTGCGCTGTCGAGTTCTATCGAGCGTCTGTCTTCTGGCTTGCGTATTAACAGCGCGAAGGATGACGCCGCGGGTCAGGCGATTGCTAACCGTTTTACTTCTAACATTAAAGGCCTGACTCAGGCTGCACGTAACGCCAACGACGGTATTTCTGTTGCACAGACCACTGAAGGCGCGCTGTCCGAAATCAACAACAACTTACAGCGTATCCGTGAGCTGACGGTTCAGGCTTCTACCGGGACTAACTCTGATTCGGATCTGGACTCCATTCAGGACGAAATCAAATCCCGTCTCGACGAAATTGACCGCGTATCCGGTCAGACCCAGTTCAACGGCGTGAACGTACTGGCAAAAGACGGTTCGATGAAAATTCAGGTTGGTGCGAATGACGGTGAAACTATCACTATCGACCTGAAGAAAATCGATTCTGATACTCTGGGTCTGAATGGTTTTAACGTAAATGGTAAAGGTACTATTACCAACAAAGCTGCAACGGTAAGTGATTTAACTTCTGCTGGCGCGAAGTTAAACACCACGACAGGTCTTTATGATCTGAAAACCGAAAATACCTTGTTAACTACCGATGCTGCATTCGATAAATTAGGGAATGGCGATAAAGTCACCGTTGGCGGCGTAGATTATACTTACAACGCTAAATCTGGTGATTTTACTACCACCAAATCTACTGCTGGTACGGGTGTAGACGCCGCGGCGCAGGCTACTGATTCAGCTAAAAAACGTGATGCGTTAGCTGCCACCCTTCATGCTGATGTGGGTAAATCTGTTAATGGTTCTTACACCACAAAAGATGGTACTGTTTCTTTCGAAACGGATTCAGCAGGTAATATCACCATCGGTGGAAGCCAGGCATACGTAGACGATGCAGGCAACTTGACGACTAACAACGCTGGTAGCGCAGCTAAAGCTGATATGAAAGCGCTGCTTAAAGCCGCGAGCGAAGGTAGTGACGGTGCCTCTCTGACATTCAATGGCACTGAATATACTATCGCAAAAGCAACTCCTGCGACAACCTCTCCAGTAGCTCCGTTAATCCCTGGTGGGATTACTTATCAGGCTACAGTGAGTAAAGATGTAGTATTGAGCGAAACCAAAGCGGCTGCCGCGACATCTTCAATTACCTTTAATTCCGGTGTACTGAGCAAAACTATTGGGTTTACCGCGGGTGAATCCAGTGATGCTGCGAAGTCTTATGTGGATGATAAAGGTGGTATTACTAACGTTGCCGACTATACAGTCTCTTACAGCGTTAACAAGGATAACGGCTCTGTGACTGTTGCCGGGTATGCTTCAGCGACTGATACCAATAAAGATTATGCTCCAGCAATTGGTACTGCTGTAAATGTGAACTCCGCGGGTAAAATCACTACTGAGACTACCAGTGCTGGTTCTGCAACGACCAACCCGCTTGCTGCCCTGGACGACGCTATCAGCTCCATCGACAAATTCCGTTCTTCCCTGGGTGCTATCCAGAACCGTCTGGATTCCGCAGTCACCAACCTGAACAACACCACTACCAACCTGTCTGAAGCGCAGTCCCGTATTCAGGACGCCGACTATGCGACCGAAGTGTCCAACATGTCGAAAGCGCAGATTATCCAGCAGGCCGGTAACTCCGTGCTGGCAAAAGCCAACCAGGTACCGCAGCAGGTTCTGTCTCTGCTGCAGGGTTAATCGCCGTAACCTGATTAACTGAGACTGACGGCAACGCCAAATTGCCTGGTGCGCTGTGCTTATCAGGCCTACAAGGTGAATTGCAATTTATTTAATTTGCAGATTTTTGTAGGCCGGATAAGGCGTTACGCCGCATCCGGCAACATGAAGCGTAATTTGTCAGCAACGTGCTTCCCCGCCAACGGCGGGGTTTTTTTCTGCCCGCAATTTACCGGTAACCCCCAAATAACCCCTCATTTCACCCACTAATCGCCCGATTAAAAACCCTGCAGAAACGGATAATCATGCCGATAACTCATATAACGCAGGGCTGTTTATCGTGAATTCACTCTATACCGCTGAAGGTGTAATGGATAAACACTCGCTGTGGCAGCGTTATGTCCCGCTGGTGCGTCACGAAGCATTGCGCCTGCAGGTTCGACTGCCCGCGAGCGTGGAACTTGACGATCTGCTACAGGCGGGCGGCATTGGGTTACTTAATGCCGTCGAACGCTATGACGCCCTACAAGGAACGGCATTTACAACTTACGCAGTGCAGCGTATACGTGGCGCTATGCTGGATGAACTTCGCAGCCGTGACTGGGTGCCGCGCAGCGTGCGACGCAACGCGCGTGAAGTGGCACAGGCAATAGGGCAACTGGAGCAGGAACTTGGCCGCAACGCCACGGAAACTGAGGTAGCGGAACGTTTAGGGATCGATATTGCCGATTATCGCCAAATGTTGCTCGACACCAATAACAGCCAGCTCTTCTCCTACGATGAGTGGCGCGAAGAGCACGGCGATAGCATCGAACTGGTTACTGATGATCATCAGCGAGAAAACCCGCTACAACAACTGCTGGACAGTAATCTGCGCCAGCGGGTGATGGAAGCCATCGAAACGTTGCCGGAGCGCGAAAAACTGGTATTAACCCTCTATTATCAGGAAGAGCTGAATCTCAAAGAGATTGGTGCGGTGCTGGAGGTCGGGGAATCGCGGGTCAGTCAGTTACACAGCCAGGCTATTAAACGGTTACGCACTAAACTGGGTAAGTTATAACGTCAGTAAATGCCGCACTTTAATTTTGACTACCAGGAGTTCTTAATGATGGTGCAGCACCTGAAAAGACGGCCATTAAGCCGCTATCTTAAAGACTTTAAACACAGCCAGACCCATTGCGCGCATTGCCGTAAATTACTCGATCGCATTACCTTAGTTCGCGACGGCAAAATAGTGAATAAAATCGAGATTTCCCGCCTGGACACGCTGCTTGATGAAAATGGCTGGCAAGTGGAACAACAATCATGGGCGGCATTGTGCCGATTTTGCGGTGATTTACATTGCAAAACGCAGAGTGATTTTTTCGATATTATCGGCTTTAAGCAATTTCTTTTTGAGCAAACTGAAATGAGCCCTGGTACGGTGCGTGAATATGTCGTTCGTCTGCGCCGTTTGGGGAATCATCTACACGAGCAAAATATTTCCCTCGACCAGCTGCAGGACGGTTTCCTTGATGAAATCCTCGCCCCGTGGCTGCCCTCCACCAGCACCAACAATTACCGCATCGCGTTACGGAAGTATCAACACTATCAGCGTCAAACGTGTACCGGACTTGTGCAGAAATCCTCCAGCCAACCTGCTTCTGATATATATTAAATAAGAATAAGATGTAGCGGAGTTGTTTTTGTGTTTACAAACAATGGCTCTACACTGCAAACAGACATAACAACATTCGGGGTAAATATGAAATTAGCACATCTGGGACGTCAGGCATTGATGGGTGTGATGGCCGTGGCGCTGGTTGCGGGTATGAGCGTTAAAAGTTTTGCAGATGAAGGTCTGCTTAATAAAGTCAAAGAGCGCGGCACGCTGCTGGTAGGGCTGGAAGGAACTTATCCGCCGTTCAGTTTTCAGGGGGATGACGGCAAATTAACCGGTTTTGAAGTGGAATTTGCCCAACAGCTGGCAAAACATCTTGGCGTTGAGGCGTCACTAAAACCGACTAAATGGGACGGTATGCTGGCGTCGCTGGACTCTAAACGCATTGATGTGGTGATTAACCAGGTCACCATTTCTGACGAGCGCAAGAAAAAATACGATTTCTCTACCCCGTACACCATTTCCGGTATTCAGGCGCTGGTGAAAAAAGGTAACGAAGGCACCATTAAAACGGCTGATGATCTGAAAGGCAAAAAAGTGGGTGTCGGTCTGGGCACCAACTATGAAGAGTGGCTGCGTCAGAATGTTCAGGGCGTGGATGTGCGTACCTATGATGATGACCCGACCAAATATCAGGATCTGCGCGTAGGCCGTATCGATGCGATCCTCGTTGATCGTCTGGCGGCGCTGGATCTGGTGAAGAAAACCAACGATACGCTGGCAGTAACCGGTGAAGCATTCTCCCGTCAGGAGTCTGGCGTGGCGCTGCGTAAAGGAAATGAAGACCTGCTGAAAGCGGTGAATGATGCAATTGCGGAAATGCAAAAAGATGGCACTTTGCAAGCCCTTTCCGAAAAATGGTTTGGTGCTGATGTGACCAAATAATCAGCATAATGACAAAAAAGGGCGCTTTCACTAGCGCCTTTTTTATTTACGCGTTTTCAGCGTGCATAATAAGAAAATCACAACAACACACATCGGAGGCTGTTATGCCACTGCATAATTTAACCCGTTTTCCACGGCTGGAGTTTATCGGCGCGCCAACGCCGCTCGAATATCTGCCGCGCTTTTCTGATTATCTTGGACGGGAAATTTTCATCAAACGGGATGACGTCACTCCCATGGCAATGGGCGGCAATAAATTACGTAAGCTGGAATTTCTCGCGGCAGATGCTCTGCGTGAAGGTGCCGATACGCTGATTACTGCCGGGGCGATCCAGTCTAACCATGTGCGCCAGACTGCCGCAGTCGCTGCGAAACTCGGTCTGCATTGCGTGGCGCTGCTGGAAAATCCTATTGGTACAACCGCGGAAAACTATTTAACCAACGGCAATCGTTTGTTGCTGGATCTGTTCAATACCCAGATTGAAATGTGCGACGCACTGACCGATCCCAATACCCAACTGGAAGAGCTGGCGACGCGAGTCGAAGCACAAGGCTTTCGCCCGTATGTCATTCCGGTTGGCGGTTCTAATGCTTTGGGCGCGCTGGGTTATGTGGAGAGTGCGCTGGAAATCGCGCAACAGTGTGAAGGGGCGGTTAATATTTCGTCGGTGGTGGTCGCATCGGGCAGTGCCGGAACTCACGCCGGACTGGCTGTTGGGCTGGAACACCTGATGCCTGAAAGCGAACTGATTGGCGTGACTGTGTCGCGTTCTGTTGCCGATCAATTGCCGAAAGTGGTTAACCTCCAACAGGCGATTGCGAAAGAACTGGAGCTGACCGCATCAGCGGAAATTTTACTCTGGGATGACTATTTTGCACCTGGCTACGGCGTGCCGAACGACGAAGGCATGGAAGCAGTGAAATTGCTGGCACGGCTGGAAGGCATTCTGCTTGATCCTGTGTATACCGGAAAAGCGATGGCGGGGCTGATTGACGGTATCAGTCAGAAACGCTTCAAAGATGAAGGGCCGATTTTGTTTATTCATACCGGCGGTGCGCCTGCGCTGTTCGCCTATCATCCCCACGTTTAGCTCCGGGAACGCTCATGCAAGAAAGTATACAACTGGTTATTGATTCCTTGCCGTTCCTGCTGAAAGGGGCTGGGTATACGCTGCAACTCAGTATCGGCGGCATGTTTTTTGGCTTACTGCTCGGGTTTATTCTCGCGCTGATGCGCCTGTCGCCAATCTGGCCCGTGCGCTGGCTGGCGCGTTTTTATATCTCTATTTTTCGTGGTACGCCGCTCATCGCACAACTGTTTATGATCTATTACGGACTGCCACAGTTTGGTATCGAATTAGATCCCATTCCGTCAGCAATGATTGGTCTGTCGCTGAACACTGCCGCCTATGCTGCCGAAACGCTGCGCGCCGCCATTTCTTCTATTGATAAAGGTCAGTGGGAAGCTGCAGCCAGTATTGGCATGACGCCATGGCAGACCATGCGTCGCGCGATTTTGCCACAGGCGGCGCGGGTGGCGTTGCCGCCGCTGTCGAACAGCTTTATCAGCCTGGTAAAAGATACGTCGCTGGCCGCGACAATCCAGGTGCCGGAGCTGTTCCGTCAGGCGCAGTTGATTACCTCGCGCACGCTGGAGGTGTTCACCATGTACCTGGCGGCTTCGCTCATCTACTGGATTATGGCGACTGTGTTATCGACGTTGCAGAACCATTTTGAGAATCAACTTAATCGCCAGGAGAGGGAACCCAAATGAGTGCCATTGAAGTTAAGAACCTGGTGAAAAAATTCCACGGTCAGACGGTGCTGCATGGTATCGACCTTGAGGTGAAGCCTGGCGAAGTAGTGGCAATTATCGGTCCGAGTGGTTCCGGCAAAACCACGTTGCTACGCAGCATAAATCTGCTGGAACAACCGGAAGCGGGAACCATCACCGTTGGCGATATCACTATTGATACTGCACGTTCATTAAGTCAGCAAAAATCGCTGATTCGCCAGTTGCGTCAGCACGTCGGGTTTGTCTTCCAGAACTTTAATCTGTTTCCGCATCGTACGGTGCTGGAAAACATTATTGAAGGGCCGGTGATCGTCAAAGGCGAACCGAAAGAAGAGGCCACGGCGCGCGCTCGCGAGCTGCTGGCGAAAGTTGGGCTGGCCGGTAAAGAAACCAGTTATCCACGTCGTTTGTCTGGCGGTCAACAGCAGCGCGTTGCGATTGCGCGTGCTCTGGCAATGCGTCCTGAAGTGATTTTGTTTGATGAGCCAACGTCGGCGCTGGATCCAGAGCTGGTGGGCGAAGTCCTGAACACCATTCGTCAGCTGGCGCAGGAAAAGCGCACGATGGTGATTGTGACGCACGAAATGAGCTTTGCCCGGGATGTTGCGGACCGGGCGATTTTTATGGACCAGGGGCGGATAGTCGAGCAGGGGGTAGCAAAAGCGTTATTTGCTGATCCTCAGCAGCCTCGCACCCGCCAGTTCCTGGAGAAGTTTCTGCTGCAATAATAAGAAAAAATCAGCCCCGACGATTCACCAGTCGGGGCGGGACGCCATTTCAAACGTGATAAAACTGCTTAACAAATCAGCATAACTCATTAATAACATAAGAGAATGCGATGGCTTGCAAAAGTAATTCATTGCCTGAATAATATAAATTATATATAAATCTTATTTATGTGATAGTTTGAATTATCATTATAAATGATACTCACTCTCAGGGGCGTTGCGGTTTACTATGCAGGATACGGATTTTTTCAGCTGGCTTCGCACGATGTTGTTGCGTTTTCAGAGGATGGAGGCCGCAGAAGAGGTCTACCATGAAATAGAGCTTCAGGCTCAGCAGCTGGAGTACGATTACTATTCGTTATGTGTTCGCCACCCGGTACCATTCACGCGACCTAAAGTGGCTTTCTACACCAATTACCCTGAGTCGTGGGTTAGTTATTATCAGGCAAAAAATTTTCTCGCAATTGATCCGGTGCTGAACCCTGAAAACTTTAGTCAGGGCCATTTAATGTGGAATGATGACTTATTCAGCGAAGCACAGCCGTTATGGGAAGCTGCGCGCGCACATGGTTTACGCCGCGGTGTCACTCAGTATTTAATGCTGCCAAATCGGGCGTTGGGCTTTTTGTCCTTTTCCCGTTGCAGCACGCGCGAAATACCCATTCTTAGTGATGAACTGCAATTAAAAATGCAGCTACTGGTGCGCGAAAGTCTGATGGCTCTGATGCGTTTAAATGATGAAATAGTGATGACGCCAGAGATGAATTTCAGCAAGCGCGAAAAAGAAATTCTGAAATGGACGGCGGAAGGTAAGACATCAGCAGAGATAGCGATGATTTTGTCAATCTCTGAGAATACGGTCAATTTCCATCAGAAAAACATGCAGAAAAAAATCAATGCACCGAATAAGACGCAGGTTGCTTGTTACGCGGCCGCTACTGGCTTAATTTGATCTCTTTTCTGTTCTGCGTGCCAGATGCAAAAACCGGCTGAAAGGCACGCTCTCAGCCGGTTTTATATTACTGACGGTAGGCTTGTTTAATTTGCTTAACCGTTTTGGAAAATACTGCAGCCTGGGTTTCGTCTTCGATCAGCGCAAGCTGTTTTTCCATCTTTAACATCACGCGGCCCGCGTCAGCTTGTCCCATCGCCTGCAGCATCAGCGTCAGCATCGCTTTCAGGCAGGAGACTTCATTTGCCAGTTCTTGATTATTCTCGGCAGTAGAAAAATCAGGCGTACTCATTTATTTTCCTCGTCATGTTGCAATGAAAATTTGCGGTGAAAAATGTTAAGGCGGCGGAGTATACCATAAGCTTTGCTAAAAATAGCAGTGGTTGTTTTTTGAGCGTGATATCAACAGTACTATAAAATACGTTAATATAATGACCAATAAATATTTTTATCATGAATGTTTTTTGCCCGTATTGTTCGGGTTAATTAATGTTACATATTCAGCGGGCTGATTTTCATTTTTGCTGAATAAAGTCAATTTTTGTCACATTTCATCGCCGGGCTTACTGTGAAACGATCCCGGAAGCCGTTGGTGACGGGCGTGACCATAACTGTGGACAATCGAATTGACAAAAACGAGAGAAAAATCGAATACCCACCATTTTTAACGTTTCAAAGTTGCAATAAAAACCGCTAATATACGAATGACTAACTATCAGTAGCGTTATCCCTATTTCTGGAGATATTCCTTTGATCAACGTTCTACTTGTTGATGACCACGAACTGGTGCGCGCAGGGATACGACGCATTCTGGAAGATATAAAGGGTATAAAAGTCGTCGGTGAGGCATCGTGCGGTGAAGACGCCGTTAAATGGTGCCGGGCAAATGCCGTTGACGTGGTGCTAATGGACATGAGTATGCCGGGCATTGGCGGTCTTGAGGCGACGCGTAAAATCGCGCGTTCTACAGCTGATGTCAAAATCATCATGCTTACCGTCCATACAGAAAACCCTTTACCAGCGAAAGTCATGCAGGCCGGAGCTGCGGGCTACCTCAGCAAAGGCGCGGCTCCGCAGGAAGTCGTTAGTGCGATTCGTTCTGTCTATTCAGGGCAGCGTTACATTGCTTCTGATATCGCTCAACAAATGGCGTTAAGCCAGATCGAACCAGAAAAAACAGAAAGCCCATTTGCCAGTTTGTCTGAACGTGAATTGCAGATTATGCTGATGATCACCAAGGGCCAGAAGGTCAATGAGATCTCAGAACAGCTCAATCTCAGTCCGAAAACGGTGAACAGCTACCGCTATCGTATGTTCAGTAAACTAAACATTCATGGCGATGTTGAGCTGACTCACCTGGCAATTCGCCATGGTCTGTGTAATGCGGAGACATTATCAAGTCAGTGAGTGATCAGTTTGACGCAAAAGCGTTTTTAAAAACCGTAACCAGCCAGCCAGGCGTTTATCGCATGTACGATGCTGGTGGTACGGTTATCTATGTCGGCAAAGCGAAAGACCTGAAAAAACGGCTTTCCAGCTATTTCCGTAGCAACCTCGCTTCGCGCAAAACCGAAGCGCTGGTCGCCCAGATCCAGCAAATTGATGTAACGGTTACTCATACAGAAACCGAAGCGCTGTTACTGGAACACAACTACATCAAACTTTATCAGCCGCGTTACAACGTTTTGCTACGCGATGATAAATCATATCCTTTTATCTTCCTGAGTGGCGATACCCACCCGCGTCTGGCGATGCATCGTGGAGCGAAGCATGCCAAAGGTGAATATTTCGGCCCGTTCCCGAATGGCTATGCCGTACGTGAAACACTGGCGCTACTGCAAAAGATTTTTCCCATTCGCCAGTGCGAAAACAGTGTTTATCGCAATCGCTCGCGTCCGTGTCTGCAATATCAGATAGGGCGCTGTCTGGGGCCGTGCGTTGAAGGACTGGTGAGTGAAGAAGAATACGCTCAGCAGGTCGAGTATGTGCGCTTGTTTTTGTCTGGCAAAGATGATCAGGTGCTTACGCAACTCATTAGTCGTATGGAAACTGCCAGCCAGAATCTGGAGTTTGAAGAAGCGGCGCGGATTCGCGACCAAATTCAGGCGGTGCGACGTGTCACCGAAAAACAGTTTGTTTCCAATACCGGCGACGACCTTGACGTTATTGGAGTGGCGTTCGATGCGGGTATGGCTTGTGTCCACGTATTGTTCATTCGTCAGGGCAAAGTGCTCGGCAGCCGCAGCTATTTCCCGAAAGTGCCTGGTGGTACGGAACTGAGCGAGGTGGTGGAAACCTTCGTAGGTCAGTTCTATTTACAAGGCAGCCAGATGCGCACCTTACCGGGTGAGATCCTGCTCGATTTTAATCTTAGCGATAAAACGCTGCTCGCCGATTCCCTTTCAGAACTGGCGGGACGCAAGATTAATGTTCAAACCAAACCTCGTGGCGATAGAGCGCGTTATCTGAAACTCGCGCGTACCAATGCGGCGACGGCCTTAACCAGCAAACTTTCGCAGCAATCTACCGTTCACCAGCGGCTGACCGCGCTTGCCAGCGTGTTGAAATTGCCGGAAGTGAAGCGGATGGAGTGCTTTGACATCAGCCATACCATGGGTGAACAAACCGTCGCTTCCTGTGTGGTGTTTGATGCCAACGGCCCGCTGCGTGCGGAGTATCGGCGCTATAACATTACTGGCATCACGCCGGGCGATGATTACGCGGCGATGAATCAGGTGCTGCGTCGGCGTTATGGTAAAGCTATCGACGACAGTAAGATCCCGGATGTGATCCTTATTGACGGCGGCAAAGGCCAGCTTGCGCAGGCGAAAAATGTTTTCGCCGAACTGGATGTCTCATGGGATAAAAATCATCCGCTGCTACTTGGTGTTGCCAAAGGAGCAGATCGTAAGGCTGGGCTGGAAACGCTGTTCTTTGAGCCGGAAGGTGAGGGATTTAGTTTGCCGCCAGATTCTCCCGCGCTGCATGTTATCCAGCATATTCGCGATGAATCACACGATCACGCGATTGGCGGGCACCGTAAAAAACGGGCGAAGGTCAAAAATACCAGTTCCCTGGAAACCATTGAAGGCGTCGGGCCAAAACGTCGGCAAATGTTGTTGAAATATATGGGCGGTTTGCAAGGTTTACGTAACGCCAGCGTCGAGGAAATTGCAAAAGTGCCGGGTATTTCGCAAGGTCTGGCAGAAAAGATCTTCTGGTCGTTGAAACATTGATGTCTCTGTAGCAACATAGGGGTAATCTTACTGACAACAGATAGTTACCCGTCATTATGCAATTTAATATCCCTACGTTGCTTACACTGTTCCGTGTCATCCTTATCCCATTCTTTGTATTGGTCTTTTATTTGCCTGTCACCTGGTCGCCATTTGCCGCCGCGCTCATTTTCTGCGTCGCGGCGGTGACTGACTGGTTCGATGGTTTTCTGGCACGCCGCTGGAACCAGAGTACCCGGTTTGGTGCTTTCCTTGACCCTGTCGCAGATAAAGTTCTCGTGGCTATCGCCATGGTGCTGGTAACCGAGCATTACCACAGCTGGTGGGTGACCTTACCGGCAGCAACGATGATCGCCCGTGAAATTATTATTTCTGCGCTACGCGAATGGATGGCGGAGTTGGGTAAACGCAGTAGCGTGGCTGTCTCCTGGATTGGGAAAGTGAAAACCACTGCCCAGATGGTGGCGTTAGCCTGGCTGCTGTGGCGTCCGAACATTTGGGTTGAGTACGCCGGTATTGCACTTTTCTTTGTGGCTGCGGTACTGACTCTGTGGTCAATGTTGCAATATTTGAGCGCTGCGCGTGCAGATTTGCTTGATCAGTGATCGTTTCGGCGCAATTTTCAGCAAACGATCAAAAGTGGTGAAAAATATCGTTGACTCATCGCGCCAGGTAAGTAGAATGCAACGCATCGAACGGCGGCACTGATTGCCAGACGATAATAAAATCAAGTGATTAACTGATTGCTTGATGAGTGCGGGAATAGCTCAGTTGGTAGAGCACGACCTTGCCAAGGTCGGGGTCGCGAGTTCGAGTCTCGTTTCCCGCTCCAGTTTAAAAGACATCGGCGGCAGCGGATGTCTGGCTGAAAGGCCTGAAGAATTTGGCGCGTTAACAAAGCGGTTATGTAGCGGATTGCAAATCCGTCTAGTCCGGTTCGACTCCGGAACGCGCCTCCACTTTCTTCCCGAGCCCGGATGGTGGAATCGGTAGACACAAGGGATTTAAAATCCCTCGGCGTTCGCGCTGTGCGGGTTCAAGTCCCGCTCCGGGTACCATGGGAAAGATAAGAATAAAATCAAAGCAATAAGCAGTGTCGTGAAACCACCTTCGGGTGGTTTTTTTGTGCCTGCAACTTGTCGTTACACCCTCCTTAATTTTTAATCACCGGCAAAGCCACTCAAAAAGTATCTCTGATACGGACCGGCATGTAAGATAGGTGCTGGCGAGTTGAGATCCACAAGGAAAAGCGTATGAAAACGGGACCGTTAAACGAAAGTGAGTTGGAATGGCTGGACGATATTCTGACCAAATACAACACTGACCACGCCATTCTTGATGTGGCGGAGCTGGACGGTTTATTGACGGCGGTGTTGAGTTCTCCGCAAGAGATTGAACCGGCACAGTGGCTGGTTGCCGTGTGGGGTGGGGCTGACTATGTGCCGCGCTGGGCGTCAGAGAAAGAGATGACGCGCTTTATGAACCTGGCTTTTCAACATATGGCTGATACCGCAGAGCGTCTGAACGAATTCCCGGAGCAGTTTGAGCCGTTATTCGGCTTGCGAGAAGTCGATGGCAGCGAGCTGACGATTGTTGAGGAGTGGTGCTTTGGCTATATGCGGGGCGTGGCACTTTCTGACTGGTCAACGTTGCCCGATTCGTTAAAACCAGCGCTGGATGCGATTGCGCTGCACGGTACTGAGGAAAACTTCGAGCGGGTAGAGAAGATGTCGCCAGAAGCGTTTGAAGAGAGCGTAGATGCTATTCGACTGGCGGCGCTTGATTTACATGCATACTGGATGGCGCATCCGCAGGAAAAAGCTGTTCAGCAACCTATCAAAGCAGAAGAGAAACCGGGGCGTAACGATCCTTGTCCGTGCGGTAGTGGTAAGAAATTTAAGCAGTGCTGCCTGCATTAAGAGGTCACATTGGGTGTCAGCGTTAATTCTGGCACCCAATAAGGAATTTGAGGCTATCTAATCACCCCACTTCTGGTAACAAGCCTGCCGCAATCAAAAATTGCACGCCAATCACAGCAATACCACAGAGAAACACCACCACCAGCGCCGGACGACCACCTTTCACCCGGTAACCCGCCTGAGGATTGTGCTTCCTGCTTTGCCAGGTCAACAGCGAAGGGATAATCAATGCCAGTACCGCCAGTGCCACACCGGCGTAACCCAGCGCCATCACAAATCCTCGTGGATAAAACAGTGCAAACGCCAGTGGCGGCAGAAAGGTAATTGCACCAGTTTGCAATCGTCCACCAACGGTATTTGAGCGCTGAAACAAATCTGCCAGATAATCAAATAAGCCTAACGCTACGCCGAGGAAGGACGTGGCGAGGGCTAAATCAGCAAATAAATGCACTGCCAGCTCAACATGCGGAGAGGCCACCATTTCGCGTAACGCCTGTAACAGCCCGTTTAATCCGGCATGATTAGCCAGCAATCCCATAAAGGTTGTTGAATCAATGCTGCCAAGGGTCGCCAGCTGCCAGAAAATATATGCCACCAGGGGGATCGCACTACCGATTATAAACACCCAGCGTAGCTTACGAATGTTGCCATCCATATAGCTGACAATACTCGGCACGCTACCGTGAAAACCAAACGACGTAAAAATCACCGGGATTGCAGACAGTGCCAGTCCCTGTTGCAACGGCAGGGTTAAAAGATTCACTTTGTGAATATGCGGTAGCAGCAATACCAGCATCACCACCAGAAAAATAATTTTGGCGCTGAACAGAAAACGGTTAAATAAATCGACCAGCGAAGTTCCGACACAAACCACGCCACCGGCAACAAAAGTGAACAACAGCACGCCAGCGGTTGCCGACATTGAAATACCTGTCCAGTCGCTGATGCTGGAGGCCAACAATTCACCGGCACCGCTGATGTATGCCGCAGTCAGAGCATACATTAAAAACATCATACTGAAGCCCGTCAGCCACTGACCGTAGCGTCCCAGATAGCGTTTTGCCAGCGTGCCCAGACCGGTATCTGCCGGGACATGCTGGTACACCTCCAGCAGTAATAGCGCCGTGTAGCACATCAACGCCCAAAGCCCAATCAACAAGATTAACGTGACGCTAAAACCAACACCTGCCGCAGCCAGCGGCATTGCCAGCATGCCTGCGCCAATTGTGGTTCCCGCCACGATAAAAACACTTCCCAGAGTTCTGTTTTTCACGCTTTCTTCTGTCCTGACGATCTTTATGAGTGATATCTGCGGCGCAGGTTAAGGCATAACGGCTGATTCGTCAAACCGACGTTACATATGATGTAAATATAAATGTACAACAAAAAGCGTTCAGTTCTGCGCTGGCGCAAAGTCTTCATAAGCGGCAATCGCTACGCTAGGCTTTTTTTGAGGAGGAACGATGGACTCTATTCACGGTCATGAAGTGTTAAATATGATGATTGAATCAGGCGAGCAATATACGCATGCCAGTCTGGAAGCAGCAATTAAAGCGCGTTTTGGTGAACAGGCACGTTTTCACACCTGCTCGGCAGAAGGGATGACTGCGGGAGAGTTGGTGGCGTTTCTGGCAGCAAAAGGCAAATTTATACCTTCAGAAGAAGGTTTTTCAACCGATCAGAGTAAGATTTGCCGTCACTGATTTGAAACGGCGGCAGAAAACCTGCCGCCGGAGAGCATTAGTTTTGTGTGTCGAGGGTAGAGAGTTCTTTGTCGATAAAATACAGACCTTCGCCACTTTTGCCTGCCAGGCTTAATTTATCAATAATCGATTTGAACAGTTTCTCTTCTTCATGCTGCTCAGAAACATACCATTGCAGGAAATTAAATGTTGGGTAGTCCTGATTGGTCATTGCAGCATGAGCCAGTTCGTTAATTTTCTGCGTGATTAATTGTTCGTGTTTATAGGTTTCCTGGAATAATTCATCAAGTGAGGAATATTCAGCAAACGGAGATTCAACGGTATTAATACGCGGTAAGTTGCCGGTATCAGTCAGGTAATCAAACAGACGCTGCATATGCGTCATCTCTTCCTGGGCGTGACGGCGCAGGAACGCGGCAGCACCTTCGAAGGTATGATAGCTGCACCAGGCGCTCATTTGCTGATAAAGCAGTGAAGAGTACAGTTCCAGGTTCATCTGCTCATTAAGTTTTTCAATCATTTCTGGTTTCAGCATGATAGTGCTCCACAAAGGTTATATTTGTTGCTGTAGCGTCACTATAATTTGTTATTTTATTATTTGCAAAAGGTAAAATATAAACATCATTTATTAAAAATACGAATGGGAATAAAACGCATTACCGCTATTTATTTAATCAGCGAAGATCCCCCTCGCTGATTAAAACGTTTAGAGAAAGACAGGGAAGGCGGAATGATGGCACTGATATGACAAAGTGAATTCCGTATTCAAACATAAGGAACCCGCAAAGAGGCTACAGTTGCCTACTGGCTGACCAAAGGGGATAGCGTGGGTATAGCCTGCCTGCTGGCATGCGCGATCGGCGATCCCGCGACTGACATAACGATCGGTACGGGCATGCTGCAAAAAAGCCTGATCATAAACCAACCGAACAATACCTGTTGCCGCGTCAACTTCGCTCACATGGGCCTGGCGAGTAACCGTACATCCTGTCAGCGTTATTAAGGAAAGAGTCAGAATCAGAAGTCTCATGGTCCAGCCAGAAGAGTAAAAGAAAGCAGTATTTTACGCGTTACAGCGCTGCGACAATGGCCGGAAAAGACGCCTGGCAGGCGCTATTTCTTGCCATCTATATGTGTCAGAAATTGGGGGGGCTGCTTTTTGATTATCATTTTTATAACATTAAAGGGGTATTTATGTGATTTACATCACATAAAGATTGATTTTTGTGATGGTTGTCATATTATAAACGCAAAGACAATAACACCTGTATAACAAATGGTCGGAGTACCGCGATGAAACTGCGCAAGATCCTGAAAAGTATGTTCAATAACTATTGCAAGACGTTCAAAGACGTACCGCCAGGCAATATGTTCCGATAACAAAAAACCTGCTCCGGCAGGTTTTTTTGTGTTCTGATGACGGTGGATGTGACTATCGCTGAAGATGTGAAGCCGCTACTATAACGGCTTTCAAAATGCTATCAGGAGTTTACGATGTCCCAGCCGCTGAATGCCGATCAGGAACTGGTTTCTGATGTGGTTGCTTGCCAGTTGGTTATCAAACAAATTCTGGATGTTCTCGATGTGATCGCGCCCGTTGAAGTTCGCGAAAAAATGTCCAGCCAGCTGAAGAATATCGACTTTACTAACCATCCCGCCGCCGCAGACCCGGTCACCATGCGGGCAATCCAAAAAGCCATCGCGTTGATTGAACTCAAGTTTACCCCACAGGGCGAATCCCATTAAAAAACCGCTGCTTCAAAAAAATGAGGCAGCGGTTTCTCAAAAACTTCATCGGCGCAATGCATTAGCGCCGATGTATGATCAATGCAGCTGATGCGACACGACATTCAGAACATGTTGGTCGGTCTGCACAGGACACATACCAGCAAGTTTCGCACTGCGCACTTCATCAAGAATGGTTTGCAGTAACAGGCCATCATGCTGCTGTTCTTTTTCCAGATCGCGCAGGAAATTGACGGTTGAATCATCATTCAGTTCTTTCGCTTCATCGGCTAACTGCGCCAGCGTGCTTGAACGTTGCTCGTATTCTTCCATCGTTTTTTGGAACAGTTCTTCCAGAGAGTTCAGTTTTTCACCGGGAACATCAATGGCTTTAACGATGGGGGTAGCGCCGACACTCTTCATAAAGTTAAACATGCGCATCATTTGGGTCACATTACTCTGTGCCTGGGCGCGAAGGAAAGTGGCGGTGCCGTTCAGACTTTGTTCAGAACACCAGTTACTCAGGTGAAGGTAGAGATTGGATGCGTAAAACTCGCGGTTCATTTGAGAGTTGAGTTTGAGAAGCATTCCAGCGGTTGCCATACCTAATATCCTTATATCCAGAAGTGGAGAGGTGCAAGATAAATCAAAACACCATAATTACTGTTTGCAGAATAATTCCTTTCTGCCGGTCCGAAATGTGATCGTGGAGTCAATTCTGACGATGATCTGAAATAAGAATAACGTCTGAACGGGTATAAGAAAATGCTTAAATCATCAAGTTTATATATTTTTACATTTCATTGATGAAATCAATGTAACTGTAATGAATTTTAATGATGGTGCTTTTTGTATCTTGTTGATATTAATCGATGAATTTGAATTCATGATGAAGCAATGATTTTATAAAACGTTTTTTCATTTTTGCGATATGGCTCTCATTATACGTGTTCTGTTAATTAATGAGTACAGTGATAATTAATGGCGAAATGAATGACGCGCATTTTCCACATCTTTAAGTTGCGGTTATTACACCATTGCAAAAACTCAACGCCAGGTAATGAGGCCTATTGACTGGTTAAAAAGAAAACATCCCGCATGGGTACCAAAGACAACAAGGACTTCCAGGCTAATCTTATGGATTATTCTGCTGTGCACTCGATAATTTGTCTGACAAATTCGCTTTTCCTTATGTCTTTTCCCGCTAAATTTATGCACGTTCTCACTGTAATTCTGCGATGTGATATTGCTCTCCTATGGAGAATTAATTTCTCGCTAAAACTATGTCAACACAGTCACTTATCTTTTAGTTAAAAGGTAATGCTTTGTTTTCCGATTAATTTAACGAATGTCATTCGTTTTTGCCCTACACAAAACGACACTAAAGCTGGAGAGAACCATGCACAAATTTACTAAAGCCCTGGCAGCCATTGGTCTGGCAGCCGTTATGTCACAATCCGCTATGGCGGAGAACCTGAAGCTCGGTTTCCTGGTGAAGCAACCGGAAGAGCCGTGGTTCCAGACCGAATGGAAGTTTGCCGATAAAGCCGGGAAGGATTTAGGGTTTGAAGTTATTAAGATTGCCGTGCCGGATGGCGAAAAAACATTGAACGCTATCGACAGCCTGGCTGCCAGTGGCGCGAAAGGTTTCGTTATTTGTACTCCGGACCCGAAACTCGGCTCTGCCATCGTGGCGAAAGCGCGTGGCTACGATATGAAAGTCATTGCCGTGGATGACCAGTTTGTTAACGCCAAAGGTAAGCCAATGGATACCGTTCCGCTGGTGATGATGGCTGCGACCAAAATTGGCGAACGTCAGGGCCAGGAACTGTATAAAGAGATGCAGAAACGTGGCTGGGATGTCAAAGAAAGCGCGGTGATGGCGATTACCTCCAACGAACTGGATACGGCTCGTCGCCGTACTACGGGGTCTATGGATGCGCTGAAAGCTGCAGGATTCCCGGAAAAACAAATTTATCAGGTACCTACCAAATCTAACGACATCCCGGGGGCATTTGACGCTGCCAACTCAATGCTGGTTCAACATCCGGAAGTTAAACATTGGCTGATTGTCGGTATGAACGACAGCACCGTGCTGGGCGGCGTACGCGCGACGGAAGGTCAGGGCTTTAAAGCGGCCGATATCATCGGTATCGGTATTAACGGTGTGGATGCGGTGAGTGAACTGTCTAAGGCACAGGCAACCGGCTTCTACGGTTCCCTGCTGCCAAGCCCGGACGTACATGGTTATAAGTCCAGCGAAATGCTTTACAACTGGGTTGCAAAAGGTGTTGAACCGACCAAATTCACCGAAGTTACCGACGTGGTGCTGATCACGCGTGACAACTTTAAAGAAGAACTGGAGAAAAAAGGTTTAGGCGGTAAGTAATTTGCCGGAAAAATTCCCCTCTGCATGATGCAGAGGGGGTGTGAACGACCAGTGATTCACGGAGACGTTATGCAACAGTCTACCCCGTATCTCTCATTTCGCGGCATCGGTAAAACGTTTCCCGGCGTTAAGGCGCTGACGGATATTAGTTTTGACTGCTATGCCGGTCAGGTTCATGCGTTGATGGGTGAAAATGGCGCAGGAAAATCAACTCTCTTAAAAATCCTCAGCGGAAACTATGCGCCAACCACGGGTTCTGTAGTGATTAATGGGCAGAAAATGTCCTTTTCCGACACGACCGCAGCACTTAACGCGGGGGTGGCGATTATTTACCAGGAACTGCATCTCGTGCCGGAAATGACCGTCGCGGAAAACATCTATCTCGGCCAGCTGCCGCATAAAGGCGGCATTGTGAATCGTTCATTGCTGAATTATGAGGCAGGTTTACAAATTAAACATCTTGGTATGGATATTGACCCGGACACGCCGCTGAAATATCTCTCCATTGGTCAGTGGCAGATGGTTGAAATCGCCAAAGCGCTGGCGCGTAACGCCAAAATTATCGCCTTTGATGAGCCAACCAGCTCCCTCTCTGCCCGCGAAATCGACAATCTTTTCCGCGTTATTCGTGAACTGCGAAAAGAGGGGCGGGTGATCTTATACGTTTCTCACCGTATGGAAGAAATATTTGCCCTCAGCGATGCCATCACCGTCTTTAAAGATGGGCGTTATGTCAAAACCTTTACCGATATGCAGCAGGTTGACCACGACGCACTGGTGCAGGCGATGGTCGGGCGAGACATTGGCGATATCTACGGCTGGCAACCGCGTAGTTATGGCGAGGAGCGGCTGCGTCTTGATGCTGTGAAAGCACCAGGCGTGCGTACGCCAATAAGTCTGGCGGTTCGCAGTGGAGAAATTGTCGGTCTGTTTGGTCTGGTCGGGGCAGGGCGTAGCGAATTAATGAAAGGCATGTTTGGCGGTACGCAAATCACCGCCGGTCAGGTTTATATCGACCAACAGCCGATCGATATTCGTAAACCGAGCCACGCTATTACCGCAGGCATGATGCTCTGCCCGGAAGATCGCAAAGCGGAAGGCATTATTCCTGTGCACTCCGTTCGCGACAATATCAACATCAGTGCCAGACGCAAACATGTGCTCGGCGGTTGTGTAATCAACAACGGTTGGGAAGAAAACAATGCCGATCACCACATTCGTTCGCTCAACATCAAAACGCCGGGCGCTGAGCAACTGATTATGAATCTCTCAGGTGGAAATCAGCAAAAAGCCATTCTGGGCCGCTGGTTATCGGAAGAGATGAAGGTCATTTTGCTGGATGAACCTACGCGCGGCATTGATGTTGGTGCTAAGCACGAAATATATAACGTGATTTATGCGCTGGCGGCGCAGGGTGTGGCGGTGCTGTTTGCCTCCAGCGACTTACCTGAAGTCCTCGGCGTTGCCGACCGGATTGTGGTGATGCGCGAAGGTGAAATCGCCGGTGAATTGTTACACGAGCAGGCAGATGAGCGTCAGGCACTGAGCCTTGCGATGCCTAAAGTCAGCCAGGCAGTTGCCTGAGTAAGGAGAGTATGATGTCTTCTGTTTCTACATCGGGTTCTGGAGCACCTAAGTCGTCATTCAGCTTTGGGCGTATCTGGGATCAGTACGGCATGCTGGTGGTGTTTGCGGTGCTTTTTATCGCCTGTGCCATTTTTGTCCCAAATTTTGCCACCTTCATTAATATGAAAGGGTTGGGCCTGGCAATTTCTATGTCGGGGATGGTGGCGTGTGGCATGTTGTTCTGCCTTGCTTCCGGTGACTTTGACCTTTCTGTCGCCTCCGTAATTGCCTGTGCGGGTGTCACCACTGCGGTGGTTATCAACCTGACTGAAAGCCTGTGGATTGGCGTGGCAGCGGGTTTGTTGCTGGGCGTTCTCTGTGGCCTGGTCAATGGCTTTGTTATCGCCAAACTGAAAATAAATGCCCTCATCACGACACTGGCAACGATGCAGATTGTTCGAGGTCTGGCGTACATCATTTCAGACGGTAAAGCGGTCGGTATCGAAGATGAAAGCTTCTTTGCCCTTGGTTACGCCAACTGGTTTGGTCTGCCTGCGCCAATCTGGCTCACCGTCGCGTGTTTGATCATCTTTGGCTTGCTGCTGAATAAAACCACCTTTGGTCGTAATACCCTGGCGATTGGCGGGAACGAAGAGGCTGCGCGTCTGGCGGGTGTACCGGTTGTTCGCACCAAAATTATTATCTTTGTTCTCTCTGGCCTGGTATCAGCGATAGCCGGAATTATTCTGGCTTCACGTATGACCAGTGGGCAGCCAATGACGTCGATTGGCTATGAGCTGATTGTGATCTCCGCCTGCGTTTTAGGTGGCGTTTCTCTGAAAGGCGGCATCGGAAAAATCTCATATGTGGTGGCGGGTATCTTAATTTTAGGCACCGTGGAAAACGCCATGAACCTGCTTAATATTTCTCCTTTCGCACAGTACGTAGTTCGCGGCTTAATCCTGCTGGCAGCGGTGATTTTCGACCGTTACAAGCAAAAAGCGAAACGCACTGTCTGATGCTTTTTTCCACAACAATTTAGCGTTTTTTCCCACCACAGCCAGCCGCCACAACGGTTGGCTGTTCTTCGTTGCAAATGGCGACCCCCGTCACACTGTCTATACTTACATGTCTGTAAAGCGCGTTCTGCGCAACACAATAAGAAAAGAGAAGGAGGAGAACCGGGTGACAGAACCGTTAACCGAAACCCCTGAACTATCTGCGAAATATGCCTGGTTTTTTGATCTCGATGGAACGCTGGCGGAAATCAAACCGCATCCCGATCAAGTCGTCGTGCCTGACACTATTCTGCAAGGACTTCAGCTACTGGCAACCGCAAGTGATGGTGCATTGGCATTGATTTCAGGGCGCTCAATGGTGGAGCTTGACGCACTGGCAAAACCTTATCGCTTCCCGTTAGCGGGCGTGCATGGGGCGGAGCGCCGTGACATCAATGGTAAAACGCATATCGTTTATCTGCCGGATGCGATTGCGCGTGATATTAGCGTGCAACTGCATACGGTCATCGCCCAGTATCCCGGCGCGGAGCTGGAGGCGAAAGGGATGGCTTTTGCGCTGCATTATCGCCAGGCTCCGCAGCATGAAGACGCATTAATGACATTAGCGCAACGTATTACTCAGATCTGGCCACAAATGGCGTTACAGCAGGGAAAGTGTGTTGTCGAGATCAAACCGAAAGGTACCAGTAAAGGTGAGGCGATTGCTGCTTTTATGCAGGAAGCTCCCTTTATCGGGCGAACGCCCGTATTTCTGGGCGATGATCTGACCGATGAATCTGGCTTCGCAGTCGTTAACCGGCTGGGCGGAATGTCAGTAAAAATTGGCACAGGTGCAACTCAGGCATCATGGCGACTGGCGGGCGTGCCGGATGTCTGGAGCTGGCTTGAAATGATAACCACCGCATTACAACAAAAAAGAGAAAATAACAGGAGTGATGACTATGAGTCGTTTAGTCGTAGTATCTAACCGGATTGCACCACCAGACGAGCACGCCGCCAGTGCCGGTGGCCTTGCCGTTGGCATACTGGGGGCACTGAAAGCCGCAGGTGGACTGTGGTTTGGCTGGAGCGGTGAAACAGGGAATGAGGATCAGCCGCTAAAAAAGGTGAAAAAGGGTAACATTACGTGGGCCTCTTTTAACCTCAGCGAACAGGACCTTGACGAATACTACAACAAATTCTCCAATGCCGTTCTCTGGCCCGCTTTTCATTATCGGCTCGATCTGGTGCAATTTCAGCGTCCTGCCTGGGATGGCTATCTACGCGTAAATGCGTTGCTGGCAGATAAATTACTGCCGCTGTTGCAAGACGATGACATTATCTGGATCCACGATTATCACCTGTTGCCCTTTGCGCATGAATTACGCAAACGGGGCGTGAATAATCGCATTGGTTTCTTTCTGCATATTCCTTTCCCGACACCGGAAATCTTCAACGCGCTGCCGACATATGACACCTTGCTTGAACAGCTTTGTGATTATGATTTGCTGGGTTTCCAGACGGAGAACGATCGTCTGGCGTTCCTGGATTGCCTTTCTAACCTGACCCGCGTCACGACACGTAGCGCAAAAAGCCATACGGCCTGCGGCAAAGCGTTTCGAACGGAAGTTTACCCGATCGGCATTGAGCCGAAAGAAATAGCGAAACAGGCTGCCGGTCCACTGCCGCCAAAACTGGCGCAACTCAAAGCAGAACTGAAAAACGTACAAAATATCTTTTCTGTCGAACGACTGGATTATTCCAAAGGTTTGCCGGAGCGTTTTCTCGCCTATGAAGCGTTACTGGAAAAATATCCGCAACATCACGGTAAAATTCGTTATACCCAGATCGCGCCAACGTCTCGTGGTGATGTGCAAGCCTATCAGGATATTCGTCATCAGCTCGAAAATGAAGCCGGACGAATTAATGGTAAATATGGGCAATTAGGCTGGACGCCGCTTTATTATTTGAATCAGCATTTTGACCGTAAATTACTGATGAAAATATTCCGCTACTCTGACGTGGGCTTAGTGACGCCACTGCGTGACGGGATGAACCTGGTGGCAAAAGAGTATGTTGCCGCTCAGGACCCTGCTAACCCGGGCGTTCTTGTTCTTTCGCAATTTGCGGGAGCGGCAAACGAGTTAACGTCGGCGTTAATTGTTAATCCCTACGATCGTGACGAAGTTGCAGCTGCGCTGGATCGTGCATTGACTATGTCGCTGGCGGAACGTATTTCCCGTCATGCAGAAATGCTGGACGTTATCGTGAAAAACGATATTAACCACTGGCAGGAGTGCTTCATTAGCGACCTAAAGCAGATAGTTCCGCGAAGCGCAGAAAGCCAGCAGCGCGATAAAGTTGCTACCTTTCCTAAGCTTGCGTAGGTGCGGTTAATCTCCCGTAAGTGGAACTAACAGCACATCGACCTCACTTGAGGTAATCACTCTTTTCGCCGAGCAGGATGCTCGCGAAAAGAAACTGTGATTGTGATTACCGCAAATCACCAAATCGAAATGATGTTTGCGACAAACTTCCAGAATATGTTCGCTTAACTCACCGTAGGCAATAAACGTCTTGTCAACGGGATACCCCGCATCCTGAATTAACTTATCAAGAAAGCTTTGCGTTTCTTCCTGCATCACATTGCGTAAATCTTCAAGCATCGGCGCAGCTAATTGATTGTACATTTCCGGGTCGGAAGCGAGAGTAATTAAACTGATGTGTCCCTTTACTGGCCTGGCGATAGATACCGCTTTTGCCAGCAGTTGCTGACTTTCCGGTGTAACCGCAACGGCGACAAGAATATTGCTATAGCTCATAACCTGTTCCTTATTCTGTGAACTTCAGGTGACATTAAAGCTTTACTCCTAATGGAGAAACGACGCAATCCCAACTCAGTTAAACAGGTAAATATTAGTCTGATTATTAGTAAAGACAATTAATCAATCACTCTTGGTTATCATATGATTTCAACTGTATTTATAAGAAAATAATGTACTGATTTCCCATATTGAACAAGTGGTTAATATATGCAAAACATTTTATTAACATTAGGTTGATTGTTGCCTTTCTTTGTAGTTAATTAGTTTGTTGTGCGGTAAGTGTTTGTTTAAAAATGGCTTATCGGGTATTGCATTAAAGCGATTATTTATAGCAGATGATTATTTACGGTGAGTTATTTTAACTGTGCGCAACATCCCATTTCGATTATTCCTGTTTCATTTTTGCTTGCCAGTGTAGCGAAAAAATTTTTAACAGATTGAAATACACCCAAAACAAAAGTATGACTTATACATTTATGTTAAGTAATTGAGCGTTTTGTGTGATCTGCATCACACATTATTGAAAATCGCAGCCCCCCTCCGTTGTATGTGCGTGTAGTGACGAGTACAGTTGCGTCGATTTAGGAAAAATCTTAGATAAGTGTAAAGACCCCCTTCTATTTGTAAGGACTTATTAAACCAAAAAGGTGGGTCTGCTTATTGCAGCTTATCGCAACTATTCTAATGCTAATTATTTTTTACCGGGGCTTCCCGGCGACATCACGGGGTGCGGTGTGACCGCATAAAAATAAAGTTGGTTATTCTGGGTGGGAATAATGCATACCTCCGAGTTGCTGAAACACATTTATGACATCAACTTGTCATATTTACTACTTGCACAGCGTCTGATTGTTCAGGACAAAGCGTCCGCTATGTTTCGTCTCGGCATAAATGAAGAAATGGCGACAACGTTAGCGGCACTGACTCTTCCGCAAATGGTTAAGCTGGCAGAAACCAATCAACTGGTTTGTCACTTCCGTTTTGACAGCCACCAGACGATTACTCAGTTGACGCAAGATTCCCGCGTTGACGATCTCCAGCAAATTCATACCGGCATCATGCTCTCAACACGCTTGCTGAATGATGTTAATCAGCCTGAAGAAGCGCTGCGCAAGAAAAGGGCCTGATCATGAGTGAAAAAAGCATTGTTCAGGAAGCGCGGGATATTCAGCTGGCAATGGAATTGATCACCCTGGGCGCTCGTTTGCAGATGCTGGAAAGCGAAACACAGTTAAGTCGCGGACGTCTGATAAAACTCTATAAAGAACTGCGCGGAAGCCCACCGCCGAAAGGCATGCTGCCATTCTCAACCGACTGGTTTATGACCTGGGAACAAAATGTTCATGCTTCGATGTTCTGTAATGCATGGCAGTTTTTACTGAAAACTGGCTTGTGTAATGGCGTCGATGCGGTGATCAAAGCCTACCGTTTATACCTTGAACAGTGCCCGCAAGCAGAAGAAGGACCGCTGCTGGCATTAACCCGTGCCTGGACATTGGTGCGGTTTGTTGAAAGTGGATTACTGCAACTTTCCAGCTGCAACTGCTGCGGCGGCAATTTTATTACCCACGCTCACCAGCCTGTTGGCAGCTTTGCCTGCAGCTTATGTCAGCCGCCATCCCGGGCAGTAAAAAGACGTAAACTTTCCCAGAATCCTGCCGATATTATCCCACAACTGCTGGATGAACAGAGAGTACAGGCTGTTTAACTGATACGGTGTGGCGAAACATTCCAGCAGCGGTAACGATGTACCGCTGCTTTTTTTTGCCCCTATCGCGTGTTAACGCCTGACGACTGAACATCCTGTCATGGTCAACAGTGGAAGGATGATGTCGTGCTTATCTTATTAGGTTACCTGGTTGTTCTCGGTACAGTTTTCGGCGGTTATTTGATGACCGGTGGAAGCCTTGGAGCACTCTATCAACCCGCTGAACTGGTGATTATTGCCGGTGCAGGGATTGGGTCGTTTATCGTCGGCAATAATGGCAAAGCGATTAAAGGCACGCTGAAGGCGCTGCCGTTGCTGTTTCGTCGCTCCAAATACACCAAAGCAATGTATATGGATCTGCTGGCTCTGCTTTATCGGTTGATGGCGAAATCGCGGCAGATGGGGATGTTTTCGCTGGAACGCGATATTGAAAATCCCCGTGAGAGTGAGATCTTCGCCAGCTACCCACGCATCCTTGCGGATAGCGTCATGCTTGAATTTATCGTCGATTATCTGCGCCTGATTATCAGTGGTCACATGAACACCTTCGAAATCGAAGCTCTGATGGATGAAGAGATTGAGACGCACGAAAGCGAGGCAGAAGTCCCGGCGAACAGTCTGGCGCTGGTCGGGGACTCACTTCCGGCGTTTGGTATTGTTGCGGCTGTAATGGGGGTCGTTCACGCGTTAGGTTCAGCCGATCGTCCTGCCGCCGAGCTGGGGGCGCTTATCGCTCATGCGATGGTGGGGACTTTCCTCGGTATTTTATTGGCTTACGGATTTATTTCCCCATTAGCGAGTGTTTTACGTCAGAAAAGCGCCGAAACCAGCAAAATGATGCAGTGCGTCAAAGTCACTCTGCTTTCTAATCTGAACGGTTACGCACCGCCTATCGCCGTTGAGTTTGGTCGCAAAACGCTCTATTCCAGCGAACGTCCGTCGTTTATTGAGCTGGAAGAGCATGTGCGTGCGGTGAAAAATCCGCAACAACAGACGACAACCGAGGAAGCATGAAGAATCAAGCGCATCCGATTATTGTCGTCAAACGACGCAAAGCCAAAAGCCACGGGGCAGCACATGGATCGTGGAAGATTGCTTATGCCGACTTTATGACCGCAATGATGGCCTTTTTTCTGGTGATGTGGCTGATCTCTATCTCCAGTCCAAAAGAGCTGATTCAGATTGCGGAGTACTTCCGGACTCCGCTGGCGACAGCGGTTACGGGCGGCGATCGCATTTCTAATAGTGAAAGCCCAATTCCCGGCGGTGGTGATGATTACACCCAAAGCCAGGGGGAAGTGAATAAGCAGCCGAACATCGAAGAGCTGAAAAAACGCATGGAGCAAAGTCGATTGCGGAAATTGCGTGGCGATCTCGACCAATTGATAGAGTCCGATCCGAAACTGCGGGCGTTACGTCCACATCTCAAAATCGATCTGGTCCAGGAAGGTCTACGTATTCAGATCATCGATAGCCAGAATCGCCCGATGTTCAGAACCGGCAGTGCCGACGTCGAACCCTATATGCGCGACATTCTGCGCGCCATCGCGCCCGTTCTGAATGGTATTCCCAACCGTATTAGCCTTTCGGGTCATACCGATGATTTCCCTTACGCCAGTGGTGAGAAAGGATATAGCAACTGGGAGCTTTCTGCCGATCGGGCCAATGCATCCCGCCGCGAACTGATGGTTGGCGGGTTGAATGGCGGCAAAGTGTTACGTGTCGTCGGCATGGCGGCAACGATGCGCTTAAGCGATCGCGGACCTGATGATGCCATCAACCGTCGCATCAGCCTGCTGGTACTGAACAAACACGCCGAACAGGCCATTTTGCATGAAAACGCCGAAAGCCAGAATGAGCCAGTAAGCGCCCTGGAAAAACCTGAGGTTGCACCACAGGTCAGTGTTCCCACAATGCCATCAGCCGAACCGAGGTGACAGCGTGAGCATGGATATAAGCGATTTTTATCAGACATTTTTTGATGAAGCGGACGAACTGTTGGCTGATATGGAGCAGCATCTGCTGGTTTTGCAGCCGGAAGCGCCAGATGCCGAACAGTTGAATGCCATCTTTCGGGCTGCCCACTCGATCAAAGGAGGGGCAGGAACCTTTGGCTTCAGCGTTTTGCAGGAAACCACGCATCTGATGGAAAACCTGCTCGATGAAGCCAGACGAGGTGAGATGCAACTCAACACCGACATTATCAATCTGTTTTTGGAAACGAAGGACATCATGCAAGAACAGCTCGACGCTTATAAACAGTCGCAAGAGCCGGATGCCGCCAGCTTCGATTATATCTGCCAGGCCTTGCGTCAACTGGCATTAGAAGCGAAAGGCGAAACGCCATCTGCAGTGACCCGATTAAGTGTGGTTGCCAAAAGTGAACCGCAAGATGAGCAGAGTCGTAGTCAGTCACCGCGACGAATTATCCTTTCGCGCCTGAAGGCCGGCGAAGTCGACCTGCTGGAAGAAGAGTTGGGGCATCTGACAACGTTAACTGACGTGGTGAAAGGGGCGGATTCTCTCTCGGCAATATTACCGGGCGACATCGCCGAAGATGACATCACAGCGGTACTCTGTTTTGTGATTGAAGCCGGTCAGATTACCTTTGAAACAGTAGACGTCTCGCCAAAAATATCCACCCCACCAGTGCTTAAACTGGCAGCCGAACAAGCGCCAACCGGTCGCGTGGAGCGGGAAAAAACGACGCGCAGCAGTGAATCCACCAGCATCCGTGTAGCGGTAGAAAAGGTTGATCAATTAATTAACCTCGTCGGCGAGCTGGTCATCACCCAGTCCATGCTTGCTCAGCGCTCCAGTGAACTGGACCCGGTTAATCATGGTGATTTGATTACCAGCATGGGGCAGTTACAACGTAACGCTCGTGATTTGCAGGAATCAGTGATGTCGATTCGCATGATGCCGATGGAATATGTCTTTAGTCGCTATCCCCGGCTGGTGCGTGATCTGGCGGGAAAACTCGGCAAGCAGGTAGAACTGACGCTGGTGGGCAGTTCTACTGAACTCGACAAGAGCCTGATTGAACGCATTATCGACCCGCTGACCCACCTGGTACGCAATAGCCTCGATCACGGTATTGAACTGCCAGAAAAACGGCTCGCTGCAGGTAAAAACAGCGTCGGAAATTTAATTCTGTCTGCCGAACATCAGGGCGGCAACATTTGCATTGAAGTGACCGACGATGGGGCGGGGCTAAACCGTGAACGAATTCTGGCAAAAGCGGCCTCGCAAGGTCTGACCGTCAGCGAAAACATGAGCGACGACGAAGTTGCAATGCTGATATTTGCACCTGGCTTCTCCACGGCGGAGCAGGTCACCGACGTCTCCGGGCGTGGCGTCGGCATGGACGTCGTTAAACGTAATATCCAGGAGATGGGCGGTCATGTCGAGATCCAGTCGATGCAGGGTACTGGCACTACGATCCGCATTTTACTGCCGCTGACGCTGGCAATTCTTGACGGCATGTCCGTACGCGTTGCGGATGAAGTTTTCATTCTGCCGCTGAATGCTGTCATGGAATCACTGCAACCCCGTGAAGCCGATCTGCATCCACTGGCTGGCGGCGAGCGGGTGCTGGAAGTGCGGGGTGAATATCTGCCTATCGTCGAACTGTGGAAAGTGTTCAACGTCGCGGGCGCGAAAACCGAAGCCACCCAGGGAATTGTGGTGATCTTACAAAGTGGCGGTCGCCGCTACGCCTTGCTAGTGGATCAATTAATTGGTCAACACCAGGTTGTGGTTAAAAACCTTGAAAGTAACTATCGCAAAGTCCCCGGCATTTCTGCTGCGACCATTCTTGGCGACGGCAGCGTGGCACTGATTGTTGATGTCTCCGCCTTGCAGGCGATAAACCGCGAACAACGTATGGCGAACACCGCCGCCTGAATGAGTAAAAAGGTAACAATATGACCGGTATGACGAATGTAACAAAGCTGGCCAGCGAGCCGTCAGGCCAGGAATTTCTGGTATTTACCCTTGGTGATGAAGAGTACGGTATTGATATTCTGAAAGTGCAGGAGATCCGTGGCTACGATCAGGTGACACGGATTGCGAACACGCCAGCGTTTATCAAAGGCGTCACGAATCTGCGCGGCGTTATTGTGCCGATTGTTGACTTACGAATTAAGTTCAGCCAGGTGGATGTGGACTATAACGACAACACGGTAGTTATCGTCCTGAATCTCGGACAGCGGGTGGTCGGCATCGTGGTTGACGGCGTCTCAGACGTGCTTTCATTGACGGCGGAGCAAATTCGTCCGGCACCGGAATTTGCCGTGACGCTTTCAACCGAATATCTCACAGGACTGGGCGCACTGGGCGACCGCATGTTGATTCTGGTGAACATCGAAAAACTGCTGAACAGCGAAGAGATGGCGCTGTTAGATAGCGCGGCGTCAGAAGTGGCGTAATTCTCCCGATTTCCTCAATTGAAATGAACCCGATGATCTGCGCATCGGGTTTTTTATTTCAATTGCGCGGCGGGTGGCATCAGCAATAAAGTTTCCCCCCTCCTTGCCGATAACGAGATCAACTTGTTTTCAGGAAGGTGCCTTATGATTAACCGTATCCGCGTAGTCACGCTGTTGGTAATGGTGCTGGGGGTATTCGCACTGTTACAGCTTATTTCCGGCAGTCTGTTTTTTTCTTCCCTTCACCATAGCCAGAAGAGCTTTGTGGTTTCCAATCAATTACGGGAACAGCAGGGCGAGCTGACGTCAACATGGGATTTAATGCTACAAACGCGCATTAACCTGAGTCGTTCAGCGGTGCGGATGATGATGGATTCATCCAATCAGCAAAGTAATGCCAAAGTTGAATTGCTCGATAGCGCCAGGAAAACATTGGCCCAGGCCGCGACTCATTATAAAAAATTCAAAAGAATGGCACCGTTACCTGAAATGGTCGCTACCAGTCGTAATATTGATGAAAAATATAAAAACTATCACACAGCGTTAACTGAACTGATTGATTATCTTGATTATGGCAATACTGGAGCTTATTTCGCTCAGCCAACCCAGGGAATGCAAAATGCAATGGGCGAAGCGTTTGCTCAGTACGCCCTCAGCAGTGAAAAACTGTATCGCGATATCGTCACTGACAACGCAGATGATTACCGATTTGCCCAGTGGCAACTGGCGGTTATCGCGCTGGTGGTGGTATTGATTCTGCTGGTGGCGTGGTACGGCATTCGCCGTATGTTGCTTACACCGCTGGCAAAAATTATTGCGCATATTCGCGAAATTGCCGGTGGTAACCTGGCGAATACCCTGACCATTGACGGGCGCAGTGAAATGGGCGACCTGGCGCAGAGCGTTTCACATATGCAACGCTCTTTGACTGACACCGTCACTCATGTGCGCGAAGGTTCAGATGCCATCTATGCCGGTACCCGTGAAATTGCGGCGGGCAACACCGATCTTTCCTCCCGTACTGAACAGCAGGCATCCGCGCTGGAAGAAACTGCCGCCAGCATGGAGCAGCTCACCGCGACAGTGAAGCAAAACGCCGATAACGCCCGCCAGGCCTCGCAACTGGCGCAAAGTGCCTCCGACACCGCCCAGCACGGCGGCAAAGTGGTGGATGGCGTAGTGAAAACGATGCATGAGATCGCCGATAGTTCGAAGAAAATTGCCGACATTATCAGCGTTATCGATGGTATTGCCTTCCAGACTAATATCCTCGCGCTGAATGCCGCTGTTGAAGCCGCGCGAGCGGGTGAACAGGGCCGTGGTTTTGCCGTGGTGGCGGGTGAAGTGCGTAATCTTGCCAGTCGCAGTGCACAGGCGGCAAAAGAGATCAAAGCCCTCATTGAAGACTCCGTCTCGCGCGTTGATACCGGTTCGGTGCTGGTCGAAAGCGCTGGGGAAACAATGAACAATATCGTCAATGCTGTCACTCGCGTGACTGACATTATGGGCGAGATTGCATCAGCATCGGATGAACAGAGCCGTGGCATCGATCAAGTCGCATTGGCGGTTTCGGAAATGGATCGCGTCACGCAACAGAACGCATCGCTGGTGCAGGAATCAGCTGCCGCCGCAGCTGCGCTGGAAGAACAGGCGAGTCGTTTAACGCAAGCGGTTTCCGCGTTCCGTCTGGCAGCTAGCCCACTCACCAATAAACCGCAAACACCATCCCGTCCTGCCAGTGAGCAACCACCGGCACAGCCACGACTGCGAATTGCTGAACAAGATCCAAACTGGGAAACATTTTGACGAGTATTTACTAAAGCGGTCATTGCCGCCTGATGGGGAGCGTTGATGTTTAATCGTATTCGAATTTCGACCACGCTGTTTTTAATTTTGATTCTCTGCGGGATCTTGCAGATTGGCAGTAACGGCATGTCTTTTGGGCATTTCGCGACGATTTGCAACGACTGAATCAGGCCGACCATCTTTCGTCGCGTGTGGCGGTATTTACCCTTGAAGAACATGAAGTAGCACGACATGAGTCGGCGCAGTTACAAATTGCGCCAGTGGTATCCTGAAGTGATTGAGAAGGCGCTATGACTTCATCTCTGCCCTGTGGGCAAACGTCTTTATTGTTACAGATGACCGAGCGCCTGGCGCTTTCCGACGCGCATTTTCGGCGGATAAGTCAATTGATCTATCAACGAGCCGGGATCGTTCTGGCTGACCATAAACGCGACATGGTTTACAACCGACTGGTTCGTCGTTTGCGTGCGCTGGGACTGGCGGATTTCGGTCATTACCTGAACTTGCTGGAATCTAATCAGCACAGCGGTGAGTGGCAGGCGTTTATCAATTCGCTGACCACGAATCTGACGGCATTTTTCCGTGAGGCACACCATTTTCCTCTGCTCGCGGATCACGCACGTCGCCGTTCTGGCGAGTATCGCGTATGGAGCGCGGCGGCTTCAACCGGCGAAGAGCCGTACAGCATAGCGATGACGCTGGCTGATACATTGGGCACCGCGCCCGGACGCTGGAAAGTGTTTGCCAGCGATATCGACACCGAAGTGCTGGAAAAAGCCAGAAGCGGTATTTATCGCCATGAAGAGTTGAAAAACCTGACGCCGCAGCAACTGCAACGGTATTTCATGCGAGGGACGGGACCGCATGAAGGGCTGGTACGCGTGCGTCAGGAGCTGGCGAACTATGTTGATTTTGCCCCGCTGAATTTACTGGCGAAACAGTACACCGTGCCGGGGCCGTTTGATGCGATCTTCTGTCGTAACGTCATGATCTACTTCGATCAAACTACCCAGCAGAAGATTTTGCGCCGCTTTGTTCCGCTCCTTAAACCCGACGGATTGCTGTTTGCGGGTCACTCTGAAAACTTTAGCCACCTTGAGCGCCGCTTCACGCTGCGTGGTCAGACGGTGTATGCGCTAAGTAAGGATTAACGATGAGCAAAATCAGGGTGTTATCTGTCGATGATTCGGCACTGATGCGCCAGATCATGACAGAAATCATCAACAGCCATAGCGACATGGAAATGGTGGCGACCGCCCCTGATCCGCTGGTTGCGCGTGATTTGATTAAGAAATTCAATCCCGATGTATTGACGCTGGATGTTGAAATGCCGCGGATGGACGGACTGGATTTCCTCGAAAAATTAATGCGTTTGCGTCCAATGCCCGTTGTGATGGTTTCTTCCCTGACCGGCAAAGGGTCAGAAGTCACGCTGCGCGCGCTGGAGCTGGGGGCGATAGATTTTGTCACCAAACCGCAACTGGGTATTCGCGAAGGAATGCTGGCGTATAGCGAAATGATTGCTGAAAAGGTGCGTACGGCAGCAAAGGCGAGCCTTGCAGCACATAAGCCATTGTCGGTACCGACAACGCTGAAGGCGGGGCCGTTGTTGAGTTCTGAAAAACTGATTGCGATTGGTGCTTCAACGGGTGGAACTGAGGCAATTCGTCACGTACTGCAACCGTTGCCGCTTTCCAGTCCGGCACTGTTAATTACCCAGCATATGCCGCCCGGTTTCACCCGCTCTTTTGCCGACAGACTTAATAAGCTTTGCCAGATCGGGGTTAAAGAAGCCGAAGACGGAGAGCGCGTCTTGCCGGGACATGCCTATATCGCGCCGGGCGATCGGCATATGGAGCTGGCGCGTAGTGGCGCAAATTATCAAATCAAAATTCACGATGGCCCGGCGGTTAATCGCCATCGGCCATCGGTAGATGTGTTGTTCCATTCTGTGGCCAAACAGGCGGGGCGTAATGCGGTTGGGGTGATCCTAACCGGTATGGGCAACGACGGCGCGGCGGGAATGTTGGCGATGCGTCAGGCGGGGGCATGGACCCTTGCGCAAAACGAAGCAAGTTGCGTGGTGTTCGGCATGCCGCGCGAGGCCATCAATATGGGTGGTGTCTGCGAAGTGGTCGATCTTAGCCAGGTAAGTCAGCAAATGCTGGCAAAAATTAGTGCCGGACAGGCGATACGTATTTAAATCAGGAGTGTGAAATGGCGGATAAAGAACTTAAATTTTTGGTTGTGGATGACTTTTCCACCATGCGACGCATAGTGCGTAACCTGCTGAAAGAGCTGGGATTCAATAATGTTGAGGAAGCGGAAGATGGCCTCGACGCTCTCAATAAGTTGCAGGCAGGCGGTTATGGATTTGTTATCTCCGACTGGAACATGCCCAATATGGATGGCCTGGAATTGCTGAAAACGATTCGTGCGGATGGCGCGATGTCGGCATTGCCAGTGTTAATGGTGACTGCAGAAGCGAAGAAAGAGAACATCATTGCTGCGGCGCAAGCGGGGGCCAGTGGCTATGTGGTGAAGCCATTTACCGCCGCGACGCTGGAGGAAAAACTCAACAAAATCTTTGAGAAACTGGGCATGTGAGGATGCGACTATGATGCAACCATCAATCAAACCTGCTGACGAGCATTCAGCTGGCGATATCATTGCGCGCATCGGCAGCCTGACGCGTATGCTGCGCGACAGTTTGCGGGAACTGGGGCTGGATCAGGCCATTGCCGAAGCAGCGGAAGCCATCCCCGATGCGCGCGATCGTTTGTACTATGTTGTGCAGATGACCGCCCAGGCTGCGGAGCGGGCGCTGAACAGTGTTGAGGCGTCACAACCGCATCAGGATCAAATGGAGAAATCAGCAAAAGCGTTAACCCAACGTTGGGATGACTGGTTTGCCGATCCGATTGACCTTGCCGACGCCCGTGAACTGGTAACAGACACGCGGCAATTTCTGGCAGATGTCCCCGCACATACCAGCTTTACTAACGCGCAACTGCTGGAAATCATGATGGCGCAGGATTTTCAGGATCTCACCGGACAGGTCATTAAGCGGATGATGGACGTCATTCAGGAGATCGAACGTCAGTTGCTGATGGTGCTGTTGGAAAACATCCCGGAACAGGAGTCGCGTCCAAAACGTGAAAACCAGAGTTTGCTTAATGGACCTCAGGTCGATACCAGCAAAGCCGGTGTGGTAGCCAGTCAGGATCAGGTGGACGATTTGTTGGATAGTCTTGGATTTTGATTTGTATTGCCTGATGTGACGTGGCCGCGTCACATCAGATCTTCAAGGTTGGATAAGGCGTTTACGCCGTACCCGACAAACATGTCACCATGCCTGATGTGCTGTGGCAAAAGCCCTAAATCCCGCCTGTTTTGCCCCTTACTCAAACCATTGAACGCTTTGCGCTCTGGCATCATTTACGCTTAATACTCTTTCCAGGATTGGCGACGTGTCTGACGAGAGCGACGACAAAACAGAAGCCCCCACACCTCACCGACTAGAAAAAGCGCGGGAAGAGGGGCAAATCCCGCGTTCCCGTGAACTGACTTCACTGCTGATTTTGCTGGTGGGCGTTAGTGTTATCTGGTTTGGCGGTGTGTCGCTGGCCCGTCGATTGTCGGGCATGCTCTCCGCAGGGCTGCATTTTGATCACAGTATTATCAATGACCCGAATCTGATCCTCGGGCAGATTATTCTGCTGATCAGAGAAGCCATGCTGGCGCTGCTACCGCTGATTAGCGGCGTGGTGCTGGTGGCGATTATTTCTCCGGTTATGCTGGGGGGGCTGGTATTTAGCGGAAAATCCTTGCAGCCGAAGTTTTCCAAACTCAACCCGCTACCGGGCATTAAACGGATGTTCTCGGCACAGACTGGCGCGGAGTTGCTTAAGGCAATTTTGAAAACCATCCTGGTTGGCAGCGTGACGGGGTTTTTTCTCTGGCATCACTGGCCGCAGATGATGCGCTTAATGGCCGAGTCTCCGATTACCGCCATGGGTAATGCGATGGATCTGGTAGGGCTATGCGCGCTGCTGGTGGTGCTTGGTGTCATTCCAATGGTGGGATTTGACGTCTTTTTCCAAATCTTCAGCCACCTGAAAAAGCTGCGAATGTCACGGCAGGATATTCGTGATGAGTTCAAACAAAGCGAAGGCGACCCCCATGTTAAAGGGCGGATCCGTCAGATGCAGCGAGCGGCCGCACGGCGTCGGATGATGGCCGATGTGCCGAAAGCGGATGTCATTGTCAATAACCCGACCCACTATTCGGTAGCGTTGCAGTATGACGAAAACAAAATGAGCGCACCGAAAGTGGTCGCTAAAGGTGCAGGGCTGGTCGCGCTGCGCATTCGTGAAATTGGCGCTGAAAATAACGTCCCGACGCTTGAAGCGCCGCCGCTGGCGCGAGCGCTGTATCGACATGCGGAGATCGGTCAACAAATCCCGGGTCAACTGTACGCCGCGGTGGCGGAAGTGCTGGCCTGGGTCTGGCAACTGAAACGCTGGCGTCTGGCTGGTGGACAGCGCCCTGTACAACCTACTCATCTTCCGGTGCCGGAAGCCCTGGATTTTATTAACGAGAAACCGACCCATGAGTAATCTGGCCGCGATGCTGCGCCTGCCTGCAAACCTGAAATCGACACAATGGCAGATCCTTGCCGGACCGATTTTGATCCTGTTGATCTTGTCGATGATGGTACTGCCACTGCCCGCATTCATACTCGACCTGCTGTTTACCTTCAATATTGCCTTGTCGATCATGGTGTTGCTGGTGGCGATGTTTACCCAGCGCACGCTCGAGTTTGCTGCGTTTCCGACCATCCTGTTGTTTACCACGCTGTTGCGTCTGGCACTTAACGTGGCTTCAACCCGTATCATTTTGATGGAAGGGCATACCGGCGCGGCGGCGGCTGGAAAGGTGGTCGAAGCGTTCGGTCACTTCCTCGTTGGTGGCAATTTCGCTATCGGTATCGTGGTGTTCGTCATTCTCGTGATCATCAACTTTATGGTTATCACCAAAGGTGCCGGGCGTATTGCGGAAGTGGGCGCGCGCTTTGTTCTCGATGGTATGCCGGGTAAGCAGATGGCGATTGACGCCGACCTTAACGCCGGATTGATTGGTGAAGATGAAGCGAAAAAACGCCGCTCCGAAGTGACTCAGGAAGCCGATTTTTACGGCTCGATGGACGGGGCAAGTAAGTTTGTTCGCGGCGATGCCATCGCCGGGATCCTCATCATGGTCATTAACGTTGTCGGCGGATTGCTGGTCGGTGTGCTGCAACATGGCATGAGCATGGGGCACGCGGCGGAAAGTTATACGCTATTGACCATTGGCGACGGTCTGGTGGCACAAATCCCGGCACTGGTGATTTCTACCGCCGCGGGCGTCATCGTTACACGTGTCAGCACCGATCAGGATGTTGGCGAGCAGATGGTGAATCAGCTTTTCAGTAATCCGAGCGTTATGTTATTAAGCGCCGCCGTGCTCGGTTTACTCGGCCTGGTGCCTGGAATGCCGAACCTGGTATTTTTGCTGTTCACTGCCGGATTGCTGGGGCTGGCCTGGTGGATCCGCGGACGTGAACAAAAAGCGCCTGCTGAACCAAAACCGGTAAAAATGGCAGAGAATAATACCGTTGTCGAAGCGACGTGGAACGATGTACAACTGGAAGATTCTCTGGGAATGGAAGTGGGTTATCGACTGATCCCGATGGTCGATTTCCAGCAGGATGGTGAGTTGTTGGGCCGTATACGCAGTATCCGCAAGAAATTTGCCCAGGAGATGGGGTTTCTGCCGCCAGTGGTACACATTCGCGACAATATGGATCTGCAACCTGCCCGCTATCGCATTTTGATGAAAGGCGTGGAGATAGGCAGTGGTGATGCTTATCCGGGGCGTTGGTTGGCGATTAACCCTGGAACCGCTGCCGGGACGTTACCTGGTGAGGCGACCGTCGATCCGGCATTTGGCCTGAATGCTATCTGGATTGAAAGTGCGCTTAAAGAGCAGGCGCAGATTCAGGGGTACACCGTGGTTGAGGCCAGCACGGTGGTGGCAACGCATCTTAACCACCTCATTAGCCAGCATGCCGCAGAGCTGTTTGGTCGTCAGGAGGCGCAACAGCTGCTGGATCGCGTCGCCCAGGAGATGCCAAAGCTGACGGAAGATCTCGTTCCTGGCGTCGTCACGCTTACCACACTGCATAAAGTGCTGCAAAATCTGCTCGATGAAAAAGTGCCGATTCGCGATATGCGCACCATTCTCGAAACGCTGGCGGAACATGCGCCCATCCAAAGCGATCCGCATGAATTAACCGCCGTCGTGCGCGTAGCGTTGGGACGGGCGATTACCCAGCAGTGGTTTCCTGGCAAAGATGAAGTCCATGTTATTGGCCTCGATACACCGCTGGAACGTTTGTTGCTACAGGCGTTGCAGGGCGGGGGGGGACTGGAGCCAGGGCTGGCGGATCGTTTACTGGCGCAAACTCAGGAAGCGCTATCCCGTCAGGAGATGTTGGGTGCGCCGCCAGTATTGTTGGTGAACCACGCGCTGCGACCATTATTGTCTCGCTTCCTGCGCCGCAGCTTGCCGCAGTTAGTGGTGCTGTCGAATCTGGAACTATCAGATAACCGGCATATCCGTATGACGGCGACGATTGGCGGCAAATAATGAGAGCCTTATTAGCAATATTATTGTTTCCGCTGCTGGTGCAAGCCGCCGGGGAGGGGATGTGGCAGGCGAGTAGCGTGGGCGTTACGCTAAATCATCGCGGTGAATCGATGTCGTCAGCGCCTCTTTCTACGCGACAACCTGCTTCAGGATTGATGACGCTGGTGGCGTGGCGTTATCAGCTTATCGGTCCGACACCTGCAGGACTGCGGGTTCGCTTGTGTTCACAATCTCGTTGTGTCGAATTAGAGGGGCAGAGTGGAACCACCGTGGCCTTTTCCGGTATACCGGCGGCAGAACCGTTGCGCTTTATCTGGGAAGTGCCTGGCGGTGGGCGGTTAATTCCGCCGCTAAAGATTCAGCGGAATGAAGTGATTGTAAATTATCGTTAATGATAAAAAAGCCGATGTCTGCAATGACATCGGCTGTTGCCGTATAACGCGATTACATACGCTCTACTGTCTCAATACCCAGCGTATCCAGACCCAGCTTCAGCGTCTTCGCCGTCAGTTGTGCCAGTTTCAGACGGCTGTTACGCACTTCTTCGTTTTCTGCGCTGAGGATCGGGCAGTGCTCGTAGAAGCCAGAGAACAGACCGGCTAGATCGTACAGGTAAGCACACATCACATGCGGCGTGCCTTCACGGGCAACCACAGTGAGGGTTTCTTCAAACTGCAGCAGGCGAGCTGCCAGTTGCGCTTCACGATCTTCACGGATGATTACCGGAGCTGCAGCCAGTTGCTCTTCGTTAATTTCTGCTTTACGGAACACGGACAATACACGCGTGTAAGCATACTGCATGTATGGCGCGGTATTACCCTCAAACGCCAGCATGTTGTCCCAGTCGAAGATGTAGTCCGTGGTGCGGTTTTTGGAGAGATCCGCATATTTCACCGCACCAATACCAACCGCGTTAGCCAGTTTTTCCAGCTCGTCGGCTGGCATATCCGGGTTCTTTTCTGCCACCAGACGACGTGCACGCTCCAGGGCTTCATCCAGCAGATCGGCCAGTTTCACCGTACCGCCAGCGCGGGTTTTGAACGGTTTACCATCTTTGCCCAGCATCATGCCGAACATGTGGTGTTCCAGCGGTACGGATTCCGGTACATAGCCCGCTTTACGGACGATCGCCCATGCCTGCATCAGGTGTTGATGCTGACGGGAATCGATGTAATACAGCACGCGATCGGCATGCAGTGTTTCATAACGATATTTCGCACAGGCGATATCAGTGGTGGTGTAGAGATAGCCACCATCTTTCTTCTGAATGATCACGCCCATCGGTTCGCCTTCCTTGTTTTTGAACTCATCAAGGAATACAACGGTCGCGCCTTCACTTTCTACTGCCAGACCTTTGGCTTTCAGGTCCGCCACGATACCCGGCAGCATTGGGTTGTAGAGGCTTTCACCCATCACGTCATCACGGGTCAGCGTCACGTTCAGACGATCGTAGGTGATCTGGTTCTGCGTCATGGTGATGTCGACCAGTTTGCGCCACATCTCGCGGAAATATTCGTCACCGCTTTGCAGTTTTACCACGTAGTTACGTGCACGCTCGGCAAACTCTTCATCTTCGTCGTAATGCTTTTTCGCATCGCGGTAGAAACCTTCAAGGTCAGCCAGCTCCATTTCACCGGCGTTTTCCTGCTGCTGCTTTTCCAGCCACGCAATCAGCATACCGAACTGAGTGCCCCAGTCGCCGACGTGGTTTGCGCGAATCACTTTGTGACCGAGGAACTCCAGAGTACGAACTGCTGCGTCACCAATAATGGTAGAGCGCAGGTGACCGACATGCATCTCTTTCGCCACGTTTGGCGCAGAGTAGTCAACCACAATGGTTTGTTTTTCTGGCGTAGCAACACCGAGACGATCGGACGCCAGCGCCTGCTGAACATGTTCAGCCAGGAATGCCGGATCAAGGAAAATGTTGATAAAGCCTGGACCGGCGATCTCAACTTTGCTGGCGATACCGTTAAGATCCAGATGAGTCAGCACCTGCTCTGCTAATTGTCGCGGTGCCATACCCAGTTTTTTAGCAACTGCCATCATGCCGTTAGCCTGATAGTCGCCGAACTGAACTTTTGCTGACTGACGAACCTGCGGTTCGCAATCCGCAGGCGCGCCTGCCGCAATCATGGCCTGACGGACTTTTTCTGAGAGAAGAGCCTGAATATTCACCGGAATACCTTACATTGATGAAGCGAGCAAAAATTGCCCGCACCAGTTAAAGAAATTAGGGCGGGAGTATACTGCAAATGGCTGTTTTCGTCAGCAACGTGCGCGGGGCGTATTGCCGTTTTCACTATTGCATCAGGAGCGGCGCGAAATCAGCGGTTGGTTGGCGCAGGGCAACAGGGTAAATTAACGCTTTTACTGAAAGACGAAGAGTGATTATGGCAAACTGGCAATCTATCGACGAGTTGCAGGATATTGCAACGGATTTACCGCGATTTATCCACGCATTAGACGAACTTTCCCACCGTCTGGGGCTGGATATCTCCCCGCTGACTGCCGATCACATTTCCTTGCGTTGCCATCAAAACGCCACCGCTGAACGCTGGCGTCGCGGATTCGAACAGTGCAGCGAACTCCTGTCAGAAAATATGATCAATGGTAGACCGATTTGCCTGTTTAAATTGCATGAGCCGCTGCGGGTTGCTCACTGGCAGTTTTCGATTGTTGAGTTACCGTGGCCCGGGGAAAAACGTTACCCGCACGAAGGTTGGGAACATATTGAAATCGTTCTGCCGGGTGATCCAGAAACGCTGAATGCCCGTGCGCTGGCATTGCTTTCTGATGAAGGACTCAGCCTGCCGGGGATCTCAGTTAAAACCAGTTCGCCAAAAGGTGAGCATGAACGATTACCGAATCCGACGCTGGCGGTCACCGATGGTAAAACAACCATTAAGTTTCATCCGTGGTCCATTGAAGAGATCGTTGCCAGCGAGCAGTCGGCGTAACTAAGGAGCAAAAATGGCATTACTGGAAATTTGCTGTTACAGCATGGAATGCGCGCTAACGGCGCAGCAAAACGGCGCTGACAGAGTTGAATTATGCGCAGCTCCAAAAGAGGGGGGCTTAACGCCGTCGTTGGGGGTACTGAAATCCGTGCGCCAGCGGGTGACGATCCCAGTGCATCCGATTATCCGCCCACGCGGTGGTGATTTTTGCTACAGCGACGGTGAGTTTGCCGCCATTCTTGAAGATGTGCGCACAGTCCGCGAATTAGGTTTTCCTGGACTGGTGACGGGCGTTCTCGATGTTGACGGGAATGTCGATATGCCACGAATGGAAAAAATAATGGCTGCTGCCGGTCCGCTGGCAGTGACTTTTCATCGCGCCTTCGATATGTGCGCTAACCCTTTAAATACACTCAATAATCTTACGGAATTGGGCATTGCCCGGGTACTGACATCAGGGCAAAAATCAGACGCACTGCAAGGTTTATCAAAAATTATGGAACTTATTGCCCATCGTGATGCTCCAATCATTATGGCCGGAGCAGGAGTCCGTGCGGAAAACCTGCACCACTTCCTCGATGCCGGAGTGCTGGAAGTCCATAGCTCCGCGGGAGCGTGGCAAGCCTCACCGATGCGTTATCGTAATCAAGGATTGTCCATGTCATCAGATGCACACGCGGACGAGTATTCGCGTTATGTCGTAGACGGGGCGGCGGTTGCTGAAATGAAAGGAATCATTGAACGCCATCAGGCCAAATGATTTTTACCGTTGCATCATGTCGCCCAATATGATGCTTGCTCGTACCAGGCCCCTGCAATTTCAACAGGGGCCTTTTTTTATCCCTGAGCAGTATAAAAAACGAACGATTGCCGTGATCTGTTGAGCGGGTGACAGTGCGCATAGCGTTGTGCTAAAAATATTTTATATATTCACATTCATTATGTGATTTAAATTGCCAAAACTGACAAATATATATTCTAAATAACAACTGGGTTATTCCTTAGCAATTAATGATTACATTGTAATAAATCATATTCTTTATCGATTATTTCAGGCAGTGTTGTGCCGAATTAAGCAAGTAGTCAATTCGTTGTGTATTTATTTATACAATGGTATCGGTGTCCTGGAATTTAATTAGAGGAATCTATGCGAGGGAAAAAACGCATTGGGTTATTGTTTTTGCTGATAGCGGTTGTGGTTGGTGGCGGCGGGTTATTGCTGGCGCAAAAAGCCTTACATAAAACGTCGGATACCGCATTTTGCCTTTCCTGCCACTCGATGAGTAAACCTTTTGAGGAATATCAGGGAACTGTCCACTTTTCAAACCAGAAAGGGATACGTGCGGAATGTGCCGATTGCCATATTCCAAAGTCAGGGATGGATTATTTATTTGCTAAATTAAAAGCATCTAAAGATATTTATCATGAATTTGTTAGCGGCAAAATAGACAGTGACGATAAGTTCGAAGCTCATCGCCAGGAAATGGCCGAAACAGTATGGAAAGAATTAAAAGCAACTGACTCTGCAACCTGCCGTAGTTGCCATTCTTTTGATGCCATGGATATTGCCTCGCAAAGTGAATCTGCGCAGAAAATGCATAATAAAGCGCAAAAGGACGGCGAAACCTGTATCGATTGCCATAAAGGCATTGCCCATTTTCCGCCAGAAATAAAAATGGATGACAACGCGGCGCATGAGCTGGAAAGTCAGGCCGCTACTTCAGTTACTAATGGCGCACATATTTATCCTTTCAAAACTTCTCGCATAGGCGAACTGGCTACCGTGACTCCTAGTACCGATCTTACCGTCGTTGATGCCAGTGGCAAACAGCCAATTGTTCGGTTGCAGGGTTATCAAATGCAGGGCAGTGAAAACACGCTCTACCTGGCGGCAGGCCAACGGCTGGCGCTCGCCACATTAAGTGAAGAAGGTATCAAGGCGCTAACGGTAAACGGGGAATGGCAGGCTGACGAATACGGCAATCAATGGCGTCAGGCGTCTTTGCAGGGGGCGCTTATCGATCCCGCATTAGCGGACCGTAAACCGCTATGGCAATACGCTGAAAAACTTGACGGTACCTATTGCGCTGGCTGCCATGCCCCTATTGCCGCCGACCATTACACCGTCAATACATGGCCGTCCATTGCCAAAGGAATGGGGGCGCGAACCAGCATGAGCGAAAACGAACTGGACATTTTGACGCGGTACTTCCAGTACAACGCCAAAGATATTACCGAGAAACAGTGATCCTCGTTGATCAGGGAGGAAGTTATGACATTAACAAGACGTGAATTTATTAAACATAGCGGTATTGCGGCAGGGACGCTGGTGGTGACATCGGCTGCACCGCTACCCGCATGGGCAGAAGAAAAGGGCGGCAAAATTCTCACCGCGGGCCGTTGGGGAGCGATGAACGTAGAAGTGAAGGACGGCAAGATTGTTTCTTCGACAGGCGCGCTGGCGAAAACCATACCGAACTCCTTACAGTCTACGGCGGCGGATCAGGTACACACCACGGCGCGTATTCAGCATCCGATGGTGAGAAAAAGCTATCTCGATAATCCACTGCAACCGGTGAAAGGTCGTGGCGAAGATACCTATGTACAGGTGAGCTGGGAACAAGCATTAAAACTGATTCATGAACAACACGATCGCATTCGCAAAGCTAACGGACCATCGGCCATTTTTGCCGGATCTTATGGCTGGCGTTCTTCTGGCGTGTTGCATAAAGCGCAAACCTTACTGCAACGTTATATGAACCTGGCGGGCGGTTATTCCGGGCATAGCGGCGATTATTCAACCGGAGCGGCACAGGTGATCATGCCGCATGTGGTCGGTTCTGTAGAGGTGTATGAACAGCAGACCTCCTGGCCGCTGATTCTGGAAAACAGCCAGGTGGTGGTGCTGTGGGGGATGAACCCGCTGAACACGCTCAAAATTGCCTGGAGCAGTACCGATGAGCAAGGGCTGGAATACTTCCATCAGCTGAAAAAATCTGGCAAACCAGTGATTGCCATTGATCCTATCTGCTCCGAAACCATCGAATTCTTTGGCGATAATGCCACCTGGATCGCACCGAATATGGGCACCGATGTGGCACTGATGTTAGGGATTGCGCATACCCTGATGACACAAGGCAAACACGATAAAGTGTTCCTTGAAAAATACACTACCGGGTATCCGCAGTTTGAAGAGTATCTGACAGGTAAGAGCGATAATACGCCGAAGAGCGCGGCCTGGGCGGCGGAAATTACTGGCGTACCGGAAGCGCAGATAGTCAAACTCGCTGAACTGATGGCGGCAAATCGCACAATGCTGATGGCAGGCTGGGGAATTCAGCGCCAGCAATATGGTGAACAGAAACACTGGATGCTGGTGACGCTGGCGGCGATGTTAGGGCAGATTGGTACACCGGGCGGCGGGTTTGGTTTCTCTTATCATTACTCCAACGGTGGCAACCCGACGCGTGTTGGCGGCGTGCTACCAGAAATGTCTGCGGCGATTGCCGGACAGGCCAGCGAGGCCGCTGATGATGGCGGAATGACGGCGATTCCTGTTGCCCGTATCGTCGATGCGCTGGAAAATCCTGGCGGCAAATATCAGCATAACGGTAAAGAACAAACGTATCCGAATATCAAAATGATCTGGTGGGCGGGTGGCGGTAACTTTACCCATCACCAGGATACTAATCGTCTGATTAAAGCATGGCAGAAACCGGAGATGATCGTCGTTTCTGAATGCTACTGGACCGCAGCAGCCAAACACGCAGATATCGTATTACCGATCACCACATCGTTTGAGCGCAATGACCTGACGATGACCGGTGATTACAGCAACCAGCATATTGTGCCGATGAAGCAGGCTGTCGCTGCGCAATTTGAAGCGCGCAACGATTTTGACGTGTTTGCCGATCTTGCTGAATTACTCAAACCTGGCGGAAAAGAGATCTATACCGAAGGTAAAGATGAAATGGCGTGGCTGAAATTTTTCTATGATGCCGCTCAGAAAGGTGCCCGTGCGCAACGCGTGACTATGCCGATGTTTAATGCCTTCTGGCAGCAAAATAAACTGATCGAAATGCGCCGCAGCGAGAAGAACGAACAGTACATTCGTTATGGTGATTTCCGCGCCGATCCGGTGAAAAATGCGCTGGGTACGCCAAGCGGCAAAATTGAGATTTACTCCAGAACGCTGGAAAAATTTGGCTATAAGGATTGCCCGGCACACCCAACCTGGCTTGCGCCTGATGAGTGGAAGGGTACCGCCGACGAGAAGCAGTTGCAGCTTCTGACCGCACATCCGGCACACCGTTTACACAGTCAGCTTAACTATGCGGAACTGCGTAAAAAATATGCGGTTGCCGATCGTGAACCAATCACTATTCACACCGAAGATGCTGCTCGCTTTGGTATTGCGAATGGCGATCTGGTGCGTGTCTGGAACAAGCGCGGTCAGATCCTGACAGGCGCGGTGGTGACTGACGGGATCAAAAAAGGCGTGGTATGCGTGCATGAAGGTGCATGGCCAGATCTGGAAAATGGCTTGTGTAAAAACGGTAGTGCGAACGTGTTAACGGCGGATATCCCCAGCTCGCAGCTGGCGAATGCCTGTGCCGGTAACTCTGCGCTGGTGTATATCGAAAAATATACGGGCAATGCGCTGAAGTTAACGGCGTTTGATCAGCCAGCTGTTCAGGCATAAGACGTGAAAAGCGCCCGGAAACGGGCGCTGAGGTTATGCAAACGCAAAACTGCCTGATGCGCTATGCTTATCAGGCCTACATAGCCCCTGCAATATATTGAATTAGCAAGACTTTGTAGGCCGGATAAGGCGTTCACGCCGCATCCGGCAGTATTACCAGACCTTTACGGCTTGCGCGCAATCAGCACCGCGCGTTTAGGCGCAGGATAACCTTCCACCGTCTTACCCGGATCATGCGGGTCGAGAAAATCGGCCAGAGACTCGGTGACCATCCATTCGGTGCGTCGCTGCTCTTCTGTGGTGGTAACGCTCACATCTGCAATGCGAATATCAACAAAACCATACTTCTTCAGCCAGTTTTTCAGCGCCAGCGCGGAAGGAATGAAATAGACATTACGCATTTGAGCGTAACGATCGCCCGGCACCAGCACCGTGTTTTCGTCGCCATCAATAACCAGCGTTTCCAGCACCAGTTCGCCTTCATTCACCAGTTGGTCTTTTAACTGCCAGAGATGCTCCAGCGGTGAACGACGATGATAAAGCACGCCCATCGAAAAGACGGTATCAAAGGCTTTCAGTGCCGGAAGTTGTTCAATACCTAACGGTAACAAATGTGCGCGCTGATCGTTGCCCAGTAGTTTACGCACCGCTTCAAACTGGCACAGAAACAGTTGCGTAGGGTCGATCCCCACCGCGAGGTGCGCGCCTGCGCCAATCATGCGCCACATGTGATAACCGCTGCCGCAGCCAACATCAAGAATGGTGCGCCCGGTTAAATCAGAAAGATGGGGCAGAACGCGATCCCATTTCCAGTCGGAACGCCATTCGGTATCGATGTTGACGCCATACAGTGAGAACGGCCCTTTGCGCCACGGCATCAGGTTGCGCATCAGCGTTTCAATGCGTTTAATTTGCCCGGCGCTCAGTGGTTCTTCGCTTTCTGCCGTCACGCTATGCAGTAAATCAAGACGATACGGTTTAATTTCAGGCAGAAATTCCACCGCGTTGGACCACTGCTTAAACAGCCCGTGCTGCTGCTCGCGCTGCCAGTTAGCAATCTGCGCGGGCAGCGTTTCGAGCCAGTGTGAAAGATGATTTTTGGCAATCAGAGAATAAAAGTTACCAAAGTCGATCATGCAGCGTCCTCTGCTTTTAATGCCACCAGTGAACCAAAGTTAAAGCACTGGAACCACAGCTCGCTATGCTCAAAACCGGCTTTATGCAGGCGTGCTTTATGGGTTTCCACGGAATCGGTCAGCATCACGTTTTCCAGCATGCTGCGTTTCTGGCTGATCTCCAGTTCGCTGTAACCGTTGGCACGTTTAAAGTCGTGGTGCATGTTGAACAGCAATTCACCAACTTTGGCATCTTCGAAACTGAATTTTTCCGAAAGCACCAGCGCACCGCCCGGGTTCAGCCCTTGATAAATTTTATCCAGTAACGCCTGGCGCTCGGAAGGTTCCAGGAATTGCAGGGTAAAATTCAGCACCACCATCGATGCGTTTTCAATGGCGATATCGCGAATATCACCTTCAATAACGTCTACTGGCGTAGGAGCTTTATAGGCGTCAATATGACGACGGCAGCGTTCAATCATCGCCGGGGAGTTATCGATGGCAATAATTTTGCAATTATCATGATGAATGTTGCGACGCACCGAGAGCGTCGCCGCGCCCAGAGAACAACCCAGATCGTAAACCTGCGTACCAGGTTGAACGAAGCGCTCGGCTAACATACCAATCATGGAAATAATATTGGAATAGCCGGGAACAGAACGCTGGATCATATCCGGGAAGACTTCAGCTACCCGTTCATCAAAGGTCCAGTCGCCCAGTCTGGCGATAGGGGCAGAAAATAGCGTGTCGCGGTGAGACATAACGTAAAAATCCGGGAAAAAGAAAGTGGCGTATTGTGCGCTAACGCAGGGAGAAAACCAACTCCCAGGGCATATACCAAAGATTCGCCAGCACCATCAGCAACAGCGCACACCAGGTCGCGCTCATGCCAGAACGTCGCCAGCGGAACAGACGGTGATGAAAACCGTAATAATGCATCAGACGACCAGCAAGCAAAACGATGCCGCAAATATGCACCATCCAGGTTTCTGCGCCATTCATTTCCATAAACAGCATCAACACAATCGCGATAGGAATATATTCCACCGCGTTACCATGAATGCGAATAGCGCTTTGCAGTTCGCTAAAACCGCCGTCGCCATAGGCAACGCGGTACTGCATTCGCAGGCGAACGACATCAAAAGAGAACTTCATTAATAACAACGCACTTAAAACGGCATACAGCGCGCTTACCATACAAACTCCCTTTAAAATGGCCGATGGCACCTGTCTATGATAGGTGGCAAATTCAGAAAAGAGAAGATTGCTGTGGAATAGCCGGAACTGCTCCGATCTCTGGAAGCGTTTTACGTAAGTCTTCCCACAGGGTATGTACCAGTTCCGGGGCCTGGGCAATATCTGGCGTATGTAAAAAAAGATAAGGCGTAGTGGTCTGATGCCACTGCGCTAATTTTTGTAACCAGACCTGAAATAATTCCCGGTTTTGCGTCATATCATCACTACCGATAAAACGGATCAGTGGATTTTTCGCCGTCAGTACAGCATGTACCGGAACTTTAGGTTTTTTTCGTTGAGCGTCGCGAATAGCTTCACTGTATGGACGTGCTGCATGAACCGGGCGGCTGTCTAAAATCACCCGATTAACGCCGCGCTGATGTAAACCGCGATTAAGCGTTTGTTCCTCTTCCCCTTTGGCGAAAAACTGTGGATGGCGGACTTCCACCCCATAATTAAATTCACCGGGAAGAGAATCGAGAAAACGCCAAAGCGCAGGCAGCTCCCGTGGGCCGAATGTGGCAGGCAGTTGCAGCCAGTATTGTCCAATGCGCGGAGCCAACGGTGACATGCGGGTCAAAAATTCAGTCACTAAATCATCGCAATGCCGTAATGCTGCCTGATGCGAAATGGTCGCCGGAAACTTAAAACAGAAGCGGAAGTCATCTGTGGTCTGCTCACGCCAGCGCAGGACAACCTCGGGTTTCGGCAGGGCATAAAGCGTGGTGTTACCCTCCACACAGTTAAAGTGGCGGGCATACTCTTCAAGGCTGGTGATCCCCAACCGCACCCATTTAGGATGCGACCATTGTGGCAAACCGATGTAAATCATAACGCGTTGAGGATCTCTTCAACGCTACGCACACGGGCGATGCGCGGGTAGATATGATTAATGCTGTTATTGTGCTGCTCGGCGCTAGCGGCGCTACAGGCATCTTCGGCAATCACCAGATTAAAACCGAGTTCCCAGGCATTGCGGGCGGTGGATTCAACACCGATATTGGTCGAGATCCCACATAACACTATTGTATCGATACCCCGGCGGCGTAATTGCAACTCCAGATCCGTACCGTAAAACGCACCCCATTGACGTTTGATGATTTCGATATCGCTGTCGGTTGCACCTAATGCAGCAGGATGTTGCCACCAGTTTTCGGGCAACACTTTTGCGGGGGAGGGGGCATCAACCGGCTGTTTTAATGCTTCGGCGTAATCGGCAGACCAACCAACGCGCACCAGAAACACGGGCTGACCGTTCGCGCGAAATTTCGCCGCCAGCTTCCCTGCCCGATTAACCACCTCATCGGCAGTATGCGGACCACCGGCAAAAGGCAAGATGCCTTCTTGTAAATCAATCACCACCAGCGCGGTGGTTTTAGCATTAAGTTCAAGCATGATGACTCCTGACAAAACAAAATCGTGCCTCTCACCTTAATGCGATTAGCCGATGGCGGAACGACAAATTTTGTTAATTTTTATGAGTTCGGGCAACACCTTTATAGCAAACTGGCGTAGAGTCTGATTTCAGGCCCGATATAAAGTGGTAACGAGGCGTTCCAGCGCGGGCCAGGCTCTTACGGTGCGGCAGAATTTCCAGTATAATAGCCGCCTTTTTTCATTCAGTTGTGACATACAGCTAACGCTGCGACTTGGTCACCTGCGCAGCAGGGGGCATCCGCCGGCAGCTAAGTTAAGGGATATCTCATGCGTACAGAATATTGTGGACAGCTCCGTTTGTCCCACGTGGGGCAGCAGGTGACTCTGTGTGGTTGGGTCAACCGTCGTCGTGATCTTGGTAGCCTGATCTTCATCGATATGCGCGACCGCGAAGGTATCGTGCAGGTATTTTTCGATCCGGATCGTGCGGACGCGTTAAAGCTGGCCTCTGAACTGCGTAATGAGTTCTGCATTCAGGTCACGGGCACCGTACGTGCGCGTGACGAAAAAAATATTAATCGCGATATGGCGACTGGCGAAATCGAAGTACTGGCGTCCTCGCTGACTATCATCAACCGTGCAGATGTTCTGCCGCTTGACTCTAACCACGTCAACACCGAAGAAGCGCGTCTGAAATACCGCTACCTCGACCTGCGTCGCCCGGAAATGGCTCAGCGCCTGAAAACCCGCGCTAAAATCACCAGCCTGGTGCGCCGTTTTATGGATGACCACGGCTTCCTCGACATCGAAACTCCGATGCTGACCAAAGCCACGCCTGAAGGCGCGCGTGACTACCTGGTGCCTTCTCGTGTGCACAAAGGTAAATTCTACGCGCTGCCGCAATCCCCGCAGTTGTTCAAACAGCTACTGATGATGTCCGGCTTTGACCGCTACTATCAGATCGTTAAATGCTTCCGTGACGAAGACCTGCGTGCTGACCGTCAGCCTGAATTTACTCAGATCGATGTGGAAACTTCTTTCATGACCGCGCCGCAAGTGCGTGAAGTGATGGAAGCGCTGGTGCGTCATCTGTGGCTGGAAGTGAAGGGCGTGGATCTGGGCGATTTCCCGGTAATGACCTTTGCAGAAGCAGAACGCCGTTATGGTTCTGATAAACCGGATCTGCGTAACCCGATGGAACTGACCGACGTTGCCGATCTGCTGAAATCCGTTGAATTTGCAGTATTTGCAGGTCCGGCGAACGATCCGAAAGGCCGCGTTGCCGCTCTGCGTGTTCCGGGTGGCGCATCGCTGACCCGTAAACAGATCGACGAATACGGTAACTTCGTTAAAATCTACGGCGCGAAAGGTCTGGCTTACATCAAAGTTAACGAACGCGCGAAAGGTCTGGAAGGTATCAACAGCCCGGTAGCGAAGTTCCTTAATGCAGAAATCATCGAAGCCATCCTGGATCGTACTGCCGCGCAAGATGGCGATATGATTTTCTTCGGTGCCGACAACAAGAAAATTGTTGCCGACGCGATGGGCGCACTGCGCCTGAAAGTGGGTAAAGACCTTGGTCTGACCGACGAAAGCAAATGGGCACCGCTGTGGGTTATCGACTTCCCGATGTTTGAAGACGACGGTGAAGGCGGCCTGACGGCAATGCACCATCCGTTCACCTCACCGAAAGACATGACTGCGGCAGAGCTGAAAGCTGCACCGGAAAATGCGGTGGCGAACGCTTACGATATGGTCATCAATGGTTACGAAGTGGGCGGTGGTTCTGTGCGTATCCATAATGGTGATATGCAGCAGACGGTGTTTGGTATTCTGGGTATCAACGAAGAGGAACAGCGCGAGAAATTCGGCTTCCTGCTCGACGCCCTGAAATACGGTACTCCGCCGCACGCAGGTCTGGCATTTGGTCTTGACCGTTTGACCATGCTGCTGACCGGCACCGACAATATCCGTGACGTTATCGCCTTCCCGAAAACCACGGCGGCAGCGTGTCTGATGACTGAAGCACCGAGCTTTGCTAACCCGACTGCACTGGCTGAGCTGAGCATTCAGGTTGTGAAGAAGGCTGAGAATAACTGATATGGCTTATAAGCGTCCCGTTTCGATCTTAGTGGTCATCTATGCACAAGATACGAAACGGGTGCTGATGTTGCAGCGGCGTGACGATCCCGATTTCTGGCAGTCGGTAACCGGCAGCGTGGAAGAGGGTGAAACCGCGCCGCAAGCTGCCATGCGCGAAGTAAAGGAAGAGGTCACCATCGATGTTGTCGCTGAACAACTGACCTTAATTGACTGTCAGCGCACGGTAGAATTTGAAATTTTTTCACATTTACGTCATCGCTATGCGCCGGGCGTGACGCGTAATACGGAATCATGGTTCTGTCTTGCGCTTCCGCACGAACGCCAGGTCGTCTTCACTGAACATCTGGCCTACAAGTGGCTTGATGCGCATGCTGCGGCGGCGCTCACTAAGTCCTGGAGCAACCGGCAGGCGATTGAACAGTTTGTAATTAACGCTGCCTGAACAGGCAGGGCTATCTGGAGATATTTTTATGGCAGGTCATAGTAAATGGGCCAACACCAGACATCGTAAAGCTGCGCAGGATGCTAAGCGCGGTAAAATCTTCACTAAAATCATTCGTGAGCTGGTAACCGCGGCTAAGCTGGGCGGTGGTGATCCGGACGCTAACCCGCGTTTGCGTGCAGCAATTGATAAAGCACTGTCTAACAACATGACCCGTGACACTCTGAACCGCGCAATTGCACGAGGTGTGGGTGGTGATGATGATGCAAACATGGAAACCATCATCTACGAAGGTTACGGTCCTGGCGGCACGGCAATCATGATTGAATGTCTGTCTGACAACCGCAACCGTACCGTTGCTGAAGTGCGTCATGCATTCAGCAAATGTGGCGGTAACCTCGGTACTGATGGTTCCGTAGCTTATCTGTTCAGCAAAAAAGGCGTGATCTCCTTCGAGAAAGGCGATGAAGACACCATCATGGAAGCAGCCCTGGAAGCCGGTGCTGAAGACGTTGTGACCTATGATGACGGCGCGATTGATGTCTACACTGCATGGGAAGAAATGGGCAAAGTACGCGACGCTCTGGAAGCGGCAGGTCTGAAAGCAGACAGCGCGGAAGTTTCCATGATCCCGTCCACCAAAGCTGATATGGATGCAGAAACCGCACCGAAACTGATGCGTCTGATCGATATGCTGGAAGATTGCGACGACGTGCAGGAAGTTTACCATAACGGTGAAATCTCTGATGAGGTTGCAGCGACTCTCTGATGAGGCCTGCTAAACAGCAAAACGGAGACGCGTGATGGCTATTATTCTCGGCATTGACCCGGGTTCGCGCGTGACCGGCTATGGCGTCATCCGCCAGGTAGGCAGGCAACTGTCCTACCTGGGTAGCGGATGCATACGCACCAAAGTGGATGATTTACCGTCTCGTCTGAAGCTCATCTATGCGGGCGTGACGGAAATCATCACCCAGTTCCAGCCTGATTATTTCGCCATTGAACAGGTCTTTATGGCGAAGAACGCTGACTCAGCCCTGAAACTGGGTCAGGCGCGCGGCGTGGCGATTGTGGCGGCGGTGAATCAGGAATTGCCGGTATTTGAATATGCGGCACGTCAGGTAAAGCAAACGGTGGTAGGTATTGGTAGTGCCGAAAAAAGCCAGGTGCAGCATATGGTCCGCACCTTGCTGAAACTGCCCGCTAATCCACAGGCGGATGCTGCCGATGCATTAGCTATAGCGATTACCCATTGTCACGTCAGTCAGAATGCGATGCAGATGAGTGAATCGCGGCTGAACCTGGCGAGAGGGCGACTGCGTTAAGTTATACCGCCTCGGTCAGTTCCGGCTGAGGCGTTTCCACTCCCTCCGCATGAATCAACACTAAACCCGGATGATGCCACAAACTGGCTGGCGTGACGGTTTTACGCTCCCACGGAATAGAACCTAAGAACCAGAATTTCCAGAAAGTGAGTTTTGCATTCGGATTGCTGTTTAACAGTTCTCCAAACGTCTCTATTTCACCCACCGGAATACATAGCGCCTCTTTATAAATATCAAAAACAAATTTTGAACAGAACTGGCGCGAAGATTCGTATTTAAAACCCGTGTGGTAAAGTTTGCGTAGCCGGGAGGGAACCTGTTCAACAATTCGTTGTTTTTGTTGTTCTGTAAGCCCGGCGTCTAATCGCTTTATAGCATAGCGTTGATTAGAAGAACGTTTAATAAAACGAGATAGCGTGGTGATAGTTGAAAGGGGAACCCGGCTTTCTGCAACCAGGAAGTCTTCACCGTTATGACCTATAATGATACCGACGTGATTACTCCAGCAATTTGATGCAGCTGATATTTGGCCAAATAAGGCAGCACCTATACATGTAAAGACGATATCACCAATTTCATATTCAGCAGGGTAATTAATATTCATGTTGTCATTCCATTGAAATAGATATGAATATACGTAATAGCATAAAAAATTTATTTTTTTCAGGAGGCGCAATGTATATTTTTATTACGCATTTCCTCACTGAATATGTAATATTTAAATATTTGCTTCCAATATAACCTGTAGAAAAAATTATACTGCGTCATTTTTCAGAACATCGGGACGCCTTGCAAGTTTTCTTCATCCTTCGCTGGATATCTATCCAGCATTTTTTTATCATACAGCATTATCTTTGATTCATTACGCAGGAGCGTCATGTGATAGGCAGACTCAGAGGCATCATCATTGAAAAACAACCCCCGCTGGTGTTAATTGAAGTGGGCGGCGTAGGCTATGAAGTGCATATGCCGATGACCTGTTTTTATGAACTCCCTGAAGCGGGTCAGGAAGCGATCGTTTTCACCCACTTTGTGGTGCGTGAAGACGCGCAACTGCTGTACGGTTTTAACAATAAACAAGAGCGCACGTTGTTCAAAGAGTTGATCAAAACCAACGGCGTCGGCCCGAAGTTGGCGCTGGCGATCCTCTCTGGAATGTCAGCGCAGCAGTTCGTTAATGCCGTTGAGCGTGAAGAAGTGGGGGCGCTGGTGAAACTGCCGGGTATTGGCAAAAAAACCGCCGAACGCTTGATTGTTGAAATGAAAGACCGATTTAAAGGTTTGCATGGCGATCTCTTTACGCCTGCTGCCGACCTGGTACTCACGTCACCTGCCAGCCCGGCGACCGACGATGCTGAACAGGAAGCGGTTGCCGCGCTGGTGGCGCTGGGCTATAAACCACAAGAAGCAAGCCGCATGGTGAGCAAAATCGCTCGCCCTGACGCCAGCAGTGAAACATTAATTCGCGAAGCCCTACGCGCCGCGTTATGAGGTAAAGGATGATTGAAGCAGACCGTCTGATTTCTGCCGGTACCACTTTGCCGGAAGATGTGGCAGATCGCGCCATTCGCCCTAAATTACTGGAAGAGTATGTTGGTCAGCCGCAGGTTCGTTCGCAGATGGAGATTTTCATCAAAGCAGCGAAACTGCGCGGCGATGCCCTCGATCATCTATTGATTTTTGGTCCTCCGGGGTTGGGTAAAACGACGCTTGCCAATATTGTCGCCAATGAAATGGGCGTTAATTTACGCACGACTTCTGGTCCGGTGCTGGAAAAGGCGGGCGATCTGGCAGCAATGCTCACTAACCTTGAACCACACGATGTACTGTTTATTGATGAGATCCACCGTCTTTCACCAGTGGTGGAAGAGGTGTTGTATCCGGCAATGGAAGATTACCAACTGGATATCATGATTGGTGAAGGTCCGGCGGCACGCTCCATTAAAATTGATTTGCCGCCGTTTACCCTGATTGGTGCAACCACGCGCGCAGGTTCGCTGACATCACCGTTGCGCGATCGTTTTGGTATTGTGCAACGTCTGGAGTTTTATCAGGTGCCGGATCTGCAATATATCGTCAGTCGCAGCGCACGCTTTATGGGGCTTGAGATGAGTGATGACGGCGCGCTGGAAGTTGCTCGTCGTGCGCGCGGTACGCCACGTATTGCCAACCGTCTGCTGCGTCGAGTGCGTGATTTCGCCGAAGTGAAGCACGATGGCACCATCTCGGCAGATATCGCTGCTCAGGCGCTGGATATGTTGAATGTCGATGCTGAAGGTTTCGATTATATGGACCGCAAATTGTTGCTGGCGGTAATCGATAAGTTCTTTGGTGGGCCGGTAGGTCTGGATAACCTGGCGGCTGCCATTGGCGAAGAACGTGAAACCATTGAGGATGTGCTGGAACCTTATTTGATTCAGCAAGGCTTTTTGCAGCGTACACCGCGCGGGCGTATGGCGACAGTGCGGGCGTGGAACCATTTCGGCATCACGCCACCAGAAATGCCGTAAGTCGGATTGGTCGCTCGAGCCGCATCCGACACTGGCAGTGTGCCTGATGCGACGCTGTTCGCGTCTTATCAGGCCTACAAGAGATAGCGAACCGTAGGTGGGATAAGGCGCTCGCGCCGCATCCGACAAATGTGTTCAGCGACAGATTAGCTGGCCTGCTTTTTCATCATACTGAGAATAAATAACAGTGCCGCACATAGCACTACCGACGGACCCGCCGGCGTATCGTAAAATGCGGAAAAGGTTAAACCGCCAGTTACTGCCATCATTCCCACCAAAACAGCGACACCGGCCATCTGTTCCGGCGTGCGGGCAAAGCGACGCGCTGTAGCTGCAGGAATAATCAGCAGCGAAGTAATAATCAACGCGCCGACAAATTTCATCGCTACACCAATCGTCAATGCTGTCACCAGCATCAACAACAATTTCACGCGCTGTAATTTCACACCATCAACAAACGCCAGATCCGGGCTAATCGTCATCGACAGCAAATTGCGCCATTGCCAGAACAAAATAGCCACCACGATGACCACGCCAATCGCAATAGAGATGAGATCTTCTGGCGTCACTGCCAGTAAATCACCGAACAGGTAAGCCATCAAATCAACACGAATATTAGACATCAGACTAACGACCACCAGGCCCAGCGACAGGGCACTGTGCGCCATAATCCCTAATAACGTGTCGATCGCCAGCTGTGGACGCTTCTCCAGCCATACCAGACCGCCCGCCAGCAGCAGCGTAACTGCAATCACCGCATAGAATGGATTCACGTCCAGCAACAAACCAAACGCGACGCCAAGTAATGAGGCATGAGCCAGCGTATCACCGAAATAAGACATACGACGCCAGACTACAAACGAACCCAGCGGACCCGCGGCACAGGCGAGCATGATCCCGGCTAACCAACCGGGAAATAATAATTCAATCATGAGCGATCATTTCCCCGACGCAAAACAATTCGTCCCTGTAAATCGTGACGATGATTATGATGATGGCGATAGATACCCAGTTGTTCAGCACCACGAGGACCAAACATAGAAATAAACTCCGGATGCAGGGAAACAACTTCCGGTGTGCCGGAACAACAAATGTGGTGATTCAGGCAAAGCACTTCATCGGTTTTTGCCATTACCAGATGCAGATCGTGAGATACCATTAAAACGCCACAATCCAGTTCACGACGCAGTTGGTCAATAAGGTCATATAACGCCACCTGACCATTCACATCCACGCCCTGAGTGGGTTCATCCAGCACTAATAATTGCGGTCGATTTAACAATGCTCGCGCTAACAGTACACGCTGCGTTTCGCCACCCGAGAGCTTTTGCATCGGTGCGTTAATCAGATGCCCGGCCTGGACACGTTTCAGTGCAGGCAAAATATCTTCTTTATGTGTGCCAGGGCGTAAGCGTAAAAAACGGTTTACGGTCAGTGGCAACGTGGTGTCGAGATACAGCTTCTGCGGTACATAGCCGATGCGCAGTTTTCCGTTGCGCTTGATAACCCCTTCATCGGGTGTTACCAGTCCGAGCACTACCCGTACCAGTGTCGACTTACCTGCGCCGTTTGGCCCAAGTAAAGTCAAAATTTTTCCAGGTTTAAGTTCCAGCGACACATCAGAGAGGACGCGGCGTTGGCCAAAAGAAACCGAGACATTTTCCAGGGAAACCAGACTTGTCATGTTAATTTTAGTCTTGCAGTAGTCATGAAATGTTATAATATCACACTTCTCATATTCATTACGATGATTGGTCGCATTATGTTACATAAAAAAACGCTTCTTTTCGCAGCATTATCCGCCGCTCTCTGGGGCGGTGCAACACAGGCCGCAGATGCCGCCGTTGTCGCTTCGCTTAAACCCGTTGGGTTCATCGCTTCTGCCATTGCTGATGGGGTAACAGAAACGCAGGTTTTACTGCCTGACGGCGCTTCAGAACATGATTATTCACTGCGTCCATCGGATGTAAAACGCTTACAGAACGCGGACTTAGTCGTTTGGGTTGGCCCGGAGATGGAAGCGTTCATGCAAAAACCGGTAAGTAAATTACCAGAAGCGAAACAGGTAACGATTGCGCAGCTAGAAGATGTGAAACCGCTGCTGATGAAAAGTATTCACGACGATGATGATGATCACGATCACGCGGAAAAAAGTGACGAAGATCACCATCACGGCGATTTCAACATGCATCTTTGGCTTTCCCCAGAGATAGCGCAGGCTACAGCGGTTGCAATCCATGGAAAATTAGTGGAACTTATGCCGCAAAGTCGAGCCAAACTTGACGCCAACCTGAAGGATTTTGAGGCACAATTAGCCTCAACCGAAACGCAGGTTGGTAACGAGCTCGCGCCGCTCAAGGGGAAAGGTTATTTCGTTTTTCACGATGCTTACGGCTACTTCGAAAAACAGTTCGGACTGACACCGCTTGGTCATTTTACCGTTAACCCTGAGATTCAACCTGGCGCGCAGCGTTTACATGAAATAAGAACACAGTTGGTTGAGCAAAAAGCAACCTGCGTTTTTGCTGAGCCACAGTTCAGGCCAGCGGTCGTTGAGAGCGTCGCACGAGGGACATCCGTTCGTATGGGAACGTTGGATCCCCTGGGGACGAATATCAAACTGGGTAAAACAAGCTATTCAGAATTCCTGAATCAATTAGCCAACCAGTATGCGAGCTGCCTGAAAGGAGATTAATGAGGAAGTGATTACGTGCAACAGATAGCCCGCTCTGTCGCCCTAGCGTTTAATAATTTACCGCGACCACACCGCGTTATGTTGGGGTCGCTCACCGTTCTTACTCTGGCCGTCGCTGTCTGGCGGCCCTATGTTTATCACCGTGATGCCACGCCAATTGTCAAAACCATTGAGCTGGAACAGAACGAAATTCGTTCGCTCTTACCTGAAGCCAGTGAGCCGATTGATCAAGCTGCACAAGAAGATGAAGCCATTCCCCAGGACGAACTGGATGACAAAATCGCCGGTGAAGCGGGCGTGCATGAATATGTTGTTTCCACTGGCGATACGCTAAGCAGCATTCTCAATCAGTATGGTATTGATATGGGTGATATCACCCAACTGGCTGCTGCCGACAAAGAATTGCGTAACCTGAAAATCGGTCAACAACTCTCCTGGACATTAACCGCGGACGGCGAACTGCAGCGCCTCACCTGGGAAGTGTCTCGTCGTGAAACCCGAACCTATGACCGTACTGCCGCTAACGGTTTTAAAATGACCAGCGAAATGCAGCAAGGAGAGTGGGTCAACAATCTGCTGAAAGGTACCGTCGGGGGAAGCTTTGTTGCCAGCGCCAGAAACGCCGGTTTAACCAGCGCCGAAGTGAGCGCAGTGATTAAAGCCATGCAGTGGCAAATGGATTTCCGCAAACTGAAAAAAGGCGATGAATTTGCGGTGTTAATGTCACGAGAAATGCTTGATGGTAAACGTGAGCAAAGCCAGCTGCTGGGCGTACGTTTGCGTTCAGAAGGTAAAGATTATTATGCAATCCGCGCTGAAGATGGCAAATTCTATGATCGTAACGGTACTGGTCTGGCGAAAGGATTCTTGCGATTCCCGACGGCGAAACAGTTCCGTATCTCATCTAACTTTAACCCGCGTCGTACTAATCCGGTGACCGGTCGCGTTGCGCCACACAGAGGTGTTGATTTTGCCATGCCACAAGGTACGCCAGTGCTTTCAGTGGGTGACGGTGAAGTGGTGGTTGCCAAACGTAGTGGCGCAGCAGGTTATTATGTGGCTATTCGTCATGGTCGCAGCTACACCACGCGTTATATGCACTTGCGCAAGATCCTGGTGAAACCGGGACAGAAGGTGAAACGTGGCGACCGTATCGCGCTTTCCGGTAATACCGGACGTTCAACCGGGCCGCATCTGCACTATGAAGTATGGATAAACCAGCAGGCCGTAAACCCGCTGACGGCAAAACTGCCGCGTACCGAAGGGCTGACCGGCTCCGATCGTCGCGAATTCCTGGCACAGGCCAAAGAGATTGTGCCGCAGCTACGGTTTGATTAATTAACATCCATTCGCAGCCGGTACGCAGTCAGTACCGGCTTTTTTATTTGGTGCGGGGCAAGTTGCGCCGCTACACTATCACCAGATTGATTTTTGCCTTATCCGAAACTGGAAAAGCATGGAAACGAAAAAAAATAATAGCGAATACATTCCTGAGTTTGATAAATCCTTTCGCCACCCGCGCTACTGGGGAGCATGGCTGGGCGTAGCAGCGATGGCGGGTATCGCTTTAACGCCGCCAAAGTTCCGTGATCCCATTCTGGCACGGCTGGGACGTTTTGCCGGACGACTGGGAAAAAGCTCACGCCGTCGTGCGTTAATCAATCTGTCGCTCTGCTTTCCAGAACGTAGTGAAGCTGAACGCGAAGCGATTGTAGATGAGATGTTTGCCACCGCGCCGCAAGCGATGGTAATGATGGCTGAGTTGGCAATACGCGGGCCGGAGAAAATTCAGCCGCGCGTTGACTGGCAAGGGCTGGAGATCATCGAAGAGATGCGGCGTAATAACGAGAAAGTGATTTTTCTGGTGCCGCACGGTTGGGCCGTCGATATTCCTGCCATGCTGATGGCCTCGCAAGGGCAGAAAATGGCAGCGATGTTCCATAATCAGGGCAACCCGGTTTTTGATTATGTCTGGAACACGGTGCGCCGTCGCTTTGGTGGTCGTCTGCATGCGAGAAATGATGGTATTAAACCATTCATCCAGTCGGTACGTCAGGGTTACTGGGGATATTATTTACCCGATCAGGATCATGGCCCAGAACACAGCGAATTTGTTGATTTCTTTGCCACCTATAAAGCGACGTTGCCCGCGATTGGTCGTTTGATGAAAGTGTGCCGTGCGCGCGTTGTACCGCTGTTTCCGATTTATGATGGCAAGACGCATCGTCTGACGATTCAGGTGCGCCCACCGATGGATGATCTGTTAGAGGCGGATGATCATACGATTGCGCGGCGGATGAATGAAGAAGTCGAGATTTTTGTTGGTCCGCGACCAGAACAATACACCTGGATATTAAAATTGCTGAAAACTCGCAAACCGGGCGAAATCCAACCGTATAAGCGCAAAGATCTTTATCCCATCAAATAAAAAATGCCTCTCGCGAGGAGAGGCCTTCGACTGATGATAAGTTCAAGTTTGCTTCAGAAGATTCGAAATCTGTTGAATTATCATTGAACTGTAGGCCGGATGAGGCGTTTTCGCCGCATCCGGCAACGTACTTACTCTACCGTTAAAATACGCGTGGTATTAGTAGAACCCACGGTACTCATCACGTCGCCCTGGGTGACAATCACCAGGTCACCAGACATCAAGTAACCTTTATCACGCAGCAGATTAACCGCTTCGCTGGCAGCTGCTACGCCGTCATTAGCGCTATCAAAGTGCACCGGCGTAACGCCGCGATAGAGAGCAGTCAGGTTCAGCGTACGTTCATGTCGTGACATGGCGAAAATTGGCAGACCAGAGCTGATACGGGAGGTCATCAGCGCGGTACGACCCGATTCGGTCATGGTGATGATCGCCGTAACGCCTTTCAGGTGGTTAGCCGCGTACATTGCTGACATGGCAATGGCTTCTTCCACATTGTCGAACTGAACGTCCAGACGGTGTTTAGAAACGTTGATGCTCGGGATTTTTTCCGCCCCCAGGCAAACGCGCGCCATGGCTGCAACAGTTTCTGACGGGTATTGACCAGCAGCAGTTTCTGCCGACAGCATCACAGCGTCAGTACCATCCAGAACGGCGTTTGCTACGTCCATGACTTCTGCACGCGTCGGCATCGGGTTAGTAATCATTGATTCCATCATCTGGGTCGCCGTGATTACCGCGCGGTTTAGCTGACGTGCACGACGGATCAACGCTTTCTGAATGCCGACCAGTTCCGGATCGCCAATTTCCACACCGAGGTCGCCGCGAGCAACCATTACCACGTCAGAGGCGAGGATGATGTCATCCATTGCCTCCTGGCTGCAAACGGCTTCCGCACGTTCAACCTTGGCAACAATTTTCGCATCACATCCTGCATCGCGTGCCAGACGACGGGCATAGTTCAGATCTTCGCCGCAGCGTGGGAAGGAGACAGCCAGGTAATCTACGCCAATCAACGCCGCAGTCTTAATGTCTGCTTTGTCTTTTTCGGTCAGCGCTTCAGCCGACAAACCGCCGCCAAGTTTGTTGATACCTTTATTGTTGGAGAGGGGACCACCGACGGTCACTTCGGTGAACACTTTCATGCCCTGGACTTCCAGTACTTTTAACTGGACGCGACCATCGTCCAGCAGCAGGATGTCACCAGGCACAACGTCAGCAGGCAGGCCTTTGTAGTCGATACCGACTTTTTCTTTGTCGCCTTCACCTTTACCCAGGTTGGCGTCGAGCAGGAATTTATCCCCAATATTGAGGAAAACTTTGCCTTCTTTAAAGGTGGATACACGGATTTTGGGCCCCTGGAGGTCACCCAGAATAGCCACATGACGCCCCAGTTTTGCGGCAATCTCACGAACTTTATCCGCGCGCATTTTGTGATCTTCAGGCGAGCCGTGAGAAAAATTCATACGTACAACGTTGGCACCCGCCGCGATAACTTTTTCAAGGTTATTATCGCGATCTGTTGCCGGGCCTAACGTGGTAACGATTTTAGTTCTGCGAAGCCTTCTGGACATGTAATACTCCGTTGACTGAAACAACCAGGTGTTGCTTGAACATGAAATCCGAATGAAATAACGCCGTGATGGCGATAAATTAATCTCATTCGGATGTCGTATAAGATTAGGACAGTGACAGTCGTTTTTAGCGATCGTCACTTAAATTAAGTAACTGCTTATCAAAACGCGATTCCTTCAGCGCTTCCTTGACCCGCTTCAAGTTATCTCTGAATTTTGTACCGCGCCGCAAAGTAAATCCTGTCGCCAGCACATCTATCACGGTCAGCTGTGCAAGTCGAGAAACCATGGGCATATAAATGTCAGTATCTTCCGGTACGTCGAGGGTAATTGCCAGCGTTGCTTCCCGGGCGAGTGGGGTACCCGCAGAGGTGAGGGCAATTACCATAGCGTCGTTTTCGCGTGCCAGCTGCGCCAGCTCGACCAGATTTTTTGTTCTTCCCGTGTGAGAAATCAGCACCACCACGTCTCCGTCGCTACAATTCATACAACTCATGCGTTGCAGCACGATATCATCGGAGTACACCACCGGAACATTAAAACGAAAGAACTTATTCATCGCATCGTGGGCAACGGCGGCTGAAGAACCTAATCCGAAAAAGGCGATTTTTTTTGCCTGAGTGAGCAAGTCGACGGCGCGGTTGATGGCAGATTTATCCAGTGAATGACGGACATGATCGAGCGTTGCCATTGCGGACTCAAATATTTTCCCCGTGTATGATTCAACGCTGTCATCTTCATTGACGTTGCGATTAACATAGGGAGTGCCATTCGCCAGACTTTGTGCCAGATGAAGTTTAAAATCAGGAAAACCGCGTGTGTCCATGCTGCGACAGAAACGATTCACCGTCGGTTCGCTAACATTGGCTTCCAGCGCCAGAGCAGCAATACTCGAATGGATCGCGTTATCGGGCGAAGCCAGAATGACCTCGGCAACTTTGCGCTCAGATTTGCTCAAATGTTCCAGCTGAGACTGGATTTTTTCCAGCATATTCATGATGTAAAGAGACTCACGGGTAATGACGATTTCCGCTCTGAAAGAAATCGAAATGCAGTTTTGTCAGATATTACGCCTGTGTGCTGTGTTAATGACAAAAGCAGATAAAAAAGTTGTTATTTTTTTTCATAACATGATCAGTGTCAGATTTTTACCCAATGGAAAACGATGATTTTTTTATCAGTTTTGCCGCACTTTGCGCGCTTTTACCGTAATCGCACGGGTGGATAAGCGTTTACAGTTTTCGCAAGCTCGTAAAAGCAGTACAGTGCACCGTAAGAAAATTACAAGTATACCCTGGCTTAAGTACCGGGTTAGTTAACTTAAGGAGAATGACATGGCGGTAACGCAAACAGCCCAGGCCTGTGACCTGGTCATTTTCGGCGCGAAAGGCGACCTTGCGCGTCGTAAATTGCTGCCTTCCCTGTATCAACTGGAAAAAGCCGGTCAGCTCAACCCGGACACCCGGATTATCGGCGTAGGGCGTGCTGACTGGGATAAAGCGGCTTATACCAAAGTTGTCCGCGAGGCGCTCGAAACTTTCATGAAAGAAACCATTGATGAAGGTTTATGGGACACCCTGAGTGCACGTCTGGATTTTTGTAATCTTGATGTCAATGACACTGCTGCATTCAGCCGTCTCGGCGCGATGCTGGATCAAAAAAATCGTATCACCATTAACTACTTTGCCATGCCGCCCAGCACTTTTGGCGCAATTTGCAAAGGGCTTGGTGAGGCAAAACTGAATGCTAAACCGGCACGCGTAGTCATGGAAAAACCGCTGGGGACGTCGCTGGCGACCTCGCAGGAAATCAACGATCAGGTTGGCGAATACTTCGAGGAGTGCCAGGTTTACCGTATCGACCACTATCTTGGTAAAGAAACAGTGCTGAACCTGTTGGCGCTGCGTTTTGCTAACTCTCTGTTTGTGAACAACTGGGACAATCGCACCATTGATCATGTTGAGATTACCGTGGCAGAAGAAGTGGGGATCGAAGGGCGCTGGGGCTATTTTGATAAAGCCGGTCAGATGCGCGACATGATCCAGAACCACCTGCTGCAAATTCTTTGCATGATTGCGATGTCTCCGCCGTCTGACCTGAGCGCAGACAGCATCCGCGATGAAAAAGTGAAAGTACTGAAGTCTCTGCGCCGCATCGACCGCTCCAATGTGCGCGAAAAAACCGTACGCGGGCAATATACTGCGGGCTTCGCTCAGGGCAAAAAAGTGCCGGGCTATCTGGAAGAAGAGGGCGCGAACAAGAGCAGCAATACAGAAACCTTCGTGGCGATCCGCGTCGACATTGATAACTGGCGCTGGGCCGGTGTGCCATTCTACCTGCGTACTGGTAAACGTCTGCCGACCAAATGTTCTGAAGTCGTGGTCTATTTCAAAACACCTGAACTGAATCTGTTTAAAGAGTCGTGGCAGGATCTACCGCAAAATAAACTGACTATCCGTCTGCAACCTGATGAAGGCGTGGATATCCAGGTACTGAATAAAGTTCCTGGCCTTGACCACAAACATAACCTGCAAATCACCAAGCTGGATCTGAGCTATTCAGAAACCTTTAATCAGACGCATCTGGCGGATGCCTATGAACGTTTGCTGCTGGAAACCATGCGTGGTATTCAGGCACTGTTTGTACGTCGCGACGAAGTGGAAGAAGCCTGGAAATGGGTAGACTCCATTACTGAGGCGTGGGCGATGGACAATGATGCGCCGAAACCGTATCAGGCCGGAACCTGGGGACCCGTTGCCTCAGTGGCGATGATTACCCGTGATGGTCGTTCCTGGAATGAGTTTGAGTAATATCTGCGCTCATCCTTTATGGTTATTTTACCGGTAACATGATCTTGCACAGATTGTAGAACAATTTTTACACTTTCAGGCCTCGTGCGGATTCACCCACGAGGCTTTTTTTATTACACTGACTGAAACGTTTTTGCCCTATGAGCTCCGGTTACAGGCGTTTCAGTCATGAATCCTCTGAATGAAACGTGTTGTGAATCATCCTGCTCTGACAACTCAATTTCAGGAGCCTTTATGAATCCACAATTGTTACGCGTAACAAATCGAATCATTGAACGTTCGCGCGAGACTCGCTCTGCTTACCTCGCCCGGATAGAACAAGCGAAAACTTCGACCGTTCATCGTTCGCAGTTGGCATGCGGTAACCTGGCACACGGTTTCGCTGCCTGCCAGCCAGAAGACAAAGCCTCTTTGAAAAGCATGTTGCGTAACAATATCGCCATCATCACCTCCTATAACGACATGCTCTCCGCTCACCAGCCTTATGAACACTATCCGGAAATCATTCGTAAAGCCCTGCATGAAGCGAATGCGGTTGGTCAGGTTGCGGGCGGTGTTCCGGCGATGTGTGATGGTGTCACCCAGGGGCAGGATGGAATGGAATTGTCGCTGTTAAGCCGCGAAGTGATTGCGATGTCTGCGGCGGTGGGGCTGTCCCATAACATGTTTGATGGTGCTCTGTTTCTCGGTGTGTGCGACAAGATTGTCCCGGGTCTGACCATGGCAGCCCTGTCGTTTGGTCATTTGCCTGCGGTGTTTGTGCCGTCTGGACCGATGGCAAGCGGTTTGCCAAATAAAGAAAAAGTGCGTATTCGCCAGCTTTATGCCGAAGGTAAAGTGGACCGCATGGCATTACTGGAGTCAGAAGCCGCGTCTTATCATGCGCCGGGAACATGTACTTTCTACGGTACTGCCAACACCAACCAGATGGTGGTGGAGTTTATGGGGATGCAGTTGCCAGGCTCTTCTTTTGTTCATCCGGATTCTCCGCTGCGCGATGCTTTGACCGCTGCAGCTGCGCGCCAGGTTACACGCATGACTGGCAACGGTAATGAATGGATGCCGATCGGTAAGATGATCGATGAGAAAGTGGTGGTGAACGGTATCGTTGCACTGCTGGCGACCGGTGGTTCCACTAACCACACCATGCACCTGGTGGCGATGGCGCGCGCAGCCGGTATTCAGATTAACTGGGATGACTTCTCTGACCTTTCTGATGTTGTACCGCTGATGGCACGTCTCTACCCGAACGGTCCGGCCGATATTAACCACTTCCAGGCGGCAGGTGGCGTACCGGTTCTGGTACGTGAACTGCTCAAAGCAGGCCTGCTGCATGAAGATGTCAATACGGTGGCAGGCTTTGGTCTGTCTCGTTATACCCTTGAACCATGGCTGAATAATGGTGAACTGGACTGGCGGGAAGGGGCAGAAAAATCACTCGACAACAATGTGATCGCGTCCTTCGAACAACCTTTCTCTCATCATGGTGGGACAAAAGTGTTAAGCGGTAACCTGGGCCGAGCGGTTATGAAAACCTCTGCCGTGCCGGTAGAGAACCAGGTGATTGAAGCGCCAGCGGTTGTTTTTGAAAGCCAGCATGACGTTATGCCGGCCTTTGAAGCGGGTTTACTGGACCGCGATTGTGTCGTTGTTGTCCGTCATCAGGGGCCAAAAGCGAACGGAATGCCAGAATTACATAAACTCATGCCGCCACTTGGTGTATTATTGGACCGGTGTTTCAAAATTGCGTTAGTTACCGATGGACGACTCTCCGGCGCTTCAGGTAAAGTGCCGTCAGCTATCCACGTAACACCAGAAGCCTACGATGGCGGGCTGCTGGCAAAAGTGCGCGACGGGGACATCATTCGTGTGAATGGACAGACAGGCGAACTGACGCTGCTGGTAGACGAAGCGGAACTGGCTGCTCGCGAACCGCACATTCCTGACCTGAGCGCGTCACGCGTGGGAACAGGACGTGAATTATTCAGCGCCTTGCGTGAAAAACTGTCCGGTGCCGAACAGGGCGCAACCTGTATCACTTTTTAAGACGACAAATTTGTAATCAGGCGAGAGAAAACTCTGATGAAAAACTGGAAAACAAGTGCAGAATCAATCCTGACCACCGGCCCGGTTGTACCGGTTATCGTGGTAAAAAAACTGGAACACGCGGTGCCGATGGCAAAAGCGTTGGTTGCTGGTGGGGTGCGCGTTCTGGAAGTGACTCTGCGTACCGAGTGCGCAGTTGACGCTATCCGTGCTATCGCCAAAGAAGTGCCTGAAGCGATTGTGGGTGCCGGTACGGTGCTGAATCCACAGCAGCTGGCAGAAGTCACTGAAGCAGGTGCACAGTTTGCAATTAGCCCGGGTCTGACCGAGCCGCTGCTGAAAGCTGCTACCGAAGGGACTATTCCTCTGATTCCGGGGATCAGCACTGTTTCCGAACTGATGCTGGGTATGGACTACGGTTTGAAAGAGTTCAAATTCTTCCCGGCTGAAGCTAACGGCGGTGTGAAAGCCCTGCAGGCGATCGCGGGTCCGTTCTCTCAGGTCCGTTTCTGCCCGACAGGTGGTATTTCTCCGGCTAACTACCGTGACTACCTGGCGCTGAAAAGCGTGCTGTGCATCGGTGGTTCCTGGCTGGTTCCGGCAGATGCGCTGGAAGCGGGCGATTACGACCGCATTACTAAGCTGGCGCGTGAAGCTGTAGAAGGCGCTAAGCTGTAAAAGTCAAAATGCCCGATCGAGGATCGGGCATTTTTGTAGCGTTTTTTTGCCGGGTTTAACCCTGTACTTTTACCTGTCCGGCGGCGTGCTTCGCGCGTTCAATGGCGTCAACAACACTCTCTGCAGTAGCCAGTGCTACCCCCAGACGACGGCTGCCATCAATTTCCGGCTTACCAAATAAACGAATCTGCAAATCTGCGCCTACGGCATTCTGCACATTATCAAACGTGACATTCTGACTGGTCAGTTGCGGCAGGATAACGGCAGAAGCAGCAGGACCATACTGGCGGATCCCGCCAACCGGAAGTCCGAGGAAGGCACGTACATGCAGGGCAAACTCCGAGAGATCCTGAGAAATTAGCGTCACCATCCCGGTGTCATGCGGGCGAGGGGAGACTTCACTGAAAATCACCTCATCACCACAGACAAACAGCTCGACACCAAACAGCCCATAACCGCCCAGTGCCAGCACCACTTTACGGGCAATCTCCTGCGCACGTTCAAGGGCAAGCGGGCTCATTTGCTGTGGTTGCCAGGATTCACGATAGTCGCCATCTTCCTGGCGATGACCTACCGGTGCACAGAAATGGACGCCATCCACCGCGCTGACGGTTAGCAGGGTAATTTCGAAGTCAAACTTAACGACGCCTTCAACAATTACGCGGCCCGCTCCGGCGCGACCACCTTGCTGAGCGTACTCCCATGCATGAGCAAGTTGCTCTGCAGAACGAATAAACGTCTGCCCTTTACCGGAAGAACTCATCACCGGTTTAACAATACAGGGGTAGCCAATGGCGGCAACCGCTTCGCGGAAAAGGTTTTCGCTATCGGCAAAACGATAAGTGGAAGTGGGCAGCTGCAGCTCTTCTGCCGCCAGGCGACGGATACCCTCGCGATTCATCGTTAATTTCGTTGCGCGAGCGCAGGGGACAACATTCAGTCCTTCCTCTTCAAGTTGGATCAGCATATCGGTGGCAATAGCTTCGATCTCCGGCACGATATAATGTGGTTTTTCCAGTTCAACCACACGGCGTAATGCATCACCATCAAGCATATTAATGACATGGGAGCGATGCGCGACATGCATGGCTGGTGCGTCGGCATAGCGATCGACGGCAATCACCTCTACGCCGAGACGCTGACACTCGATTGCCACTTCTTTACCCAGTTCACCGGAGCCTAATAACATCACGCGAGTTGCTGCCGGACGCAGCGCAGTGCCTAATAACGTCATAACGAATATCCCCTGATTAATTCCGCGCGCAGTATAAACGAAAACGTTTGCGTGTGTCTTTATTGCTGATGTTGATTTCCCAACTGAAAAGAAATATACTGTATAAAATCACAGTTATTATGAGAGGCTGCAAATGGCGGTTGAAGTTAAATACGTAGTCATTCGTGAGGGCGAAGAGAAAATGTCGTTTACCAGCAAAAAGGAAGCCGATGCTTATGACAAGATGCTTGATACGGCCGATCTGCTTGACACCTGGCTGACAAATTCTCCAGTGCAAATGGAAGATGAGCAACGTGAAGCCCTTTCGCTATGGCTGGCAGAACAAAAAGATGTGCTGAGCACCATTCTGAAAACCGGCAAATTACCGTCCCCACAGGTCGTCGGTGCTGAATCCGAAGAGGAAGATGCCTCACACGCGGCCTGAAGCAACTTGCGCTCCTGACAATTTGTACCATGCTTTCTCCTGAATCATTGTGCTATGGAGAAAAACATGAAAAAAAGAGGGGCGTTTTTAGGGCTGTTGTTGGTTTCTGCCTGCGCATCAGTTTTCGCTGCCAATAATGAAACCAGCAAGTCGGTCACTTTCCCAAAGTGTGAAGGTCTGGATGCTGCCGGAATTGCCGCGAGCGTAAAACGTGATTACCAACAAAATCGCGTGGCGCGCTGGGCTGATGATCAAAAAATTGTCGGTCAGGCCGACCCCGTGGCATGGGTCAGTTTGCAGGACATTCAGGGGAAAGATGATAAATGGTCAGTACCGCTAACCGTGCGTGGTAAAAGTGCCGATATTCATTACCAGGTCAGCGTGGACTGCAAAGCGGGAATGGCGGAATATCAGCGGCGTTAATGGCTTCTGATAATTCGATTGACCGTTGGCGGATACGGCGCGAGTGCCTTGTCCGCCCTACAACGCAACACAATCGTAGTCCTGAGAAGACGCAGTAGCGTCGAACTGGGCAATCAGCATCAAACAGTTCCACTCAAAATGTCAAACTACTTTCACCTAAAATACCCTTATCACCTTATATACAGTGAACACCTTACCTGGCGCGAATTTCTTTGAATAACGGCCTACCGCCCCGCTTATTTGCGCATCTTTTGTCTCGATATACATTTTCTGACATCCTCATCCGCTATGCTACAGGCACTAAAAATGGTTATTGAGGAGCAAATATGGCTAACTGGTTAAATCAACTGCAATCTCTGCTTGGGCAAAGCCGTTCTTCTACCTCCTCGTCTGCGGATCAGGGATTGGGCAAACTTTTAGTGCCTGGCGCATTAGGCGGACTGGCTGGGCTGCTGGTCGCAAATAAATCAGCACGTAAACTTCTTACGAAATATGGCACAAACGCGTTACTGGTTGGCGGCGGAGCGGTAGCGGGTACGGTGCTGTGGAATAAATACAAAGATAAAATTCGCGCGGCGCATCAGGATGAACCGCAGTTTGGCGCGCAAAGTACGCCGCTGGATGAGCGTACGGAACGTTTGATCCTTGCGCTGGTCTTTGCCGCTAAAAGTGATGGCCATATCGATGCCAAAGAACGTGCGGCAATCGACCAGCAATTGCGAGAAGCCGGTGTGGAAGAGAAGGGGCGTGTACTCATTGAGCAGGCAATCGAACAACCGCTGGATCCACAACGCCTGGCTACCGGGGTCCGCAATGAAGAAGAGGCGCTGGAAATCTATTTCCTGAGCTGCGCGGCTATTGATATTGACCATTTTATGGAACGCAGTTACCTGAATGCACTGTGTGATGCGCTGAAAATCCCCCAGGACGTTCGTGAAGGCATTGAACGCGATCTCGAACAGCAAAAACGTACTTTGGCGGAGTAATTCCGCTCTCTGGATAGCCTGAAGTTGACTATTTCGGGTTATCCAGAACCGCACAGCCATTTGAACAGGCTGATTTTCTCTGTCTGCATAACAGTCGATATCCGCGCCATTACCTGTCATCATCTAAGCAATGACTACCCTGCTTCGCTTGCATCCCCGGTGAGTTTTGCCACCCTTATAAGATGTTTCAACCAGAAAGAACAATAACATGCTACCAAAAGCCGCCCGCATTCCCCACGCCATGACGCTTCATGGCGATACGCGCATCGATAATTACTACTGGCTGCGGGACGATACGCGTTCTCAGCCGGAAGTCCTGGACTATCTGCAACAAGAAAATAGTTACGGTCATCGGGTGATGGCCTCGCAACAAGCCTTGCAGGATCGCATCTTAAAGGAAATCATCGACCGCATTCCGCAACGAGAAGTTTCTGCGCCCTACATCAAAAATGGCTACCGCTATCGGCATATTTATGAACCAGGCTGTGAATATGCTATCTACCAGCGTCAATCGGCGTTCAGTGAAGAGTGGGACGAGTGGGAAACATTGCTCGATGCCAACAAGCGCGCGGCTCATAGTGAGTTTTATTCGATGGGCGGAATGGCGATTACGCCAGATAACACCATTATGGCACTGGCAGAAGATTTTCTTTCCCGACGGCAGTACGGCATTCGTTTTCGTAATCTGGAAACAGGTAACTGGTACCCGGAACTGCTGGATAACGTTGAACCCAGCTTTGTCTGGGCAAATGACTCCTGGACTTTCTACTATGTTCGCAAGCATCCAGTGACGCTGCTCCCTTATCAGGTCTGGCGTCACGCCATCGGTACGCCAGCATCGCAAGATAAACTGATTTACGAAGAAAAAGACGATACCTATTACGTCAGCCTGCATAAAACGACCTCGAAGCATTATGTGGTCATTCATCTGGCCAGCGCCACCACCAGTGAAGTTCGCCTGCTGGACGCGGAAATGGCCGATGCCGAGCCGTTTGTTTTTCTGCCTCGCCGCAAAGATCACGAATACAGCCTTGATCACTACCAGCATCGGTTTTATCTGCGTTCCAACCGCCACGGTAAAAACTTTGGCTTATACCGTACCCGTATGCGTGATGAGCAACAGTGGGAAGAGTTAATTCCGCCACGTGATAACATTATGCTGGAAGGGTTTACGCTGTTTACCGACTGGCTGGTGGTTGAAGAGCGTCAGCGCGGGTTAACCAGTTTGCGGCAAATTAACCGCAAGACCCGGGAAGTCATTGGCATTGCCTTTGATGATCCGGCCTATGTGACCTGGATTGCCTACAATCCAGAACCTGAAACCGCGCGATTGCGTTATGGTTATTCTTCCATGACCACACCAGATACTTTGTTTGAACTGGATATGGATACCGGTGAGCGTCGTGTATTAAAACAAACGGAAGTTCCTGGTTTTGATGCGGCGAATTACCGCAGTGAACACCTGTGGATAGTCGCCCGTGATGGCGTCGAAGTTCCGGTTTCGCTGGTCTATCATCGCAAACATTTTCGCAAAGGACACAACCCGCTGCTGGTGTATGGCTACGGTTCTTACGGCGCAAGTATTGATGCCGATTTCAGTTTTAGCCGCTTGAGTTTGTTGGATCGTGGATTTGTCTACGCCATTGTCCATGTTCGTGGCGGCGGTGAGCTGGGGCAACAATGGTACGAGGACGGTAAATTTCTGAAGAAGAAAAATACGTTTAATGATTATCTTGATGCCTGCGATGCATTGTTAAAACTGGGCTATGGCTCTCCTTCGCTCTGTTATGCGATGGGCGGGAGTGCGGGGGGTATGTTGATGGGCGTTGCGATTAATCAACGCCCGGAATTGTTCCACGGCGTTATCGCCCAGGTACCGTTTGTTGATGTTGTAACAACAATGCTGGATGAATCAATTCCTCTTACCACCGGCGAATTTGAAGAGTGGGGGAATCCGCAGGATCCGCAATATTACGAGTATATGAAAAGCTACAGCCCGTATGACAACGTCACCGCACAGGCTTATCCGCATTTACTGGTAACGACCGGTTTACACGATTCTCAGGTGCAATATTGGGAACCGGCAAAATGGGTCGCTAAATTGCGCGAGCTGAAAACCGATGACCATCTTTTATTGCTCTGTACCGACATGGACTCAGGTCATGGCGGTAAATCTGGTCGCTTTAAATCGTACGAAGGCGTAGCGATGGAATATGCTTTTCTGGTCGCGCTGGCGCAGGGAACATTACCCGCTACGCCTGCGGATTAAGTATTTTCCAGATAATGTTTCAGTGTTAAACGCAGCTCCGGGCTCATGCTGTCCAGGTTATTAAATAACCAGCGCAGATAGCCCGGATCGCGTTCGGCAACGTCGGAAACCGCTTTGCCACGGTATTTGCCAAAGGTGAAAGTCGTCATCAACGATGGACGTCCGGTGATATCGGCCATCTGTTCTGCCGTCCAGCCGGAGGTGTTCATAATATCGATAAGCAACGCAGCGGTGATATAACAGTCATACAACGCGCGGTGATGATGCAGGCCCGGCGGCGTCTGTACATTGAGCTTCCGTGTTTTATATAACGCCATATTGCTGTACTTGATCCCTGGCCACAAACGACGGGCCAGTTTCATAGTGCAAATCCACTCACCGGGCATTTCAGGCAGTACGCGGCGGTCAAAGCTGGCGTTATGCGCGACATACCATTCACTACCGTAATAGTGCGGGATCACATCTTCAATCCACGGTTTATCGGCGACCATGGCTTCGGTGATGCGATGAATCGCCATCGCCTGTGGACTAATAGGACGATCGGGACGCACCAGGTGGCTCATGGGATTGACGATTTTTCCGTCAATGACATCAACAGAGGCAATCTCAACGATCCCTCCCTGCAAACCGCAGGTTTCTGTATCGATAATGCGCAACATGGCATGCTCCAGGCCGAAAAAGCCTAGCGTAATGGAATGATATCGCCTTGCCAACCCTGTGATGAACGCTGACCGACTAACAATAATGAACCACGATCGGCGCGAACGATGAGACGACCATGTTCATCCCATAGTGCACTGTTACCACGGGCATTTGCCATCAGCACAGCAATCGAGTACTGATGTGAAAAAAATTGTAAGCGACGGGCCGACGCCAGCAGGTCGGGTTCTCCCAGACATTGCCCTGTCGTAAACAGTGAACAGGTCGGGTCCATATCCATACCTTGCGGTTGTTCATCGACCACCGTGATGGTTCTGGAACGACGGCCCAGACATGCACCATAACTCTGATGGTAGATCCCTGGCGTTTTTCGCCACGGTGCGAATACCGCAATTCCACGAATAAAGCGATCGTTATATTCAACGGGAAGGCCGGCAATGATGGTCATTCGCCAGGTCGTTGCGGCATAACAAAGCGGGTCTAATAGCGAGAGATCGGGTGGGGCAGGAAGGGCACGTCGCGAATAATCACACCCCAGTAAAGAAAGCGATGGAAAAACTAACAGCTGACATTGTTGCCTGGCGGCGGCCCTCACAAACTCCAGATGATGAGCTACCTGTTCGGTGAGTGAGGTTTTACGAGGCTCATATTGCGCTGCTGCAACTTTCCAGAACGACATAATGACTTCCTTTTCAAAATGACTGCAAATTATGGGGGCGGTTTAGAAAATACTCATAATTTAGCAGGCGTTATGTAAGAAAGTGTAACTATGTATAAGTTTTATTTAAGTTTGGGCTCGTAAGGTAAACGTGACAGATTGACCGAAGCCAAACGGTGGGCGATAAGCCGCTCGCGAAACCAGCTGCGCAAATGTTCAGGCTGTTCACGTTCAACCGCTTCAGCGATCACTGGCATATTGTAGCGTTCTTTAAATGCCACCCCTGCCGCCGCCAAATCGACATTCACTTTATCCATTTCTGTTTGATCCAGTTTAGCCAGATTCTTCAGCATTCTTAATCTCCTCATCATTCGCGGGCAAAAGTTACTAAGAGTGAGCCTTGATGGCAAGCCGGAATTGATGATCCTCGACTCAGACATTAGACAAGGTTATGCTCTGTAAAAAAGTTATTACAAAAAGGAATAGATAATATGGCTTCAACTGCACGCTCCCTTCGCTACGCGCTGGCAATCCTGACCACTTCGTTGGTGACACCTTCCGTCTGGGCACATGCGCATTTAACGCATCAGTATCCTGCGGCAAATGCACAAGTGACAGCAGCTCCGCAGGCAATCACTTTAAACTTCTCGGAAGGCGTTGAAACAGGATTCAGTGGTGCAAAAATCACGGGGCCAAAAAACGAAAATATTAAAACATTACCGGCGAAGCGGAATGAGCAGGACCAAAAGCAACTGATTGTTCCACTGGCCGATTCGCTGAAACCCGGAACCTACACCGTTGACTGGCATGTTGTTTCGGTGGATGGGCATAAAACGAAAGGACATTACACCTTTAGTGTGAAATAAATCATGCTGGCGTTTACCTGGATCGCGCTGCGATTTATCCATTTCACCTCGCTGATGCTGGTTTTTGGCTTCGCAATGTACGGTGCCTGGCTGGCCCCCTTAACGATTCGTCGCTTGCTGACGAAGCGTTTTCTGCGTTTACAACAGCACGCTGCCGTCTGGAGTTTGATCAGTGCCACTGCAATGCTCGCCGTTCAGGGCGGGTTGATGGGAGCGGGATGGTCAGATGTATTTTCGCCAAACATTTGGTTGGCTGTTTTGCAAACGCAGTTTGGTGGCGTCTGGTTATGGCAAATTGTTCTCGCCCTCGTAACGTTGATCGTCGCCCTTATGCAACCGCGGAATATGCCACGTTTGCTGTTTATGCTCACTACCGCGCAATTTATTCTGCTGGCGGGAGTCGGGCATGCGACGTTGAATGAAGGGGTAACGGCGAAAATCCATCAGACTAATCACGCAATTCACCTGATCTGTGCGGCGGCGTGGTTTGGGGGATTACTGCCGGTGCTCTGGTGTATGCAACTCATCAAAGGCCGTTGGCGACACCAGGCTATTCAGGCGCTGATGCGTTTTTCCTGGTGCGGGCATTTTGCGGTGATCGGCGTACTGGTAAGCGGCGTGCTTAATGCATTGTTGATTACCGGATTTCCCCCCACGCTTACGACTTACTGGGGCCAACTCTTATTGCTCAAAGCCATCCTGGTGATGATTATGGTGGTCATCGCGCTGGCTAATCGTTATGTTCTTGTACCGCGCATGAGGCAGGATGAAGATCGTGCGGCTCCCTGGTTTGTCTGGATGACTAAACTCGAATGGGCGATAGGTGCGGTAGTGCTGGTGATCATCAGCCTGCTTGCGACTCTCGAACCTTTTTGATGGATTACGAAAATGATGAAAAAAAGTATTCTGGCGTTTCTGTTACTCACCAGTTCTGCAGCTGCGCTGGCGGCACCGCAGGTGATTACCGTCAGCCGTTTTGAAGTGGGTAAAGACAAATGGGCGTTTAATCGCGAAGAGGTGATGCTGACTTGCCGACCAGGTGATGCTTTGTATGTCATTAACCCAAGTACTCTCGTGCAGTATCCTTTAAACGATATCGCACAAAAGGAAGTTGCCAGTGGGAAGACTAAAGCCCAACCCATTTCGGTGATTCAGATTGATGATCCTAACAATCCCGGCGAAAAAATGAGTCTGGCACCGTTTATAGAGCGAGCTGAAAAACTCTGTTAATTACCTAAAATAGCCTTTTGATTTCCAATAAAAAACCGCCTCAGTTCTTTCACCAGAACGGGCGGTTTTTAACATTTAAGCTGATGACCACCACGCTTTTTATTGACCATTTTGCACGCAAACTGGAAAACCTGGCGTCGTCATCTATTCTTAAAGAGCAAGGCAACTAAGCCTGCATTAATGCCAACTTTTAGCGCACGGCTCTCTCCCAAGAGCCATTTCCCTGGACCGAATACAGGAATCGTGTTCGGTCTCTTTTTATCTGTTAAAAGCCAGAAGCATTCCCTTCGCTGACTTTATAGTCAACCATAACACACACTCTACTGTCTGAGTCCAGCGTTTTTTAACATTCTTGTTAAGATTATGTGATCTTTAGCGCGGGAGGAAAATATTGATGAAACAGCCTGCGCCCGTTTATCAGAGAATTGCGGGTCATCAATGGCGACATATCTGGCTTTCAGGCGATATACACGGTTGTCTTGAGCAGTTGCGCCGCAAATTATGGCATTGTCGTTTTGATCCGTGGCGAGATTTACTTATCTCAGTGGGAGACGTTATCGATCGTGGGCCGCAAAGTTTACGTTGCCTGCAGTTACTGGAACAACATTGGGTTCGTGCGGTAAGAGGCAATCATGAACAGATGGCGATGGATGCGCTGGCATCCCGGCAGATGTCTTTATGGTTGATGAATGGCGGCGACTGGTTTATTGCGCTGGCAGATAATCACCAGAAACAAGCGAAAACGGCGCTGGAAAAATGTCAGCATTTGCCCTTTATTCTTGAAGTACACAGTCGCACCGGCAAACATGTTATTGCTCATGCCGATTATCCAGATGATGTTTATGAATGGCAAAAGGACGTCGATTTGCATCAGATCTTGTGGAGCCGCTCGCGATTAGGTGAACACCAAAAAGGGCAGGGAATTGCAGGTGCTGATCATTTCTGGTTTGGTCATACACCTTTGCGCCATCGCGTGGATATTGGCAACCTGCATTATATTGATACCGGTGCTGTCTTTGGGGGAGAACTGACTCTTGTGCAATTGCAATAATTAAAAATCACCGTACTCCTGTGCAGGTCGCCAGAAACCATCTATAAAATCCTCAATCGGAAAACAACCGCCATGACGGATCAGTTGATCGCTCATAGAATAGAGACACTGCTGTTCCGTGTTGTAGATATCCACAACAATATCTTCACAACCGCCATCCAGGTAGCAAACAAAAAGTACCAGCGCGAACATTTCATCCCCGAAGTGTGGTGCCGTACCGTTAAGTTTAGGAGAGATTTTACAACGGGGGAATAACCAGGACAAATAACCCGCCATGCCGACGGGTTCTTTTTGGATCAGGCAAGACGCATAATCCAGGCATCAGATTGTTGATCGTAACGGGTACGGTAAAGGACAGAGTGTTCGCCATTTAGCAGGGCAGGGATACTGGTTTCAGCATCCCAGGCATCCAGTTGCATACATAAATCGGGGTCTGATTTACAAGGAATGGTTAACGTTCGATCACCCGGCGATTCGCCGTGTAATTCGCCGTCGTCGATTTCAAAAGCGCCTATGCGCACACTGGTTTTCATCTTCGTGCTCTCCATTTAGCTGCCGGTTGTGGTACGACCAGTCCGATCGCACCATTTTTCAGCCTAGTTGAGGCAGTTGAATGTGCCAGTCAAAAAGTGCGCTTTTTTTTGTGCGCTGTCAGGCGTTACCGGTAAAAAGTTTCCCGTCGCGCACCAGTTCACGCGGGTAGCTGTTTTTCAGTCGTGAACCAATCCGTTTGGCTAAACCAATCGGCTGATGCTGGAAGGTAACCAATACATCATCCGCCACTGGCGCGGCATGCGGGTATACATCGCGCCCGCGATACCACTCCTCCGCTTCCTGCGGTGTCAGTTCAAAAGCGTTCACATTGTCGGGGGAGGCAAGGGCAATAACGGCTTCATGCTGCCAGCGATAACCTTTGTTGTGCGTTTCGGCAAGTTTAATCCCCAAGCGAGAAAATCGGACTTTACCGATCAGGGCTTCAATGCCCACCGGGAACAACCACAGTTCTTTGTCACGCTGCCAGAGTCGCAGGTTTTCATCCCAGTTTAAGCCAACACTTGCAGCCGCCTGACGAATTTGTCCGGCTTCGCGATCTTTCACCGGGCTGAACGGGAAATTGCCCACTTTGTATTTTGGGGTGGGTAAGGCGGGAATCGCCTGAGTTTTACGCAGACGAGCAACGAAGAAGCCTTCGCAGTCGTAAATTTGTGGGAAAACATGCAAAAAGCCTTCCTCGGTCAGCGCCTTGTTTGCACCAGGGAAGAGATCGCCAAGCGGTAAAAACTCTACTGCGTCGGGATAAGTCTCTTTCAGCCACAGGCAAACGGCTTCGTTTTCTTCCCGGTTTAAGGTACAGGTCGAGTAAACCAGCGTACCGCCAGGACGTAATGCATGAAAGGCGCTGTCGATCAGCTCCCGTTGGGTCGCTGCGATTTCCTGATTGCTTTCTGGTGACCAGTTTTTTAGCGCATCGGGATCTTTACGCACCACGCCTTCGCCGGAGCAGGGAGCGTCCAGCAAAATGGCATCGAACATTTCTGGCACTGCCGCACCAAATACGCGGCCATCAAAATGCGTGAGCGCAACATTACTGATGCCACAGCGGCTGATATTGGCATGTAACACTTTTACCCGACTGGCGGAAAACTCATTGGCAAGGATTGCCCCTTCGTTATTCATCCGCGCAGCAATTTGCGTCGTTTTGGAACCTGGTGCAGCAGCGACATCCATCACCCGCTGTGGTGCATTACCGTCAGCAAACAAGGCGGCAACAGGCAACATTGAACTGGCTTCCTGAATATAAAACAGGCCGCTTAAATGCTCGGCGGTACTACCCAACGGCAATGCATCTTCATTGTCGCGTTCAATCCAGAAACCTTCTTCACACCACGGAATTGGCGTAAGCGTCCAGCCATAAGGAGCAGTTAATTGCAGGAAATCAGCAACGGAGGTTTTCAGCGTATTAACGCGAATGCTGCGGCGCAACGGGCGCTGACAGGCGGCAAGAAAATCATCAAAAGAGAGCGTCGAAGGCATCGCTTCGCGCATTTGTGTCAGAAAGGCGTCCGGGAAATAAACGGTGTGTTGGGCCACGAGCATATACCACTGGCAAAAAAACAGGCGCGCAGTTTAGCATAAACGCTCCGGCGCAGGCACGCCGGAGCAGTGGGCATTATTTGGGAAGCGCAGTTCCCCATTCACGCCACTCTTTCGGTTCACTTTCCTGCAACAGGAAGTGCTTGCCTTCCTGGGCTTTCGGTGCCAGTGGCGTACCCGGAGGCGTGGCGAAGGCGATGCCGCCACGGATAAACTGGTTAAAGGTACCGGTTTTCACTACGCCGCCCGTCAGACCAAAGTCCAGACTGTAACCCGATGCCAACCAGAAGACGGAATTGTTACGCACCAGGTGTTGATAGCGTTTACTGATGCGCATCGCAATCATCACGCGATCTGACAATGTCCCCAGCGTCATTCCGGTAACCGTACCTACTTCCAGACCACGGAACAGCACCGGTGTACCGATACCTAACGAACCGGCTTCCGGCGCTTCAACAATAATGCTTAAGCCATCCAGGTAACGCGAATCAGTAATGGTGGCCTCTTGTAATTCAAAGTCGCGGCGAGGATTGCCCCGGCCTGGTTCGACGTTGATATACGGCTGGAGGATAGTATCAAGATGCTCAACGCCAGCTGCCGAAATTTGCGGTGTGACCACTGAGAAGCGCGTACCACCGCGAGCAAAGGTCTGGACATATTCCGGATAGAGCACCGCCTTTGCCTGTACTTCATTGCGCGCGGTAATCAGATCCAGCGTCTGGATTTGCCCGATATCAATACCGAGATAGCGAATTGGCATCCCGACCGCCAGTTTTCCGGCATCGAAAGCGTGAAGCGTAATTTGCCCGCCAACCGCACGGGCCGCTGTTTCGGAAGCATACAGAATACGCTTGTCGCCTTTACGCTGACTGGCGCTGGCACCGCTGAGGTTATCGAAGCTAATAGCCCCCTTTAATGCTCTGGAGAGCGGGGATGCCTGTACAGTCAGACCACTACCATTCAGCTGAACTTTCGCCCCACCTTCTGCCCAGAACACGCTGTTGCTGGTCAGAAGGTTGCGATACTCCGGCTTAATATGCAGATCGATATCAAACGCGTTAGCTCGCGGACGCACAGTAATAACTTCACCAACTTCAAATTTACGGTACAGCACTACCGATCCTGCCTGCACATCCGGCAGCGTCTCTGCACTCAAACTCACGGTTGTGGTGGGTAAATCGCTAAGGCTGTTCTCCAGCGCTTTTTCCAGATTGGCATACAGTGGATAGCTGGCTTTCATCTCGCCTTTATCGCCCGGCAGAATACGTATTCCGCCATTGATCCATTCTGAGGCGCTGGCACCGAGAAACTCAACGCCATCCAGCCCCACCTTCACGTCGACACGGCTGTTGACGACAAATTTGCTATCGCCTTTTACCAGTTCGCGATGCTGAGGCTCGATGGCGACGGTAAAGGTGACGCCTTTGCTGGTGAGTTTACGATCGATAACCTGGCCTACCTGCACGCCGTGAAGAATGAGCGGCTGACCAGCATCAATACCGTAACTTTCTGGTGCTGTCAGGGTCAGTGTCAGAACATCCGGCTCTTGCAGCAGGGCTTTTTCGCCTGGCACAACAACAAACTCTTTGCGTGGCTCGCCATCGCCGGGCACCAACTCAAAGGTTTTTCCGGTCAGCAGGGCGCTGAGATTGGCATCGCTAAGGGATAATTTCGGGTTGCGTAATTCGATGCGGGTATTTTCACGAAGCAGGGTGACGACGCTGGGATCAACGGTCATTTCCCCAGTGACTTTACCACCAGGATTTAAATCCAGTTTAGTCAGCTGTCCGACTTCCAGCCCCTGATACATTAACGGCGTCGAGTCGGCGGTTAATCCGGCACCGCCTGGCAGTTCCAGTTTTATTATTACGCCACGTTGGCTATGGGCCAGGTCTTCATACAGACCAAAGGTATCTTCCGCTTCGGCAGGTTTCGACTCTTCAGGTGAATCGAAGGCAATCGCACCGTTAACCAGTGCCGCCAGACTTTCCAGTTTCACCTTCGCGCCACTGATACTGACGTTGGCATCAACGCCGGAAACGTTCCAGAAACGGCTACCTTTTTTCACCAGATCGGTAAAACGCCGCTCGATCAGGACATCAATCACCACGCCTTGCTTGTTGGGATTGATGGCATAGTCGTAGACTTTACCCACCGGGATCTTGCGGAAATAGACCAATGAACCACTGCTCAGTGAACCGAGATCGGGGGCTTGCAGGTGGATCATCAGATCGCCATTGTCCAGCCGATATTTCGGTTGGGTGTCGAGTGCGACAAAGTGATCCTGCTCTTTACCTTTACCCGGCATCATGCCGATATAATTACCACCGACGAGGGCGTCCAGCCCGGAGACACCTGCCAACGAGGCCTTTGGCGTCACCAACCAGAACTGTGTCTCTTCGCGCAGCGCATCTTTCATATCGGACTTGATGCTGACCTTGACTTCAATCTTACGAAGATCGTCGCTGAGGCTGATATCCTGCACTGTTCCAACTTCAACGCCCTGATAACGAACAGGCGTACGGCCTGGAACAATACCATCCGCCGACATAAAGTCGATGGTGACAGTATTGCCCCGGTCCTGATAACTGTCCCAAATCAGCCAACCAGCAATCATTAGCGCGATGAACGGCAGCAGCCAGAAAGGTGAGATACGGCGTTTATTTTTAATCTGCGCTTCAGTCGTCGAAGCGGGCGTTTCCTGACTCATGTGCATCCCAAAGTAAGCGGCTGTCCAGCCATTCCACAGCAAGAATAGTCAAAATTACCGCTGCGCCGAAATAAAACGCAGCCGGTCCCATAGTAAAAGCGAGGATCTGATCGCGATTAATCAGCGACATGGTTAAAGATATGACAAACAGGTCGAGCATCGACCAGCGACCAATCCAGGTCACCATCCGCAGTAACAGAATGCGTGTGCGTAAACCTTGCTGGCATTTAAAATGAATACTCAACAGTAAAGTGAACATGACGATCACTTTAGTAAACGGTACCAGAATACTGGCGATAAACACGATTCCCGCAACGGCAATGTTGCTACTTGCCAGCGACATAATTCCGGAAAGAATCGTATCTTCCTGCCGACCACCATTCAGATAAATGATAGAGATAGGCAACAGGTTGGCAGGTAACAACAAAACGATTGACGCTAACAGCGCCGCCCAGCATTTTTGCAGACTATGACGGCGACGCAGGCGTAGCGGGATATGGCAACGCGGGCAGCGACCACGCTGATCAGGATAGCCGGTAAAATGGCACCCAAGACAGACACGGAGTTTCTCGTCCCTACGCGTAGCGGGGCGCTGCGGATAAAATCGCTCCCACAGTTCTTCGACATTAAGATGTGACAATGTCACCGTCGTTAAAATCACCAACGCCACAAAAGAGAACAAGCCGACCCCCGCCTGGATATGGGCATAATCCTGTACCTTTATAGAAGCAACGCCAATGCCGACCAGGTAGATATCCAACATCACCCACTCTTTCAGCCGCTCAAGCATCAGCAGTACCGGGCGTAAATTCATTCCCAATCGGTTACCAAACCATAAATAAGCTATGGAGGTCACCAGAATGAGGGGGGCACCGATAACGCAGAAAAAGACCATCGACCCCGTTATCGCATCGCCCTGTTTGGTCATTTGCCAGATGCCTTGCATAACGTTGGCGTCAATACGAATGCCTAACAGCCAGATATGCAAGAGCGGTTCGCCCCAGGCAAACGGCATAAGCAACAGCATGGTGAAGGCCATTGCCGCCAGGCGCGTTAGCGACCAGTCGCGCCCGTCACGAATTTTTGCCTGACAGCGCGGACAATAGGCACTTTGATGAGAATTTATCTCGGGCAGGCTAAACAGCATGTCACATTGCGGGCAACGTTGGTAATCACCACGCGGCAGTTCCTCGCCGATAGCCCTCACTGTTATCTTCTTTGTCGGCGTAATTTGTGGTGTGTTAAGAGCCATGACGTGCCAAATGTAATAAGAATTAACATTAATCTTAACCCATGATGGGAATGATCTTGAGCATTAACGCATTTAATGCTTATTTTAATAGGCTGGCAGTTCCAGGTAAGACAACCAAGTGATTATATAATGAACAAAGCAGAATTTTACGCGGATTTAAATCGCGACTTTAACGCGCTGATGGCGGGAGAAACCAGTTTTCTGGCAACGCTTGCGAACACCAGTGCGTTGTTATATGAGCGTCTCACTGACGTAAACTGGGCAGGTTTTTATTTGCTTGAGGACGATACACTGGTGCTCGGACCATTTCAGGGCAAAATTGCCTGTGTCCGGATACCCGTTGGGCGCGGCGTATGCGGCACTGCGGTTGCCCGCAATCAAGTGCAGCGTATCGAGGATGTTCACGCGTTTGACGGGCATATTGCCTGTGATGCGGCGAGTAATTCTGAAATTGTTCTGCCACTGGTGGTGAAAAATCAGATTATTGGTGTTCTCGACATCGATAGTACCGTCTTCGGTCGCTTTACAGACGAGGATGAGCAAGGCTTACGTCAGCTTGTGGCACAGCTTGAAAAAGTGCTTGCAACGACGGATTACAAAAAATTCTTTGCGAGCGTCGCAGGATAATCAACGGATAACGTAGCATTTACTGATAGCGTCATTATAATGACGCCTGTTCATGCCTGCGCTTGTTGGCTACGTCCGTTGTAATCAGGAAATTTCATGGAAAATCAACCTAAGTTGAATAGCAGTAAAGAAGTAATCGCGTTTCTGGCCGAACGTTTTCCCCACTGTTTCAGTGCGGAAGGTGAAGCGCGTCCGCTGAAAATCGGTATTTTTCAGGATTTGGTCGATCGTGTTGCCGGGGAAATGAACCTGAGCAAAACGCAATTGCGATCCGCTTTACGTCTCTACACTTCGAGCTGGCGTTATCTTTACGGTGTTAAACCCGGCGCAACACGTGTCGATCTTGACGGCAACCCATGCGGTGAGCTGGACGAGCAACATGTCGAGCATGCTCGCAAGCAGCTTGAAGAAGCGAAAGCGCGTGTTCAGGCACAGCGTGCTGAACAGCAAGCGAAAAAACGCGAAGCTGCCGCAGCTGCTGGTGAGAAAGAAGACGCACCGCGCCGCGAACGCAAGCCACGTCCGACCACGCCACGCCGCAAAGAAGGCGCTGAACGTAAACCTCGTTCGCAAAAGCCGGTAGAGAAAGCGCCAAAAACAGTAAAAGCACCTCGCGAAGAACAGCACACCCCGGTTTCTGACATTTCAGCTCTGACTGTCGGACAAGCCCTGAAGGTGAAAGCGGGTCAAAACGCGATGGATGCCACCGTATTAGAAATCACCAAAGACGGCGTCCGCGTCCAGCTGAATTCGGGTATGTCTTTGATTGTGCGCGCAGAACACCTGGTGTTCTGAAACGGAGGCCGGGCCAGGCATGAACATGTTTTTTAGGCTTACCGCGTTAGCTGGCCTGCTTGCAATAGCAGGCCAGACCTTCGCTGTAGAAGATATCACGCGTGCTGATCAAATTCCGGTATTAAAGGAAGAGACGCAGCATGCGACGGTGAGTGAGCGCGTAACGTCGCGCTTCACCCGTTCTCATTATCGCCAGTTCGACCTCGATCAGGCATTTTCGGCCAAAATCTTTGACCGCTACCTGAATCTGCTCGATTACAGCCACAATGTGCTGCTGGCAAGCGATGTTGAACAGTTCGCGAAAAAGAAAACTGAGTTAGGCGATGAACTGCGTTCAGGTAAACTCGACGTTTTCTACGATCTCTACAATCTGGCGCAAAAGCGCCGTTTTGAACGTTACCAGTACGCTTTGTCGGTACTGGAAAAGCCGATGGATTTCACCGGCAACGACACTTATAACCTTGACCGCAGCAAAGCGCCCTGGCCGAAAAACGAGGCTGAGTTGAACGCGCTGTGGGACAGTAAAGTCAAATTCGACGAGTTAAGCCTGAAGCTGACAGGAAAAACGGATAAGGAAATTCGTGAAACCCTGACTCGCCGCTACAAATTTGCCATTCGTCGTCTGGCGCAAACCAACAGCGAAGATGTTTTCTCGCTGGCAATGACGGCGTTTGCGCGTGAAATCGACCCGCATACCAACTATCTTTCCCCGCGTAATACCGAACAGTTCAACACTGAAATGAGTTTGTCGCTGGAAGGTATTGGCGCAGTGCTGCAAATGGATGATGACTACACCGTTATCAATTCGATGGTGGCAGGAGGTCCGGCAGCGAAGAGCAAAGCTATCAGCGTTGGTGACAAAATTGTCGGTGTTGGTCAAACAGGCAAACCGATGGTTGACGTGATTGGCTGGCGTCTTGATGATGTGGTGGCCTTAATTAAAGGGCCTAAGGGCAGTAAAGTTCGTCTGGAAATTTTACCTGCTGGTAAAGGGACCAAGACGCGTACTGTAACGTTGACCCGTGAACGTATTCGTCTCGAAGACCGCGCGGTTAAAATGTCGGTGAAGACCGTCGGTAAAGAGAAAGTCGGCGTGCTGGATATTCCGGGCTTCTATGTAGGTTTGACAGACGATGTCAAAGTGCAACTGCAGAAACTGGAAAAACAGAATGTCAGCAGTGTGATTATCGACCTGCGTAGCAATGGTGGTGGGGCGTTGACTGAAGCCGTATCGCTCTCCGGTCTGTTCATTCCATCCGGCCCGATTGTTCAGGTCCGCGATAACAACGGCAAGGTTCGTGAAGACAGCGACACCGACGGACAGGTCTTCTATAAAGGCCCGCTGGTGGTGCTGGTTGACCGCTTCAGTGCTTCGGCTTCAGAAATCTTTGCCGCGGCAATGCAGGATTACGGTCGTGCCCTGGTTGTGGGTGAACCGACATTTGGTAAAGGCACCGTTCAGCAGTACCGTTCATTGAACCGTATTTACGATCAGATGTTACGTCCTGAATGGCCAGCGCTGGGTTCTGTGCAGTACACGATCCAGAAATTCTATCGCGTTAACGGCGGCAGTACGCAACGTAAAGGCGTAACGCCAGACATCATCATGCCGACGGGTAATGAAGAAACGGAAACGGGTGAGAAATTCGAAGATAACGCGCTGCCGTGGGATAGCATTGATGCCGCGACTTATGTGAAATCAGGAGATTTAACGGCCTTTGAACCGGAGCTGCTGAAGGAACATAATGCGCGTATCGCGAAAGATCCTGAGTTCCAGAACATCATGAAGGATATCGCGCGCTTCAACGCTATGAAGGACAAGCGCAATATCGTTTCTCTGAATTACGCTGTGCGTGAGAAAGAGAATAATGAAGATGATGCGACGCGTCTGGCGCGTTTGAACGAACGCTTTAAACGCGAAGGTAAACCGGAGTTGAAGAAACTGGATGATCTACCGAAAGATTACCAGGAGCCAGATCCTTATCTGGATGAGACGGTGAATATCGCACTCGATCTGGCGAAGCTTGAAAAAGCCAGACCCGCGGAACAACCCGCTCCCGTCAAGTAATATCAATCAGGCACAAGAAATTGTGCCTGATTTTTTAACAGCGGCAAGATGCCGTAAATCAGATGCCACAAAATGTAAAGTTGTGTCTTTCTGGTGACTTACGCACTATCCAGACTTGAAAATAGTCGCGTAACCCATACGATGTGGGTATCGCATATTGCGTTTTGTTAAACTGAGGTAAAAAGAAAATTATGATGCGAATCGCGCTCTTCCTGCTAACGAACCTGGCCGTAATGGTCGTTTTCGGGCTGGTACTGAGCCTGACAGGGATACAGTCGAGCAGCGTTCAGGGGCTGATGATCATGGCCTTGCTGTTCGGTTTTGGTGGTTCCTTCGTTTCGCTTCTGATGTCCAAATGGATGGCATTACGATCTGTTGGCGGGGAAGTGATCGAGCAACCGCGTAACGAAAGGGAACGTTGGCTGGTCAATACTGTAGCAACCCAGGCTCGTCAGGCGGGGATCGCTATGCCGCAAGTGGCTATCTACCATGCGCCGGACATCAATGCTTTTGCAACCGGTGCGCGCCGTGATGCCTCTCTGGTTGCTGTCAGCACCGGTTTGCTGCAGAACATGAGCCCGGATGAAGCCGAGGCGGTAATTGCTCACGAAATCAGCCACATCGCCAATGGTGATATGGTCACCATGACGCTGATTCAGGGCGTGGTGAACACCTTCGTTATCTTTATTTCCCGTATTCTGGCGCAGCTTGCCGCGGGTTTTATGGGCGGAAACCGTGATGAAGGTGAAGAGAGCAACGGCAACCCGCTGATCTACTTTGCGGTTGCAACGGTTCTGGAACTGGTGTTTGGTATTCTGGCGAGCATTATCACCATGTGGTTCTCGCGTCATCGTGAATTCCACGCCGATGCGGGTTCAGCAAAACTGGTTGGTCGCGAGAAAATGATTGCTGCATTGCAGCGCCTGAAAACCAGCTATGAACCGCAAGAAGCAACCAGCATGATGGCTTTCTGCATTAACGGGAAGTCGAAATCGCTCAGTGAGTTGTTCATGACTCACCCGCCGCTGGATAAACGTATTGAAGCTCTGCGTACGGGTGAATACCTGAAGTAATATGAAGTAAATACTAAAAAGCGCGTCCTGATCGACGCGCTTTTTTTATGCCCTGGATCGTGGCTGAGTGATACGTAAACCACTGACACAGGCAGCAATCACTGCCAGAATAGCCGCAGCTATCAGCGAGACGTGCGTACCATTATCACCAAACTGATTTAGCATCAGCGCTACCAGAGCCGCGCCGCTACTCTGACCCAGAAGACGAGCTGTCCCTAACATGCCACTGGCTCCACCGCTACGTTCGCGAGGAGCGGAGGTAATAATGGTGTGGTTATTGGGTGACTGGAACAAGCCAAATCCAGCGCCACATAAGATCATCGGCCAGATAATATTGATATCCGCAGGTGACGCGGGCAGCAGAACCAGGGAAAAAAGCCCCGCAGCCATGATGAATAACCCTAAAGCACCCAGCAATCCTGCATGTACGCGTTCAATCAAATAGCCTGCCAGTGGAGCCATCACCATCGTTGCTAACGGCCACGGTGTCAGAAGTAAACCTGTTTCGACTTCACTACGCCCGAGCACGGTTTGCAGGTAAAAGGGAAGGGAAACCATTGCCAGCATTTGTGCGCAGAAAGAGCAAACAGATGTGCAAATAGAAAGTGAAAACAGCGGGATACGCAGTAAATCCACCGGTAGCAGCGGTACGGGAAGAGAAAGCTGGCGGCGAATAAAGAAAATACCAACGACAACCATTACCACCAGTTCCGCACCAATCAATGTCAGTGATTGCCCCTGAGCGAAACCACTCAATGCAGTAATAAGCAGGCCGAAGGTTAACGCGTTCATCACGGCGCTGGGCAGGTCGAAACGGGGTTTACTGGCGCGAGAACCATTGGGTGGCAGAAAACGCATCGCCAGAAGCAGGGCGATAATACCCAACGGTACGTTGATTAAAAATAACCATTTCCAGGATGCGATGGAGAGGATTGCTGCAGCAATTGTCGGCCCGGCAGCAGAAGAGACGGCAACAATAAACGAGTTTATGCCCATCCCTCTACCCAGAAAACGTTGTGGATAGATCAGGCGGATAAGTGCGGTATTAACGCTCATCAACGCTGCACCGCCGAAACCTTGTATGACACGCGCAAGGGTGAGCATTTGCAGCGAATCAGAAAGGGCGCAGAACAGTGAAGACAACAGAAAAACGACCAGACCGCATTTATAAATACGTCGATAGCCAAACATATCGCCCAGAAACGAAAACGAGAGCAGGGAGATGACAATGGCGATTTGATAGGCGTTCACTACCCAGATGGAACTGGCCGGCGTGGCATGAAGGTCCGTAGCGATTGTTGGCAAGGCGACGTTGGCGATTGCGCCGTCAAGGACAGCCATCGAAATACCAATCACAATGGTTAATATCGCACCGTATCGCTGGGGCAATGGCAGGCCGTCGGCCTGAACTTTTGGCATAGGAATTTTATATCTTTGGTGAATAATCAACAGGGGTATGATTCTAGCACTGATATTCACGGTGGATGTCGCAGAATTGTAACTAACCGGCAAAAGATGGATTGCGACCACCCTGGTGCGAAATTATAATAAAAAACAGTTCTGATTTTTATAAAACACTCGCAATGAGGTGATAAATGGCTAACGCAGATCTGGATAAACAGCCTGATTCTGTATCTTCCGTGCTAAAAGTTTTTGGCATTTTGCAGGCGCTGGGTGAAGAGCGCGAAATAGGGATAACCGAGTTGTCGCAGCGCGTTATGATGTCAAAAAGCACCGTTTATCGCTTTTTACAGACCATGAAAACCTTAGGTTATGTGGCGCAGGAAGGGGAGTCGGAGAAATATTCGCTGACCCTGAAATTGTTTGAACTGGGCGCTCGCGCGTTGCAAAACGTCGATTTAATTCGTAGCGCAGATATCCAGATGCGTGAGATCTCCCGCCTGACCAAAGAAACTATCCACCTCGGCGCACTGGACGAAGATAGTATTGTTTACATCCACAAAATTGACTCAATGTACAATTTGCGCATGTATTCACGGATTGGGCGTCGTAATCCGCTGTACAGCACCGCGATTGGTAAGGTACTGCTGGCATGGCGCGATCGCGATGAAGTGATGCAAATTCTTGAGGGCGTGGAGTATAAACGCAGTACCGAGCGGACCATCACCAGTACAGAAGCGTTATTACCCGTTCTGGACCAGGTGCGCGAGCAGGGGTATGGCGAAGATAATGAAGAGCAGGAAGAAGGACTGCGTTGCATTGCGGTTCCGGTATTTGATCGCTTTGGCGTGGTCATTGCCGGTCTGAGCATCTCCTTCCCGACGTTGCGTTTCTCTGAAGAGCGTTTACAGGAATATGTCGCAATGTTGCATACCGCGGCGCGCAAAATTTCTGCCCAAATGGGTTATCACGACTATCCGTTCTGATGAGAGTAAGAACCTTTCTGAATATCAAACAGACAGGTTCTTTATTTAGCATGAGAAAAATAAAGTTGAAGGTGGCGTTATATTAAACGCACTTGCGATAAGAATATTTTACTCATGAGTGAGAATCTGGTTATTTATTATCCTTAACCATTATCGACCACAATATTGCTTTTACGTAACAACGGGCAATCTGTTATCCCCAGAAAACCACTTTTAGTGTGCAGGTATTGTACCGTGCTGGTGCCTCTGGCGGTCAGATAGGTACATTGTAAACCTAATCCCGCGGCATTCTCTTTGCTTCCAATCAAAACGCCATATCCGCTGAGTAATAATCCTATCCATACCAGCGCTATCAGCATAACTGTGCGAATGATGAATCGCATTACAACCTCTTCTCTTTTTATGTTCGCTTAATCGTAGCGGCAATATGCGCTGAAGCAAGCGACTCATTCCGAAAAAGCACGAATATCGACATAGTTAGGCGCTGTTTAACTAACGCATGCTAGTTTAATGACATAAGGTAGGTGAAACGGAGATTGGAGTGAAAAAGTTTCGATGGGTCGCTCTGGTTGTCGTGGTGTTGGCTTGCTTGCTGCTTTGGGCGCAGGTATTCAACATGATGTGCGATCAGGATGTACAATTTTTCAGCGGAATTTGTGCCATTAACCAGTTTATCCCGTGGTGATATCATTTTTTCAGCACTAGATTTTCTTCCTCTCCAGCAGTGGTAGAATAGCGCCTCTACTCAGAGGTGGTGAAATGAACGAAGTTGTAAATTCAGGCGTGATGAACATTGCGTCTTTGGTTGTATCGGTGGTGGTTCTTCTTATCGGGCTCATCTTGTGGTTTTTTATCAATCGTGCCAGTTCACGGACTAACGAACAGATTGAACTGCTTGAGGCGTTGCTGGATCAGCAAAAACGTCAAAATGCACTGTTACGTCGTTTGTGCGAAGCAAACGAACCTGAGAAAGCAGATAAAAAGACCGTTGAGAGTCAAAAATCGGTTGAAGACGAAGATATTATTCGTCTGGTCGCCGAACGATAATCCTTCCTCAATCTTGAGTAACCCCGTCGTTGAAGGGTTACTCAATTCATGCTGATTATACGCACTGTCATGGTGCAGCTGCTTCAAATTAAAACTCTGGTCTGACTTCAAATAATTATCATATTATTAATTTGCGTAACGGGATATCAGAAAAAGATATTTCCCTCATTAATTTATTAGGATGTTTACATCGGATTTGTGATTAAGTGTGGTATTATTTATTAGCGAAACGTTTCTCTCTTGATTTTTTTGCTCATTCATCAATTTTTCTTATTTTAAATTTACAATCCCTTTGGGGACTGACTTCTCTTTAGGGTAATTGATAGCCGTTAACTGACTGTTTTATGAGAAAAAGTGATATAACTTTTTATTCATTGCATAGCAAAAAATGTGATATTGCACGCACTATGTAATAACTTCTCCCACTGGCCTGGAACAACTGAACTTATTGAACTATGTTAGAAAATACGCCAGTTTAAGTATCTGCCTGAACTGGCAAGGTTAAGCACAATGATATATCGGCGCGTATTTCGTTGCATAAGTGTGCAAAAAAAGTGGAAGACGTATCGAGATTTGTGCGTCTGATCGAGACATGTTTAAAAATGGCTTGCCATAATTAACGTTGTATGTGATAACAGATTTCGGGTTAAACGAGGTACAGTTCTGTTTATGTGTGACATTTTCAGTAAAGAAGTCCTGAGTAAACACGTTGACGTTGAATACCGCTTCTCTGCCGAGCCTTATATTGGTGCCTCATGCAGTAATGTGTCAGTTTTATCTATGTTATGCCTGCGGGCGAAGAAAACAATCTAAGGAATTTTTCAAATGGCAAAGATTAAAGGTCAGGTTAAGTGGTTCAACGAGTCTAAAGGTTTTGGCTTCATTACTCCGGCTGATGGCAGCAAAGATGTGTTCGTACACTTCTCCGCTATCCAGGGTAATGGTTTCAAAACTCTGGCTGAAGGTCAGAACGTTGAGTTCGAAATTCAGGACGGTCAGAAAGGTCCGGCAGCTGTTAACGTAACAGCTATCTGATCGAATCCACTGATCTGAAGTGTGAATACGCTTCAATCTCGCTATAAAGCCTCGTCGAATGCGAGGCTTTTTACTTTGTTTTATCTTCGCTCCAGTCGTTCGGATATTTGCCCGCCGCATGATTCGCGTTACACTTGCGGCCTTTAGTATCCTGCCGGAGTTGTCATGTCGTTTTCCTGTCCACTTTGCCATCAGCCTCTTTCGCGTGAAAAAAACAGCTATATCTGTCCCCAGCGACATCAGTTTGATATGGCGAAAGAAGGGTATGTCAATCTGCTGCCCGTTCAGCATAAACGGTCTCGTGATCCGGGCGACAGCGCGGAAATGATGCAAGCACGCCGCGCATTCTTAGATGCCGGACATTATCAGCCGCTGCGTGATGCAATTGTCGGCCAACTGCGGGAACGGCTTGATGAAAAGGCCGCGGCGGTGCTGGATATTGGCTGTGGTGAAGGGTATTACACACACGCATTTGCTGATGCGTTGCCCGAAATCACCACGTTTGGCCTGGATGTCTCGAAGGTAGCGATAAAAGCGGCGGCGAAACGCTATCCGCAGGTCACTTTTTGTGTCGCTTCCAGCCACCGTTTGCCGTTTTCCGATACCAGTATGGACGCCATAATACGTATTTACGCGCCGTGTAAAGCAGAAGAATTAGTGCGAGTAGTGAAGCCCGGCGGTTGGGTCATTACTGCCACGCCGGGACCGAGACACTTAATGGAGCTGAAGGGGCTGATTTACAATGAAGTACATCTTCATGCACCTCATGCAGAACAACTGAAAGGTTTTACATTACAGCAGAGTGATGAGTTGTGTTATCTGATGCGTCTTCGCGGTGATGAAGCCGTCGCATTATTGCAGATGACGCCGTTTGCCTGGCGTGCGAAGCCTGAAGTCTGGCAAGCACTGGCCGCAAAAGAAGTGTTCGACTGCCAGACGGACTTTAATATTCACCTCTGGCAGCGTTCTTATTAACCGTGGAAGTGCGTCCAGAGGATCTGGACGCCAATACCGATCAGTACCAGCCCGCCGAGAATTTCCGCTTTTTTCCCAATAATTGAGCCGATAAAGCGACCAACCATCATCCCTAATGTCGACATAATCAAGGTTGCACAACCAATGGCCAATGCGGTCGCGATAATGTTAACCTGCAGGAAAGCAAGACCAACACCCACAGCCATGGCATCCAGGCTGGTGGCAATCGCAGTGGTTACCAGTAACCAGAAACCGTGTCGACGGCGCGGTTCTTCATCTTCATCATCTGCGCCACGAAAACCCTCAATAATCATTCGCCCGCCGAGAAATATCAGCAGCACAAACGCAATCCAGTGGTTCCATTCAAGGACAAACCGGCTGGCTAACATGCCCATTCCCCAGCCGATCAGCGGCGTCAGGGTTTCGACGGCACCAAAAATAAGGCCGGTTCGCAATGCTTCAGAAAATTTCGGTTTATGGAGGGTGGCACCTTTACCGATTGATGCAGCAAAGGCATCCATCGACATACCAAACGCAAGAAGAACAGTAGCAGTGATATTCATGACAACGTCCTGACCGGGGTATCCATAAAACACATCATCGCCCCCAGCAAACATGCATACATGAACAACAAGCCGCGATGGTTTTCGCGTTCATGCAGGCATAGCGATTGATGTGCATATGGTCTCGCCTGACTGAAAGTGTTCAGTCCGTACGTGCCACGTTTTGCAACGAGTATGTTGACACGTACATTTCCGGAATCTGGAAATCAGCTACTCCCCAAATGAGGGCGCAACCTTAACATATTTTGAGAATATAAGACAACTGTTGGGATATATTATTTTATTGTTTTATTGATAACGATTTTCATTTAGATTTATATATCAATGAAACGTTAAAATAAAAAACAAATAAGGGAAGAGGTAATATAGCCTAAGCTATGTCTGATTATTAAAAATACACTAAACATAGCTTTGGCTAAATTCATAACTTATTGAGTTGAAACGAGAAGCTTATAAATTTTTTCCAAATCGTCGATATTTCGAACGCGGATTAACAGCCGGCGCTGTTCTAATTGCATCACCAACACGCCATCTTCCGACAAGTTCATCGCTTTGATTCGGCTATATTCAATCCAGACATTGGCGAAGAAAAAACCTTTTTGTTTAAAGATGATCTTCGGAACGCGGATCCAGAATATATAAAAACCCATCAGAGCCAGTGCACTTAATAACCATGTTGTTATTAGCGCGCCATGATTCGTGACGTTGTTATAGATAAGAATGACAATCAATCCGACGAAGATAACACTATCGATGCGACCACGCCGGAGCAAAGGAATTGCCAGCAGGGTGGGGCCGTTACGGCGGGGCATGATGAACTGATCGTAGATCGCGAAGGCCAGAAGTGCGGCGATGAAAAGAATCAGTACCAGGTCCGTGATTGTCATTAATCCTCCAGATAAAAAAACGGGGCCAAAAGGCCCCGGTAGTGTACAACAGTCTTACAGTCCCAGCAGGCCGCAAGCGTAACCAGCGATACCGATGACGAAGAAGCCAACGATGATCCACAGCGGGTTAACTTTTTTGCGCAACAGCCACATACAAGCAAAGGTCAGCAGCAGTGGTACCAGGCCCGGCATTAACTGGTCCAGAATAGTCTGGACAGTGGTAACGTGTTCTTTGCCCGTCTGGTCAGTAATGCGAGAGACCACCAGTGGGATGTTGACATGTGTCCACTTATTAACCAACGCCCCCATGACAAACAGGCCGAGGATAGACGCCCCTTCCGTCAGTTTTTGCAGGAAGCCACCACCCATATCTTTAACGATATCGATACCTTTGGAGTAACCATACGCTACGCCGTAGTAACGGGTTGCCAGACGCACCAGGTTAAACAGGATGAAGAACAGCAGCGGACCTAACAGGCTGCCGCTCATCGCGATACCAGCCCCCAGCGCTGCAAATACCGGACGTACCGTTCCCCAGAAGATCGGGTCGCCTACACCAGCCAGCGGCCCCATCAAACCGACTTTGATGCCGTTGATAGCACCGTCATCGATCTCTGCGCCATTAGCACGCTGTTCTTCCAGTGCCAGGGTTACGCCGAGAATCGGCGCAGCCACGAATGGCTGGGTGTTAAAGAACTCCAGGTGACGGCGAATAGCCTGTTTACGAGCTTCGTTGTTCTCAGGGTAGAGGCGACGAATTGCCGGTACCATAGAGAAGCAGAAACCCAGTGCCTGCATACGTTCGAAGTTCCATGAACCCTGAAAGAGGTTAGAACGCAGGAAGACGCCACGAATATCACTTTGAGTGAGTTTTTTCTCGGTGGTAGTTTGAGTTGTATCAACCATTTCGCTCACCTGTTAGTCCAGTTCGTTATCGAGATCGTTGTTACCAGCAGCCTGAGCAGGCGCACCGGCTACGCGGTTGTATTTCGGGCTAAGTTGGATGTAGAGCACTGCCATAACAGTACCAATCACACCCAGAGCAACCAGGTTAAAGTTGGTGAATGCTGCGGTTACGAAGCCGAGGTAGAAGAACGGCATCAGGTAGCCAGCACGCATCATGTTGATAACCATCGCATAACCAACCACCACGATCATGCCACCGGCGATATTCAGACCATTGGTCACCACTTCCGGAATCGCATTCAGCATGTTCTGTACTTCGCTGGTACCAACAGACAGCGCAACGATGACGGCCGGAATAGCCACACGCATTGCTTGCAGGAACAGAGAAGAAACGTGGATCCAGGAAATTGCTGTCAGGTTGCCGTTATCAGCTGCCTTATCCGCAGCGTGCTGGAAAGCAACGGTAATAGTACGAACGATGATGGTCAGTACCTGGCCTGCAGCGGCCAGAGGGATTGCCAGTGCGATACCTGCACCAATGCTCTGATGACCTGCGATAACCAGAATGGTAGAAATGATAGAAGCCAGGGCGGCGTCAGGCGCAACGGCAGCACCGATGTTCATCCAGCCCAGCGCGATCATTTCCAGCGTACCACCGATAATAATACCGGTTTTCATATCCCCAAGAACGATACCCACCAGGGTACACGCGATTAGCGGACGGTGAAACTGAAATTCATCGAGGATTGATCCCATACCTGCGATACAGGCTACGATAAATACCAGCACAATTTGAAGAGTGGTAATCTCCATTGTACTTCTCCTGTTTACGTAAGACTAAAGTGTGAAAACTGAATGATAATTAACACAATACGTTACTTATCGATTTTGCTGATCAGATCCATCATTTTCAGTTTCGGATCGGTGGAAACCTTACGGACTTCCAGCTCAATACCGCGCGCATTCAGTTTCTTGAACGCCTCGATATCTTTTTCATCAACCGAAACCGCGTTATTCACCTGGGTTTTACCCTGACGGAATGCCATACCACCTACGTTAACAGAGGTGATTTTCACGCCGCCTTCAACGAGACGCTCTACATCTGTTGGGTTGGTAAATAACAGCATTACGCGTTCGCCAGCATATTTCGGGTTGTTGTAGACGCGAATCATTTTGGCAACATCAACTACGTGTGCTGTTACGCCCGGAGGTGCAACCTGGGTGAGCAGTGTCTTACGAACGGTATCCGCAGCCACTTCATCACTAACAACAATAATACGGGAGACATTGGTTTCTTTGGTCCAGCGGGTGGCGACCTGACCGTGAATCAGACGGTCGTCGATACGCGCAAGGCCAATAACCATGTAGTCGTTCGGTCCCATTGGTTTTGCCGGAGTTGGAGCCACTTTGGGTGCTGCGGCAGCGGGTGCTGGCGCGGCTTTTTCAATCGGTTTGGCTTTCAGTGCTTTCACGCCTTCACGGCCTGTTTCTACTGCCAGTGCCACCAGTTCATCAAAGCTAGGGTCATCATCTCGGGCCATTAACGTTTCCACGAGCATTGGAATGTTAACGCCTGCAATGACTTCATAATGCTCTTTGTCGACGACAATGCGGCTGGCAGCATTGAATGGGCTGCCTCCCCATGTATCAACGAGAAACAGCACGCCTTTAGTGGTGTCGAGTTTTGCCAACTGAGCGTTGTACTTTTCAATCAGCGTTTCGGCATTTTCACCTGGAACGAAATCGATCCAGCCGACGTTTTCCTGCTCGCCTAACAGCATTTCTGCCGTTTTAAGCAACTGCTCTGCAGCCCAACCATGTGTGCCTATAACAATAGCAATGGTCACTTGCTACCTCCTTTATTATCGTTAACACCTCAACGTGCCAGATGTGTTTTTGAATCGTCGTCCACAATCGAATCGATTCAGATAAGGGCTACAACCAAAAACCCCCTGCGTTTCGCGATTTATTTTAGATATCGAAAAAATTATTTTATGTGATGAAGATCCGTAATTTAACTTTCGATTAGCAGAAATTTCGAAAGGTAAAATATCCTTGTCACATTCGTTTGCAAAGGAAGGTAAATCTTTGCCAAATCAGAGGCGTCTCTGATATGTTTAACTCCTGTTTAACAACCATGGAGTATAGGGCAGTAGCCCGCAGTATGGATCGTCACCGACGTCATTTCAGCATCAGGCCTTTTAACGCCTGCCTTTCTGGCACTTTATGCCGCACCTTTCGTTTGCATTTTGTCGTTACGCCTGCATTATTTCTGGCGTCGAATAGCTATTCCTTAAGCAGGAGCTTGTCATGGAATTCTTAATGGACCCCTCGATTTGGGCGGGGCTACTCACGCTTGTTGTTCTCGAAATTGTGCTGGGTATCGATAACCTGGTCTTCATCGCCATTCTTGCTGACAAACTGCCGCCAAAACAACGCGATAAAGCGCGTTTGCTGGGATTATCACTGGCGCTGATTATGCGTCTGGGGCTGCTGTCGCTGATTTCATGGATGGTCACGCTGACCAAACCGCTATTTACCGTCATGGATTTCTCCTTCTCCGGACGCGACCTGATTATGTTGTTCGGGGGCATATTCTTGCTGTTCAAAGCAACAACCGAACTGCATGAACGGCTGGAAAACCGCGATCATGATTCCGGCCACGGTAAAGGCTACGCCAGTTTCTGGGTGGTCGTCACACAGATTGTCATCCTTGACGCCGTCTTCTCGTTGGATGCGGTAATTACTGCAGTAGGGATGGTTAACCATTTGCCGGTGATGATGGCGGCGGTAGTGATTGCGATGGCAGTTATGCTGCTGGCATCAAAACCGCTGACGCGATTCGTTAACCAGCACCCCACGGTGGTGGTGCTCTGTCTGAGCTTCCTGTTAATGATTGGTCTGAGTCTGGTGGCAGAAGGTTTCGGTTTCCACATTCCGAAAGGTTACCTGTATGCCGCGATTGGCTTCTCGATCATCATCGAAGTGTTTAACCAGATTGCGCGTCGCAACTTTATTCGTCACCAGTCGACTTTGCCGCTGCGAGCGCGTACTGCCGATGCCATCCTGCGTTTGATGGGCGGGAAACGTCAGGCCAATGTTCAGCACGATGCCGATAACCCGATGCCGATCCCGGAAGGTGCGTTTGCCGAAGAAGAACGTTACATGATTAACGGCGTACTGACGCTGGCGTCGCGTTCTCTGCGCGGGATCATGACGCCGCGCGGTGAAATAAGCTGGGTTGATGCTAATCTCGGGGTCGATGAAATCCGCGAGCAGCTGCTCTCCTCACCGCACAGTTTGTTCCCGGTATGTCGCGGTGAACTGGATGAAATTATCGGCATCGTACGTGCTAAAGAACTGCTGGTGGCGCTGGAAGAGGGCGTTGATGTGGCGGCGATTGCTTCGGCGTCTCCGGCGATTATCGTCCCGGAAACCCTCGATCCGATCAACCTGCTGGGCGTGCTGCGTCGTGCTCGCGGGAGCTTTGTTATCGTGACCAACGAGTTTGGTGTGGTACAAGGTCTGGTCACGCCGCTGGATGTGCTGGAAGCCATTGCGGGTGAATTCCCGGACGCTGACGAAACGCCGGAAATCATTACCGACGGTGACGGCTGGCTGGTAAAAGGCGGTACAGATTTGCATGCCTTGCAGCAGGCGCTTGATGTTGAGCACCTTGCCGATGACGATGATATCGCGACGGTCGCGGGCCTCGTGATCTCGGCAAATGGTCACATTCCCCGTGTGGGCGATGTGATTGATGTAGGGCCACTGCATATCACCATCATTGAAGCCAATGATTATCGTGTTGATCTGGTTCGCATTGTTAAAGAGCAACCGGCGCACGATGAAGATGAGTAAGCGTTAACGTAACGGCATAATGGGTGTGATATGTCCATTATGCCGGGCGGGCGGCGGTTGGCTGCCCGCCAGCCATTTGGGAAAATCACGTAGCGGCATCGGCTGTGCGTACAAATACCCTTGCAAAATATGCACGCCATGACTGCGCAAATACTTCGCCTGTTCTTGCGTTTCTACGCCCTCCGCCACCAGTTCAATATTCAGTCTTTGCCCCAGTGCGATGATGATATCGGTCACCGTCGAGTTAACCGCATCAGAACCTATAGCTGCGGTAAATGACTTATCAATTTTCAGAACGTCAGGACGTAATGTTTCAAGCCAGGAAAATGAACTGTTGCCGGTGCCGAAGTCATCAATCGCCAGTTTGACGTTTTTACGATGCAGCTCGCGGGCAATCCGGTAATCAACATCCAGTAAGGCATCGCGTTCGGTGATTTCGAGGATCAGTTGCTGAATCGGGTGAGCGCTAAACCAGTACTGATTGAGATCTTTTATCAGCACACCACGGCGAAAATGGCTGGGTGCGACGTTAATGCCAACATGAAACTGACTACTCATTGGGAAAACATGGCGCTGACGAATGGTTTCGGCCATCACATAGCGGGTTAGTGGCACAATTAAATGATGTTCTTCCGCGATAGGAATAAACACATCCGGTGAAATCCAGCCCTGACGTGGATTGTTCCAGCGCAGCAAAATCTCTACACCAATACATTGCTGGCTGCGCGCATTAAGCAAAGGCTGACAGAACAATTCGAACTCATGTTGCGCCAGGCCCAGATTGATCTCGCGGGAAAAGCTCATTCGGTAAGCGGTCGCCAGCCAGGCGATGTAGCCCACCAGTAAACTTAGCAGCACCGCCAGCGGTAATTGTGTTGGAAGATAGTGCCATGCCAGCGCCGTAGCCCCTGGGCCATTAACGTTAATGGTAAAAGGAAAGCGTTGCGAAGAAACCTGATAGTTTTCATTGTTTTCAGGTTGCGGAAGGGAATCTACCAGCCCATTACCATAGAGCAAATGCCGACTGTCCACCGTCAGGCTGGCGCTACTGATTTGCGGCAGTTGTGGTTCAAGGAGCATTGCCGTCAGTAAGTCGATGTTAATCATCTCCATGACCCCAGCATTGCTACTGCCCGCTGCAGGCGTCCATTGAATCAAAACCGGACTGCCTTTTATCAGGGCACGGTCGGTCGTCAGTCGTAAAAGTGGTTGCGGTGCAGGAAGTTCAGCCAGAATGTCCACGACGGGCACATTGCGATAGCCAAAAATGCTGGAGCAATAAAGTGTGCCGTCTTGCACCAGGCCAATGGATCGCACAGTTTGGAGTTTTGCCGCCTGTTTACGTAATGGCAAATGGGCGACAGAGCAGGGCAGACCAATTAGCGGAAGTAAGACTTCGCTACCTGCCTGTAGGGGAAGCAGTACTTTATCTAATTCCTCTACAGCGTGATTGGCGAATTGTACTACCCGTTGTTGATTTAAGTTACGCTGTGAAATAAATCGCACGCTCAGGGTCGAAGCGAGCGTAACGAGTGCGCAAATCGTACAAACAATCATTCGATTACGGCGATAGGTTTTAATGATCCGTTGTGCTTTTTGCATGCGGGCCACCCTGTAAGCGTATGGCGACAAACGCCTGACGCAACAGTGGAAGTGTAGTGGGGAAAATTACAGCAGACGAGAAAGCGGGGATAAATTCGCCCATCCGTTGCAGATGAGCGAGTAAGAAGTATTAGTCACACTGGACTTTGATTGCCAGACCACCGCGTGAGGTTTCGCGGTATTTAGCGTTCATGTCCTTACCGGTTTCGTACATCGTTTCGATGACCTTATCCAGCGAGACGCGCGGTGCACTGGTGCGGCGTAAGGCCATGCGTGCAGCATTGATCGCTTTCACAGAGGCAATAGCATTACGCTCAATGCACGGCACCTGAACCTGCCCTGCAACCGGGTCGCAGGTCAGACCGAGGTTGTGCTCCATGCCAATTTCCGCCGCCACACAAACCTGTTCCGGGCTACCGCCCAACAGCTCGGCAAGGCCCGCAGCAGCCATTGAACAGGCAACACCCACTTCGCCCTGGCAACCGACTTCCGCACCGGAAATAGAGGCGTTCATTTTATACAGTGCACCAATCGCACCCGCTGCCATAAAGTAGCGGGTATAGATGTCCGGGCTGACGGACTCAATAAAGTGGTCATAGTAAGCCAGCACTGCCGGAACAATGCCACAAGCACCGTTGGTTGGCGCAGTTACCACGCGACCACCGGCGGCGTTCTCTTCGTTAACTGCCAGCGCAAACATGTTTACCCAGTCAATGACATTCATTGGATCGTTAGACAGTTTATCGCTGGAAACCAGCATCCGGCGCAGGGCAGACGCACGACGCGGCACGCGCAGCGGGCCTGGCAGTACGCCTTCGGTGTTCATCCCGCGATCGATACATGCCTGCATGGTTTGCCAGACATGAGCGAAATACTCGTCGATCTCTTTCTTGCTGTGCAGCGCCAGTTCGTTCTGCATAGCGAGACCAGACAGCGAATAGCCGGTTTCATTACAGTACGCGAGCAGTTCGGTGGCAGATTTGAACGGATACGGCACGCTCACTTCGTTGGCGGCATCCTGACCAAAGTGTTCTTCATCGACGATAAAACCGCCGCCGATGGAATAATAAGTTTTGCTGTAGACAACTTCATCGCCGTTATAGGCGTGGATTTGCATACCGTTTTCATGCAGCGGCAGGTTGCCGTTATGAAAACGCATCCCGTTGTCGCGCGGGAAATCCACTTCATGCCGTCCCTGTGCCAGCAGCAGACGTTCGCGCTCTTCTACGTCGCGAATAAAACCGGGAATACTGTCGATATCCACGGTGGCAGGTTCGTTACCTGCAAGACCCATAATAATGGCGATATCGGTGTGGTGGCCTTTACCCGTCAGCGACAGTGAACCATAAACGTCCACGGCAACGCGAGTAACGCTATCCAGTAAGCCTTTTTCGACCAGATCATCGACGAACTGTTTACCCGCCTTCATAGGCCCTACGGTATGGGAAGATGAGGGACCAATCCCCACCTTAAACATGTCGAATAGACTAATCACGATAATACTCCTGACAAGGTGACTGGACTTCCAGTAACGAACTAATAACAGCGCATAGTGTAAGAGGGAACGCGGCGACTGGCTTAACTATTCACATGAATTAAACTAATCAAAAACCGCGATTTAACTAATATTGCGATGATTGTCTCAAGTAGTGTTTTGTAGATGTAAAGATAAGTATAGTCAGGGTTTCACACCAATTTGCAGCGCCAGCTCACGAATTATGCCTGCGGTCATTCCCCATACAAAATACTGTTCGTACCAGGACAGCCATACCCGATGTGAATCGCCACGGCGGTAGATATCTAAAGGATGATAACGACCCAGATGTAATGCCTGGGCGAGCGGCATTTCAAAGACGGCGGAGACTTCATCTTCACTGGCGCGATACGGCAGATCGGGCGGGATAATACCGACCACTGGGGTTACCTGATAGCCAGTGACGCTATCGACGGGCGGCAGCACGCCGATAACCTCAACGGCGGAAGGCGGTATAGCGACCTCTTCTTCAGCTTCGCGCAGCGCAGCGGCGATAACTGATGCGTCCGTGTCATCGACTGCGCCTCCAGGGAATGCCACTTGTCCAGCGTGTTTACGCAGATGAATCGAACGCTGAGTCAGCAACAACCCCGGTTGCGGTCGACGGACGATGGGGATTAACACGGCAGCCTGACGATGGTTTAGGGTTTCCCGGTTAATTTGCGGGCGCAAAAGTTGAAAGCGCGATAAAAAATCATCAAGCGTCAGGCTACGGTATTCCACGTCTTACTTCTCCAGTTGGCGTAATATCTTATTAACTTTATCAAAAGTTTCCTGATATTCCGCTTCTTCCTGGCTATCGGCGACAATTCCACCGCCCGCAGAGCAGTAAATTTGTCCGTTAATGGCAGTCAGCGTTCGGATAGTAATGCTGGTGTCCATGTTGCCGCAAAAGCTCAAATAGCCAATGCTGCCGCACCAGGCATTGCGTCGGTGCGGTTCCAGTTCGTCGATAATTTCCATAGCCCGTACTTTCGGTGCCCCGGTTATTGAGCCACCAGGAAAAGCCGCGCGCAACAGATCGCTGGCGTGTAACTGTTCTGGTAGTTGCGCCGTTATGGTGCTGACCAGATGATGCACGGCAGGGAAGGGTTCCACCACGAAGAGCTCTGGTACTTTTACCGAACCTGCTACGGCAACACGACCGATATCATTACGCATTAAATCGACAATCATCAGATTTTCGGCACGATCTTTCGCTGAGTTCGCCAGTTTCTCTGCTTGTTTGCTATCTTCCTGAGGATCGGGCAGGCGTGGTAGCGTGCCTTTAATCGGGCGGGTCTGAATTTCACCATTATCACAAAGGATAAACCGCTCTGGTGAAAGGCTTAAAATCGCGCCCTGCTCAAGGCGTAAAAAAGCGCTAAACGGCGCGCGGTTGGCCTGATTAAGCTGAAGGAATGCCTGCCATTCATCGCCAGAATAGGTCGCATGAAAACGCTGGGCGAGATTCACCTGATAGCAATCACCGCTGTGCAGATATTCCTGTACCTGGCGAAATTTTTCGCCGTACTGCTCGCGGGTCATATTGGATTGCCAGTCGGAAGTGAGCGTGAAATCTTCCTGCGGCGAGAATTGCTGGCTTTCCAGCCAGGCCCGACGGGCATTGACATCATTATGACTCAGCAAAGAAACTGTTTGACGCTGGTGGTCGACAACCAGCGCCCAGTCGTAGATACCCACTGCCATATCCGGCAGAACGATATCTTGCTGCGCAATTTCTGGCAGTGACTCAAAACGGCGGCCCAGATCGTAGCCAAACAACCCCAGCGCGCCGCCCTGAAATGGCAAATCTTCGTTATGCGCTGGGCGAATGTCTGCGCGATCCAGCACCTGCTGGAGCACCTGTAGCGGGTCATCAGTGGTCGTTGTGCGTTTTTCGCTTTCACTAACAACGGTTTCTTTACCGAAAGTGGTTAAAGTGCAAATCGGCTCGGCGACCACAATATCAAAGCGGCTATATGGATGATCGGCATAGCCGGAGTGTAAAAGCATCGCCCACGGCAGGTGGCTTAAGCGTGAGAAATAAAATTCAGCGGCGTCCTGACGCCAGGGTAAAGTAATCACAGCGGGAGATAACGTCTTCATCAGTCCTGACTCTACTGGCTATGTGCCGGGTAGCATGAAATAATTAGCGCCAACAATTTAGCAGGAGTTAACAATGTTTGCAGGTTTACCTTCACTCACCCATGAACAGCAGCAAAAAGCCGTCGAGCGGATCCAGGAACTGATGGCACAAGGGATGAGCAGCGGCCAGGCAATCGCGCTGGTGGCAGAAGAGCTGCGTGCCAACCATTCCGGCGAGCGAATCGTGGCGCGTTTTGAGGATGAAGACGAGTAACACACTAATCCGTATCGCTTTCGTTATAGAAGCCGATGATTATTTGATTGTGAGAAAAAGGACGCTTTTTATATGTGATTAAAAGCGTCCTGACCCATTTATGCTGATGTAAATTTAACTCAAACCAGTGCTTTTAGTTCTTCCTGCATATATGTTGAAAAGTATTCAGGATTTTTAATCACAGAGCGTTCACCAGACTCCATTTTTTTTGCCCATCCAACCATTTTTTCCGTGAAACCAGGGTTCCAGCCTTCCTGGTCAGCTCGCGCCGTAATATCAGCGGCACTCGCGGGTACTCCCAGTTCTTTTAAATATTTAAAGATTCCCTTCGCCGTACTTTCATTCATCGAACTTGGTGTTGGCGCTGATACATCCATGGCACCAATGAAATCCAGGGCTTTATCTATTACAGCAGGCATATTCTTATCCTTAAAATTAACCATGTTATCGATAAGGCTATATATGACCTTAATTTGTATCTAATATCAAAGGGATTATAACGATATGGCACGAGTTAACCTGTTGACATTCAGGTGTTTTAAAGGTAGCAGCTCATAGTGTGTTATCCAGTAAGATGGAGAAAATTAATGGTCAGTCCTCACGCTATAACCAGATTGTTCAGGTAAGAAAGAAAACCAGAGATGCTAATCGAAGGGCGAACATAACGGCATGATTATGTTTATTTATATAGTTAGTTTTATAGATAAAATTGAAATTATAAAAATAAATAATGAATTAGCAGGAGCATCAACTGTAATATCTTAATCTCTGGTCGATTTATGCAAAACCGACCAGTATTGTCGATAAATTATCGTCTGACTTATTTTGCTTCGATAAAGCTTACACCGCAGCCACAATCTTAATTTCAACTTTATACTTCGGGTTCATCAAACCTGCTTGTACCGTGCAGCGCACCGGCGCATGACCCGCGACAACCCAGGCATCCCACGCTTTATTCATCGCCGCGAAGTCGTTTTTATCGGCCAGGAAAATGGTGGCATCCAGAATGCTCGATTTATTGCTGCCCTGTTTTTCCAGCACGGCGTCAATCTGCGCCAGCGTGTTGGCGGTTTGCTCAAAGGCATCGGCGTCGAGGTTTTCCGGTACACCAGTGTAGTAGAGCGTGTTGTTGTGGATTACCACATCAGACCAGCGGGCTTCGGCATCGATACGAACGATAGTCATCATTTTGTCCTCATTATACTCCCATTTTCGTGCTGCAAAGACTGCCACAATGTGAGGTCGCCGTCACCACTTCAACTGGCGAAAGCGCCCTCATCCTGACATAATCCCTGTTCAAATCAACAGGGGGTAGTGTGACGGACGATTTTGCACCAGACGGTCAGTTAGCGAAAGCGATACCAGGCTTTAAGCCGCGAGAACCACAGCGACAGATGGCGGTAGCCGTCACCCAGGCGATAGAAAAAGGCCAGCCGCTGGTGGTGGAAGCAGGAACCGGTACGGGCAAAACCTACGCTTACCTGGCCCCTGCGCTGCGGGCGAAAAAGAAAGTCATAATCTCGACCGGCTCAAAAGCGTTGCAGGATCAGCTCTACAGCCGCGATTTGCCAACGGTCTCAAAGGCATTGAAATACACGGGCAATGTGGCGCTGCTGAAAGGGCGCTCAAACTACCTCTGCCTCGAACGTCTCGAACAGCAGGCGCTGGCGGGGGGCGATCTGCCGGTACAAATCTTAAGTGATGTGATCCTGCTGCGCTCCTGGTCTAATCAAACAGTCGATGGCGATATCAGCACCTGCGTCAGCGTGGCGGAAGATTCACAGGCGTGGCCGCTGGTCACCAGCACCAACGATAACTGCCTCGGCAGTGACTGCCCGATGTATAAAGATTGCTTTGTGGTCAAAGCACGCAAAAAAGCGATGGACGCCGATGTGGTGGTGGTGAATCATCATCTGTTTCTGGCGGATATGGTGGTGAAAGAGAGCGGTTTTGGCGAATTGATCCCGGAAGCGGACGTCATGATCTTCGACGAAGCCCACCAGCTGCCCGACATTGCCAGCCAGTATTTTGGTCAGTCACTCTCCAGTCGACAACTGCTCGACCTGGCAAAAGACATCACCATCGCCTACCGCACCGAATTAAAAGACACCCAGCAGTTACAAAAGTGCGCGGACCGTCTTGCCCAGAGTGCGCAGGATTTTCGCCTGCAACTCGGTGAGCCAGGTTATCGCGGTAACCTGCGTGAGCTGTTAGCTAATCCGCAAATTCAGCGGGCATTTTTACTGCTCGATGACACTCTGGAACTTTGTTATGACGTGGCGAAACTGTCGCTGGGGCGTTCCGCCTTGCTGGATGCGGCATTTGAACGCGCCACGTTATATCGCACACGGCTGAAACGGCTAAAAGAGATCAATCAGCCGGGCTACAGCTACTGGTACGAATGCACTTCGCGCCATTTTACTCTGGCTCTCACGCCGCTCAGCGTGGCGGATAAATTCAAAGAGTTAATGGCGCAAAAACCCGGTAGCTGGATCTTTACCTCAGCAACGCTGTCGGTAAACGACGATCTGCATTATTTCACCTCGCGGCTTGGCATTGAACAGGCAGAGTCGTTGCTGTTACCCAGCCCCTTTGATTACAGCCGCCAGGCGTTACTCTGTGTGCCGCGCAACCTGCCGCAAACCAATCAACCGGGTTCCGCACGGCAACTGGCGGCAATGCTGCGACCGATCATCGAAGCTAACAACGGTCGTTGTTTTATGCTTTGTACCTCGCACGCCATGATGCGCGATCTGGCCGAGCAGTTCCGCGCTACCATGACGCTTCCCGTTTTGTTGCAGGGGGAAACCAGCAAAGGGCAACTGTTGCAGCAATTTGTCAGCGCCGGTAACGCGCTTCTTGTGGCAACCAGCAGTTTCTGGGAAGGGGTGGACGTGCGTGGCGATACATTGTCATTGGTGATTATCGACAAATTGCCGTTTACCTCGCCGGATGATCCACTATTAAAAGCACGCATGGAAGATTGCCGTTTGCGCGGTGGTGATCCGTTCGATGAAGTACAACTGCCGGATGCGGTCATTACTCTCAAGCAGGGGGTAGGGCGATTGATTCGCGACGCCGACGATCGCGGCGTGCTGGTGATTTGCGATAATCGGCTGGTGATGCGCCCTTACGGCGCGACGTTTCTCGCCAGTCTGCCGCCAGCGCCGCGCACCCGTGACATTGCCCGTGCGGTTCGTTTCCTTGCGATACCATCCTCCAGGTAATTTGTTACGGAGTATGGTATGATGCGCGCCTTTTTATTGATCTAAGCACGAAGACCCATGCGAATTCTGGCTATCGATACCGCGACAGAGGCCTGCTCTGTCGCCCTGTGGAACGACGGTACTGTCAACGCTCATTTTGAGCTTTGCCCTCGTGAACATACTCAACGAATCTTACCGATGGTGCAGGATATCCTGACCACCAGCGGAACTTCCCTGACTGACATAAACGCTCTGGCTTACGGGCGCGGCCCCGGTAGCTTCACCGGCGTGCGCATTGGTATTGGCATTGCGCAAGGGCTGGCACTTGGCGCGGAGTTACCAATGATTGGCGTCTCCACGCTAATGACGATGGCGCAAGGGGCGTGGCGCAAAAACGGCGCAACCCGCGTGCTGGCAGCTATTGACGCGCGAATGGGCGAAGTTTACTGGGCCGAATATCAGCGTGATGAAAACGGTATCTGGCATGGTGAAGAAACCGAAGCCGTACTCAAACCCGAACTCGTTCATGAACGAATGCAACAGCTTTCCGGCGAATGGGTGACGGTAGGGACGGGCTGGCAAGCCTGGCCGGATCTCGGTAAAGAGAGCGGGCTGGTTTTGCTCGATGGCGAAGTGTTACTGCCCGCTGCAGAAGATATGCTGCCGATTGCGTGCCCGATGTTTGCCGAGGGTAAAACGGTGGCGGTGGAACATGCTGAACCAGTTTATTTACGTAACAACGTCGCATGGAAGAAACTTCCGGGCAAAGAATGAATCTTAAGAGTATGCCCTGAGAAAAAAAGGAGTCGCATCATGGCGGTTCAAAAGAATGTTATCAAAGGCATACTGGCAGGTACGTTTGCGCTAATGCTGAGCGGTTGTGTTACTGTGCCGGACGCCATTAAAGGCAGCAGTCCCACGCCGCAACAAGATTTAGTTCGGGTGATGAGTGCGCCGCAGCTGTACGTTGGTCAGGAGGCACGCTTTGGCGGCAAAGTGGTTGCGGTACAAAACCAGCAAGGGAAAACCCGCCTGGAAATTGCCACCGTACCACTGGACAGCGGAGCCAGACCGACGCTGGGAGAACCTTCTCGCGGTCGCATTTATGCCGATGTGAACGGTTTTCTGGACCCGGTGGATTTCCGCGGACAACTGGTGACGGTAGTCGGGCCAATCACCGGTGCGGTTGACGGCAAAATCGGTAATACGCCCTATAAATTTATGGTGATGCAAGTAACGGGTTACAAACGTTGGCATTTAACCCAGCAGGTGATTATGCCGCCTCAGCCGATTGATCCATGGTTTTATGGCGGTCGTGGCTGGCCCTATGGCTACGGCGGATGGGGCTGGTATAATCCCGGCCCCGCGAGAGTACAAACAGTTGTAACTGAATAATTGCTTGTTTTTAAAGAAAAAGAAACAGCGGCCGGTCCGCTGTTTCTGCATTCTTACGGTAAAGATAAAAATAAATAGTGACGCGCTTCGCAACCTTTTCCTTGGGTAATTATCAAGCTGGTAAGATGAGTTAATATTATGTTAACAGCATGTTTATCACTTGGGGTTGCGATGACGACGAACACGCATTTTAGAGGTGAAGAATTGAAGAAGGTTTGGCTTAACCGTTATCCCGCGGACGTTCCGACGGAGATCAACCCTGACCGTTATCAATCTCTGGTAGATATGTTTGAGCAGTCGGTCGCGCGCTATGCCGATCAACCCGCGTTTGTGAATATGGGGGAGGTGATGACCTTCCGCAAACTGGAAGAACGCAGTCGCGCGTTTGCCGCTTATTTGCAACAAGGGTTGGGGCTGAAGAAAGGCGATCGCGTTGCGTTGATGATGCCTAACTTATTGCAATATCCGGTGGCGCTGTTTGGCATTTTGCGTGCCGGGATGATCGTCGTAAACGTTAACCCGTTGTATACCCCGCGTGAGCTTGAGCATCAGCTTAACGATAGCGGCGCATCGGCGATTGTTATCGTGTCTAACTTTGCCCACACTCTGGAAAAAGTGGTTGATAAAACCGCCGTTCAGCACGTTATTCTGACCCGTATGGGCGATCAGCTATCTACGGCAAAAGGCACGGTAGTCAATTTCGTTGTTAAATACATCAAGCGTCTGGTGCCGAAATACCATCTGCCAGATGCCATTTCATTTCGTAGCGCCCTGCACAACGGCTACCGGATGCAGTATGTCAAACCAGAACTGGTGCCGGAAGATTTAGCTTTCCTGCAATACACCGGCGGCACCACTGGTGTGGCGAAAGGCGCGATGCTGACTCACCGCAATATGCTGGCGAACCTGGAACAGGTTAACGCGACCTATGGTCCGCTGTTGCATCCGGGCAAAGAGCTGGTGGTGACGGCGCTGCCGCTGTATCACATTTTTGCCCTGACCATTAACTGCCTGCTGTTTATCGAACTGGGTGGGCAGAACCTGCTTATCACTAACCCGCGCGATATTCCAGGGTTGGTAAAAGAGTTAGCGAAATATCCGTTTACCGCTATCACTGGCGTTAACACCTTGTTCAATGCGTTGCTGAACAATAAAGAGTTCCAGCAGCTGGATTTCTCCAGTCTGCATCTTTCCGCAGGCGGAGGGATGCCTGTTCAGCAAGTGGTGGCAGAACGTTGGGTGAAACTGACTGGACAGTATCTGCTGGAAGGTTATGGCCTGACCGAGTGTGCGCCGCTGGTCAGCGTTAACCCGTATGATATTGATTATCATAGTGGTAGCATCGGTTTACCGGTGCCGTCGACGGAAGCCAAACTGGTGGATGATGATGATAATGAAGTACCACCGGGTCAACCAGGTGAGCTTTGTGTCAAAGGACCGCAGGTGATGCTGGGTTACTGGCAGCGTCCGGATGCTACCGATGAAATCATCAAAAATGGCTGGTTACACACCGGCGACATCGCGGTGATGGATGAAGAAGGATTCCTGCGCATTGTCGATCGCAAAAAAGACATGATTCTGGTTTCCGGTTTTAACGTCTATCCCAACGAGATTGAAGATGTCGTCATGCAGCATCCTGGCGTACAGGAAGTCGCGGCTGTTGGCGTACCTTCTGGCTCCAGTGGTGAAGCGGTGAAAATCTTCGTAGTGAAAAAAGATCCATCGCTTACCGAAGAGTCACTGGTGACTTTTTGCCGCCGTCAGCTCACGGGCTACAAAGTACCGAAGCTGGTGGAGTTTCGTGATGAGTTACCGAAATCTAACGTCGGAAAAATTTTGCGACGAGAATTACGTGACGAAGCGCGCGGCAAAGTGGACAATAAAGCCTGAGCGTTAAGTCAGTCGTCAGACGCCGGTTAATCCGGCGTTTTTTTTGACGCCCACTAAAGAGAATACAATTTGAATTACCAAATGATTACCACGGACGATGCGCTGGCTTCTTTGTGTGAAGCCGTCCGTGCCTTTCCGGCGATAGCCCTGGATACTGAATTTGTTCGTACGCGCACTTATTACCCGCAGCTGGGTTTAATTCAACTTTTTGATGGTGAGCATCTGGCGCTAATTGATCCTCTCGGGATCACCGACTGGTCACCGCTGAAAGCGATCCTGCGCGATCCGTCCATCACAAAATTTCTTCATGCAGGCAGTGAAGATCTGGAAGTGTTCCTCAATGTCTTTGGCGAATTACCACAACCCTTGATTGACACGCAAATCCTTGCTGCCTTCTGCGGACGCCCGATGTCATGGGGTTTCGCTTCCATGGTGGAAGAGTATTCCGGCGTTACGCTGGACAAGAGTGAATCGCGCACCGACTGGCTGGCCAGACCGCTGACCGAACGTCAGTGTGAATATGCAGCGGCGGATGTCTGGTATCTGTTACCGATCACCGCAAAGCTTATGGTAGAAACGGAGGCCTCCGGCTGGCTACCTGCGGCGCTGGATGAATGCCGCCTGATGCAAATGCGTCGTCAGGAGGTCGTTGCGCCGGAAGATGCCTGGCGTGATATCACCAATGCCTGGCAATTACGCACACGCCAACTGGCCTGTCTGCAACTGTTAGCCGACTGGCGATTGCGCAAGGCGCGAGAGCGCGATCTGGCGGTGAACTTTGTCGTGCGTGAAGAGCATTTGTGGTCGGTAGCGCGTTATATGCCGGGAAGTCTGGGCGAACTGGACAGCCTGGGCTTATCCGGTAGCGAAATCCGCTTCCACGGTAAAACGTTGCTGGCGCTGGTGGAAAAAGCGCAGGCATTGCCAGAAGAGGCCTTACCGCAGTCGATGCTTAACCTGATGGACATGCCGGGTTATCGTAAAGCGTTTAAAGCGATTAAGTCGCTGATTACTGACGTCAGCGAAACGCACAAGATCAGCGCCGAATTGCTGGCGTCGCGTCGGCAAATCAACCAACTGCTGAACTGGCACTGGAAACTGAAACCGAAGAACAATTTGCCGGAGCTGATTTCCGGCTGGCGTGGTGAGTTGATGGCGGAAGCATTACACAATTTATTGCAGGAATATCCACAGTAAAATCTTCCGAAGCCGGACTGGGCGCGCTCAGTCCGGCTTCGGCAAACTACAAATCCAACAGCAGGCGGTTCAAATGAACTTATTTGAGCTTAACGCAAAATGCGCTCGACACCACGACGAGTAAATACCGATTCCTGAATGACGACTTCATTCTCTGTTCCTTCATTTACTCTACCGCCTGGCGAGGAATATTCGCCTTCGGTGTTTTTCCGGACCACGTAAAAATCGATGTCGCCAGGCTGTTTCCCGCCAGTGGTCATTTAGTACAAGTGCTACCGGAATATTACCAGCCAGCGAATGTCTGGGCCGTTTATGCTTCAAAGCTGTCGACGTCAGCGAAAGTGCGGATAACGGTAGAATTTTTACGCCAGTATTTTGCCGAGCACTACCCGAATTTTTCACTGGAGCATGCCTGATTAATGATTCAATTATCGGGTTGATATCGGGTTAAAACTTGATTTTCTCCTTTCTAAGCCGCTACAGATTGGTTAGCATATTCACCTTTAATCGCGCATGATCGAAAGATAATTAAAGAGGTTAATGTGTTCGCTGAATACGGGGTTCTGAATTACTGGACCTATCTGGTTGGGGCCATTTTTATTGTGTTGGTGCCAGGGCCAAATACCCTGTTTGTACTCAAAAATAGCGTCAGTAGCGGTATGAAAGGCGGTTATCTTGCGGCCTGTGGTGTATTTATTGGCGATGCGGTATTGATGTTTCTGGCATGGGCTGGAGTGGCGACATTAATTAAGACCACCCCGATATTATTCAACATCGTACGTTATCTTGGTGCGTTTTATTTGCTCTATCTGGGGAGTAAAATTCTCTACGCAACCCTGAAGGGTAAAAATAGCGAGGCCAAATCCGATGAGCCCCAATACGGTGCCATTTTTAAACGCGCGTTAATTTTGAGCCTGACTAATCCGAAAGCCATTTTGTTCTATGTGTCGTTTTTCGTACAGTTTATCGATGTTAATGCCCCACATACGGGAATTTCATTCTTTATTCTGGCGACGACGCTGGAACTGGTGAGTTTCTGCTATTTGAGCTTTCTGATTATTTCTGGGGCTTTTGTCACGCAGTACATACGTACCAAAAAGAAACTGGCTAAAGTGGGCAACTCCCTGATTGGTTTGATGTTCGTGGGTTTCGCCGCCCGACTGGCGACGCTGCAATCCTGATGCTTTCAGCCCGCGTTGCCGCGGGCTTCCCACCTGTAATCCTCCCTGATTCTTCTCTGATACGGTGCTAAAAAGTAACCAATAAATGGTATTTAAAATGCAAATTATCAGGCGTACCCTGAAACGGCTGGAATAAACCGTTTTCAGCGCATTCACCGAAGGAGGGAAAAGGATGCTGCAAATCCCACAGAATTATATTCATACGCGCTCAACGCCTTTCTGGAATAAACAAACTGCGCCTGCCGGAATATTCGAACGTCATCTTGATAAAGGAACGCGCCCGGGGGTTTACCCACGCCTTTCCGTTATGCATGGGGCGGTCAAATATCTCGGCTACGCTGATGAACACAGTGCAGAGCCTGATCAGGTGATCCTTATCGAAGCGGGGCAGTTTGCGGTGTTCCCTCCAGAAAAGTGGCACAACATTGAAGCCATGACTGACGATACTTATTTCAACATTGACTTCTTCGTTGCTCCTGAAGTCCTGATGGAAGGCGCGCAACAACGGAAAGTCATTCATAACGGGAAATGAATCATGGGCAAAGCAACGTATACCGTGACCGTCACCAATAACAGCAATGGCGTTTCTGTCGATTATGAAACAGAGACGCCGATGACTTTGCTGGTGCCAGAAGTGGCGGCTGAAGTGATAAAAGATCTGGTGAATACCGTGCGTTCTTATGACACGGAAAACGAACATGATGTTTGTGGTTGGTAATTATCACTGATCGTTGATGGCGCAATTTCTGCGCCATCGCAAAAAATTCCTCCGTGATGCTCGTCACAAATCTTACCCTCCCGATGTTGTGCTATGCTTTTTATCAGCGACTAACCCGCTAATGCAAAACAGATAAGTGAGGAAACAATGGGCATTCTGTCATGGATTATTTTTGGGCTTATTGCCGGTATTCTGGCGAAGTGGATCATGCCAGGTAAAGATGGTGGTGGATTCTTTATGACTATCCTACTGGGGATAGTCGGTGCCGTAGTTGGCGGATGGATCAGCACGCTGTTTGGCTTTGGTAAAGTCGATGGCTTCAATTTTGGCAGCTTCGTGGTTGCCGTTATTGGTGCAATTGTTGTGCTATTTATCTACAGGAAGATTAAAAGTTAACGCGTAAATTGCACAAAGGCTGCACACAGGCAGCCTTTGCTATTTTTTAGATGTGACGTTACCACCATCCCAGCTCAGTGCCGAGTACGACAATAATCGCCACACCCATCATAATAATCGTTGTTTTTTTCATCTTTATGCTCCCGGGGCAGCATAGCCGCCAATAAAAAACCATGCTAAAAATACGACCGCTGTAATAAAGATTACAACCGGAAAAATAATACCGATTCGCATGTTATCACCAATCAAAAGGATGTGAATACGCCTCAGGAATGTAGCGCTGAATGCGTGACAAAAGGTGTTTTCTGTTTATGTTTTTTCTCCTGATACATCGCGATATCGGCAGCATGCAGGGCACTGTCTGCATCGGTCGTTTCAGGATCGACTTCTACTATGCCAAGACTGGCACCAGGATAATACAAATCAACATCACCTAAGTGATATTCTCCGCGTATTTGTTGTTGAATACGTTCTCGCAGCGACGAAATATCCGCATTCTCGTTGTTCAGTGAAACAACCAAAAACTCATCACCGCCGAGACGACCAATAACTTCGCCATTTTGCTGGAGCGTATTAAGGCGCTCGCCAACCTGAATGAGAAACAGATCACCACTATTATGACCAAAACGATCATTGATTAATTTGAAGTTATCCAGATCGATAAACGCGATCATTATCTTATGGTTAAGATGCCGGGCGAGAGAAAACAGCGTCGTCAGATTTTCAAAAATCGCCCGCCGATTCGGTAGCCCGGTTAACGAGTCGGTATACGATTGCGCAATCAGCGCAGCATTAGCTTCGCGCAGCTGTTCAACCAGTGCCTCTTTTTGAATATATTGTGCAATCAGTCCGGCGAACAACTGTAAGACCTGTTCCGCGCGTTCACTCCACTGGCGCTTCTCACTGCTGGCGGCGCAAAGCGTGCCATAGAATGATCCATCCGGTAAGTGAATTGGCGTGCTCAGAAATGTGGTGATGCCAAGATTGCGTGCCGCAACACAGTCGCCCCAACGGTCGGGGACTTCATCGCTGAAAAAACAGTTTTCATCAATGGCGCGTTTGCATAACGAGTAATCCCACGAGACGGTAAAATTCTCCGGGATGTGCATTTTCTGGCTATTACGGGCAAACATTATATGCTGCAGGCGCGCTTCGACATCCACTTTGGTCAGGTAGGTTGACTCCATATCAGTGACCATTTCCAGCATCTCCAGAAGCTGTCGAACCAGACTTTCCAGTGACTGTTCTTTGGCAAGGGATTGCGAGACGCGGGCGATAATCTGATCTGACACGAAATAACTCCAGGATACGGCGGGTAAATGCTGATTATTTAATCTTTGCAGGCATGATAAAACATCATCAACAAAGATGAAACAAGGCGTAATATGTTTTGAGTGAATGTAATAAAAATAGTGCTGCAAAACAAAACGATACCGCGATACTCTAAGCTTGGATAAATATGTGAGATCAATAAATGAAAATTATCAGTTTTGTTCTGCCTTGCTTGCTGGTCCTGGCTGGTTGTTCAACCCCTTCTCAGCCAGAAGCACCTAAACCGCCGCAGATTGGTATGGCAAATCCGGCGTCGGTCTATTGCCAGCAGAAGGGCGGGACGCTCATTCCTGTGCAGACAGCGCAAGGGGTCAGCAACAATTGCAAATTACCGGGCGGTGAAACGATTGATGAATGGGCATTGTGGCGACGGGACCATCCGGCTGGTGAAAAATAACCGCCGGATGCTGTACTAAAATCACAAGCTACGTAGCCAGTCTGCCAGCACCAGCGCATGGTTCTGCGTGGTGTTTTTTGCTGAGTAGAGCAGGGTCAGCGGCTGTTTTTTGGCGATGTCTGCCAGCCGCTTTCCTTCTTGCTCGTGTTGCGCCAGTTCTGCAAGATATTGCTCGCGAAAGGTTGCAAAATCGACGACTTCGCCGTGAAAGGCTTTGCGCAGCTCCGTTGACGGCGTGATTTCTTTATCCCATTCATCAAGGGCTAAATCGGTTTTTTTGATACCGCGTGGCCAGAGGCGGTCGACCAGTACGCGATAACCATCGCTCTGTTCAGCCGGATCATAAACGCGTTTGCACTGAATATTCATCGTATTTGTTCTCCCTTTCACGCATGATTTGTCACGTCACTATAGCACCGGATATTAGCGAATTTCTTTGTCTCTCCCGGCGCAAAGTCCGAAAATCGCCATCAGTAGTGAAAGTATTGCAACACCCAGCAGTGGTACGGACCAGTCACCGTTAGCATCGTGTATTTTACCCATCAGCGGCGGCCCACAGGCTGCCAGCAAATACCCGACGGATTGTGCCATCCCCGAGAGTGCCGCCGCCTGATGCGCAGAACTTGCCCGCAGACCAATGAACGTCAACCCCAGTATCATTGTTGCGCCGGAACCAAAACCGAAAAGCAGAGTCCAGGTGATCGCGTGTGCTGGCATAAAGCAGAGCCCAACCGCGCCCACTGCGCACATCAAGGCAACGAACGCTGCAATACCACGCTGATCTTTCACATGATGTAAGAAAAGTGGGATCAGCAAACCGGGAGCTGCTGTGGCTAGTTGCAGCAAACCATGCAGTGAACCCGCCTGTGCTTCGCTATAGCCGTGACTGATGAGGATCGCCGGAAGCCAGCCAATAATCACGTAATAGACCAGTGAGTTGATCCCAAGAAACAATGTTACCTGCCAGGCAAGCGGCGAACGCCAGATACCCCGAGTATGTAAGGCGCGTGAGGTGCTCAAATTTGCATGTTGTTGGCTTCGCCACTGTGGCAGCCATAAAAAAAGAGCCAGCAGAGGAAAACACATCAGCATGAGCAACGCGCCTCGCCAGCCAAAACCGTTCAAAGCCAGCGGCACTACCATCGCCGATCCCAGTGCCGCTGCAGCTCCCATTGTCAGGGAATATGCGCCGGTAAGTCTGGCGACGGAATGAGGGAAATCGCGTTTAATTAATCCTGGCAGTAAGACATTGCCTAATGCAATCCCACCGCCAATGATCGCTGTACCGCCAAATAATAAGTAAGGCGAAGGGAGAGAGCGAATTGCGATACCTGCACAGATCAAAAGTAACGCGGCAAACAGGCTACGTTCCATACCAAAACGTCGCGCCACCGGGGCGGCCAGCGGTGAGATTAGCGCAAAGGCTAATAATGGCAGGGTGGTCAATAAGCCGGTTTGCGCCGTCGTTAGCGAGTAAGCGGAACGAATCGTATCCAGTAACGGTGCTGCACCGGTAAAGGTGACGCGTAATGTTGTGGCAATCATCAGAATGCCAGCGATAAGGACAATCCTGTTTTTGCCGCTTAATGAAGTTGAACAGGTCATATGCTTCTCATTGTTACAAACGAGGCTGTACCTTACCGTTTTTATTGTTATGTTGAATCAAGCTAAAATGACAAAATATCGCTAAATTCGGACAAAATGATGCACAGGTTGAATCTCAATGGCTATGAACCCGACCGACACCATGAAGCCGCGGTCGCATTTTGTATTCACGCCGGAACGGATGAGTTAACCAGTCCTGTACATCAGCACCGCAAAGGGCAGTTGATACTGGCACTACATGGTGCAATTACCTGTACGGTGGAAAATGCTTTGTGGATGGTGCCGCCACAATATGCGGTTTGGATACCGGGCGGGGTGAAACATAGTAATCAAGTGACAGCTAACGCTGAACTCTGTTTTCTGTTTATCGAGCCCAGCGCAGTGACAATGCCGACAACATGTTGCACATTGAAAATATCGCCCTTATGCCGGGAATTAATTTTAACCCTGGCAAACAGGACGACGACTCAGCGTGCTGAGCCGATGACCCGCAGATTAATTCAGGTCCTGTTTGATGAACTCCCTCAGCAGCCACAACAACAGCTGCACCTGCCCGTTTCTTCTCATCCTAAAATCCGCACGATGGTGGAGATGATGGCGAAAGAGCCCGTCGAGTGGGGCTCATTGGGGCAATGGGCTGGCTTTTTTGCGATGAGTGAACGCAATCTTGCCCGGCTGATAGTGAAAGAGACGGGGTTGAGTTTTCGCCAGTGGCGTCAGCAGTTACAGCTGATTATGGCGCTTCAGGGATTAGTGAAAGGCGATACTGTACAGAAAGTTGCTCATACGCTGGGGTATGATTCAACAACGGCCTTTATTACTATGTTTAAGAAAGGCCTGGGGCAAACGCCAGGCCGATATATTGCGGGATTAACTACTGTTTCCCCACAATCAGCGAAACCAGACCCGCGGCAATAAGCGGGCCAACCGGTACGCCGCGAAACAGCGCCACGCCTAAAACAGTGCCCACCAGCAGCCCGGCGACCAGTTGCGGCTGGCTGCCCATTAACGTCACGCCGCGCCCCCCCAGCCAGGAGACAATAACGCCGACTGCAATTGCCACCAGCGATTTCCAGTTCAGAAACGAGTGAATCAGGGTTGAGGGCGGTAGCGTCCCGCTGGCGATGGGAGCCATAACGCCAATCGTCAGAATGATTATCCCGATACTTAGCCCCTGTTTTTCAATCCACGGGAAAAAGGTGCTTAACGGTGTGACGCGGACAATGATCAACACCAGAATTGAAACGGCGACAGTGGTGTTATGACTGATAAAGCCCAGCGCAGCTAACCCGAGCAGGATCAGCAAAGTGACATCAAACATCGTGGTTTCCTTGCCAAAAAATAATAAGCCTGCTTACTTTACGCTTGCTGCAGGAAGGAAGTAGAAAATCTTTACGTTTTTTGCATAAAAAATCAGACGAACTGTCATCAAACTGCCATTTGTGTACGTTAACAATAACGTGAAAACAGCTATCTCCCGGGGGCATACTATGAACGATCAAATGTTCGTCGAGACACTGATTATCACGTCATCGTTTTTTGCCATTGCTGCTGTGCTGGTTTTGTCCGTTCTGCTTATTGAACGGACAGGCTAGTTACGCAGTGCGGCGGAAATTGACCAGTTCTGGTTGCGCAATACGCAAATAATCCGCGGTTTTCAAAATAACGGATTTATCCAGCATGCCTGCATTGAAGGCGATTTCATCAAATCGTTCGAAGAGTAGGGGGTCGGCAACCAGTTTGAGTTTTGGATGGAAGCTGAAAGGGGGGATCGCGCCGAAGACACAGCCTGTGAGTTCATCGACTTCCGCCGGGCTGGCCAACGAAGCGCGTAATCCGCCTATATGGCTGGCGAGTTGGCTCAGATCGGCCTGTTGATCGGCAGCGAGGATCGCCAGAACATGTTGATTTACGCCATTGCCTTTGACTTTACATACCAGTGCCTTAGCCCCCTGGCCTAAAGCGGTGCCACGAATTTCTGACACCGCTTCACATTTACCTACCGCTTCATGGGTAACGACGCGGAAGTTAGCACCTTCTTGTGATAATAAAGCGATTAACCGCTGATGCGTCACGCTTCCTTTAGCCATTTCAGTCATTTCATGCTCCTGAGATTACAAGCAAACAACCACAGAAGATTATCATGAACGGCTGTTTTTGTTCTGCTTATTGACATATAAACGCTCATCGGAAGCTTTATACGCATCATGTAACGTATCGTTTTCTTTCATCGCGTAAATACCGGAAGAGAAGCCGATCTCTTTCTGCGGCGCGATATGTTGCAGACGTTTTTCGATACGTTCAGGCAGTTGTGCTGCAATTTGCGGCGTCGAATCGACAAGAATGATGCAGAATTCATCGCCACCGAGTCGGATGGCATAATCACTTTTACGAATCGATTGTTTAATCGCCTGAGCTAATAACGTAATCGCTAAATCCCCCTCCTGATGACCAAGGGTGTCATTTATTTGCTTTAACTTGTCCATGTCAATTGCAATAAACATCACCGAAGAACCGGATTGCACCAGTTTCTGCAACCGCTGCTCCAGTTCAGGGGTTAAAATTTTGCGATTATACAGTCCAGTCATCGCATCACTAATATTTTCTCGCGACACATTTTGGTATAAACGGAAGTGCATCCGCACCATATTCAGCAAAATTAACGCCGTCAAAATCCAGAACAGAACGCTTTTCCACGAAGACGTGATAAAGTAAAGAATATCAATGGATAACGAGACACGAATGCCGCCCGGTAAGTCATGGACGTAACTGACATACTGGAACAGATTATCTTCGCTCTGGTTGATGATAATGTCGCGCCCCGAATCTGTATCAGTTAGCGTGACATTGAGAAAACGCCAGAGGAGAGGGCGGTCATGGGTGTAAAAGATATTCCGCAGATTGTTTTTGTTAATATCCAGCAGCACAATCCCTTTTAGCTGCCCTGCGACATATACCGGCGTCAGTAAACTCATCACGTTCTGTTTAGTACGCTGATCCTGGTAAATGCTCGATAATACGGTACGCCCGGTAAATACCTTTTCAATATCTTTGCGATCGATGCCAATACTTCCTGACTGCAGGAAGGACCAGTTATTCATCGCAAAGTACTCAACATTAACCGGCTCATAAAAATAGACATAGCGGTCATTGAGATCGAGATAATAGTGAAATTTCTCTTCGGCCATCCCAAGACCTGAACCGTAATCATCCTGGTGGCGGTTGCCTTCCACTGCCTGATCAAAAGCGGGTAATAGTGCAGCAGCTTCCACAATTGTGTCACAGTCAGTGGATGCGGTTTGTAGTGTGCCGCGTAAGCCAGGGTATTTATGGGCAGTCAGGTTTAAGCCATGGGTATTATTGGCAGACTCAAAAGCCTCGCAGATGGCGCGCCGCTGTTCTGGCGACACTTCCGACTGCTCAGCAGCGAGAGCGCGCATCACATGCGCGGCAATACTCTGATTCTGATACTTATCATAAAGAAAGGAGGAGTCTGCTCTCTGCACGATATAGCGCAGATAGGCACTCATTGCTCTGTCACTGGCGACAAGTTCAAAAATAAGGAAGGAAGATGTCAGCACAATGACACTTGCGGCGATAAAATGCCGGAGCATTCTATGGTGCAATTTCATGATAAATGGCACTCCTTCGGTTAGTGAAACGAGAAAACCAGATAAAGTTCGATTGCGGCCTGGCACAGGGGCGCTAATTATACTCATCTCTGCGCCGCTGGGGAGGGGAAATTTAGGGGTAATAGTAATAAATTGTATGCAAAAGCCACGCAAAAAGCATGGCTCTGAATATTTTTGCACTTAAATATGATGAATAATCACTTTGTTGCCCCCCTCGCTTTTCGCTTCGCGTAAGGCTTTATCTGCTTCCGTCATGACAAGCGAGATATTATGCGTGTCACCCGTTGAAAAAACCGTGCCAATACTGATGGTCATTTGTTCAGGAACATCATATCTGTTACTAAAGCCGGTCAGGAGTTCGACATTTTTACGCATACGTTCCGCAATGATTTTTGCCTGGGCACTATTGAGTTCGGTAAATAGCAAGCCAAATACCTCACCCTCCAGTCGCGCTAAAATATCATCGGGGCGGATGCTTTGCTGGATAATATCGACAATTGAAACCAGCACTTTATCACCCACACGATGTCCCCATTGGGCATTGATGCGTTTGAACTGATTAATATCAACCAGCATGACACAAAAGTCCTTAACAACAGGTCGCGACAATAATGACTCTACGCTGTTGAAAAAGTAGCGCCGATTATAAATATTGGTCAGTACATCATGAACTGCCAGTTTGCTGGAGAGTTGCAGTTCCTGAAAAATGTTATAAATCAGAAAAGACACAACAAACAGTTTACTGGAAACTTCAATCCCGCGACTGATATACCAGATGGTGTAATTATACTCATCCAGAGTCAGTAGAAGTAAGTTGCAGCATAGCGATGCCAGACATAATAATGCTATTAACGGCCATAGTTCGCTGGCTAATCGTGTACGCATGATAATAAAGAACAGTAAAAATGCCCACAAACAAACCAATATTTTTGTATAGTTGATTCCCCAGGTCGCAGTATGGTTGTCCGGACAGTAATCGACGACATACAAAGAATAGTCAGCGTTATAACTGCTCAGATTGTGTGCCAGAAGGGGAAAAACTAAAAAAGGAATCAGCGCCAGCAACAGAATGCCAGTTTTCTTCTTATTGTTGTCAAGGATGTTGTCTTTCCCATAACAAAAGAGCGCCAGCGAGGTTAAACAAATGAAACTGAGTTGGCGGAAAATATAGAAAATAGAAACATCATTCGACTTTGTCTGGATCAGTGTACTGCCGTTGATTGGTTTATGGATAATTACAATGGTTTCAACTAAATAGATAAGGCCACTTAAAAATGCAAGGCTTAAAATGAGTGTTGGTAAAATTTGTTTGTTAGTGAAATACTTCATTAACATGAAAAGGAAAATGACGGCGTTAAGGAAAAACAAAGCCACAACAACCATCAGGTAATTCATCTGTGGGATGAGTTTTACATTTGTGTTTTCGTTATATAAGGTAGTAATGCAAAATAAAATTAACGTCAGCAATAAGCTGAAAATAAAAAAGCCTTGAGCTTTTAATTTTTGTGTACCCATAGAAACCATAAAAAGGAGAGCAATGTGAGTGCTGGATTTTATTGATGGCAGAGATATATAGTTTTGACCAAGATCAATTTTCGTTGACGATAAAAAATAATTAAAGAATAACCCCAGGGAAATACGTGTTGACCGAATCATTTTTCCGAATGATTGTTTTCTGGAACTAAATTGTGTAAAGGTTATGCTGTCATATTTAAAGCGATTGTAAGCTAATGTATGTAATAAATGAGATAATTTACAGTGAGCTAAAAATCAGCCAGGCGATAATGACCCGGCTGACAGTTTTAGTCTTTAGCTGTTGCATTTTGTTTATGAAACAGTTCACGGAATACCGGATAAATATCATCCTGGTCGCGGATATGCTGCATCGCAAAGTTGTCGAAAGTAGATTGCAGATGCTCATATTCTCGCCACAGTGTCTGATGCGCGCGACGTGTAATTTCGATATAGCTGTAATAACGAACAACGGGTAATATTTTTTTCGCCAGAATTTCATGGCAAAGCGGAGAGTCATCGGCCCAGTTATCGCCGTCTGATGCTTGGGCTGCGTAAATATTCCACTGTGCCGGGTTATAACGCTCTTTCACTACCTCATCCATCAGTTTTAGGGCGCTGGAAACAATGGTGCCGCCAGTTTCCTGCGAGTAGAAAAACTCATGTTCATCGACTTCTTTCGCCTGGGTATGATGGCGGATGTATACGACTTCCACGTTCTTATACGTTCTGCTGAGGAACAGATACAGCAGAATATAAAAACGTTTAGCCATATCCTTAGTGGACTGATCCATTGAACCGGAAACGTCCATCAGGCAAAACATCACTGCCTGGCTGGAGGGATCGGGCCGTTTTTCGTAGTTCTTGTAACGTAAATCGAAGGTGTCAATGAAAGGGACGCGTTCAATTTTGGCACGTAATTCTGCAATTTCTTTGCGCAGACGTTCCTCTTCCAGCAGTTGCGCAGGTTCACTGTTGCTGATGATGGCCAAATTCTCTTCCAGCGCATGAAGTTCCCGCCGCTTGCCCGCCGTCATGGCTGTGCGCCGCGCCAGTGAGTTCTGCAATGAACGTACAACGCTGATATTGGCCGGAACGCCGTTAGCGGTATAACCCGCCCGATGCGTTTTATATTCGGTCAGCTGGCGTTGTTGGTTTTGTTTCAGATTCGGTAAGGCCAAATCTTCAAAGAGCAGATCAAGATACTCATCTTTCGAAATCTGAAAGACAAATTCATCCTGACCTTCACCATCCTGGCTGGCCTGGCCCTGACCACTGCCGGAACCTCCGCCACCACCCTGGGGACGTTCAATTCGGTCGTTCTGGACGAAATGGTCATTGCCCGGATGTACGCGGTGGCGCAGGCCACCACGCCCCTGATGAAACATCGGTTCGCTAATATCTTCCGTGGGAATGGATACGGACTCGCCGCTGTCGACGTCAGTCACCGAACGCTTATTTATGGCCTCGGAGATCGACTGTTTAATTTGCGCTTTATAACGGCGTAAGAAACGCTGGCGATTCACCATGCTTTTATTTTTGCCGTTCAGACGCCGGTCAATAAACCAGGTCATATGCCCCCCGTACTACATTTGCCAACGGTATGCTACGCCTGTGTTGCCGCTTCTCTGGCCCACGGTTCGCTGTCGTTGTAGGCCCGGTAGCATGTGTACCGGGCCAGGGTTGTTAAGACGATTTACGTACGCGCAAATACCATTCGCACAGTAAACGCACCTGTTTACGGGTGTAGCCTTTTTCCATCATACGGTCGACAAAGTCGTCGTGTTTCTTCTGCTCGTCGGTTGACGTTTTGGCGTTAAACGAAATAACCGGCAACAGCTCCTCGGTATTAGAGAACATTTTCTTCTCAATAACCGTGCGCAGTTTTTCATAGCTGGTCCAGTTCGGATTACGTCCGCTGTTATTGGCTCTGGCTCGCAGTACGAAGTTAACAATCTCGTTGCGGAAATCTTTTGGATTACTGATCCCCGCCGGTTTCTCGATTTTCTCCAGCTCGGCGTTAAGAGACTCGCGGTCAAACAGCTGCCCGGTATCCGGATCGCGATACTCCTGATCCTGAATCCAGAAATCCGCGTAGGTAACATAACGGTCAAAAATGTTCTGCCCATATTCTGAATAGGATTCAAGGTAGGCCGTCTGGATCTCTTTGCCGATAAACTCGGCATATTTCGGGATCAGATAACCTTTCAGGAACTCCAGATAGCGTTCTGCCTGCTCTTGCGGGAACTGCTCGCGCTCGATCTGCTGTTCCAGGACGTAGAACAGATGGACCGGGTTTGCCGCCACTTCTACATGATCGAAGTTGAACACGCGGGAGAGGATCTTAAACGCAAAACGCGTCGACAGACCGTTCATCCCTTCATCGACACCGGCGTAGTCACGATATTCCTGATACGACTTGGCTTTGGGATCAGTGTCTTTCAAACTTTCACCATCATAAACCCGCATCTTTGAATAAATGCTGGAGTTTTCTGGCTCTTTCAGACGCGAAAGAATAGAAAAACGTGACAGCGTTTCCAGCGTGCCAGGGGCGCAGGGGGCGTGAGTCAATTCACTGTGATTAAGCAATTTCTCGTAGATTTTGATCTCTTCGGAAATGCGCAAGCAATACGGCACCTTCACGATGTAAACACGGTCGAGGAAGGCTTCGTTGTTTTTGTTATTACGGAAAGTGACCCATTCGGATTCGTTCGAGTGGGCGAGAATAATCCCGTTGAACGGCAGGGCGGAGATACCTTCCGTCCCGTTGTAGTTACCTTCCTGGGTGGCGGTTAACAAGGGATGCAGCACTTTTATCGGTGCTTTAAACATCTCGACAAATTCCATGATCCCCTGATTGGCGCGGCACAGCGCACCGGAATAGCCGTAGGCGTCCGGGTCATTCTGCGCGTAGTGTTCGAGTTTACGAATATCGACTTTCCCTACCAGGGCGGAGATGTCCTGGTTGTTCTCATCGCCGGGTTCTGTTTTGGCGATAGCAATTTGTTGCAGAATTGACGGCCAGACCTTCACTACCCGGAACTTAGTGATATCGCCACCAAATTCATGCAGGCGTTTTGCCGCCCATGGCGACATGATGGTGCCGAGATAACGGCGAGGAATGCCATACTCTTTTTCCAGAATCTGCGCATCTTCCTGCGGATTGAAAAGACAGAACGGATGATCGTTGACCGGGCTACGCTCACCGTTGGCGCTCAATACATAAATCGGTACGAGCTGCATTAATGATTTCAGTCGCTCAGCAAGCGATGATTTACCCCCACCCACAGGCCCCAGCAGATACAGGATTTGTTTCTTCTCTTCCAGCCCCTGAGCCGCGTGTTTCAGATAAGATACAATCTGTTCAATCGCGTCTTCCATGCCGTAAAACTCTTCAAACGCCGGATAACGTGCAATGACCCGGTTAGAAAAGAGTCGAGAAAGTCTGGGTTCCTGGGCTGTATCGACCATGACAGGCTCACCAATAGCCATCAATAGCCGCTCAGCCGCGTTGGCATAAGCACTGCGATCTTGCCGACAAGTGGTAAGAAACTCCTGCAGTGTGAACTCTTCGTCCTTGGCAGCTTCATATCGCTGGCGATAGTGATCGAATATATTCATGGTATGCCGTCCTTTCGTTTTTTAGCACAGGTTAAGAGCCGTTCATATGAATAGTTGAGGCTCCCGGAAGAGGTAAACTGAACGACGTCTCTTGCTAAAACACAGCAACTCTCATGCCATTTTATTGACGATGAGAACAACGTGCCCGGTGATACACCTTCAAAATTAAGCGTAGATGGCAAATGGAAAACTTGCCTGCACGGCTTTCTTAATTTCAATGGCATATCAACAACTCATCCATAAATTTTGCATAATTAATGTAAATAATAGAGTCGCCGGTAACGCTAAATTCATTTGGCTGTAAGCGTGGTGTCATCTGCGTCAGGAAAATTAAACAGTTACTATAAAAAATGAAAACGTAAAAAGGTTGGGTTTCGATGTATTGACGGGTAAACTTTGTCGCCCGCTAAACATTTGTTTAAGGAATGATTAATTGTGACCAAACTCAAACTTCTGGCACTTGGAGTGCTTATCGCAACGTCTGCAGGCGTAGCGCACGCTGAAGGTAAATTTTCCCTGGGCGCAGGCGTAGGTGTCGTTGAACACCCATATAAAGATTACGATACCGATGTTTACCCAGTACCGGTAATCAACTATGAAGGCGATAACTTCTGGTTCCGTGGCTTAGGTGGTGGTTACTACCTGTGGAATGACGCAACGGACAAACTTTCAATTACCGCTTACTGGTCGCCGCTTTACTTCAAAGCTAAAGACAGTGGCGATCACCAAATGCGTCACCTGGATGACCGTAAGAGCACCATGATGGCTGGTCTGTCTTATGCTCACTTTACCCAGTACGGTTACCTGCGTACCACCCTGGCTGGCGATACCCTGGATAACAGCAACGGCATCGTCTGGGATATGGCCTGGTTGTATCGTTACACCAACGGTGGCCTGACCGTGACTCCGGGTATTGGTGTGCAGTGGAACAGCGAAAACCAGAACGAATACTATTATGGCGTATCGCGCAAAGAGTCCGCTCGCAGCGGTCTGCGTGGCTATAACCCGAACGACAGCTGGAGCCCTTACCTGGAGCTGAGCGCCAGCTACAACTTCCTCGGTGACTGGAGTGTTTACGGTACCGCGCGCTACACCCGTCTGTCTGATGAAGTTACTGACAGCCCAATGGTGGATAAATCCTGGACTGGCCTGATTTCTACCGGGATCACCTACAAATTCTGATAATGCATTTTTCCAGGGCATTTTGTGCATAAAAACAGGGCGTAATGCCCTGTTTTGCATTACGGTGGTGCAATATACCTGGGAGGAAGCAATGCAACAAAAAATGATTCAATTTAGTGGCGATGTCTCACTGCCAGCCATAGGGCAGGGAACATGGTATATGGGCGAAGATGCCAGTCAGCGTAAAACAGAAGTTGCTGCACTACGCGCGGGCATTGAACTCGGTTTAACCCTCATTGATACCGCCGAAATGTATGCCGATGGCGGTGCCGAAAAAGTGGTTGGGGAAGCATTAATCGGTCTGCGTGAGAACGTCTTTCTCGTCTCTAAAGTCTATCCGTGGAATGCTGGCGGGCAAAAAGCGATAAATGCATGCGAAGCCAGTTTACGCCGTCTCAATACTGATTATCTCGATCTCTACTTATTACACTGGTCTGGCAGTTTCGCTCTCGAAGAGACTGTCGCAGCGATGGAAAAATTGATCGCCCAGGGAAAAATCCGCCGCTGGGGCGTTTCTAACCTTGATTATGCCGATATGCAGGAACTCTGGCAGCTGCCGGGGGGAAATCAGTGTGCCACTAATCAGGTGCTTTACCATCTCGGTTCACGAGGGATTGAGTACGATCTACTTCCCTGGTGCCAGAAACAGCAGATGCCGGTGATGGCTTACAGTCCATTAGCTCAGGCCGGGCGGTTGCGCAATGGACTGTTAAAAAACGCGGTAGTCAACGAAATTGCACATGCTCACAATATCAGTGCGGCACAAGTATTGTTGGCGTGGGTAATCAGCCATCAGGGTGTGATGGCGATCCCAAAAGCGGCAACTGTCGCACATGTCCAACAAAATGCGGCTGTGCTTGAGGTTGAACTTTCGTCAGCGGAATTAGTTATGCTGGATAAAGCGTATCCGGCACCAAAAGGAAAAACTGCGCTGGATATGGTGTGATGTTGATACGTGCCGGATGCATCGCACCCGGCACACAATATTAACGCAAATTAACGTTTCGCAACGCGAATGGATTGCGCCAGATGTGCAGGTTTCTCTTTGGTGACTTTTTGCGTTTCTGAAGCGTAAGCCGTTTCTACACAAACAAAGGTCTTGTAGCCATCATCCGGCATATCGCCCATGCTAACTGAAAGCGCCGGTCCTGGGTTCCAGCCTACAACGTTCAGATGATGCTGGTGGCCTACGGCGATAATACGATTCAGCGCTTCGTCATTAATTACGCTGCAATCTTGCGGATTCAGATACACGCGATCGGTACGGTCAGGGAAGGTCTGAATACCGTCGGTCAGTACATCTTCTTTCGCGTCATTTACTTTATCAATGAAGCGATCGCCTAGTCCACTGACGCTTACCTTAGCGATATCACCCACGTTAAAGTAGGTATGCAGAGCAGAGGTAGTTTCAAATTCGCCGTGTGCTTCAAGATCGATTTCACAGGTTTTACCCACGTGGAAATGCGCTAACAGCGTAAAGTCGTGCGGCCAGAATTTTTTCGTCTCTTCGCTTTGTGTCAATTCAAAAGTCAGCGCTACACCATCAGCATCTTCACGATGTGATTTCAGCGTCCACGGCAGGTTGCGGGCAAAACCGTGCGCAGGCAGACCTTGTTGTGCAGCCGGACCAAACCACGGCCAGCAAACCGGTATGCCACCGCGAATGGCGACGCCATTTTTGAACGGTGTGTTGTTACTCAACCACAGAACTTCTTCTTCACCCGCAGGTTTCCACGAGAGAAGGTGTGCGCCCTGTAATGCAAAAGAGGCTTTTACCTGGGGATGATCGACCACAATGAGGTCCAGTTCATCCAGTTTACGACGGGAGAGGACAGGGGAGATTTGTTCGATGACCGGAAGGGCAAAAATTTTCTTAATCATGACGCAGTCCTTTAACTTCATTTTATCAGGTAAAAAAAAGAGCGACCGAAGTCGCTCTTTTTAGATCACAGAGTCATCTCAACTTATTTGGAGATGTGAGCGATCAGGTCCAGAACTTTGTTGGAGTAACCGGTTTCGTTGTCGTACCAGGATACCAGTTTCACGAAGTTGTCGTTCAGAGCGATACCCGCTTTAGCATCGAACACGGAAGTGCAAACTTCGCCGTTGAAATCGGTAGATACTACGTCATCTTCGGTGTAGCCCAGAACGCCTTTCATTTCGCCTTCAGCAGCAGCTTTAACGGCAGCTTTGATCTGCTCGTAAGTTGCAGCTTTTTCCAGACGAACGGTCAGGTCAACTACGGATACGTTCGGGGTCGGAACGCGGAACGCCATACCAGTCAGTTTGCCATTCAGTTCAGGCAGTACTTTACCTACAGCTTTAGCAGCACCGGTAGAAGACGGGATGATGTTCTGGGAAGCGCCGCGGCCGCCGCGCCAGTCTTTGTGAGACGGGCCATCAACGGTTTTCTGAGTAGCGGTAGTAGCGTGAACGGTGGTCATCAGACCTTCGATGATGCCGAAGTTATCGTTGATAACTTTAGCCAGCGGAGCCAGGCAGTTGGTGGTGCAGGAAGCGTTGGAAACGATGTCCTGGCCAGCATATTTGTCGAAGTTAGCGCCTTTAACGAACATCGGAGTGTTGTCTTTAGACGGACCAGTCATAACCACTTTCTTCGCACCAGCGGTGATGTGTTTACGAGCAGTTTCGTCAGTCAGGAACAGACCAGTTGCTTCAGCGACAACGTCAACACCAACTTCGTCCCATTTCAGGTTAGCCGGATCACGTTCAGCGGTAACACGGATTTTTTTACCGTTAACGATCAGATGACCGTCTTTCACTTCAACGGTACCGTCGAAACGGCCGTGAGTGGAGTCATATTTCAGCATGTATGCCATGTAATCAGCGTCTAACAGGTCGTTGATTGCAACGATCTCGATGTCAGAACGTTTCTGAGCAGCACGGAAAACAATGCGACCGATACGGCCAAAACCGTTGATACCTACTTTGATAGTCATATATTCCACCAGCTATTTGTTAGTGAATAAAAGGTTGCCTGTAAAATTACAAAAACCTTACGCAGCGTCAAGCGGAATCGTGTCAATCATTGCGACAAATCAATCCTGTGCCTAAGCATTACGCGACTGACTCGCCTCACTCTTCCTTTGGGCTTGAGACCACATGGGGTCGGCGCCCCGAATTTTAAAGGGCAATTACGATAAAAATGTGATTTTCATCACGATTTAGGTGCAGCCATTTCGTCGAGATCAAGTTTAGGACAAAATTTTGCCAGTTGGTGTTAATGTTTTGTTAGAATCAGTCACGTAATGTGAGCACGATTAAAGTGAGATGTGAGCAAATGGCTAATAAACCTTCGGCAGAAGAACTGAAAAAAAATTTGTCCGAGATGCAGTTCTACGTGACGCAGAATCATGGGACAGAACCGCCATTTACGGGTCGTTTACTGCATAACAAGCGTGACGGCGTATATCACTGTTTGATCTGCGATGCCCCGCTGTTTCATTCCCAAACCAAGTATGATTCCGGCTGTGGCTGGCCCAGCTTCTACGAACCGGTGAGTGAAGAATCTATTCGTTATATCAAAGACTTGTCGCATGGAATGCAGCGCATAGAAATTCGTTGCGGTAACTGCGATGCCCATCTGGGCCATGTCTTTCCTGACGGGCCGCAGCCAACGGGCGAACGTTATTGTGTTAACTCTGCTTCTTTACGCTTCACTGATGGCGAAAACGGCGAAGAAATCAACGGTTGAAAAAACGATTCAGCAACTTATTCCACAGGAGCGGAAAAATTATGAATCTTGATGACATTATCAACAGCATGACGCCTGAAGTATACCAGCGTTTGTCGACCGCCGTTGAACTGGGGAAATGGCCTGATGGCGTTACGTTGACCGAGGAACAAAAAGAGAACTGCCTGCAACTGGTGATGCTGTGGCAAGCCCGCCATAATACCGAAGCACAGCATATGACAATTGACACAAATGGTCAGATGGTCATGAAGAGCAAACAGCAGTTAAAAGAAGATTTTGGTATCTCAGCAAAGCCTATTGCCATGTTTAAGTAAGTGGTTTATCCCCTTTTTGCCGCGGTTATAAAGGGGATAGCCAACAATGACCCCACGACTCATCTCAATTATCTCGCCCCGACCTGGCTAAGTCCCAGTCCGATCTCTTGCAGTCGCGTTCTCACCTGAATGACTTCTCCTGAACTTAAGTCTCAGGCCTATTTGGCCGGTAATCCCTCTCGAATTTGCTCTTTTTGCGTCCCGCCTTCCATCAACCTGTAACAGCCCCAGCCATTTTCTGCGTAATTGTGATCTAAGTTGTAAAACGCAGATCATTATCTGTGTTTTACAGATTTAATGTTGACCTCAAAAATCATGTGGGTAAGTATGATGACCATCTAAGCAAAACAAAACACAGAGGATGACGCAATGAAAGCACTGGCTCGGTTTGGCAAGGCCTTTGGCGGCTACAAGATGATTGATGTCCCACAACCCATTTGTGGCCCGGAAGATGTCGTGATTGAAATTAAAGCCGCGGCAATCTGCGGCGCAGACATGAAGCACTACAATGTCGATAGCGGTTCGGATGAGTTTAACTCTATCCGCGGCCATGAGTTCGCAGGTTGTATTGCGCAGGTTGGTGAAAAAGTCAAAGACTGGAAAGTGGGGCAACGCGTCGTGTCGGATAACAGCGGTCACGTTTGCGGCGTTTGCCCGGCCTGTGAACAAGGTGATTTTCTGTGTTGTACAGAAAAAGTAAACCTTGGTCTGGATAACAATACCTGGGGCGGTGGTTTTTCCAAATATTGTCTTGTTCCTGGTGAAATTCTCAAAATTCATCGTCATGCGTTGTGGGAAATCCCTGATGGTGTTGATTATGAGGACGCAGCCGTACTTGACCCTATCTGTAATGCCTACAAATCCATCGCGCAGCAATCGAAATTCCTCCCTGGTCAGGATGTGGTCGTCATCGGCACTGGCCCACTCGGGCTGTTCTCCGTACAAATGGCGCGGATTATGGGGGCGGTAAATATCGTCGTCGTTGGTCTACAAGAAGATGTGGCGGTCCGCTTCCCGGTTGCAAAAGAACTGGGTGCGACGGCAGTAGTAAATGGTTCTACCGAAGATGTGGTGGCGCGCTGCCAGCAAATTTGTGGCAAAGACAATCTGGGACTGGTGATTGAATGCTCCGGTGCCAATATCGCACTGAAACAAGCCATCGAAATGCTCCGTCCGAACGGGGAAGTGGTACGCGTTGGAATGGGCTTCAAACCTCTTGATTTCTCGATTAATGACATTACCGCCTGGAACAAAAGCATCATTGGGCATATGGCCTATGACTCCACCTCATGGCGTAACGCTATCAGGCTATTAGCCAGCGGCGCGATCAAAGTCAAACCGATGATCACGCATCGTATCGGCCTGTCGCAATGGCGCGAAGGGTTTGATGCGATGGTCGATAAAACTGCAATCAAAGTGATCATGACTTACGACTTTGATGAATAACTACTCTCCTGAAGGAACGTTATCGCATGGAACAGATAACAAAACCGCATTGTGGTGCACGGCTGGATCGCTTACCGGATTGCCGCTGGCATTCGTCAATGTTTGCCATCGTCGCGTTTGGCTTGCTTGTCTGCTGGAGTAATGCCGTTGGTGGCTTGATCCTCGCGCAGCTGAAAGCGTTGGGCTGGACAGATAATTCCACCACTGCCACATTCTCAGCAATCACGACCGCCGGAATGTTTCTCGGTGCGCTGGTGGGCGGCATCATCGGTGACAAAACCGGTCGCAGAAATGCGTTCATCCTCTATGAGGCCATTCATATTGCTTCGATGGTTGTCGGTGCTTTCTCACCGAATATGGATTTCCTTATTGCCTGCCGTTTTGTGATGGGCGTTGGGCTGGGAGCTTTACTGGTTACACTGTTTGCTGGTTTCACCGAATATATGCCCGGAAGAAATCGCGGAACGTGGTCCAGTCGGGTTTCCTTTATTGGTAACTGGTCATATCCGCTCTGTTCATTGATTGCGATGGGACTCACGCCGCTGATTAGTGCAGAGTGGAACTGGCGGGTACAACTGCTTATCCCTGCAATATTGTCACTTATCGCTACGGCGCTGGCCTGGCGCTACTTTCCTGAATCCCCGCGCTGGCTGGAATCGCGCGGACGGTATCAGGAAGCCGAGAAAGTCATGCGGAGTATAGAAGAAGGCGTCATACGCCAGACGGGTAAACCTTTGCCGCCTGTGGTTATTGCTAATGACGGTAAAGCACCACAAGCGGTGCCGTATTCAGCCTTACTGACAGGAGTATTACTGAAACGCGTGATATTAGGCTCTTGTGTGCTGATTGCCATGAACGTTGTGCAGTACACACTAATTAACTGGTTGCCAACGATATTCATGACCCAGGGAATTAATTTAAAAGACTCGATTGTTTTAAATACCATGAGTATGTTTGGCGCGCCATTTGGTATTTTTATTGCCATGCTGGTGATGGATAAAATTCCGCGTAAAACAATGGGTGTGGGGCTATTAATCCTGATTGCGGTGCTCGGATATATCTATTCACTGCAAACCAGTATGTTGCTCATAACGCTGATTGGTTTCTTCCTGATTACTTTCGTCTATATGTACGTTTGCTATGCCTCGGCAGTGTATGTCCCTGAGATCTGGCCGACAGAGGCCAAACTCCGTGGCTCCGGTCTGGCGAATGCGGTAGGGCGAATCAGTGGTATTGCCGCGCCTTATGCCGTTGCAGTGCTGCTCAGTAGTTATGGCGTAACGGGAGTCTTTATTCTTCTGGGGGCTGTTTCAATTATTGTCGCAATTGCTATCGCCACCATTGGAATTGAAACCAAAGGTGTCTCCGTTGAAAGTTTAAGTATTGATGCAGTAGCCAATAAATAATACTGGTGGATTCAAAATGAAAAATTCAAAAGCAATATTGCAGGTGCCGGGCACAATGAAAATTATTTCAGCAGAAATACCTGTGCCTAAAGAAGATGAAGTTTTGATTAAAGTGGAATATGTCGGTATTTGTGGTTCAGATGTACATGGTTTTGAATCAGGCCCGTTTATTCCGCCTAAAGACCCAAATCAAGAAATTGGCCTGGGTCATGAATGCGCCGGGACGGTTGTGGCTGTGGGAAGCCGCGTGCGCAAATTTAAACCGGGGGATCGGGTAAATATCGAACCTGGCGTTCCTTGCGGTCACTGTCGTTACTGTCTGGAAGGCAAATATAACATTTGCCCGGACGTTGATTTTATGGCGACACAACCCAACTACCGCGGCGCATTAACGCACTATCTGTGTCATCCGGAGAGCTTTACTTACAAACTGCCAGACAATATGGACACGATGGAAGGGGCGCTGGTGGAGCCTGCCGCAGTCGGGATGCATGCCGCGATGCTGGCAGATGTTAAACCTGGTAAGAAGATAATTATTCTGGGAGCGGGTTGTATTGGTTTGATGACGTTGCAAGCGTGCAAATGCCTGGGAGCAACGGAAATTGCCGTCGTTGATGTGCTGGAAAAACGTCTGACAATGGCGGAACAGCTCGGCGCGACAGTGGTTATTAACGGCGCAAAAGAAGACACTATTGCACGCTGTCAGCAATTTACCGAAGACATGGGCGCAGATATTGTTTTTGAAACAGCGGGTTCTGCGGTCACCGTTAAACAGGCACCTTATCTGGTCATGCGCGGCGGTAAAATTATGATTGTTGGTACTGTACCCGGCGATTCGGCAATCAATTTCCTCAAAATCAATCGCGAAGTCACTATCCAGACGGTATTCCGCTATGCCAATCGTTATCCGGTCACGATTGAAGCTATTTCCTCAGGGCGATTCGATGTGAAATCGATGGTGACGCATATTTACGATTATCGGGATGTACAACAGGCATTTGAAGAGTCAGTTAACAACAAACGCGACATTATTAAAGGCGTTATTAAAATTAGCGATTAATTAATACGGGAGAACAGAACATGCTCGCAGATATCAGATATTGGGAAAACGATGCCACAAATAAACATTATGCAATTGCCCATTTTAACGTATGGAATGCAGAAATGTTGATGGGCGTTATCGACGCAGCCGAAGAAGCGAAATCACCGGTTATTATTTCTTTTGGCACAGGTTTTGTCGGCAACACCTCATTTGAAGATTTCTCTCACATGATGGTATCAATGGCACAAAAAGCAACGGTGCCGGTAATAACTCATTGGGATCATGGTCGGAGTATGGAGATTATTCATAACGCCTGGACTCATGGTATGAATTCATTAATGCGTGATGCTTCTGCATTTGATTTCGAAGAAAATATTCGTTTAACCAAAGAGGCTGTTGATTTCTTCCATCCGCTGGGTATTCCGGTAGAGGCGGAATTAGGGCATGTCGGTAATGAAACCGTTTATGAGGAAGCGCTGGCGGGCTATCACTATACCGATCCTGACCAGGCGGCTGAATTTGTTGAACGTACGGGCTGTGACTCATTGGCTGTCGCCATCGGCAACCAGCATGGGGTTTATACGTCAGAGCCACAATTGAACTTTGAGGTCGTCAAACGCGTACGCGATGCTGTTTCTGTTCCGCTGGTTTTGCATGGCGCATCAGGGATCAGTGATGCCGACATTAAAACTGCAATTTCGTTGGGTATTGCGAAAATCAACATTCATACGGAGCTCTGTCAGGCCGCAATGGTAGCAGTGAAAGAAAACCAGGATCAGCCTTTCCTGCATTTAGAACGTGAAGTGCGTAAAGCTGTAAAAGAACGGGCATTGGATAAAATTAAACTGTTCGGTTCTGATGGCAAAGCGGAATAATAATATGGATAATCTCGACGTTATTTGTATAGGTGCCGCTATTGTTGATATTCCATTGCAACCGGTCAGTAAAAATATCTTTGATGTGGATTCTTATCCTCTTGAAAGAATCGCAATGACCACCGGAGGTGATGCAATAAATGAAGCAACAATTATTTCTCGTCTGGGCCATCGCACAGCATTAATGAGTCGTATTGGTAAAGATGCCGCAGGGCAATTTATTCTCGACCATTGCCGCAAAGAGAATATTGATATTCAAAGCCTGAAGCAGGACGTCAGCATAGATACCTCTATTAACGTTGGACTGGTGACGGAGGATGGCGAGCGGACCTTTGTCACAAACCGTAACGGCAGTCTGTGGAAATTGAATATTGACGATGTTGATTTTGCGCGGTTTTCTCAGGCGAAATTATTATCACTGGCCAGTATTTTCAACAGTCCTCTATTGGATGGTAGAGCGCTAACAGAAATTTTTACGCAAGCTAAAGCCCGGCAGATGATTATCTGTGCCGATATGATCAAACCGCGGTTGAATGAAACGCTGAATGATATTTGCGAAGCATTGAGTTATGTCGATTATCTGTTTCCTAATTTTGCCGAGGCAAAATTACTCACCGGGAAAGAGACACTGGATGAAATTGCTGACTGCTTTCTTGCGTGCGGCGTAAAAACGGTGGTGATTAAAACGGGTAAAGACGGCTGCTTTATCAAGCGTGGTGACATGACGATGAAGGTGCCGGCGGTCGCAGGAATAACCGCTATCGACACCATTGGTGCGGGCGATAACTTTGCTTCAGGTTTTATTGCAGCACTGTTAGAAGGTAAAAATCTGCGTGAATGCGCACGCTTTGCCAATGCAACGGCGGCTATCTCGGTTCTAAGCATCGGCGCCACCACTGGTGTAAAAAACAGAAAGCTGGTCGAACAATTGCTGGAAGAATACGAAGGATAATGAAGGCAAATGAAAAAGATACCTTTAGGCACAACGGATATAACGCTTTCGCGAATGGGGTTGGGGACATGGGCCATTGGCGGCGGTCCTGCATGGAATGGCGATCTCGATCGACAAATATGCATTGATACGATTCTTGAAGCCCATCGTTGCGGCATTAACCTGATTGATACTGCGCCAGGATATAACTTTGGCAATAGTGAAGTTATCGTTGGTCAGGCGTTAAAAAAACTGCCCCGTGAACAGGTTGTAGTAGAAACCAAATGCGGCATTGTCTGGGAACGAAAAGGGAGTTTATTCAACAAAGTTGGCGATCGGCAGTTGTATAAAAACCTTTCTCCGGAATCTATCCGCGAAGAGGTAGAAGCCAGCTTGCAACGTCTGGGTATTGATTACATCGATATCTACATGACGCACTGGCAGTCGGTGCCGCCATTTTTTACGCCGATAGCTGAAACTGTCGCAGTGCTTAATGCGTTAAAGGCCGAAGGGAAAATTCGCGCTATAGGCGCTGCTAACGTCGATGCTGACCATATCCGCGAGTATCTGCAACATGGTGAACTGGATATTATTCAGGCGAAATACAGTATCCTCGACCGGGCAATGGAAAACGAACTGCTGCCGCTATGTCGTGATAATGGCATTGTGGTACAGGTCTACTCTCCGCTAGAGCAGGGATTGTTGACCGGGACCATCACGCGTGATTACGTTCCGGGCGGCGCTCGGGCAAATAAAGTCTGGTTCCAGCGTGAAAACATGCTGAAAGTGATTGATATGCTTGAACAGTGGCAGCCACTCTGTGCTCGTTATCAGTGCACAATTCCCACTCTGGCACTGGCGTGGATATTAAAACAGAGTGATTTAATCTCCATTCTTAGTGGGGCTACTGCGCCGGAACAGGTACGTGAAAATGTCGCGGCACTGAATATCAACTTATCGGATGCAGACGCAACATTGATGAGGGAAATGGCAGAGGCCCTGGAGCGTTAAATACTCAACACGATTCACCTCTGTTTCTGTGAAAACTGTGATGAAAATCTGTGATTCAAACAGGTTATTTTGAAAGTAAACATCGGTTATGCGATAATTGCGCTAATGTGATGTAAAAAGATACAGGGGTGTAATCGTGGCGGCAAAAGACAGGATTCAGGCAATTAAGCAAATGGTTGCCAACGATAAAAAGGTGACAGTCTCAAATTTGAGTGGGATTTTTCAGGTAACCGAAGAAACCATTCGCCGCGATCTTGAGAAGTTGGAAGATGAAGGCTTTTTGACCAGAACCTATGGTGGTGCTGTTTTAAATACAGCGATGTTGACGGAGAATATCCATTTTTATAAGCGCGCTTCATCGTTTTATGAAGAGAAGCAGCTTATTGCACGCAAGGCACTCCCCTTTATCGATAATAAAACCACCATGGCAGCCGATTCCAGTAGTACCGTAATGGAATTGCTCAAATTGTTACAGGACCGTAGTGACCTGACGTTGCTAACCAACTCGGCGGAAGCGATTCATGTTCTGGCTCAGTCAGAAATTAAAGTCGTTTCAACGGGTGGGGAACTAAACAAAAATACACTTTCACTGCAAGGAAGAATTACTAAAGAGATCATCAGCCGCTACCATGTCGATATCATGGTAATGAGTTGTAAAGGTCTTGATATTAACAGCGGCGCGCTGGACTCTAATGAAGCGGAAGCTGAAATCAAAAAGACAATGATCCGTCAGGCGACAGAAGTTGCGTTATTGGTTGATCACTCTAAGTTTGATCGCAAAGCTTTTGTCCAGTTAGCTGACTTTAGTCATATTAATTACATAATAACTGATAAATCACCGGGTGCAGAGTGGATAGCATTTTGCAAAGACAATAATATCCAGCTGGTGTGGTAATTTAAGCACACATTGTCAATATTATTTGTTCCTGCGCCTGGAAATAAAATGATGATAAAGATGCGGCAAGTGAATTTGCCGCAATTGCTACCTTTTTTAGCAAATCCGAGGCACCCAATGGAACAATATGATCAAATTGGCGCAAGACTGGACCGCTTGCCTTTGGCCCGGTTTCATTATCGTATATTTGGTATAATAAGCTTTAGTCTGTTATTAACGGGTTTTTTGAGTTACTCCGGTAATGTCGTCTTAGCAAAGCTGGTAAGCAATGGATGGTCAAATAATTTCCTCAATGCCGCCTTTACCTCGGCATTAATGTTTGGTTATTTCATCGGCTCTCTTACCGGTGGGTTTATTGGTGACTACTTTGGGCGGCGCAGGGCGTTTCGCATAAATCTTCTCATCGTCGGTATTGCGGCAACAGGGGCCGCTTTTGTCCCTGATATGCACTGGCTCATCTTCTTTCGCTTCCTGATGGGAACAGGAATGGGGGCGCTGATTATGGTTGGCTATGCCTCATTTACGGAGTTTATCCCCGCGACGGTGCGTGGAAAATGGTCCGCGCGGCTCTCATTTGTTGGTAACTGGTCGCCCATGCTCTCTGCGGCGATAGGCGTGGTGGTTATCGCTTTTTTTAGTTGGCGGATAATGTTTCTGCTGGGCGGTATTGGCATACTGTTAGCGTGGTTTCTCTCAGGTAAATACTTTATTGAGTCGCCACGATGGCTGGCAGGGAAAGGGCAAATCGCAGGTGCAGAAAGCCAACTTCGTGAAGTAGAGCAGCAAATTGAAAGAGAGAAGAGTATTCGTTTACCCCCGCTTACTTTGAACCAGAGCAACAGCAAGGTTAAGGTAATCAAGGGTACCTTCTGGCTCCTGTTTAAAGGGGAAATGTTACGACGTACATTAGTCGCGATTACTGTTTTAATTGCAATGAACATTTCGCTTTATACCATCACCGTATGGATACCGACCATATTTGTTAACTCCGGCATTGATGTTGATAAATCAATATTAATGACCGCTGTTATTATGATTGGCGCTCCGGTAGGGATATTTATTGCGGCATTAATTATTGATCATTTTCCTCGTCGATTATTTGGCTCTGCCTTACTTATTATTATTGCTGTGTTAGGCTATATCTATTCAATTCAGACTACAGAGTGGGCGATTTTAATCTATGGCCTGGTGATGATCTTCTTTTTATACATGTATGTGTGCTTCGCGTCGGCGGTTTATATCCCGGAACTTTGGCCAACGCATTTACGCCTGCGTGGTTCGGGTTTCGTTAATGCCGTCGGACGGATCGTCGCAGTCTTCACGCCCTATGGCGTTGCGGCATTATTAACACATTATGGGTCGATCACGGTGTTTATGGTGCTTGGTGTCATGTTAGTGCTCTGTGCGCTGGTTCTCTCCATTTTTGGCATCGAAACGCGGAAGGTGTCGCTGGAAGAGATTTCTGAGGTGAATTAAATCTTTCGTTGATGGCGTCAATTACCAGATGTATCACTGATGTGTTTTATCTGGCCTACAATGCCAGTACAGAATTGTAGGCCAGCGTAAAATTACTCCCGCGTTTCTTCCCAGTCTGCCAGCGTATATAGCGTTGCCCCAGCTGCTGACATCTCCATAAACGCGTGCGCACTGTCCTGTGGCTGGATATTTACGCCACGACAACCATCGGTAATCACGTTCACCTTATAGCCTAACTGTAACGCGTCCAGCACGGTAAACTTAACGCAATAGTCAGTAGCCAGACCCATAACGATCAATTCATTGATTACATGAGCGCGCAACCAGTCATCGAGCGCAGTTTTCTGCCGACGGCCGTTATCAAAAAAGGCACTGTAACTGTCAACTAAAGGATTTTCGCCTTTATGGAACACCGCTGCGATCGCTTTTTGCTTCAGTAACGGATGTAATTGTGCGCCTTCACTGTTCTGCACACAGTGATCGGGCCAGAAGGTTTGTGGCAAACCGTCGAGTTGGCCCGGCGTATAAGGCTCTACACCGTGCTGACTGGCAAAACTGCCGTGATTCGCCGGGTGCCAGTCCTGACTGGCGATAACCGCTTCACCGCGCGACTGGCACCAGTCAATCAGGCGGTTAGCGACATCCACCGTACTGTCACCTTCCGGCACGGCGAGCGCGCCACCAGCACAGAAATCATTTTGTAAATCGACCAGTAACAGGGCGCGAGGGGGCATTGCAGTCTCCTTAATCATCCGGCGTCAGTTCGCCACGCAGGTTTTGGCTCATGGCCTTGCGAATGGTTTCAGTATCAAGTTCCTGGCTAAGCAGGTAATGCAGTTTGGTTAGCGTGGCTTCTACAGTCATATCTGCACCGCCAATAACGCCGGCATGGGCGAGGGCGTTACCAGTGGCATAACCACCCATGTTCACTTTACCGGACATACATTGTGTCAGGTTGACCACCACAATACCGCGATCGCTGGCTTCTTGTAATTCCTGCAGGAAGGCTTTGTTTTGTGGCGCATTACCCACGCCATATGAGCGCAGAATCAATGCTTTCACAGGTTGGCGCAGAAAATTGCGCACGACGTCAGCAGAAATCCCCGGATAAATCGTTACTACGCCAATTGGTTGCGGCGTGATTGGATGAACGATCAATGCCCCTTCACCGTGCGGGGCGGGTGGCGTATTCAAACGGCGAATATGGATACCTGCTTCCAGTAACGGAGGAAGGTTTGGAGAGGCAAACGCATCAAAACCATCGGCATGGGCTTTGGTGGTTCTGTTGCCACGATACAGTCGATTATTAAAAAAGAGAGTTACTTCGTTGATAGGATAATTCGCCGCAACGTACAACGCATTCAGCAGATTAATTTGTCCGTCAGAGCGTAACTCAGCCAGCGGGATTTGTGACCCTGTCACAATGACCGGTTTACCGAGATTCTCGAGCATGAACGACAGTGCAGAGGCGGTATACGCCATCGTGTCTGTACCGTGCAGAATGACAAAACCATCATAATCGTCATAGTGCGCTTTAATATCTTCAGCAATATGCTGCCAGTCTTCTGGCGTCATATCAGAAGAATCCATCAATGGCGTATATTCATGAATGGTGAAATCTGGCATCTCCGGGCGATGGAATTCCGGCATCAGCGCCAGTTGGCGCTGTAGATGACCTGACACCGGAATATAACCCTGCTCGGAACGCTGCATCCCGATGGTCCCGCCCGTGTAGGCGACGTAAATTGACTTCTTTTGCATGATATTGATATGAATGATATCGAAAGAGCAAAAGTATATACGTGAGGCAGGGGGAGCGCACCTGATACTATGAGGATAAGGAAATATGTGGCGAGACAGCGGGAAGAGGATTCGTCGACGTAAAAAGTAATGTGGCCGACGATCTGTCGGCCACTTAGTACAAGACTTAACGCACGTTGGCGCAGGTCAGGCAAAACGCATAACGGTTTTGTGGGTCGTTAAACGCGGCCAGCTTGTCGCTTTCACTTTTAACGGTAGAGGCTACCGAGGCCAGCGGTGCAGGTAACATGGCCTGGAACGCATCTGGCAACATTGCCCGGATAGAACCAGACATGTTGTCCATCACTTTGTCGAAGAAGGTCGGTTCATCAACGTAGTATTCCAGATGCCACTGTTTCACTTTTGCCAGCTCTGCTGCTTTGGCGACCGCATCATCGAAATCCCCGAGACTATCGACCAGCCCGTTAGCTTTTGCATCCTGACCGGTCCAGACGTGACCCTGGGCGATTTTATCAATCTGCTCCGGCGTTGAATGACGCGCATCAGCAACCAGCGTGATAAAGCGTTTATAGCCATTCTCAATGCTTAACTGCATCATCTGCTGCGCTTCCGGCGGCAGTGCCCTGGTGATAGAAACATCTGCCAGCGGTGAAGTTGAGACACCATCAGTATGAACACCAATCGAATCCAGACTATTTTCTACGGTGGTGATCACGCCGAAGATACCGATAGAACCGGTCAGGGTGCTGGGGTTAGCCACAATGTAATTAGCTGGTGTGGAAATCCAGTAACCACCAGATGCCGCCATGCCACCCATCGATACAACCACAGGCTTACCCGCTGCCCGGGCTGCTGCCAGTTCAGCGCGAATCACTTCAGACGCGGTAACGCTGCCGCCGGGACTATTAACACGCAGAACAATCGCTTTCACTTTCGGGTCAAGGCGAGCGTCGCGGATTTGTGCCGCAGTGGTATCACCGCCAACATTCCCCTGAGTTTCCTCGCCATCCATAATTGCGCCATTAGCGAAGACGACACCGATACTGTCACCAGTATCTGCCGGCGTTTTCAATGCGTAATCGTAATAACTGATGGCGCGATAATTTTTATCAGTTTTACTCCAGCCGAACTCTTTGGTCAGAGTTTTTTCGATTTCGGCACTCGATGCCAGTGCATCGACCAGCTTGTTTTCCAGCGCATATTTCGCGGTATCGCCACCGGTTTTGGTTAAACCCTCAAGCAACCCTTGCGCGCCAGGGAATACCTGCTGAGCAGGGATCTGGCGGTTAGCGGCAACAGTATTCAGATAGTTTTGCCACAGCTCACCAATCCAGCGGCTGTCAGCTTCGCGGGCTGCCGGCGACATATCATCACGAATAAACGGTTCAACGGCAGATTTATACGTACCCACGCGGAACACATGGGTGGAAACTTTCAGCTTATCCAGTAACGATTTGTAGTACAGACCGTTGGTGGCAAAGCCGTGCAGATCAACCACGCCTTGCGGAGACAGCCAAATTTTATTGGCGAAACTGGCGAGATAATATTGCCCCTGGCTGTAGTTCTCGCCAACGGCATAAACCGGTTTCCCGCTATCACGAAACTCTTTCAGAGCTTTGCCGATGTACTGCATAGACGGCTGGTCGCCGCCTGCGAAGTTTTTCAGATCCATCACAATACCGGTGATATTGCGGTCGTCCTTCGCCTGGCGAATGGTGTTGACGATATCAAACAGTGAGTTTTCCTGCAGACGATCGGAACTGGCACCAAGCAGCTGGCGGCTTAATTTACTAAACCGCTGAGAACTGTCGGGTTTATCGACGATCACACCAGAAATGTCCAGCAGCAGTGCGCCACGACTGGCCGTTTCTTTCGAATCACCACCACTGACCTGCATCCAGATCCCCACACCAACCAGCACGAGAAAAATAAAGAACAGGTTAAGTACCATTTCACGGACGAAATTCAGCAGACGCCACGTCCATTTAAAAAATCCGGCAATAAATCGCCAAAGGGTTCGCATGTATTCTCCCAACTTAAGGTCACACCTGTTTCAGGCGCAATAGATGTGGTTATCGTAATGACCCAACCGGCACTTGTCAGCAGGAATTGCGGACTGGGCTGTAACAAAATCCACTCTCGTGTTAATTTTGTGAATAAATATCATGACAGGAGTTAATCAAATGGATGCACTCGAACTATTGATCAATCGCCGTAGCGCCTCCCGCCTGGCTGAACCCGCGCCAACGGGTGAACAACTGCAAAACATCCTGCGTGCGGGTATGCGTGCGCCGGACCATAAGTCCATGCAACCGTGGCATTTCTTTGTGATTGAAGGGGAAGGGCGCGAGCGTTTCAGCGCTGTACTGGAGCAGGGGGCGATTGCTGCCGGTAGTGATAACAAAGCAATCGACAAAGCGCGTAATGCGCCGTTCCGCGCACCGCTCATCATAACGGTGGTGGCGAAATGCGAAGAAAATCATAAAGTCCCGCGCTGGGAACAGGAAATGTCTGCGGGATGCGCGGTCATGGCGATGCAAATGGCAGCAGTTGCCCAGGGGTTTGGCGGCATCTGGCGCAGTGGTGCATTAACTGAAAGTCCGGTAGTCCGTGAAGCATTCGGTTGCCGTGAGCAGGATAAAATTGTCGGTTTTCTCTACCTCGGTACGCCGCAGTTGAAAGCATCTACGTCGATAAACGTCCCGGACCCGACGCCGTTTGTGACTTATTTCTGATAATTGTCGCGAAACTGTCTGGATTGTGAGCAAAGGCGCAGGAATTCAGACACTCTCACTTATCACTTCATGGAATGAGGGTTACCATACCCGGATTGCATTGACAGGAGATGTCCATGAGCGAGAACTCGATTCGTTTGACCCAATACAGCCACGGCGCTGGTTGCGGCTGTAAAATTTCCCCAAAAGTGTTGGAAACCATCCTGCACAGTGAGCAGGCGAAGTTTGTTGATCCGAATTTGCTTGTGGGTAATGAAACCCGCGACGATGCGGCGGTATACGATCTGGGCAATGGCACCAGCGTTATCAGTACCACCGACTTCTTTATGCCGATCGTTGATAATCCTTTCGATTTTGGCCGCATTGCGGCGACTAACGCCATCAGCGATATCTTTGCTATGGGCGGCAAACCGATTATGGCGATTGCGATCCTCGGCTGGCCGATTAACAAACTTTCCCCGGAAATTGCCCGCGAAGTGACCGAAGGTGGACGCTATGCATGCCGTCAGGCGGGGATTGCGCTGGCTGGCGGTCACTCCATCGATGCGCCGGAGCCGATTTTTGGTCTGGCGGTAACGGGGATCGTACCGACCGAGCGGGTGAAGAAAAACAGTACCGCACAAGCCGGATGCAAACTGTTCCTGACGAAACCGCTGGGGATTGGCGTTCTTACCACGGCTGAGAAAAAATCACTGCTGAAACCAGAACATCAGGGACTGGCGACGGAAGTGATGTGCCGGATGAACATCGCAGGCGCGTCCTTTGCCAACATCGAAGGCGTAAAAGCGATGACCGACGTTACGGGTTTTGGTTTACTGGGGCATTTAAGCGAAATGTGTCAGGGCGCAGGTGTGCAGGCGCGCGTCGACTATGACGCGATCCCGAAATTGCCGGGGGTTGAAGAGTACATTAAGTTGGGCGCAGTGCCTGGCGGCACCGAACGTAACTTTGCCAGCTACGGTCATCTGATGGGTGAAATGCCGCGTGAAGTGCGCGATCTGCTGTGCGATCCGCAAACTTCTGGCGGTTTGCTGCTGGCGGTCATGCCGGAAGCAGAAAATGAGGTCAAAGCTACAGCCGCCGAGTTTGGCATTGAACTGACGGCGATTGGCGAACTGGTGCCAGCGCGCGGCGGTCGTGCCATGGTTGAGATCCGTTAATTCAATGCGGTTGTTTATTGCCGAAAAACCGAGTCTGGCGCGCGCCATTGCTGATGTCCTGCCTAAACCGCACCGGAAAGGCGATGGCTTTATCGAGTGCGGTAATGGTCAGGTGGTGACCTGGTGTATCGGTCACCTGCTTGAGCAGGCGCAGCCAGACGCCTACGACAGCCGCTATGCGCGCTGGAATCTTGCGGATTTGCCAATTGTCCCGGAAAAGTGGCAATTACAGCCCCGACCCTCCGTGACTAAACAACTTAATGTCATCAAACACTTCCTGCATGAAGCCAGCGAAATCGTTCACGCCGGAGACCCGGATCGCGAAGGGCAACTGCTGGTGGATGAAGTGCTGGACTACCTGCAACTGGCACCGGAAAAGCGCCAGCAGGTACAGCGTTGTTTGATAAACGACCTGAACCCGCAGGCGGTTGAGCGGGCGATCGATCGTCTTCGCTCCAATAGCGAGTTTGTACCGCTGTGCGTTTCTGCACTGGCGCGGGCGCGGGCTGACTGGCTGTACGGCATTAATATGACCCGTGCGTATACCATTCTCGGCCGCAATGCCGGTTATCAGGGCGTGCTTTCCGTGGGACGCGTGCAGACGCCCGTACTCGGACTGGTGGTGCGCCGCGACGAAGAGATTGAAAACTTCGTGGCGAAAGACTTCTTTGAAGTCAAAGCACATATCGTGACACCTGCAGATGAGCGGTTTACCGCTATCTGGCAACCGAGCGAAGCGTGTGAACCGTACCAGGATGAAGAAGGGCGCTTGTTACATCGTCCACTGGCGGAGCATGTGGTTAACCGCATTAGTGGTCAACCAGCTATTGTCACCAGCTATAACGATAAACGGGAATCAGAATCCGCGCCGCTGCCTTTTTCGCTTTCGGCGTTGCAGATTGAAGCGGCTAAACGTTTTGGTCTGAGCGCGCAGAACGTGCTTGATATCTGCCAGAAGCTGTACGAAACGCACAAGCTAATCACTTATCCGCGTTCCGATTGCCGCTATTTGCCAGAAGAACATTTTGCCGGACGCCACGCGGTGATGAATGCTATCAGCGTTCATGCACCGGATCTGTTGCCGCAGCCAGTGGTAGATCCAGATATACGCAACCGCTGTTGGGATGACAAAAAGGTCGATGCGCACCACGCCATCATTCCGACCGCACGGAGTTCTGCGATCAACCTGACGGAGAACGAAGCGAAGGTCTATAACCTGATTGCCCGTCAGTACTTGATGCAGTTCTGCCCGGATGCGGTGTTCCGCAAGTGTGTTATCGAACTGGACATTGCCAAAGGCAAATTTGTCGCTAAAGCCCGTTTTCTTGCTGAAGCAGGCTGGCGCACGCTGTTAGGCAGCAAAGAGCGCGATGAAGAAAACGACGGCACGCCGCTGCCTGTGGTGGCGAAAGGCGATGAATTGTTGTGCGAAAAAGGCGAAGTGGTAGAGCGGCAAACCCAGCCGCCGCGCCATTTTACCGATGCAACACTGCTTTCGGCGATGACCGGGATCGCGCGCTTTGTGCAGGACAAAGATCTGAAAAAGATCCTTCGTGCGACCGATGGTTTGGGGACAGAAGCAACGCGTGCCGGGATTATTGAATTGTTGTTCAAGCGGGGTTTCCTGACCAAAAAAGGGCGCTATATCCACTCCACCGACGCCGGAAAAGCGCTATTCCATTCGCTGCCAGAAATGGCGACGCGACCGGACATGACCGCGCACTGGGAATCGGTGCTGACGCAAATCAGCGAAAAGCAGTGTCGCTATCAGGACTTTATGCAGCCGCTGGTGGGGACATTGTACCAGTTGATTGATCAGGCAAAGCGCACGTCGGTAAGGCAGTTTCGGGGAATAATGGCTCCCGGCGGTAGAGAAGGGAAGAAAAAGGATTCGCCACGCAAGAGAGCGCCGAAAAAAAGCCCGCCATCAGAAGAGGCGGGCAATGGAGTGATAACATAAAGGTTCTTTCAACCATCTGATACTGAAGATTTTTATGGCCGGATAAGGCGTTTGCGCTGTATCCGGCACAATTGTCTTAAATCACGCCCTGGCTTAACATCGCATCCGCAACCTTCACAAAACCGGCAATGTTCGCGCCCTGCACGTAGTTGGTTTGCTCACCTTCACCACCATGCTCAACACAGGCATGGTGGATATCCAGCATGATGTGATGCAAACGTGCGTCAACTTTCTCGGCTTTCCAGCCCAGGCGCGCAGCGTTTTGCGCCATTTCCAGGCCCGATGTTGCTACACCGCCAGCATTAGCCGCTTTACCCGGTGCAAACAGTACGCCTGCCTGCTGGAACAGTTCAGTCGCTTCGATGGTGGTCGGCATATTTGCCCCTTCGGCGACGGCTTTAACGCCATTGGCGATAAGCTGATGCGCGGCGTCAACATCCAGTTCGTTCTGGGTTGCGCAAGGCAGGGCGATATCAACCGGTACAGACCACGGTTGTTGGCCTTCGAGATAGACCAGACCAAATTCTTTGGCGTAATCTGCCACTCGACCATCGCGGCTGGCTTTGATTTCGATAAGACGCGCCAGTTTTTCTTTCGTGAATCCGCTTTCATCAACTACAGTGCCGCTGGAGTCTGACGCAGTGATCACTCGAGCACCAAATTCCATCGCTTTTTCGATAGCGTACTGGGCGACGTTGCCGGAGCCAGAAACGGAAACGCGCATTCCTTCAAAACCCATACCGTGGCGTTTTAGCATTGCTTCTGTGAAATAAACCAGACCGTAGCCGGTAGCTTCCGGGCGAATAAGACTGCCGCCAAATGAAAGGCCCTTACCGGTGAAGACGCAGGCGGTATTGTTGGAGAGCTTTTTCATCATCCCCGCCATAAAGCCGACTTCACGACCACCAACGCCTATATCACCTGCCGGAACGTCAGTATCCGCGCCCAGGTGGCGATACAGTTCAGTCATCAGCGCCTGGCAGAAACGCATAACTTCGCCTTCGCTTTTCCCTTTCGGATCAAAGTCGCTGCCGCCTTTACCACCACCCATCGGCAGAGTTGTCAGGGCATTTTTAAAGGTTTGCTCGAAGCCGAGGAATTTGAGAATGGAAAGGTTTACTGACGGATGGAAGCGCATACCGCCTTTGTACGGGCCGATGGCAGAGCTGAACTGCACACGCCATGCACGGTTGACCTGCACCTGGTTGCGATCGTCAACCCATACCACGCGAAACTGGATCACGCGCTCCGGTTCAACCAGACGCTCCAGTAATGACATCTGACGATATTTGGGATTTTGTTCAAGAAAAGGCCAGAGTGTGGTCATTACTTCACGAACGGCTTGCGCGAACTCGGTTTGATTCGGGTCGCGCTTTTGGACATGGTTGAGGAATGACTCCAGAGAATATGTCTGATCCATAGATATAAAACCCTTATATATTAATACGATTATGCTTATGTTGTTTATGTCATGTGCTTTTGCAGTTTTCGACTATACCATCAAGAATGTGACGGTAAGCAAGAAAAAAATGACCCAGGAAAGCAAATTAATAACGAGAGTAATCTCATAACCAAATGCGATAACTCAGACGCTAAAGTTTTGCCGCCCGGCTACCGTTATCTGTAGAAGAGACAATAACGTTAAGGAGTTCCCTGTGAGTCGAGCATTGATCGCCGTAGTATTAGCATTTCCATTAATTACACTGGCTAACCCGCATTATCATCCGGACGTGGAGGTAAACGTACCGCCAGAAGTGTTTAGTTCAGGCGGGCAGTCAGCGCAGCCCTGTACTCAGTGCTGCGTTTATCAGGATCAAAATTATTCTGAAGGGGCAGTAATTAAAGCCGAAGGAATACTGCTGCAATGCCAACGGGATGACAAAACCCTAAGCACTAATCCGCTGGTCTGGCGGCGCGTGAAGCCATAAACGCCTCTAATAATGGAATGTCAGCAGGGGCCAGCGGATATCGCAGCGCCTCTTCAGGTGAGCACCAGACCAGCGCCTGATGTTCATGTGCCTGTAACGTCCCGTGGAAGTCGGGTACGTGCCAGGCATGAAGATGGATAATCCGCCCCGAAACTTCTCGCTGATGGCTGGCAACATAGTCACCAACAGTTGCTTCGATGCCCAGTTCTTCGTTTAACTCACGCACCAGCGCCTGCCGCTGGCTTTCATCCGGCTCGACTTTACCACCGGCAAACTCCCATAATCCCGCCTGATCGCTATGGGCAGGGCGTTGCGCGAGTAAAATTTTGCCATCACGTTCGATGATGGCGGCAACAACTTCAATCATTTTCATAAATTACACACGGGCAGATAAGCGAAAAATGCCATAATATCCGCACTGTTGCTCAATCAGAAAGGCTTTATATTTAAGGAGTGCCTGTGCTAGACCGCCATCTTCATCCCCGGATTAAACCGTTGTTGCATCAGTGCGTGCGGGTTCTTGATAAACCGGGCATTACGCCAGATGGTTTAACATTAGTGGGATTTGCCATCGGCGTGCTGGCACTGCCTTTTCTGGCGCTGGGCTGGTATCTGGCGGCACTAGTCGCCATTTTGTTGAACAGGCTGCTTGATGGTCTGGACGGTGCGCTGGCGCGGCGCAGAGGGCTTACCGACGCGGGCGGCTTTCTCGATATTTCTCTCGATTTTCTTTTTTACGCGCTGGTGCCTTTTGGGTTTATCCTCGCCGCACCGGAGCAAAACGCCCTGGTAGGCGGCTGGCTGCTGTTTGCGTTTATCGGCACGGGCAGCAGTTTTCTCGCTTTTGCTGCGCTGGCGGCGAAACATCAGATTGATAATCCTGGTTATGCGCATAAATCGTTTTATTATCTGGGCGGGTTAACCGAAGGCAGCGAGACGATTTTGCTGTTTGTTCTGAGTTGCCTCTTTCCGGCCTGTTTTCCGTGGTTTGCGTGGGTATTTGGTGCGTTGTGCTGGATGACGACCTTTACGCGGGTGTGGAGTGGGTATCTGACGCTGAAGTCGCTCCAGCGTCAGTAATTGCAATGTTATTTACTGCTGTCCGGGCCGCGTTCACCGGTTGCTACCGGATTTTTTGGATCGCTGCTCCATTCGTACCAGCCACCGTCGTAAACGGAGACGTTATTCCAGCCCATTGCGCGTGCGTACATAAAGGTTTCTGACGCGCGCCAGCCAGTGCCGCAGTAGAATGAAACTTGCTGATCTGGTTTGATATTCCATGCTTTCCACATAGCGGTTATATCATCGGCGCTGCGCATGGTGCCATCCGGGTTATGGAAATCTTCCATATGCGTCGAGTCGCTACCTGCGTGTCCCCAACGTGCTCCGGCTATTTCACCTTTTGGTTTAATATAGCTGTAACCGCTGGTCGTACCGATAAATTCTGGCCACGAACGAATGCTCACCAGCGATGCATCCTGGCGATGCAGCAGTCCACGCGCTTGTTCCATATCAAGCATCAGTTGCGGTTGTGCCGGGATCTTCACGCCGAAATCCGGTTCCGCTTTCACTTTCGGTGGCGTTCCGCGCTCAACGGGCAGACCCGCGTCGGACCAGGTTTGCCAGCCTCCGTCCAGCAGGCGCACATCTTTCACGCCGGCATAAAGCATAATTTGCGCCACACGCGCTGCAGCGTATACGTCACGCCCGTACAGAATGACCGTGGTGTCATGGCGAATGCCGTGTTTTGCCAGCATCGCTTTCAGTTGTTCATCAGAAACTTTGTTCCACAGCGGTTCGCTTTCCACTTCGTTGGTGTCGATGTAGTCAGCGCCGGGAATATGGCTGATAAGGTAAAATTTTGGAGCGCCCCAGGCCGCTTCAATGACTTTCCAGTCACCGGCAGGTTTCGCCGTAACCTCTTTACCTTGTTGCAGGTCATGCAGCCACTGCGGATATACCAGCTGTTCAAAGTGCGGCAGTTTTTGCAGACGGGAAGGTTCGCTTAGCGCGTCACTCAGGATGGAGATATGCGTAAAACCTGCTTTTTGCAGTCGCGTTTTGACGGCGTCGACATCTTTGTCATTACCGTACAGCGCCACCGGGGCATCGGCTTTCAGGTTATGTTGCTTGATCCACTCGTTGAGCTGTTCGGTGCTCATTTTGTCGAGCCAGCTAGCAGAGAGGTTTAAGGCGGCAGGTTCATGACCGGAAGGGCCATTTAAGGTTTGTGGCCAGCCGTTATAAAACGCGCTGGGGCGAGTATCAATCGCTTTGCCATTTTGTTGTTGAAGCTGGTCAAGTGTAAGAGGCTTCGCCAGTTCAGCGGCCCACGAAGAAGCGCAAGCCAGCCCTAAAGCCATTGCCAGCGCGGTCATTTGAGAAACACGTTTCATCGAAAATCCCGACATTGTAGTTTTGAGAGCGCCATTCTGAACTGACGCATCGGGAAAAACTTTGCGTTATCGCAGTTTGTTGTAATTTTCTGACCACTGCGCCATATCCAGAACGGGGCTATCAGGAGGAACATCCTGAAGATCGTGCGTCACCTGCACAACAGGGATCGCCATGGCGCGAATTTCGCTGAACACCCAATGGCGAAAATTATCGCGCAGGGCCACATCAAGACGGCTGAAGGGCTCATCCAGTAGCAACGCTTTTGGCTGAGCGAGAAGGGCGCGCAGCAGAGCAACGCGCGCTCGCTGACCGCCAGACAAAGTGGCAGGATCCTGATGGAACGCTCCGTCAAGGCCTGAACGCTCAAGTGCATCATTCACGGCATTACGTCGGGCATTCCCCTTAAGTGTCGCCGGTAGCGCCAGCAGTAAATTTTGCCCGACGCTGAACTGGTCAAATAACAGTGCATCCTGGAAAAGAATGCCAATCTGACGCTGTGCGGTGGGTAGCATGTCAATCCGTTGCTCATTAAGCCATAGCTCCCCTGTACAAGAAAACTGTCCGGCCAGCGCACCAATCATCCACGAAAACAGAGTGGATTTCCCGCAGCCGGATGGTCCCATTAACGTGACAATGTCACCTTTATCTACTGTAAAGTTAACGTTTGTCAGCAAGCGGCTTTCTGGTAAACGTAGCGAAACATTTTTCACGCAGAGCATTAGCGGAGTCCTTGTCTGACATAACCTACCCATTTTGCGACTAACGCGGTCAGGGCAAAAATAATAAGCGGTAACAGCAGTTGCCATAAAGCCTGGGCGGCGAGAATACCGTTGCTGCCGCCGCTGCTTAATGCCACCGCTTCAGTGGTGAGCGTCGGAAAACGCCCCGCGCCCAGCCACAGCGTCGGCATATACTGCGCAATACTGACTGAAAATCCCACCGCGAAGGCAATCAGCGCAGGGCGCAACATAAGTGGACATTTTACGTAAAAGAAGATTTTGGCCCGCGACCAGCCCAGTGTTTGCGCAATCAAAATTAACCGTGAATCAATGCGCTGCCAGGCGGGTTGCAGGATAAACAGCATCCACGGCATTACCCACAGCAGATGCCCCCAGACCACCGCCGTCCAGCTTCCATCCAGGTTCAGCCATAGCGCCAGCGTGTACTGGCCCGCCACCAGAGGCAGAGCGGGTAATAAAATGGGCAACCATAGCCACAACTGGCGACGCTGTGGCCCCCATTCCTGCCACAGCAGTAACAGGAGCAAAGCGATGAATGCCGCCACCAGCCCCATTGTCAGGCTGTTGATGAGCGCTTCACTATTGATCGTCGACTGATCCGCGAGGATCGCCAGCAGAACCACACACAGCACACCGGTTAAGGGTAAAAAACTCGCCAGCGTATTGCCTGGCAATAAAGGCGTGGCAGGCTTACGAACGCCATCTACGCGGGGAATAGTACGTCGCCAGCCACGCCATAGCAGATAGCCCAGCAAAACGTTGGCGGCGAGTAACAGCATCAGCAGCAGGCTGGCGAGTGCACCTTTCGTTTGTTGATCGGCGTCGCCCTGAGTTAACCACTGCCAGCTAATTACCGCCAGCGTCGGGGGATTACCTGGCCCAAGAATAATCGCCACATCCACGACCGACAGCGACCAGGCGACAATCGCCAGCATCGCCATTGCCAGCGCAGACGCGACGGAGGGCAACAGCAACCAGTTCAGGCATTGCCAGCGGCTGTAGCCCAGCGAATCCAGCACAATGAGTTGCTGCAACAGCCGTTTTTCGCTCAATACTGCCGCTAAGATCCACAGCAGAAATGCGCTTTCTTTTACCGCCAGGGTGAGGCCCAGCCCAATACCCAATTTGTCCATTGGCGGAGTGAAATACGGGAAATAGTCATAAAGCAGCCCTCCGTCAGCAAAGATCAGAAGGGCGCTGGTGGCAAAAGCCACATGGGGAATGGCGAGCAGCCACGGCAGACGGGCGCACATACGCTGCCATTTCGGCCCTGGCCACAGCGCCACAATCACCAGCAGGGCAATCAACAACGCCCCGACCGCCGCAATGGTTGTCGACACCAGCGTTGCCAGTAATGCCTGCGGTAACTGTGGATCGGCAAATAACGCCTGCCAGTGCGTCAACGACAAAGCAGGCGATATCAGCGTCAGAGCTGCCGGGATCAGCGGTGCATAAATCACCGCTATCATCGCCCACAGCAAAAAGATTAATGCGTACCGTAACGGTGTAGCCATTCTTGTTCCAGCGCATTTACCCAACCTGCGTGCGGTTCAGCCAGTACCGGCGGCAGATCCTGCGGCATTCTCGATTGCAATGTTTCGCGCTGCCCGTCAGGCAGTTTTTGCGGATCGAGAACAGAAGGATCGCCCCAGACAGCGGGATCTGCTTTACGCAGTTGCGCATCGGGTGAGAGCAGGAAATTGGCAACTACCTTCGCCGCAGCACTGGCATTCGCGTTGGCAGGAATGGTGACGAAATGGACGTTGCCAATCATCCCCTCGCGAAAACCAAAACTGTAACTGCTTGCAGGCAAATCGCCGCTGGCGATTTTTTGCTGCGCATGTGCAGGGTTAAAGGTCAGCGACAGGCGCAATGTGTTAGCTTTCAGCAGAGCATCCATCCGCGCGGGCGAAGGCGGGAAATCCTTTCCTTCGCGCCATAAATACGGATGCAGTGCATCAAGATATTGCCACAAGGGCGCAGTGACGCGGGCGAAAGTCGCATCGTCCGGCGCTTCTTTTAATGCTGTGGGATCTGGCGTTAGCATAATCAGCAACTGTTCAAGAAACGCCGTGCCGGTAAAGTCCGGTGGGCGCGGATAGGTAACCGTGCCGGGATTGGCTTTAGCAAACTCCAGTAAGGTTTGCGGCGTTTGTGGTGGCTGTGGCGTAACATCGCGGCGGGCGATAAATGTCAGTTGTGCGCCGCCCCAGGGCGATTCAGCCCCTTCTGTAGGCACTGAAAAATCTTCCCGCACCGGAAGCTGTGTGTCGACATAGCGCCAGTTGGGCAGAGTCTCCGCCCAGCCCGTTTGTAATAAATTGGCCTCTTTTAAGGTGCGGAAGTTTTCGCCGTTCACCCAGAGCAGATCCACCGAACCGCCCGTTTTGCGTCCGGCAGCAGCTTCGGTCTGAATGCGCTTCACCGCGTCTGCGGCATCCGCGAGACGAACAATCTTCAGGTTTATAGCGTAATGGGTTTTCATCTCGCCGCTAACCCAGTCGAGATAGCGGTTAATTGCGGTATCGCCGCCCCAGGCGTTAAACCAGACGGTTTGTCCTTTGGCCTCATTTTTTATTTCCTGCCAGTCACTGGCATGTGTTGCCAAAGAAAACAGCGATAACAATCCCAGCAACCACCCACAATGGCGCATCTTCTCTCCTTAAGAACGTTTTTCAGGAATACGGCACAGCCCCTGAGCGGGAATGTCCATGGCAGAATTAAAACGGGCTGACAGATTTTGCAGGCCTATCAATGCCGTCAGTTCGGTGAGCGCCTGAGCGTCAAAATGCGTAGCCAGTCGGGCGCGCAGGGCATCATCGACCGTTGGCGGCGTTACGCTTGCGGCTTCGGCATACTCCAGCGCCAGCCGTTCTTCATCGCTAAAGAGCGGGCTTTGCCGCCAGTCAGCCACTGCCAGCAGTTTATCGGTGCTGCCGGTACGCTCGGCGACTTTCATACTGGTGATATCCACGCAAAACTCACACAGGCACATTTGCGCAATGCGCGCGCTGACAAGCGATCGTACTACCGGATCGAGCGGTGAGCGTTTGCGCTCCAGCCAGCCGACAAACATCGACACCAGATAAAAGATAAACGGGATCCGCCCCCACCAGCGAATCGGGCTTAGCACCTCGCCGTAATGGCGACGATGCAGCCACGTCTGCGGACGTAAAATGAAAGGAATTTTGCTAAGCGGCGGTAAACCCATCAGGCATTCCTCTTCTGGCGCTCAAGCCATATTTTCTTCGCCATAAAAATCACCACGGTCAGGGCAAACAGAATAAACAGTCCGGTGACAAACCAGAAAGTACCGCCTGTTAACATGCTGCCCGCCCAGGAATAAACAATAGTCGCCGGTAATTGACCAAGCCCGGTGGCGATAAAAAACGAGCGAAAACGTATTGAAGTCAAACCGGCAGCATAGCTGATTGGATCGAAAGGGACAAAAGGCAATAACCGACATACCAGGATGGTGTGTTTGCCGTAACGAGTGAAAAAGCCGTCCATACTGTCAAGTACGGTTTTGCCGGTTAATTTTTCCACCACTTCGCGGCCCATCACTCTGGCGATAAAAAAGCACAGTGCCGCGCCGGCCATCGAACTGGTCCACGACAGTAAGCCGCCCCAGAACGCACCAAACAGCGACGCATTGGCAAAGGTGATCAAAAACGCAGGTAGCGGTGCAGCAATGGCCTGTAAAATCATCAACAAGAACGAGACAACTGCCGCTAGTGCGCCGTAAGACTGAATAAAGCGTTCTATACCCTGTTGGTCCACGGCGGCAAACGCCGCAACGCTGCGATTGATAAACTCATGGACGCCGGGAAGCAGCGCCCATGCCAGCAGCACAGCGAACAACAGGATGATGAGGGTTATACGGTAGTACCAGATTTTACGCGATTGCATCTTCATCATCCGTTATCCTGCTTTATTCGGTGATTTTAAAGGTAACCGTTGCCAGCGTGTTATCCGCCGGGAGAACTGAGGCATTGCCTTTGAATTTCACTTCGCCGCGTTTTTCCACCGCACCATAAGTGTATGTTGCATTGCTGACGATGCCGACCGGGCAGCTATCCAGACACACCAGGCAACCCGTTTTCTTCTCTTCTGCTGCCGTTAAATTACCGCCAAAGCGCATGTCCAGTTTCTTGCCATTACTGTCAACAATCACTTCATCGAAGGAATACGCTTTTGCCGCCCCTTGCCAGTTGACCGAAATATCCAGTTTGCTGCCTGTGACATGAGTCGTTTCTTTATTATCCATCGTCATGTTTTCGCCCGGCGTACCACCTGCCTCTTTCAGGGCTTCATAAAATGCTTTCGGGGTCGCATAACCCATAAACAGCGATTTATGTCCGTTGGAGCCATCTTTAAACACAATACCGTGACGAGTGTCGTCGGTGAGGAAACGACCATTAATTTGCACCAGCATGGTTACCGTATGGTTATTGGCATCGACACGCAGCGGTTGGCTGTTCGAAAGTCCGTCGTATTCCACTTTTGCAGCCGCATTCTCTTTTTGATCGCAGCCGCTAAGCCCAGCAACAGCCAGTAAGCAGAGTGCAGCCAGTCCTTTTTTCCATGACAGTGAATAATGTTGCAACATCGTTCTATCCTTCATTTTTTTGGTGAGAAAGTGGGCTGCGGCGAGAAGCAGACAGATCCACATGTTTGTGTCGGGCGTAGAGTTTTGCGAGCTGGACGAGAATAAACAGCGCCAGGCCCGCCAGACAGAGTTGTAAAATAAAGCGCAGCGTAATGCCTTCATTGGCGAGATCGCTTGCCATCACGGTATAAATAACAATACCGGGCAGGGTCGTGAGTGCTGAAATAAGGGTATAAGGCCAGAAGGCGATTGTGGTTAATCCGTAAGCGTAATTTTGAATATTGTAAGGAAACAACGGGATTAAGCGGGTCAGAATAAGAAAATCAATACCGTTACGCGCAATGCCTTTTTCAATGGCCTGAAAGGTATGGCTATGACCAACGTATTTCAGCAGTAAATCACGTCCCAGCCAGCGCGCCATCAGGAATGAGCACGAGGAGGCCAGCGTGGCGGCAATTAATGATAGTAGTGTCCCTAAGAGCGGGCCAAAAACTATTCCTCCCGCGATCACCAGTATGCTTCCTGGTAACAGAAAGAGGGTGGCAATGATGAATAACAGAATATAGAGGCTATAGCCGAACAATCCGCTCTGGCGAATGAGTGTCTGTAAGTGGGGTAAATCGGTGAGCAGATCGAATAAACCGAAAGCGTGGATAGCGTAAATGACCAGCGCAAAAATAAGACAGGCAAAAAGAAATTTACGCTCAGCGTTCATCGTGGAGTTTCCTATATCAAACTTGATAATAGAGAAGTGGTCAGACAACTAAAAACGCAGTGACGGTATAACAAAGGACGGCAGGCAACAAATCATTACTGACAGTTTGTTGATTTTTCTCAAGGTTAATTCTCCTGACCCAGTTTGAGCCAGGAGATCAGCTAAATTAGCGGCGGAAGGTCGCCCAGACGGGGGCGTGATCGGACGGTTTTTCCATGCTGCGAATTTCATAGTCGATGCCGGTTTCTACGCAACATTCTGCCAGCGGTTGGCTGGCGAGCAGCAGGTCGATGCGCAGACCGCGATTATCGTCAAAACCTTTTGAGCGGTAATCAAACCATGAGAAACGATCTGCTGTTTGCGGATTCGCATGGCGGAAGGTATCGACCAACCCCCAGCTCATCAGCCTCTCCATCCATTCGCGTTCCTCCGGAAGGAAAGAACATTTTCCGGTACGCAGCCAGCGCTTACGGTTCTCTTCGCCAATGCCAATATCCAGGTCGCCAGGACTGATATTCATATCGCCCATAATCAGCACCGGATTTTCACGCTTGAGTTCGGTTTCCAGGTAGTTTTGCAGATTCTGATAAAACTGCGCCTTTGCCGGGAATTTTATCGGATGGTCGCGGCTTTCACCCTGCGGGAAGTAACCGTTGATCACGGTGACATTGCCCAGCGGCGAGGGGATTTCCGCCATAATAATCCGCCGTTGCGCTTCTTCGTCGTCACCAGGAAAGCCGCGACGCACGGCAATCGGCGTCTCTTTGGTCAGCAGCGCCACGCCATAATGGCCTTTCTGCCCGTGATAAAACACGTTGTAGCCGAGCTTCGCCACCTCTTCGAGCGGAAACATATCGTCATGAACTTTTGTCTCCTGCAGGCCAATCACATCCGGTTGGTGCTTTTCGACGATGGCTTCAAGCTGGTGAGGTCTGGCGCGCAGGCCGTTGATATTAAAAGAGACAAATTTCATAGTCGCTGCCATTTATTCAGATAAAGAGTGCGTGGATGGTAGCAGAATTTCGCTTTGCGTACCGCCTGTTGTTAAGTGATTTGATCGATGGTTGTTAATGATGTCAACGATGGCGAAAAAATGCCCGCTTTTGGTGCGCGTTGCGTCAGAATGGCGCAGTAATTTCCAGTAAATTTCGTCAATGATCACAATTCCAGAATTATATTTTACTTCTGCATAACATTGCGTTTTTTATTCTTTTTATTCACCCACATCGCAAACGTATTCACTTTATATGCACTTTAAATGCATATGATGTGGTTATAACTGCTTGATTTCCAGTTAGCCTCCGCCGTTTATGCACTTTTATCACTGGCTGGCACGAACCCTGCAATCTACATTTACAGCGTAAACATTACTTATTATTAACATATAAATAACTAATTATTTACTGTAGAGGTCGCTATGTCTCAGCCAATTACGCGTGAAAACTTTGATGAATGGATGATACCTGTTTACGCTCCGGCACCGTTTATACCGGTACGTGGCGAAGGTTCGCGCTTGTGGGATCAGCAGGGGAAAGAGTATATCGACTTCGCGGGTGGCATTGCGGTGAACGCGCTGGGCCATGCGCATCCGGAACTGCGTGAGGCGCTGAACGAACAGGCGAGTAAGTTCTGGCATACCGGCAACGGTTACACCAACGAGCCGGTACTGCGACTGGCGAAAAAATTGATCGACGCCACGTTTGCCGATCGCGTCTTCTTTTGTAACTCCGGTGCGGAAGCCAACGAAGCGGCACTAAAACTGGCGCGTAAATTCGCTCACGACCGCTACGGCAGCCATAAGAGCGGCATCGTGGCGTTCAAAAATGCGTTTCATGGTCGCACGCTGTTTACTGTCAGTGCGGGTGGGCAGCCAGCCTATTCACAGGATTTTGCGCCACTGCCGCCGGATATTCGTCATGCTGCATATAACGATATTAACTCTGCCAGTGCGCTGATTGACGACGCCACCTGTGCGGTGATTGTCGAACCCATCCAGGGGGAAGGCGGTGTGGTGCCAGCCAGCAACGCATTTTTACAAGGTCTGCGTGAATTGTGTGACCGCCACAATGCGTTGCTGATCTTTGATGAAGTACAAACCGGTGTCGGGCGCACCGGGGAACTGTATGCCTGTATGCACTACGGCGTGACGCCTGATCTGTTAACTACCGCCAAAGCGCTGGGCGGCGGTTTCCCGGTTGGTGCGTTGTTGGCAACCGAAGAGTGCGCCAGCGTGATGACCGTTGGCACTCACGGCACCACCTATGGCGGCAATCCGCTGGCCTCGGCGGTGGCAGGCAAAGTGCTGGATCTCATCAACACGCCAGAGATGCTTAACGGGGTTAAACAGCGTCACGACTGGTTTGTTGAGCGTCTAAATTCCATTAATCACCACTACAGTTTGTTCAGTGAAGTTCGCGGCTTAGGTCTTTTGATTGGCTGTGTACTGAATGCCGATTACGCCGGGCAAGCGAAACAGATCTCTCAGGAAGCGGTGAAAGCAGGCGTGATGGTGCTGATTGCGGGTGGCAACGTGGTGCGCTTTGCGCCTGCGCTCAATGTCAGCGAAGAAGAGGTGACGACCGGACTGGATCGCTTTGCAGCTGCTTGCGAACACTTTGTTAGCCGAGGTTCATCATGATGGTCATTCGTCCCGTTGAGCGCTCAGATGTCTCGGCGCTGATGCAGCTTGCCAGCAAAACGGGCGGCGGCCTGACGTCGCTTCCCGCCAATGAAGCCACGCTTTCGGTGCGTATTGAAAGGGCAATCAAAACCTGGCAAGGCGAACTGCCCAAAAGTGAGCAGGGTTATGTGTTTGTACTGGAAGATAGTGAGACAGGCACTGTGGCGGGGATTTGCGCCATTGAGGTGGCGGTTGGGCTGAACGATCCCTGGTACAACTATCGTGTCGGCACGCTGGTTCACGCTTCGAAAGAGCTGAATGTCTATAACGCATTGCCGACGCTGTTTCTCAGTAACGATCACACCGGCAGCAGCGAGCTGTGCACGCTGTTTCTCGACCCGGAGTGGCGCAAAGAGGGCAACGGCTATTTGCTGTCGAAATCGCGCTTTATGTTTATGGCGGCTTTTCGCGACAAGTTTAATGACAAAGTGGTCGCCGAAATGCGCGGGGTGATTGACGAACACGGCTATTCACCGTTCTGGCAAAGCCTCGGTAAACGCTTCTTTTCGATGGATTTTAGCCGCGCTGATTTTCTCTGCGGCACCGGGCAAAAGGCATTTATTGCAGAACTGATGCCGAAACATCCGATCTATACCCACTTTTTATCCCAGGAAGCCCAGGACGTCATCGGTCAGGTACATCCGCAAACCGCGCCTGCCCGTGCGGTGCTGGAGAAAGAAGGTTTTCGCTACCGTAACTATATCGACATCTTTGACGGCGGGCCGACACTTGAATGTGATATCGACCGTGTGCGCGCCATCCGTAAAAGTCGGCTGGTGGAAGTGGCCGAAGGGCAGCCTGCGCAGGGCGATTTTCCGGCCTGCCTGGTCGCCAATGAAAATTATCACCATTTCCGCGTGGTGCTGGTGCGTACCGATCCAGCGACCGAGCGTTTGATTTTAACCGCCGCACAACTGGATGCCCTCAAATGCCACGCAGGGGATCGCGTTCGTCTGGTGCGCCTGTGCGCAGAGGAGAAAACAGCATGACTTTATGGATCAACGGTGACTGGGTAACGGGCCAGGGCGCATTGCGTGTGAAGCGTAATCCGGTATCGGGCGAGGTGTTATGGCAGGGCAATGATGCCGATGCCGCTCAGGTCGGGCAGGCTTGTCGGGCTGCCCGTGCGGCGTTTCCGCGCTGGGCTCGGCTCTCATTTGGCGATCGTCAGGTAAGAGTTGAACGCTTTGCCGGATTGCTGGAAAGCAATAAAGCCGAATTAACCGCGATTATTGCCAGAGAAACCGGCAAGCCGCGCTGGGAAGCGGCAACCGAAGTGACGGCGATGATCAATAAAATCGCGATATCAATTAAGGCGTATCACGTTCGTACCGGTGAGCAGCGTAGCGAAATGCCGGACGGCGCGGCGAGCCTGCGACATCGCCCGCACGGCGTGCTGGCGGTGTTTGGGCCGTATAATTTCCCTGGTCATTTGCCGAACGGACATATCGTTCCGGCATTGCTGGCAGGTAACACCATTATCTTTAAACCCAGCGAACTGACACCGTGGAGTGGCGACGCGGTAATGCGTTTATGGCAGCAGGCTGGCTTGCCGCCGGGCGTGCTGAACCTGGTGCAGGGCGGGCGTGCAACGGGTCAGGCGCTGAGTGCGCTGGAGGATCTCGACGGCTTGCTGTTTACCGGCAGCGCCAATACCGGCTACCAGCTGCATCGCCAGCTTTCCGGTCAGCCGGAGAAAATTCTCGCCCTTGAGATGGGCGGTAATAACCCGCTAATTATCGATGAGGTGGCGGATATCGATGCCGCTGTCCATCTGACCATTCAGTCGGCGTTTGTCACTGCCGGGCAACGCTGCACCTGCGCCCGCCGTTTATTTCTGAAAAGTGGAACGCAGGGCGATGCATTTCTTGCTCGCCTGGTTGCCGTCAGCCAGCGGTTAACGCCGGGCACTTGGGATGACGAACCGCAGCCATTTATTGGTGGGCTGATTTCTGAGCAGGCCGCACAGCAGGTGGTTACTGCCTGGCAGGAACTGGAGGCGATGGGCGGACGGACCCTGCTTGCGCCGCGCTTATTACAAGCAGGGACATCGTTGCTGACGCCGGGGATCATTGAAATGACAGGCGTTACTGGCTTGCCGGATGAAGAAGTGTTCGGACCGTTATTGCGCGTCTGGCGTTATGATACTTTCGATGAAGCGATTCGAATGGCGAATAACACTCGCTTTGGCCTCTCTTGCGGTCTGGTTTCCCCCGAGCGGGAAAAATTCGATCAACTGTTGCTGGAGGCGCGGGCGGGGATTGTTAACTGGAACAAACCGCTTACCGGCGCTGCCAGTACCGCGCCATTCGGCGGCATTGGCGCTTCCGGTAACCATCGCCCCAGCGCCTGGTATGCCGCAGATTATTGTGCCTGGCCGATGGCGAGCCTGGAGTCGGACTCGTTAACATTGCCCGCCACGCTTAACCCTGGGCTGGATTTTTCCGATGAGGTGGTGCGATGAACGCCTGGGAAGTCAATTTCGACGGGCTGGTAGGGCTGACGCATCATTACGCGGGCCTGTCGTTTGGTAATGAAGCCTCTACCCGTCATTGTTTTCAGGTCTCTAACCCGCGACTGGCGGCGAAACAGGGCTTACTGAAAATGAAAACCCTTGCCGATGCGGGATTCCCCCAGGCCGTGATCCCGCCGCACGAGCGTCCGTTTATACCGGTTTTACGTCAGTTGGGATTCAGTGGTAGCGATGAACAAGTGCTGGAAAAGGTTGCCCGCCAGGCACCGCACTGGCTTTCCAGCGTCAGCTCCGCTTCGCCAATGTGGGTAGCCAATGCGGCAACGATCGCGCCATCTGCCGATACGCTGGATGGCAAAGTGCATCTCACCGTTGCCAACCTGAACAATAAATTTCACCGTTCGCTGGAAGCCCCCGTCACCGAATCGTTGTTAAAAGCGATTTTTAACGACGAAGAGAAATTTAGTGTCCATTCGGCGTTGCCGCAGGTAGCCTTGCTCGGTGATGAGGGAGCGGCAAACCACAATCGTCTCGGCGGTCATTACGGTGAACCGGGTATTCAACTTTTTGTCTACGGGCGAGAAGAGGGCAATGATACCCGGCCTTCCCGTTATCCGGCGCGGCAGACTCGCGAAGCCAGCGAGGCGGTGGCAAGGTTGAATCAGGTGAATCCCCAACAGGTGATTTTCGCCCAGCAAAACCCGGACGTTATCGACCAGGGCGTTTTTCATAATGACGTGATTGCCGTGAGTAACCGCCAGGTGCTGTTTTGCCATCAACAGGCGTTCGCTCGCCAGTCACAGTTACTGGCAAACCTGCGTTCGCGGGTCAATGGTTTTATGGCGATAGAAGTTCCGGCGGCACAGGTTTCCGTGTCGGATGCGGTGTCTACGTATCTGTTTAACAGCCAGTTACTGAGCCGCGATGATGGTTCCATGATGTTGGTGCTGCCTCAGGAATGTCGGGAACATGCTGGAGTATGGCGTTATCTCAATGAATTGCTTGCTGCCGATAACCCAATAAGCTCACTAAAAGTTTTTGATTTACGTGAAAGCATGGCGAATGGCGGTGGCCCGGCGTGCCTGCGGTTGCGCGTGGTGTTGACAGAAGAAGAACGCCGGGCGGTGAATCCGGCGGTGATGATGAACGATACGCTGTTTAATGCGCTCAATGACTGGGTGGATCGTTACTACCGCGATCGTCTTACTGCGGCGGATCTTGCCGATCCACAATTGCTGCGCGAAGGAAGGGAAGCGCTGGATACACTGACTCAATTATTGGATCTTGGTTCGGTTTATCCATTCCAGCGCGAGGGAGGGGGCAATGGATAATTTTCTTGCTCTAACCTTAACGGGTAAAAAACCGGTTATCACCGAGCGAGAAATCAACGGCGTTCGCTGGCGCTGGCTGGGCGATGGTGTGCTGGAACTGACGCCATTAACGCCACCGCAAGGCGCGCTGGTGATTTCAGCGGGGATCCACGGTAATGAGACGGCTCCTGTGGAAATGCTGGACGCGTTGCTTGGCGCGATATCTCACGGTGAGATCCCGTTACGTTGGCGGTTACTGGTGATCCTCGGGAATCCTCCTGCGCTGAAGCAAGGGAAACGTTATTGCCATAGCGATATGAATCGAATGTTTGGCGGTCGTTGGCAACTGTTTGCTGAAAGCGGGGAAACCTGTCGGGCGCGCGAACTGGAGCAGTGCCTGGAAGATTTTTATGACCAGGGCAAAGAATCTGTGCGCTGGCACCTTGATCTACATACCGCAATTCGTGGCTCCTTGCATCCGCAGTTCGGTGTATTACCGCAACGCGACATTCCCTGGGACGAGAAATTTCTGACGTGGCTGGGTGCGGCGGGGCTGGAGGCGCTGGTGTTCCATCAGGACCCTGGTGGTACGTTTACCCATTTCAGCGCCAGACATTTTGGCGCGCTGGCCTGTACGCTGGAACTTGGCAAAGCGTTGCCCTTTGGGCAAAACGATCTTCGCCAGTTTGCAGTAACTGCCAGCGCAATTGCTGCGCTGCTATCTGGTGAGAGTGTCGGTATCGTGAGAACACCGCCGCTCCGTTATCGGGTGGTTTCGCAAATTACTCGCCACTCGCCGTCCTTCGAAATGCATATGGCAAATGACACGCTGAATTTTATGCCGTTTGAGAAAGGAACATTGCTGGCGCAGGACGGGGAGGAACGTTTTACCGTAACCCATGATGTAGAGTATGTGTTATTCCCTAATCCGTTGGTAGCGTTGGGATTACGTGCGGGATTAATGCTCGAAAAAATAAGCTAATACTTACCCGCAGAAATCATTCTGCGGGTATTAAGTTGCTTTCTTATAAATTAATACAGATTAATCCTGGTTATTTGCTTTATTTATCACCAGTCATCCGGTATAGTTCTTCATAATCTCTGCAAAATCATCGTGTTGTAATATTCTCTCATCACTCTCCATCAAATTTTCTTTTTTTCTCCATAATTGGCGCAAAAGTGTTTTTTACACTTTCATTGTTTTACCGTTGCTCTGATTAATTGACGCTAAAGTCAGTAAAGTTAATCTCGTCAACACGGCACGCTACTTAAGAAAGCCGTAATAAATAACTGAAAGGAAGGATATAGAATATGCGTAAATTAACTGCACTGTTTGTTGCCTCTACCCTGGCTCTTGGCGCGGCTAACCTGGCCCATGCCGCAGACACCACTACCGCAGCACCGGCTGACGCGAAGCCGATGATGCACCATAAAGGCAAGTTCGGTCCGCATGAGGACATGATGTTCAAAGACCTGAACCTGACCGACGCGCAGAAACAGCAGATCCGCGAAATCATGAAAGGCCAGCGTGACCAGATGAAACGTCCGCCGCTGGAAGAACGCCGCGCAATGCATGACATCATTGCCAGCGATACCTTCGATAAAGCAAAAGCTGAAGCGCAGATCGCAAAAATGGAAGAACAGCGCAAAGCTAACATGCTGGCGCACATGGAAACCCAGAACAAGATTTACAACATCCTGACGCCGGAACAGAAAAAGCAATTTAATGCTAATTTTGAGAAGCGTCTGACAGAACGTCCAGCGGCAAAAGGTAAAATGCCTGCAACTGCTGAATAATCTTTCAGCCAAAAAACGTAAGACCGCCGGTCTTGTCCACTACCTTGCAGTAATGCGGTGGACAGGATCGGCGGTTTTCTTTTCTCTTCTCAAACAGATGCAAAAAAAGCCTGATCGCCACTAACGTAAATCACCCGAGTTGCCGATAACCATCCACGGTTACCTGAACGATAACAATGAAAAGAACGGGCCGGGAGCGGGTATGGAATACTTTGATATGCGTAAAATGTCGGTGAATCTGTGGCGAAACGCTGCCGGTGAAACGCGCGAAATTTGCACTTTCCCACCGGCAAAACGTGATTTTTACTGGCGTGCCAGCATTACATCCATCGCGGCGAATGGGGAGTTTTCTTTGTTTCCCGGTATGGAAAGGATAGTGACGTTGCTGGAAGGCGGCGAGATGTTCCTTGAAAGCGCAGACCGCTTTAACCATACCTTAAAACCGTTACAACCTTTTTCCTTTGCAGCGGACCTGGTGGTAAAAGCGAAACTGACGGCAGGGCAGATGTCGATGGATTTCAACATCATGACACGCCTGGATGTCTGTAAGGCGAAAGTCAGAATTGCCGAACGTACGTTTACTACCTTTGGTTCACGCGGCGGGGTGGTGTTTGTAATAAACGGGGCGTGGCAATTGGGCGACAAACTGCTCACTACCGACCAGGGCGCGTGCTGGTTCGATGGCAGGCACACCCTGCGGCTTTTGCAACCGCAAGGTAAACTGTTGTTCAGTGAAATCAACTGGCTTGCTGGTCATTCACCGGATCAAGTTCAGTAATTTCATAGTTACCGGAAAGCAGCGGCTTACAAAGAATTTTATAACCGTCGTGATCAAACCCGGCGGGTGCCCGAATTAACGTTGTCGCTTCTTTCAGCGAATTAACCGCCCCCAGCCACAGCCAGTTTTGAATAATATGATATTGAGTCATTTCCGGGTGCTGTTCTTTCAGCGCTACCGCACCTTTCCACGGCCAACAAACGACTCGTAAACGTTCCAGAGACTGGCGCAAACGTAGCGCATGATCGTCATGGCTCTCTTTACCGCAGCATGCTCCGGCGCAACGTTTTAGCGCTGAACGAAAACATGCACGACCGCGACTTAACGGCTCCAGTCCCAACAGGCCATAACAAAGTTTTTGTTCATCAGCGATGGTCTGCAATGCTTGCAAAGCTGCGCGCCTATTGGCAAACAGGCCAAACAGGTTGGGGGCTCGTGAAAAATCCACCTCTTTGGCATACACCACATCGACGCGCTTTTCATTTAATTGCAGGGCGCAGAGCTGGCGATTGCGGCGCAAGCGTTTATTAAACAGCGGCTGCTGCTCTTTGATTAATCGCGCTTCAAGGAGCAGAGCGCCGATTTCACCGGCGGTACATATCCAGCTGATGCGTCGGGATTGCCGTAGCATGGCGGCTTCATCAGGGGTGCGTAAATGAGAAAGCACCCGACTGCGGATGTTAATGCTTTTGCCGATATAGAGCGGCATGGTGTCACTTTCGCCATGAAACAGATACACCCCTGGTCGGGTGGGTAAGTCATTAAGGAATGAACGTAAATGTTCGGGATATTCATAAATTGCCGCAGCTTCAAATTCGAGCCGCGGAGAAGTTAAGCGCCTTACCACTGTTGACTCCGAATGCTGGTTATCTATCCAGTGTAACAGGCGGGGAGCGATTAAAAAAGAGGCGGGTTGATGACAAAGGTTACACCGTCTGACGTGCTACGCCTGTCAGGCCTATTCGACTCATGCAATATATTGAATTTGCATAGTTTTGTGGGGCGAATAAGGCGTTCACGCCGCATCCGGCGTGAACAAAGTACTCTTTTTCGCACAAACCAATATGTGCAAATTATTACATCTTCCAGAAATCATCGAAAACGGTAATTGGCGGACGGCGTTTATGTTCGGTTTTCAGATACCAGTTCTCTATTGTTCTGGCGACCTGTTCAGGCACGTTTTTCCCTTCCAGATAGTCGTCGATATTGTCATAGGTCACGCCGAGTGCCACTTCATCTGGCAGTGAAGGGCGATCATCTTCAAGATCGGCCGTTGGCGCTTTCTTATAAAGGTGTTCCGGGCAACCTAATGCCGCCAGTAACTGTTTACCCTGACGTTTGTTGAGACGATACAGCGGATTAATGTCCGTACCGCCGTCACCATATTTAGTGAAGAATCCGGTAATAGCTTCTGCTGCATGATCGGTGCCCACCACGACACCGCTGGTCATACCCGCAATGCTATATTGTGCTTTCATCCGCTCACGCGCTTTTTCATTGCCACGGACAAAATCGCTCAGTTCAATGCCTGCTTCCCGCAATGCCTGCTCGCTGGCGAGTACCGCGCCCTTGATATTAACGGTTAATACGCGATCCGGTTGAATAAAGGCGATGGCATCCTGGCAGTCTTGCTCGTCGGCCTGAACACCATAGGGCAGGCGTACGGCAATAAATTGCAGTGATTCGTTGCCGGTTTCCTGGCGCAGCTCATTAATCGCCATCTGGCACAGCTTACCGGCAAGCGTGGAGTCCTGACCGCCGCTGATCCCGAGCACCAGTGATTTAATGAACGGATAAGTTTGCAGGTAGCTTTTCAGAAAATCGATACTACGACGAATTTCCTCTTCAGCATTAATCTGCGGTTTTGCGCCCAGCGCCTTTATTATTTGTTGTTGCAATGTCATTGAACCCCTCCAGACAGAAAAGACAAAACTTCCTTAAAGCTAACCCGTTGCTACTGAAACGACAAGCGACAGCGGGCTGAATGGTGGTTAAAACGTCATACAGGAATCCTCTGAAAGAGGAGCCGTTTCGTTCACGGGCTTGAAAAAGCGCCCAATGTATTCCAGGCTTATCTAACACGCTGATAAACAAGAGGACGGAATATGAACAAGAATATGGCAGGAATTCTGAGTGCAGCGGCGGTATTAACCATGCTGGCGGGTTGTACGGCTTATGATCGTACCAAAGACCAGTTTGTACAGCCTGTGGTGAAAGACGTCAAAAAAGGCATGAGCCGGGCGCAGGTTGCACAAATTGCGGGTAAACCTTCGTCTGAAGTGAGCATGATCCATGCTCGTGGTACTTGCCAGACCTACATCCTGGGTCAACGTGATGGTAAAGCAGAAACCTACTTTGTCGCGTTAGATGATACCGGACATGTCATCAACTCCGGTTATCAGACCTGTGCTGAATACGACACTGATCCACAGGCTACGAAGTAATCACTTCGCCTGAAAGCTTGAGTAACAACGGAAACCGGCCATTGCGCCGGTTTTTTTTTGGCCTGTGTTCTTAATTATCTTCGCGAATTATTTGCCCGAAATGTGAAGAGGGTCATAACCACAGGTCAAGGAGAGACAATTTCTAAGGTCAAAGAAATACTATTGCTCAGGCCTATACCGTATACTCCTTTCAGCCACAAAAAAAGTCATGTTGGTTTCGCAAGTTACCCAGAGCATGGAAGCAGGTTAAGGCTTGCGGAGTGTCTGGCTGACAGATAATCGTCGATGAGGGCAGTTTTATGGAAAAGAAACACATTTATCTGTTTTGTTCTGCGGGCATGTCTACCTCTTTACTGGTATCAAAAATGCGCGCACAGGCAGAAAAATATGAAGTTCCGGTCATTATTGAAGCATTTCCGGAAACACTGGCTGGTGAAAAAGGTCAGAATGCCGATGTCGTGTTATTAGGGCCGCAGATTGCTTATATGTTGCCCGAAATCCAGCGTTTGTTACCCAACAAACCGGTTGAAGTAATTGACTCGCTGCTTTATGGCAAAGTCGATGGTTTAGGCGTGCTTAAGGCTGCGGTTGCAGCGATTAAAAAAGCCGCAGCAAATTAATTTATTTTAAATTTTCCCGTCAAAGAGTTATTTCATAAATCAATACCGCAATATTTAAATTGCGGTTTTAAAGGGTATTTTTCTATGAGTAATGTTATTGCATCGCTTGAAAAGGTACTCCTCCCTTTTGCAGTTAAAATAGGAAAGCAGCCACACGTTAATGCAATCAAAAATGGCTTTATTCGCTTAATGCCGTTAACCCTTGCGGGGGCCATGTTTGTATTAATTAACAACGTTTTTCTAAGTTTTGGGGAGGGGTCGTTTTTTTATTCCTTAGGTATTCGCCTGGATGTCTCAACCATTGAAACACTTAATGGTCTGAAAGGTATTGGCGGCAACGTATATAACGGAACATTAGGGATAATGTCTTTAATGGCACCGTTCTTTATTGGCATGGCGCTGGCAGAAGAGCGTAAAGTCGATGCGCTGGCGGCCGGGTTGTTATCCGTTGCAGCATTTATGACCGTCACCCCATATAGTGTCGGTGAGGCCTATGCGGTTGGCGCAAACTGGTTAGGTGGGGCGAATATCATCTCCGGGATTATTATTGGCCTGGTGGTGGCAGAAATGTTTACCTTTATTGTTCATCGTAACTGGGTCATTAAGTTACCTGATAGCGTTCCGACATCGGTTTCGCGCTCTTTCTCAGCATTAATTCCAGGTTTTATTATTCTTTCCGTGATGGGGATTATTGCCTGGGCGTTGAATACCTGGGGCACAAACTTCCATCAGATCATTATGGATACCATCTCAACCCCACTGGCATCGTTGGGTAGCGTGGTAGGCTGGGCCTATGTGATTTTTGTTCCACTGCTCTGGTTCTTCGGTATTCATGGCGCGCTGGCGCTGACCGCACTGGACAACGGCATTATGACGCCGTGGGCGCTGGAAAATATCGCGACCTATCAGCAATATGGTTCCGTCGAAGCGGCGCTGGCAGCCGGTAAGACCTTCCATATCTGGGCCAAACCGATGCTGGACTCCTTTATTTTCCTTGGTGGCAGTGGTGCGACTTTAGGCCTGATCCTGGCTATCTTTATCGCTTCTCGCCGTGCTGATTATCGTCAGGTGGCAAAACTGGCGCTGCCGTCCGGCATCTTCCAGATTAACGAACCGATTCTGTTTGGTCTGCCAATTATCATGAACCCGGTGATGTTTATCCCGTTTGTACTGGTACAACCGATTCTGGCGGCAATCACCCTGGCAGCGTACTACATGGGCATTATTCCACCGGTGACCAATATTGCACCGTGGACCATGCCCACCGGTCTGGGAGCCTTCTTTAACACCAACGGTAGCGTCGCCGCATTGCTGGTCGCACTCTTCAATCTTGGTATCGCAACGTTAATTTATCTGCCCTTTGTTGTGGTCGCTAACAAAGCACAAAACGCGATTGATAAAGAAGAGAGCGAAGAAGATATCGCCAACGCCCTGAAATTTTAATTGATGCCGGTACGGGTAATCGTGCCGGTAAGAATAGAGAGGAACGATGTATGATGGATCTCGATAATATTCCCGATACGCAAACGGAAGCTGAAGAGCTGGAAGAAGTGGTGATGGGGCTTATCATCAACTCCGGACAAGCGCGTAGCCTGGCGTATGCGGCACTGAAACAGGCGAAGCAGGGCGATTTTGCCGCAGCAAAAGCGATGATGGATCAGTCACGGATGGCATTGAATGAAGCGCATCTGGTACAGACGAAACTGATTGAAGGCGATGCTGGCGAAGGTAAGATGAAAGTGAGTCTGGTGCTGGTCCACGCTCAGGATCATTTAATGACGTCCATGCTTGCGCGTGAACTGATTACTGAATTAATTGAGCTTCATGAAAAACTGAAGGCATAAGGAGTCGATGATGCAGCCAGTGATTAACGCGCCGGAAATTGCCACTGCCCGAGAACAGCAGTTGTTTAATGGCAAAAACTTCCATGTGTTTATCTACAATAAAACTGAGAGTATCAGTGGACTGCATCAGCACGACTATTATGAATTTACTCTGGTATTAACCGGGCGTTATTTCCAGGAGATTAACGGTAAGCGCGTGTTACTGGAACGGGGCGATTTTGTTTTTATTCCGTTAGGTTCGCACCATCAAAGTTTTTATGAATTTGGTGCCACGCGTATATTGAACGTTGGGATCAGTAAACGCTTTTTTGAGCAGCATTACCTGCCGTTGTTGCCTTATTGCTTTGTAGCTTCGCAGGTATACCGGACCAATAACGCTTTTCTCACCTATGTGGAAACAGTGATTTCTTCATTGAATTTCCGCGAAACAGGGCTGGAAGAGTTTGTTGAGATGGTTACTTTTTATGTCATTAACCGTTTACGTCATTACCGCGAAGAACAGGTGATTGATGATATACCGCAGTGGCTGAAAAGTACGGTAGAAAAGATGCATGATAAAGAGCAGTTTAGTGAATCGGCGCTGGAGAATATGGTGACGTTGTCAGCCAAATCACAGGAATATTTGACGCGAGCGACTCAACGATACTATGGTAAAACGCCAATGCAGATTATTAATGAAATCCGTATTAATTTTGCCAAAAAACAACTGGAAATGACCAACTATTCAGTGACGGATATTGCGTTTGAGGCCGGTTATAGTAGCCCGAGCTTGTTTATTAAAACGTTTAAGAAATTAACGTCCTTTACGCCTAAGAGCTATCGTAAGAAATTGACTGAATTTAATCAGTAAGTCGTTATACCTGACAATTCACATATCTGTCCTGTTGCTGGATTATTTATGTCCGGGGGGCAGATATGCCAGATATCAGTATTCTGTACTGAAGGGAGAAATTATGAGCCAGAAATTAAAAGTCGTCACTATTGGTGGCGGGAGCAGCTATACCCCGGAGTTACTGGAAGGATTTATTAAGCGTTATCACGAATTGCCGGTCAGCGAATTATGGCTGGTGGATGTCGAAGGTGGTAAAGCGAAACTGGATATTATTTTTGATCTCTGCCAACGGATGATTGATAACGCTGGCGTCCCGATGAAGCTTTATAAAACGCTGGATCGCCGCGAAGCATTGAAAGATGCTGATTTCGTTACTACCCAACTGCGCGTTGGCCAATTACCGGCGCGGGAACTGGATGAACGTATTCCATTAAGTCATGGTTATCTTGGTCAGGAAACTAACGGCGCGGGCGGTCTGTTTAAAGGTCTGCGTACCATTCCGGTGATTTTTGACATCGTAAAAGATGTCGAAGAACTATGTCCGAATGCATGGGTGATTAACTTCACTAACCCGGCGGGAATGGTCACTGAAGCCGTTTATCGTCATACCGGATTTAAACGCTTTATCGGCGTGTGTAATATTCCGATCGGCATGAAGATGTTTATTCGCGATGTTCTGATGCTGAAAGACAGCGATGATTTATCTATCGATCTGTTCGGCCTCAACCATATGGTGTTCATTAAGGATGTGCTGGTAAATGGCAAATCACGCTTTGCCGAATTGCTTGATGGTGTGGCATCCGGGCAGTTAAAAGCATCTGGCGTTAAAAATATTTTCGATCTGCCATTTAGCGAAGGCTTAATTCGTTCTATGAATCTGTTGCCGTGTTCTTATTTGCTTTATTACTTCAAGCAAAAAGAGATGCTGGCTATTGAAATGGGCGAATACTACAAAGGCGGCGCACGAGCGCAGGTAGTACAGAAAGTCGAGAAACAACTTTTTGAGCTATATAAAAACCCGGAGTTGAACGTTAAGCCGAAAGAACTGGAACAGCGCGGTGGGGCTTATTATTCTGATGCTGCGTGCGAAGTGATCAACGCTATCTATAACGACAAGCAAGCAGAACATTACGTTAATATCCCGCATCATGGGCATATTGATAATATTCCGGCAGACTGGGCGGTAGAAATGACCTGTACGCTGGGGCGCGATGGCGCGACGCCACATCCGCGCATTACGCATTTCGATGATAAAGTGATGGGGCTGATTCACACCATCAAAGGCTTCGAGATTGCTGCCAGCAACGCCGCACTTAGTGGAGAATTTAACGATGTCTTACTGGCGCTAAACCTTAGTCCGTTGGTGCATTCCGATCGCGATGCTGAGCTGCTGGCACGCGAGATGATTCTGGCGCACGAGAAATGGCTGCCAAATTTTGCCGACTGCATCGCAGAGCTTAAAAAAGCACATTAACCGAGGCTGATTATGGAACGCTTACTGATTGTTAATGCCGATGATTTTGGCTTAAGCAAAGGTCAGAACTACGGCATTATCGAGGCCTGTCGCAATGGGATTGTCACGTCGACGACGGCGCTGGTGAATGGGCAGGCTATTGACCATGCGGTGCAGTTGAGCCGTGATGAACCGAGTCTGGCCATAGGGATGCACTTTGTCCTTACTATGGGCAAGCCTCTGACAGTTATGCCGGGGTTAACCCGCGATGGTGTGCTGGGAAAATGGATCTGGCAGTTGGCAGAAGAAGATGCTTTACCGCTGGAAGAAATTACTCAGGAGCTCGCCAGTCAGTATTTGCGTTTCATTGAGCTATTTGGACGCAAACCTACGCATCTTGATAGCCATCATCATGTGCATATGTTCCCGCAGATTTTCCCGATTGTGGCAAAGTTTGCGGCTGAAGAGGGGATTGCGTTGCGCATCGACCGTCAACCGCTATCTAACGATGGTGATTTACCGGCTAATCTGCGCAGTTCGCAGGGATTCAGTAGCGCGTTTTATGGTGAAGAGATTAGCGAGGCATTGTTCCTGCAAGTGCTTGATGATTCCAGCCATCGTGGGGAACGCTCGTTGGAAGTTATGTGCCATCCGGCGTTTGTCGATAATACGATTCGCCAGAGTGCTTATTGCTTCCCTCGGTTAACGGAACTGGATGTGCTGACTTCAGCGTCGTTGAAATATGCGATTGCTGAGCGTGGTTATCGGTTGGGTAGTTATCATGATGTGTAAGTAAGGTGGTAAGGTCACTCCCCAGGGGGCGTGACCTTATCCATATTTACGCCGGGATTTTGTCAATCTTAGGAATGCGTGACCACACGCGGTGTGCTGTCATCAGCGTTAACAGTTCATCCATAAAACTACCATCGGCGCTGTCAGCTTCCGCAATCCCTTCTTCACCCTGGTCAGCGACCTTGATTGTTGCTTTAAACTTGCGCGCATCTCCTGCCAGCGCAATCGGTTTAAGGTGTTTGTAGGCTTCCATCAGATAGTAGTTGGCATCGCCGTTGTTAGCGATATCCGCAATATTGCCGCAAGGGACAATGACTGCATCGACCGTCAGCGAAGGCGCACCTGCAAAGGTAGCAGCTATAGGCAACACCGTACCGTCATCCGCAGTCACTTCCCCCATTCGGGAGTAGAGCAGTTTGGCATGAACGCCTTTGGCCTTCAGTGCCTTGAGAATGGCCAGAAGGTCTGCCGATCTCACTTCATCATTAAGCAAAATTGCTACCACGCGACCTTTCACATCACCGTCAGGAATGGCGTACAGACTTAAGGATGGATCCTTTTTCAGACCGTTGACGTCCGGAGGTGGGGTGATATTCAGCTGGTCATCAGTCAGTTCGATACCGAGATTTTTCGCCACCGCCTGGGCCAGAGTGAGATCAATATGCGCCAGCTGGTCAACAACGCGCTCACGAATATACGGACGAACTACTTTGCTTAACTCAAAACTGAAACCATCGACAATATGGCGCTGCTCGAATGGCGTCTGACTTAGCCAGAACAGACGCGGATGGGAATAATATTCGCCAAACGATGGACTGCGCTCGCGAACTTTATTTCCTTCCACGCGTTCCTGGTATGATTCAAAACCGCCGCGTTTCGGCCCCGGCGGTGTTTCGCGCGGCCAGTTATCGTTGATCGAGTTCGGTTCGTAATTCGCAGGGTTAGTGTCGATCCCCATACGATGCATGCCGTCACGCTGGAAATTATGGTAAGGGCAGGTCGGGCGGTTAATCGGAATTTCATGGAAATTCGGCCCACCAAGACGACTGATTTGTGTATCGGTATAAGAGAACAAACGCCCCTGCAATAACGGGTCGTTGGTGAAATCCAGACCGGGGACAATATGCCCTGGATGGAAAGCCACCTGTTCGTTTTCAGCAAAGAAGTTATCCGGATTACGATTGAGCACCATTTTGCCGACACGCTGAACGGGCACCAATTCTTCCGGGATAAGTTTGGTTGGATCGAGAAGATCGAAGTCGAACTTGAATTCGTCTTCTTCAGGAATCAACTGGAAGCCCAGTTCGTATTCAGGAAAATCGCCTGCTTCAATCGCTTCCCACAACTCGCGGCGGTGGAAGTCCGGGTCACGTCCGGTTAATTTTTGTGCTTCATCCCAAACGAGTGAGGCTTTACCTGCCAGTGGTTTCCAGTGGAAACGTACGAACGTTGCCTTCCCTTCGGCATTAATCAGGCGGAAGGTATGAATACCGAAGCCTTCCATAGTGCGGTAACTGCGCGGGATACCGCGATCCGACATTGCCCACATCACGTTGTGCAGAGTTTCAGGTTGCAGAGAAACATAATCCCAGAAAGTATCGTGGGCGCTTTGCCCTTGTGGAATTGCCCAGTGCGGTTCTGGTTTTACCGCATGAACAAAATCGGGGAATTTATGCGCATCCTGGATAAAGAAGATTGGCGTGTTATTGCCAACGAGGTCAAAAATACCCTCTTCAGTATAGAACTTGGTGGCAAAGCCACGGATATCACGTACGGTATCGGCAGAGCCAGCGCCGCCCTGAACGGTAGAGAACCTAACAAATACTGGGGTGATTTTGTTCGTATCTGAGAGGAAATCCGCTTTGGTGATATCGCTTAAGCTTTTATATGGCTGGAAATAACCGTGAGCTGCTGATCCGCGTGCATGAACAATACGTTCCGGGATGCGCTCATGGTCAAAGTGAGTGATTTTCTCGCGCAGAATAAAATCTTCCAGCAGAGTTGGACCACGGCTACCGGCACGCAGTGAGTTTTGAGCGTCGGCGATGCGCACGCCCTGATTAGTGGTCAGCGCATAATTTTCACTGCCTTTGCGTACGTTTTCCAGAGAATTAAGTTTTTCGTTACGCGTATCAGGGGCTTTCAGGCTCCCTGGGGCGGTAGGTTGTGCACCAGGCGGTGTTGGTTCAGCCGCTGGACGATGAGATCCGTCTTCAGGTGCCAGTGAGTCCATCCCCGGTTTCGCTTCGCTGGAATCGTGTAGTGGTGACTGGTGCTGATGTGGGTTCTTTTCGTTATGTTGCGACATTGAACTCGTCTCCTTAAATTATTACTGAAAGGGCCGCTGTTTTGGTCAAAAAACCCTCTAACTATAGACCACCAGCCAGATCCCGCTTCGGAAACTATTCTGGAAACGGTGTTATGAAATACACGCAAAGCGGGACGTACAGGGGCTAAATCGGCTAAACTACAGTTTTTCTGATTTTTAATATGCGTTTAGTGAAGCCAGTAATGAAGAAACCGCTCCGTCAGCAAAACCGCCAGATTATTAGCTATGTCCCACGCACGGAACCCGCGCCGCCAGAACATGCGATAAAGATGGATTCGTTTCGTGATGTCTGGATGCTGCGTGGCAAATATGTTGCGTTTGTACTGATGGGGGAGTCATTTCTGCGCTCACCGGCGTTTACTGTGCCTGAATCCGCCCAGCGTTGGGCAAATCAGATTCGTCAGGAAAATGAGGTCGAAGAATAAAAAAACACCTGTCGGGATGACAGGCGTTTAACGTAACAAATCAGAATTAACGGTGTGCCAGTTCGGCGTCGTCTTCGCTATCCAGAATGGCTTTATCGAGACATCACGCCCCCGGGCTGGTCAGCGTGCCAGCGGTCATCGAGCCACTAACGTTTAGCGCCGTACGCCCCATGTCGATAAGCGGTTCAACGGAGATTAACAATGCCACCAGCGTTACAGGCAGGCCCATCGCAGGCAGCACAATCAGTGCGGCGAAAGTTGCACCACCACCGACACCGGCAACGCCTGCGGAACTAACGGTAACAATACCGACCAGCGTCGCAATCCACATCGGGTCCAGCGGGTTAATGCCCACCGTAGGCGCAACCATCACCGCCAGCATTGCCGGATACAAACCGGCGCAGCCGTTCTGACCAATGGTCGCACCGAAAGAGGCGGCGAAACTGGCGATGGATTCAGGAACACCCAGACGACGCGTTTGTGCTTCCACATTCAGTGGGATAGACGCAGCACTGGAACGGCTGGTAAAGGCAAACGTCAGTACTGGCCATACCTTACGGAAGTACTTCAGCGGGCTCACGCCATTAATGCCCAGCAGAAGGCCATGCACTGCAAACATAATCAGCAGACCGAGGTAGGACGCAACAACGAAACTTCCCAGTTTGATGATGTCTTGCAGGTTAGAACCTGCAACCACTTTGGTCATCAGCGCCAGAACACCGTAAGGGGTCAACTGCATGACCAGGCGAACCAGTTTCATCACCCAGCTTTGCAGGGTATCGATAGCGGTTAAGACGCGTTCACCTTTCGGCGCATCATCCTTCAGCAGTTTCAGCGCAGCTACGCCGAGGAATGCGGCAAAAATTACCACGCTGATAATTGACGTCGGATTGGCTCCGGTCAGATCGGCAAACGGGTTTTTCGGGATAAAGGACAAGACCAGCTGCGGAACGCTCAGGTCAGAGACTTTACCAACATAGTTACTTTCGATGGCGTTCAGACGTGCAGTTTCTGCACCACCCTGAACCAGACCTTCAGCCGTCAAACCAAACAGGTTGGTGACCAGCACACCGACCAGCGCTGCAATCAGCGTGGTAAACAAAAGCGTACCGATGGTCAGAAAACTGATTTTGCCTAACTGAGATGCGTTATGCAGACGGGCAACCGCGCTCAGAATAGAGGCGAAGACTAGCGGCATAACGATCATTTGCAGCAGTTGAACATAGCCGTTACCAACAATGTTAAACCACTGTACAGAATCTTTAAGTACCTGGCTGTCAGAACCATAAATGGTATGCAGGGCAAGGCCAAAAACCACACCCATCACAAGACCCACCAGCACTTTTTTCGCCAGACTCCACTGTTTGTGGCGGGTTTGAGCCAGCGCAAACAGCAGTACAACGAACACCACGATGTTCGCAATTAATGGAAAGTTCATCCCCGTTCTCCTGATCTTATTATTTCTATCACTGCGTAACAGTCATAGTGTTGGCGCAAGATTAACAGAACTGTGAGCTGGCTCTTATATTCAAATGGAATTGCTTATTCCAGAAAGGCGATTTTTGCCTTTTTAGTATTCAACCTGATGCTTAATAAGCCGATGAAACTGGATCTGTAAGGTATTGATCATTTGCGATGACCAACGAACAGCGCTGTTTTCGGGTAATGAATGGGGCATCCATACCGACCAGACAAATAATGCCATGCAGATAAAACGTTCCAGTTGGTTGCCCTTTTGGGGAACCAGGATAGGCAAGCGGAAACGCCAGCGGCATGGCCAGAGCAGGGGAACACCGGCGGGTGTCAGCATATCGGCAAGTATGTGGCTCAAATAACCCAGCACCATACCCTGCAACGCATCAGCCGGAATGAACCAGCTTTCAGGAACTTTAAGGTAAAAGGTTGCCAGCAGCGCAAATACCGCCAGCAGACTGTGGGTAAAACCACGATGCCCAAAAGCGCGGGCGATCGGTTTTGATATCCACTTTAATCGCTGCCCAAGAAACGACTTTGGGTGATCGATGTCCGGTAACAAACACGTCAGGATTGCGGAAGGGACAATATGCCACCAGTCACCCTGTGCCAGCACGGGCGTCAGCTCGGCATTTTTGGCAAATACCGCACAAGCAATAGAAAAGAGAAGGTGACCTTCCGCCGTCATGATAAAACTCACTAAACTGTCGATACGTACAGTATAGGGTTTTTATACAGTGCACGGAAGTGGTGACGGTGTAACTCTTTCTCTTAAATTGGCGATTAATCCGTCAGTTGAATGCAAATTCAGATAAAGAACCAGGGGCAGTGTGATCACTGCCCCCTGGTCATTAACCGAGAAGGTCTTTTGCGGTGAGTTCTGTCAGCGATGAGAGTTTGACATTTGCTAATACAAAACGTGGATCATTTTGCGCTTCTGGCGCAGGAACGACGATGGAACGCATGCGGGCTGCTTTAGAGGCGATCATGCCATTTACCGAATCTTCCAGTGCCACGCAGGTCAGAGGGTCAACCCCCAGTTTTGCTGCGCAGTCGAGATATACTTGCGGATGCGGCTTGCTGTAAGGCAATTTTTCAGCCGAGGCGAGGGCATCGAAACTGTCGCGTAAATCAAACATGGTCAATACTTTTTCCAGCATATGCAGCGGTGACGCGGAGGCCAGCCCCACCAATAAACCTTGTTCTTTGCATAACGCAACGGCTTCACGCACACCTGGCAATAATGGACGTGTCTCTTCAATCAGTGAAATGGCACGGGCAATAACTTGTTCTACTACTTCCTGACGGCTTGGCCCATTCCATGGTTGCCGGGCGTACCAAAGATCGACCACCATATCGATGCGTAAACCTAAGGTGTCCGGCAGCTCGTTACGACGGGAGATATCCACCCCCAGGCTTGCCATCACATCCAGTTCGGCTCGATCCCATAAAGGTTCTGAGTCGATAAGTAATCCATCCATATCAAAAATTGCAGCAAGAATCTGACGCGGGGTTGACATTACAACCTCTCCTTTAGAGCATTATATGTAAGGTATTAAGCCGTGCTTATGATTAAGCGCCTATCATATCGCCTTTAAAGAATGGGCGAAAACAGATATCTACAGGTAAACTAAGTGAAACGACGCGTCTTAATCAAGGAGAACTCATGACGTATCAACAAGCTGGACGCATTGCTGTTTTGAAAAGGATTTTGGGTTGGGTGATTTTTATACCTGCATTGATCTCTACATTGATTTCTTTGCTGAAATTTATGAATACCCGGCAGGAAAACCAGGAAGGCATTAATGCGGTCATGCTCGACTTTACTCATGTCATGATCGATATGATGCAGGCGAATACGCCTTTTTTGAATCTGTTCTGGTACAACTCTCCGACGCCCAATTTTAATGGTGGCGTGAACGTTATGTTCTGGGTGATTTTCATCCTGATTTTTGTCGGACTGGCGTTGCAGGATTCCGGAGCCCGGATGAGTCGCCAGGCGCGCTTCTTGCGGGAAGGTGTTGAAGATCAACTCATTCTGGAAAAAGCCAAAGGGGAAGAGGGGCTAACGCGTGAACAAATTGAGTCACGTATTGTTGTTCCGCACCATACTATTTTCCTGCAGTTTTTCTCGCTGTATATCCTGCCGGTTATTTGTATTGCTGCAGGTTATGTGTTCTTTTCTCTGCTTGGGTTTATTTAATCAAAAGGCCGCACGGAGCGGCCATTATCCTCAACCCATATCATGCTGCTAATAATCTATCCAGTGACTGCTGAGCAATAACCAAATGCTGACCGCCAAATAACCTTGCACGATTTAACAGCGTGTAGAGTTGGTAAACCGGTTGACGTTCAAGGAAATCGGCAGGTAGCGGGGATACTGACTGATAGCCGTCATAGATTTGTGGCGGCTGTTCAGTATGCAGCGGTAACATCGCCAGGTCGCACTCTCGGTCACCCCAGTAACAGGCCGGGTCGAAAATGTACGGGCCATCCGGACCCAGCGCACAGTTGCCGGACCATAAATCGCCGTGCAACAGAGAAGGCTGCGGTTGATGCGAGGCGAGACGCTGCTGAATATGCTCGACGATGGCATCGATATTGCCGAAAGCGATCCCTTTTTCTGCCGCCAGTTCCAGCTGCCAGCCAATCCGTTGTTCAGCAAAAAAAGTTGACCAGCGACGTTGCCAGGTGTTGGGCTGTGGAGTTGTGGAGAGCGCGTTATCGAAATCGAGGCCAAATTGTGGTTGGTCGCTCCATTGATGTAAACGCGCAATTTGCTGACCAAGAATAAATGCACTATGCGCATCCAGCGGGCGAGGTGGGAGATAATCCATCACCAGAAAACTGTAGTCACGGTCAGCGCCAACTGCCCAAACCTTAGGCACGGTGACGGTTTTACTACGCGACAGTAACTCCAGTTGGTCGGCTTCGGCGGTAAAACCGGGAAGCAGTTCCCTTTCATCACATTTGACGAAAAAGTCACGTCCTGCATAGCGCAAATGCCATGCGGCATGGACTTCTCCGCCAGGCAGTTCATTACGCAGTTCGATTTCGCCTTCACCTAACTGCTCGCTCAAAAGACGACTAATTGCCTGCCACATGATGTCTCTCCCATGTTGTCTGCCAGATCATAAGGTTAGCGCAAGAATGCGGTGTAAAAACACGAGCTAACGCACACCACAGACTGATTATTGCCCAAAAACCATTTATTTTCTGTTGCTATTCCATTCCTCCCAGGTCGTGATGGTGATTTCAGGATCTTTGCCGGTTGCACTGTGGGTAAGCCCCGAAACCAGTTCTCTAATTTCTTCTTCACTTTGGGTACTGATAAGTCCAAAAGTGTTAGTCCCCAGCTCATGGATATTTCCATCATCATCCGTCATGGTGAGCAAAAAACCGTCGCGAGTCAGGTAATTATTCAACTCGTTAATTTCAGTCAATGTATCCTCATGCAACATGACGGTTATTACATAACGGACAAGATCGCCACTGGCCATAGTTCACCCCTTTGTTATCACATGACTTTTGAGCATAGTCGGAGAAACGCGTTGCCGACAGGTTGGTGGTGATTCCCCCAATGCTGGGGGAATGTTTTTGTTAGCGGGAAAGGTACGCGTAAATTTTTTGCGTATCGTCATGGGAGCACAGGCGTGTTCCCTGGTTGAGTGTGGCTGCACTCCCCGCAGCTACGCCAAAACGGACCATCTCTTCAAGAGAGGCATTTTCTGCCAGTTTAAGTGTCATCGCGCCGACCATGCTGTCACCAGCGCCAACGGTACTCTGGCTTTTCACCGGTGGTGGCACCACCTGAATGCAGTTTTCACTATCAACGCCCAGCGCCCCTTGTGGACCCAGGGAAACGACAACCCGTTTGGCCTTGCCGCTATTAACGATTTCCTGCGCGGCTTTGCGGACATCGTCTGGCTGGGTGAGTTCGCGATTTACCAGCGCACTGAGTTCTTTTTGGTTAGGCTTAACCAACTCGATGTTACCAATCGCCAGTGCTGCACTTAACGCTTCGCCAGAACTGTCGACGATGCAGCGGATCCCTTGTTTTTGCGCAGCGGAAATCAGTTGGGTTAATTTTTCCAGCTTCACACCTGGCGGCAGGCTTCCGCTTATGACCAGGATGGCCCCGGATTCAATTTCCAGAACTTGCTCTTCGAGCTGGCGAAACTCATCTTCATTTAATGCCGCGCCTGGCATAACAAAACGATACTGCTCACCGCTTGCTTCCACATGTACGTGTAAATTCTGCCGGGTCCAGTCTTTGGCTTCTACAGTAGCGACGGGGACATTTTCATGCGCCAACAGTGAAACCAGATGTTCGCCGGTCGCGCCACCCGCCGGGAAGATCGCTGTGGCAGTGCCTCCAAGATGGGCAATGGCGCGGGCGACATTGATGCCGCCGCCACCGGGTTCGAACACCGGTGCGGTACAGCGCAGTTTTCCTTCGGGATAAATTTGCGGGGTAATTGTTGCGCTATCAAGAGAGGGCGCAAGTGTCAACGTATAGATACGTACCATCATTTCCTCCTATAGGCTGATTTCAGTCTGGCACCGAATCAGCGGAAAGTGAAGAAATTAACAATATGATTTATTGGAGCTTTATTTAAAATTTTGCAGATAAATATATATAAATAAAAATCTGTTTTCGCCACATGCTTATTCAAAAAATGAAATAAGAATACATTGCTAAGTTATTCGCGCCTTTTTATAATTCGTTACCTTTCCAGGGACGCTAATCTTTGATCCTTAAGAAAGTTTCCGGGACCGCGATGGTCTCTTTTTTTGTTGTACGGACTCTTGATAAATGAAGCTTTTGAAGACAGTTCCTGCCATCGTTATGTTGGCGGGGGGCATGTTTGCGTCACTGAATGCAGCTGCCGATGATTCCGTTTTTACTGTCATGGACGATCCTGCCAGCGCTAAAAAACCTTTCGAAGGTAATCTGAACGCAGGATATCTTGCACAATCAGGCAATACGAAAAGCTCCTCACTTACGGCTGACACCACTATGACCTGGTATGGACAAACCACTGCCTGGTCGCTGTGGGGGAACGCCAGTAATACTTCTTCTAATGATGAGCGTTCTTCAGAAAAATATGCGGCGGGCGGGCGTAGCCGTTTTAATTTAACTGATTATGACTATTTATTTGGTCAGGCAAGCTGGCTGACAGACCGTTATAACGGCTATCGAGAGCGCGATGTGTTGACCGCGGGTTATGGTCGCCAGTTTTTGAATGGCCCGGTACACAGTTTCCGCTTTGAATTCGGCCCTGGTGTGCGTTACGACAAATATACCGACAATGCCAGTGAAACCCAGCCGCTGGGCTATGCCTCCGGGGCTTATGCATGGCAGTTGACTGACAACGCTAAATTTACGCAGGGTGTTTCGGTCTTTGGCGCGGAAGACACAACGCTGAACTCCGAAAGCGCATTAAATGTTGCTATTAATGAACATTTTGGACTGAAGGTGGCTTACAACGTTACATGGAACTCTGAACCTCCAGAGTCTGCACCGGAACATACCGATCGTCGGACAACCTTATCGTTGGGTTACAGCATGTAAAATTATCTGCCGGACCGTGTTATGCGGTCTGGCTGTTTTCGTTTGTCACTGCTCAGCCCCAAATCATTGCAGCCCAACGTAGCAACAACATAGCGCCACAGATTGCCAGTAGCACCACCACCATCTTCCAGTGTTTTTTATCAAAGCGTTTAGTCGGCATACCAGTGTCCTGCATATCTCTTGTGCGTGATAACGGAGTGTAACAAAAGGGACAGGCATCAAGGGATTTTTTGTTATTACAGTCGTCGGGTGGCGTTGTACACCTGGTCACTGTTTCTGCATTTTATGAAAAAAATTATGTATCGATATACAAATATCATAAATAGCGGGTTATAAATACGTCTTTAGTTCATCAGCACTAAAACTCAGGCTTTGGCTGATTACGTTTATAGCAGCATAATATGTTTCTACAGTTTTATGATGATTATGATGAATGGCTATATGAACAGCTGACATGTTGTCATGATTTTTAGCGGCCAACAGTGTAAATAACTGACGTTGGCTAAAAGAATATTTTTTTCAAAAGTACCCAACGTTGATATATAAGATAACACGACATCTTTACTTACTGACAAAGTATGATTGTCTATATATAAAATCGCGGACATATGACTGACATTGTTTGCCATCATTCGACAGAAGAAAATATCTAAAGCAAAGCCAAAATCCTGACTCGCGATAACGCGACTCCTTGCAAGAGGATGGCGAAGTAATGCTCTGAATTCCGCGTCCCGGACTAAGGGAACATGCTGCTGTATGGATTCAACAGAGGAGTAATGTTTAATCAGGTTGACTTTGCCTTTTCTATTTCGCAATGAATCAAGGGCGTATTGTAATGACGGATGGCGACAAAAAATAGTGTCAGAAGGAGATTGCGAAAAAATGCACTATCATTGAGATTTACTGTTGGCTGTATGGTTTTTTCTCTATGAATTTTTTTGGACAGTTTCATGCAATGGTTACGTTTTTCGGCAGTTAACTGTTCCTGTTCAATATAATCCAGTATGCTTCGCAAATGGTTAGCTTTAATAGGCGTGGTTTCCAGGAATAAGGAAATGATTTCTTTTTTATAGTGTAATGTAATGAGTGTATTTTCTGCATGGATGGGTGAAGTGGCAAAGTTAATGATAAAAAGGGCAGTGGAATAACAATTTTGTGAAATTTTTCGACAGCTTGCGGTAAATTCCTGAGTAACACAGTATGACAGCATCGAACTTAAATAAGAGGTATCAAGTAGGGTGATGAGCTGGCGCGCAAATTGATTAATAGGCTCTGATGAAGGCGTTAGTATGTCGCTATCGATGTGCATTCTAAGAGGAGACTTATAATGAGTTCCGATAATGATATCGTTTTTACTCATAATCTATTCGCCTTATATATGTCTGGAGATTTTGAGGATGATGATTGATTATTATCGCCAGAACGAAATGCGCACGAAAAATTGCTATAAGAATTATGTCACTTTTATCATTGCGATATGACTACTTCGTCATTAATCTCATGATCGTTTAAATACTACCGCCAAATCACGCAACGAACTTTGCTGGATTCAGTTTATGCTGCTGTAAATCCGCTCGTAGTAAACCTTTCAGACACTCTGTGATGTTATCAGTGGTTCTTTAAGCGTTTTGCTGGTGTACTCACTACAAACGAATTGCGAATCGAATCAATGTGAAACGGAAAGGTACAATCTCCCTTTTTTTAGTGTTAACATCGTTCAACCGGGTGGAAGGTGAGAGGTTAATGTCTTTCATTTGTGTACCTGATTGCGAACCAATTTAGCATTTGTTGGCTAGATGGTTTCGCAATGAACTGTTAATAAACAAATTTTTCTTTGTATGTGATCTTTCGTGTGGGTCACCACTGCAAATAAGGATATAAAATGCCTGTTATAACTCTTCCTGATGGCAGCCAACGCCATTACGACCACGCTGTAAGCCCCATGGATGTTGCGCTGGACATTGGTCCAGGTCTGGCGAAAGCCTGTATCGCAGGGCGCGTTAATGGCGAACTGGTTGATGCTTGCGATCTGATTGAAAACGACGCACAACTGTCGATCATTACCGCCAAAGACGAAGAAGGTCTGGAGATCATTCGTCACTCCTGTGCGCACCTGTTAGGGCACGCGATTAAACAACTTTGGCCGCATACCAAAATGGCAATCGGCCCGGTTATTGACAACGGTTTTTATTACGACGTTGATCTTGACCGCACGTTAACCCAGGAAGATGTCGAAGCACTCGAGAAGCGGATGCATGAGCTTGCTGAGAAAAACTACGACGTCATTAAGAAGAAAGTCAGCTGGCATGAAGCGCGTGAAACTTTCGCCAACCGTGGGGAGAGCTACAAAGTCTCCATTCTTGACGAAAACATCGCCCATGATGACAAGCCAGGTCTGTACTTCCATGAAGAATATGTCGATATGTGCCGCGGTCCGCACGTACCGAACATGCGTTTCTGCCATCATTTCAAACTAATGAAAACGGCAGGGGCTTACTGGCGTGGCGACAGCAATAACAAAATGTTGCAACGTATTTACGGTACGGCGTGGGCAGACAAAAAAGCGCTTAACGCTTACCTGCAACGCCTGGAAGAAGCCGCGAAACGCGACCACCGTAAAATCGGTAAACAGCTCGACCTGTACCATATGCAGGAAGAAGCGCCGGGTATGGTATTCTGGCACAACGACGGCTGGACCATCTTCCGTGAACTGGAAGTGTTTGTTCGTTCTAAACTGAAAGAGTACCAGTATCAGGAAGTTAAAGGTCCGTTCATGATGGACCGTGTCCTGTGGGAAAAAACCGGTCACTGGGACAACTACAAAGATGCAATGTTCACCACGTCTTCTGAGAACCGTGAATACTGCATTAAGCCGATGAACTGCCCGGGGCACGTACAAATTTTCAACCAGGGGCTGAAGTCTTATCGCGATCTGCCGCTGCGTATGGCCGAGTTTGGTAGCTGCCACCGTAACGAGCCGTCAGGTTCGCTGCATGGCCTGATGCGCGTGCGTGGTTTTACCCAGGATGACGCGCATATTTTCTGTACTGAAGAACAAATTCGCGATGAAGTTAACGGATGTATCCGTTTAGTCTATGATATGTACAGCACTTTTGGCTTCGAGAAGATCGTCGTCAAACTCTCCACTCGTCCTGAAAAACGTATTGGCAGCGACGAAATGTGGGATCGTGCTGAGGCGGACCTGGCGGTTGCGCTGGAAGAAAACAACATCCCGTTTGAATATCAACTGGGTGAAGGCGCTTTCTACGGTCCGAAAATTGAATTTACCCTGTATGACTGCCTCGATCGTGCATGGCAGTGCGGTACAGTACAGCTGGACTTCTCTTTGCCTTCTCGTCTGAGCGCTTCTTATGTAGGCGAAGACAATGAACGTAAAGTACCGGTAATGATTCACCGCGCAATTCTGGGGTCGATGGAACGTTTCATCGGTATCCTGACCGAAGAATTTGCTGGTTTCTTCCCGACTTGGCTTGCGCCAGTTCAGGTTGTTATCATGAATATTACCGATTCTCAGTCTGAATACGTTAACGAACTGACGCAAAAACTATCAAATGCGGGCATTCGTGTTAAAGCAGACTTGAGAAATGAGAAGATTGGCTTTAAAATCCGCGAGCACACTTTGCGTCGCGTCCCATATATGCTGGTCTGTGGTGATAAAGAGGTGGAATCAGGCAAAGTTGCCGTTCGCACCCGCCGTGGTAAAGACCTGGGAAGCATGGACGTAAATGAAGTGATCGAGAAGCTGCAACAAGAGATTCGCAGCCGCAGTCTTAAACAATTGGAGGAATAAGGTATTAAAGGCGGAAAACGAGTTCAAACGGCGCGCCCTAACCGTATCAATGGCGAAATTCGCGCCCAGGAAGTTCGCTTAACAGGTCTGGAAGGCGAGCAGCTTGGTATTGTGAGTCTGAGAGAAGCTCTGGAGAAAGCAGAAGAAGCCGGAGTAGACTTAGTCGAGATCAGCCCTAACGCCGAGCCGCCGGTTTGTCGTATAATGGATTACGGCAAATTCCTCTATGAAAAGAGCAAGTCTTCTAAGGAACAGAAGAAAAAGCAAAAAGTTATCCAGGTTAAGGAAATTAAATTCCGTCCTGGTACAGATGAAGGCGACTATCAGGTAAAACTCCGCAGCCTGATTCGCTTTCTCGAAGAGGGTGATAAAGCCAAAATCACGCTGCGTTTCCGCGGTCGTGAGATGGCGCACCAGCAAATCGGTATGGAAGTGCTTAATCGCGTGAAAGACGATTTGCAAGAACTGGCAGTGGTCGAATCCTTCCCAACGAAGATCGAAGGCCGCCAGATGATCATGGTGCTCGCTCCTAAGAAGAAACAGTAAGGCCTTCAAGTAGCACTGTCTGTGGAGCCTTTGGGCTTCACAGGCATTGTTCGCCTTTGTTTCGTTTATTAACAATGCGAAGTGGAAGTTATTAAAATGCCAAAAATTAAGACCGTACGCGGTGCTGCTAAGCGCTTCAAAAAAACCGGTAAAGGTGGTTTTAAGCACAAGCACGCTAACCTGCGTCACATTCTGACCAAAAAAGCGACCAAACGTAAACGTCACCTGCGTCCGAAAGCCATGGTTTCCAAAGGCGATCTGGGCCTGGTAATCGCGTGCCTGCCGTACGCATAAGCCGTTAACGTTTTTAACTTTTTAATTAGAATATAGATACAGGAGAGCACATATGGCTCGCGTAAAACGTGGTGTTATTGCACGCGCACGTCACAAGAAAATTTTGAAACAAGCTAAAGGCTACTACGGTGCGCGTTCTCGCGTATACCGCGTTGCCTTCCAGGCTGTTATCAAAGCTGGTCAGTATGCTTACCGCGACCGTCGTCAACGTAAGCGTCAGTTCCGTCAACTGTGGATTGCGCGTATCAACGCAGCAGCACGTCAGAACGGTATTTCTTACAGCAAATTCATCAATGGCCTGAAAAAAGCCTCTGTTGAAATCGACCGTAAGATCCTGGCTGATATCGCAGTATTCGACAAAGTAGCGTTCACCGCTCTGGTTGAAAAAGCGAAAGCAGCTCTGGCATAAGCCAGTTGAAAGAGGGAGCTAGTCTCCCTCTTTTCGTTTCAACGCCATCAAAACATTGACTTTTATCGCCGTAGCCTTTTCAATAAAGGTCTTTTGAAGAGTACCAAAAGGTAACGCAAGCAATGAATGCTGCTATTTTCCGCTTCTTTTTTTACTTTAGCACCTGACTCCAGGAGGCTAGCGCGTGAGAAGAGAAACGGAAAACAGCGCCTGAAAGCCTCCCAGTGGAGGCTTTTTTTGTATGCGCGTTTTGAAAAATAAAAAGCCTGTCTCATCAGGCGTAATTGTCGCAGCCAGTCTGGACACGGCCAGCGCGGAGAAACCGGAGCGTACTTAAGTACGTGAGGATTTCGAGCACTGCCCGGGACCAAAATGGCAAGTAAAATAGCCTGATGGGATGGGCTCTAAGTCCAACGAACCAGTGTCACCACTGACACAATGAGGAAAAACATGTCACATCTCGCAGAACTGGTTGCCAGTGCGAAGGCGGCCATTAGCCAGGCGTCAGATGTTGCCGCGTTAGATAATGTGCGCGTCGAATATTTGGGTAAAAAAGGGCACTTAACCCTTCAGATGACGACCCTGCGTGAGCTGCCGCCAGAAGAGCGTCCGGCAGCTGGTGCGGTTATCAACGAAGCGAAAGAGCAGGTTCAGCAGGCGCTGAATGCGCGTAAAGCGGAACTGGAAAGCGCCGCACTGAATGCGCGTCTGGCGGCGGAAACGATTGATGTCTCCCTGCCGGGTCGTCGCATTGAAAACGGTGGGCTGCATCCGGTGACCCGTACCATCGACCGTATCGAAAGTTTCTTCGGTGAGCTTGGCTTTACCGTGGCAACCGGGCCGGAAATCGAAGACGATTATCATAACTTCGATGCTCTGAACATTCCTGGTCACCACCCGGCGCGCGCTGACCACGACACTTTCTGGTTTGACGCTACCCGCCTGCTGCGTACCCAGACCTCTGGCGTACAGATCCGCACCATGAAAGCCAAGCAGCCACCGATTCGTATCATCGCGCCTGGCCGCGTTTATCGTAACGACTACGACCAGACTCACACGCCGATGTTCCATCAGATGGAAGGTCTGATTGTTGATACCAACATCAGCTTTACCAACCTGAAAGGCACGCTGCACGACTTCCTGCGTAACTTCTTTGAGGAAGATTTGCAGATCCGCTTCCGTCCTTCCTACTTCCCGTTTACCGAACCTTCTGCAGAAGTGGACGTCATGGGGAAAAACGGTAAATGGCTGGAAGTACTGGGCTGCGGGATGGTGCATCCGAACGTGCTGCGTAACGTTGGCATCGACCCGGAAGTTTACTCTGGTTTTGCCTTCGGGATGGGGATGGAGCGTCTGACCATGTTGCGTTACGGCGTCACCGACCTGCGTTCATTCTTCGAAAACGATCTGCGTTTCCTCAAACAGTTTAAATAAGGCAGGAATAGATTATGAAATTCAGTGAACTGTGGTTACGCGAATGGGTGAACCCGGCGATTGATAGCGACGCGCTGGCAAATCAAATCACGATGGCGGGCCTGGAAGTTGATGGTGTAGAACCGGTTGCCGGTAGCTTCCACGGCGTGGTCGTTGGTGAAGTGGTTGAGTGTGCGCAGCATCCGAACGCTGACAAACTGCGTGTGACAAAAGTGAATGTCGGCGGCGATCGCCTGCTGGACATCGTCTGCGGTGCGCCAAACTGCCGTCAGGGCCTGCGTGTGGCGGTAGCGACCATTGGTGCTGTTCTGCCGGGTGATTTCAAAATTAAAGCCGCGAAACTGCGTGGCGAACCGTCTGAAGGGATGCTGTGCTCCTTCTCTGAGCTGGGAATTTCTGACGATCATAACGGCATTATCGAGCTGCCTGCGGATGCGCCGATTGGCACCGACATCCGCGAATACCTGAAACTCGATGACAACACCATCGAAATTAGCGTGACGCCAAACCGTGCCGACTGCTTAGGTATCATTGGTGTTGCGCGCGACGTTGCCGTGTTGAACCAGCTGCCGCTGGTTGAACCGGAAATCGTTCCGGTTGGTGCGACCATCGACGACACGCTGCCGATTGCAGTAGAAGCGCCGGATGCCTGCCCGCGCTATCTTGGCCGTGTGGTAAAAGGCATTAACGTTAAAGCGCCAACTCCGCTGTGGATGAAAGAAAAACTGCGTCGTTGCGGGATCCGTTCTATCGATGCAGTTGTTGACGTCACCAACTATGTGCTGCTCGAACTGGGCCAGCCAATGCACGCTTTCGATAAAGATCGCATTGAAGGCGGCATTGTGGTGCGGATGGCGAAAGAGGGCGAAACGCTGGTGTTGCTCGACGGCACTGAAGCGAAGCTGGATGCTGACACCCTGGTCATCGCCGACCACAACAAGGCGCTGGCGATGGGCGGCATATTTGGTGGCGAACACTCTGGCGTGAATGACGAAACGCAAAACGTTCTGCTGGAATGTGCTTTCTTCAGCCCGCTGTCTATCACCGGTCGTGCTCGTCGTCATGGCCTGCATACTGATGCGTCTCACCGTTATGAGCGTGGCGTTGATCCGGCACTGCAGCACAAAGCGATGGAACGTGCGACCCGTCTGCTGATCGACATCTGCGGTGGTGAAGCGGGTCCGGTAATTGATATCACTAACGAAGCAACGCTGCCGAAGCGTGCAACCATCACTTTACGTCGTAGCAAACTGGATCGCCTGATCGGCCATCATATTGCTGATGAGCAGGTAACAGACATTCTGCGTCGTCTCGGCTGCGAAGTGACCGAAGGCAAAGACGAGTGGCAGGCAGTTGCGCCGAGCTGGCGTTTCGACATGGAGATTGAAGAAGATCTGGTCGAAGAAGTCGCGCGTGTTTACGGCTACAACAACATCCCGGATGAGCCGGTACAGGCAAGCCTGATTATGGGGACTCACCGTGAAGCTGACCTGTCGCTCAAGCGCGTAAAAACGCTGCTCAACGACAAAGGCTATCAGGAAGTGATCACCTACAGCTTCGTTGACCCGAAAGTGCAGCAGATGATCCATCCAGGCGTTGAAGCCTTACTGCTGCCAAGCCCGATCTCTGTTGAAATGTCAGCAATGCGTCTTTCCCTGTGGACCGGCCTGCTGGCAACCGTGGTGTACAACCAGAACCGTCAGCAGAATCGTGTACGCATTTTCGAAAGCGGTCTGCGTTTCGTGCCAGATACTCAGGCACCGTTGGGTATTCGTCAGGATCTGATGTTAGCCGGTGTGATTTGCGGTAACCGTTACGAAGAGCACTGGAACCTGGCAAAAGAGACCGTTGATTTCTATGATTTGAAAGGCGATCTTGAATCCGTTCTCGACCTGACCGGTAAACTGAATGAGGTTGAGTTCCGTGCAGAAGCGAATCCGGCACTGCATCCGGGGCAATCCGCAGCGATTTATCTGAAAGGTGAACGTATTGGTTTTGTTGGGGTTGTTCATCCTGAACTGGAACGTAAACTGGATCTCAACGGTCGCACTCTGGTGTTCGAACTGGAGTGGAACAAGCTCGCAGACCGCGTGGTGCCTCAGGCGCGCGAGATTTCTCGCTTCCCGGCGAACCGTCGTGACATCGCGGTGGTGGTCGCAGAAAACGTTCCCGCAGCGGATATTTTATCCGAATGTAAGAAAGTTGGCGTAAATCAGGTAGTTGGCGTAAACTTATTTGACGTGTACCGCGGTAAGGGTGTTGCGGAGGGGTATAAGAGCCTCGCCATAAGCCTGATCCTGCAAGATACCAGCCGTACACTCGAAGAAGAGGAGATTGCCGCTACCGTCGCCAAATGTGTAGAGGCATTAAAAGAGCGATTCCAGGCATCATTGAGGGATTGAACCTATGGCGCTTACAAAAGCTGAAATGTCAGAATATCTGTTTGATAAGCTTGGGCTTAGCAAGCGGGATGCCAAAGAACTGGTTGAACTGTTTTTCGAAGAGATCCGTCGCGCTCTGGAAAACGGCGAACAGGTGAAACTCTCTGGTTTTGGTAACTTCGATCTGCGTGATAAGAATCAACGCCCGGGACGTAACCCGAAAACGGGCGAGGATATTCCCATTACAGCACGGCGCGTGGTGACCTTCAGACCCGGGCAGAAGTTAAAAAGCCGGGTCGAAAACGCTTCGCCCAAAGACGAGTAATCTGATCTAACTAAAAAGGCCGCTCTGCGGCCTTTTTTCTTTTCACTGTCGAAGAGTCACCGTAAAATCAACGCCATGACACTTCAGCAGAACGGATACCATGCTGACACTTGCCCGCCAACAACAGCGACAAAATATTCGCTGGTTATTATGCTTGTCAGTTTTGATGCTACTGGCGCTTCTCTTAAGCCTTTGCGCCGGTGAACTATGGATTTTGCCAGGTGACTGGTTTTCTCCTCGTGGCGAACTGTTCGTCTGGCAAATTCGCCTGCCACGTACGCTGGCTGTATTGCTGGTTGGTGCGGCGCTGGCTATATCCGGCGCTGTAATGCAGGCGTTGTTTGAAAATCCTCTGGCAGAACCTGGACTACTTGGCGTCTCTAACGGCGCAGGCGTGGGGCTTATCGCCGCGGTATTACTTGGGCAAGGGCAACTCCCCAACTGGGCGCTAGGGCTGTGTGCGATTGCTGGCGCGCTTATCATCACTTTAATACTCTTACGTTTCGCCCGTCGTCATCTTTCGACCAGTCGGTTATTGCTGGCTGGCGTTGCATTAGGGATTATCTGTAGCGCACTAATGACGTGGGCTATCTACTTTTCCACCTCTGTTGATTTACGTCAGCTGATGTACTGGATGATGGGCGGTTTTGGCGGCGTAGACTGGCGGCAAAGCTGGCTGATGCTGGCATTGATCCCGGTGTTGTTGTGGATCTGTTGTCAGTCCAGGCCGATGAATATGTTAGCACTTGGCGAGATCTCGGCGCGGCAACTGGGTTTACCCCTGTGGTTCTGGCGCAATGTGCTGGTGGCAGCGACCGGCTGGATGGTTGGCGTCAGTGTGGCGCTGGCGGGTGCTATCGGCTTTATTGGTCTGGTGATCCCACATATTCTCCGGCTGTGTGGTTTAACCGATCATCGCGTATTACTTCCCGGCTGCGCGCTGGCAGGGGCGAGCGCATTGCTGCTGGCCGATATTGTAGCGCGCCTGGCATTAGCTGCCGCAGAGCTGCCAATTGGCGTGGTCACCGCAACGTTGGGTGCGCCGGTGTTTATCTGGTTATTGTTAAAAGCAGGACGTTAGCCGCAAAACACGGTCTATGATTAAAAGCTAAGATTTTTACTGACCACACCCAGGAGAAACGATGCAAGATTCCATTCTGACGACCGTAGTGAAAGATATTGACGGTAAAGTGACCACGCTGGAGAAGTACGCCGGTAATGTGCTGTTGATTGTCAATGTCGCCTCAAAGTGTGGCTTAACGCCGCAATATGAGCAGTTGGAGAATATTCTGAAAGCCTGGGCTGATCGTGGTTTTGTGGTGCTGGGATTCCCGTGTAACCAGTTTCTGGAGCAAGAACCGGGTAGCGATGAAGAGATTAAAACTTATTGCACCACCACATGGGGGGTGACGTTCCCGATGTTCAGTAAGATTGAAGTTAATGGCGAAGGACGTCATCCGCTGTATCAAAAATTGATTGCCGCAGCGCCGACTGCAGTCGCGCCGGAAGAGAGCGGATTCTATGCCCGAATGGTCAGCAAAGGTCGTGCACCGCTGTACCCTGATGATATTTTATGGAATTTTGAGAAATTTTTAGTTGGCAGGGACGGATTGGTCATCCAGCGTTTTTCCCCGGATATGACGCCGGAAGATCCCATTGTGATGGAAAGCATTAAACTGGCGTTGGCAAAATAATGTCTATTGTGATGCAGTTACAGGCTGTTGCGGAATCTACCCGCCTGGGGCCGCTTTCTGGCGAGGTTCGGGCTGGGGAGATCCTGCACCTGGTGGGGCCGAATGGCGCGGGTAAGAGTACCTTACTGGCGCGAATGGCCGGAATGACCAGCGGTAAGGGAAGCATTCAGTTCGCGGGGCAACCACTGGAAGCATGGTCTGCAACAAAGCTCGCGCTGCATCGCGCCTATCTTTCACAACAGCAGACGCCGCCGTTTGCAATGCCGGTCTGGCACTACCTGACACTGCATCAGCACGATAAAACGCGTACCGAACTACTGAATGATGTCGCAGGGGCGCTGGCTCTTGATGACAAACTCGGACGTAGCACCAATCAACTTTCCGGCGGTGAATGGCAACGCGTACGTCTTGCTGCGGTGGTGCTGCAAATCACACCACAAGCCAATCCCGCAGGCCAATTGCTGCTTCTTGATGAGCCGATGAACAGTCTTGATGTTGCGCAACAAAGTGCCTTAGACAAAATTCTGAGCGCGCTGTGTCAGCAAGGACTGGCGATTGTGATGAGCAGTCACGATCTCAACCACACATTGCGTCATGCGCATCGGGCGTGGTTGCTAAAAGGTGGAAAAATGCTGGCCAGTGGACGCAGAGAAGAGGTGCTCACGCCGGCAAATCTGGCGCAGGCCTATGGGATGAATTTTCGCCGTCTGGATATCGAAGGTCACAGAATGCTGATTTCGACCATCTGATTTCATTAGTATCTTGAAAATCGGGTAATTACGACGCTAAATTAATGCAAGAATAAAAAACAGAGGAACCGTACGGAATGCGTTTCTGCCTTATTTTGATCACAGCACTGTTTCTGGCCGGGTGTAGCCACCATAAAGCACCGCCGCCAAATGCCAGACTTTCTGATTCGATTACCGTTATTGCCGGTTTGAACGACCAGCTACAAAGCTGGCATGGCACGCCGTATCGTTATGGTGGCATGACGCGGCGCGGTGTGGACTGTTCGGGATTTGTGGTTGTGACGATGCGCGATCGTTTCGATTTGCAGCTGCCCCGTGAAACCAAACAACAAGCCTCTATTGGCACGCAAATTGATAAAGACGAGTTGCTGCCAGGTGACCTGGTCTTTTTCAAAACGGGTTCCGGACAAAATGGTTTGCATGTAGGTATTTACGATACCAACAACCAATTTATCCACGCCTCTACCAGCAAGGGAGTGATGCGTTCCTCACTTGATAATGTCTATTGGCAGAAAAATTTCTGGCAGGCGAGACGAATCTAGTATGTCGAAAAATGGACGGCGATGATACATCGCCGTCCATTTACTCCTGAATACAGTAGTATTTTGCAGACAAAAATTCCGTAAATGGATTCTTCGTTTATAATCAGGATAATCTAAAAAAAGGACCCCTGAAAAAGTGGTTAACATGGAACAAATGAAAGTTACTCCTTCTGTAATTGTTATGTCTTATGGCCTCATCCCTTTTAGCCGGATACTGAAAAACATCCTTCGAGAGGGACGGTTACCATGAAGATTTTTTTGGAGAATCTTTATCATTCTGATTGCTATTTCCTGCCGATAAGAGATAACCAGCAAGACCTTGTCGGCGTTGAGTTAATTACCCATTTCTCCAGTGAAGATGGTACGGTTCGTATCCCGACGAGTCGGGTTATAGCGCAACTTACCGAGGAGCAACATTGGCAATTATTTTCTGAACAGTTGGAATTACTAAAATCATGCCAACACTTTTTTATTCAACATAAACTCTTTGCCTGGCTTAATTTAACGCCACACGTGGCTACATTATTATTAGACAGGGATAATTTCGCAGGCGAACTATTAAAATATCCGTTTATTGAACTGTTGATTAATGAGAATTACCCGCATTTCAATGAAGGAAAAGATAATCGCGATCTTTTATCCTTATCGCAAATGTATCCCCTTGTGTTAGGTAATTTGGGAGCAGGTAATAGCACAATGAAAGCGGTTTTTGATGGTCTTTTCACCCGCGTCATGCTGGATAAAAGTTTTATTCAGCAACAAATCACGCATCGTTCCTTCGAACCGTTTATTCGTGCGATCCAGGCGCAAATTTCCCCTTGTTGCAATTGCATCATCGCGGGGGGCATTGATACGCCAGAAATATTGGCACAGATTATCCCCTTTGATTTCCATGCTCTCCAGGGATGCCTGTGGCCTGCGGTTCCTATAAATCAGATAACGACGTTGGTTCAGCGATAACCCTCCTGTTTGCTGGTGTTTAGGACGAGAGTAACCGTCTACACTATCAAACAGGAGGATCTATGACCCTGTCTTTTATTACCCGCTGGTGCGATGAATTGCCAGAAACCTATACAGCACTTTCCCCTACGCCTTTAAATAATGCCCGGCTGATTTGGCATAATACCGAACTCGCTAACACGCTGAGTATTCCATCGTCGCTGTTTAAAAATGGCGCAGGTGTCTGGGGCGGCGAAACCCTACTGCCTGGTATGTCACCACTGGCGCAGGTTTACAGTGGTCATCAGTTCGGCATCTGGGCGGGCCAACTGGGTGATGGGCGCGGCATTTTACTCGGCGAACAACTGCTTGCTGATGGCACTACAATGGACTGGCATCTGAAAGGTGCTGGCCTGACGCCTTATTCGCGAATGGGTGATGGACGGGCGGTTTTACGTTCGACGATACGAGAAAGTCTCGCCAGTGAGGCGATGCATTATCTGGGCATTCCGACGACCCGCGCGTTAAGTATCGTCACCAGCGATTCGCCAGTGTATCGGGAAACGGTGGAGTCAGGCGCGATGCTGATGCGTGTGGCACCAAGTCATCTGCGCTTTGGTCATTTCGAACATTTTTACTATCGCCGCGAGCCGGAAAAGGTTCGTCAGTTAGCTGACTTTGCCATTCGTCATTACTGGTCACATCTTGATGATGAGGAGGACAAATACCGTCTCTGGTTTACCGATGTTGTCGCACGTACCGCCTCGTTAATTGCCCAATGGCAGACGGTCGGCTTTGCTCATGGAGTGATGAATACCGACAACATGTCGCTGCTGGGGCTGACGCTTGATTACGGGCCGTTTGGTTTTCTTGATGATTACGAACCCGGTTTTATTTGTAATCACTCGGATCATCAAGGGCGTTACAGCTTTGATAATCAACCTGCCGTCGCGTTGTGGAATTTACAGCGTCTGGCGCAGACATTGTCGCCATTTGTTGCCGTAGATGGCGTGAATGAGGCCCTGGACAGCTATCAGCAGGTTTTGTTGACGCATTATGGACAACGGATGCGGCAGAAACTGGGCTTCATGACGGAGCAAAAAGAGGATAACGCGCTACTGAATGAATTATTCAGTCTGATGGCGCGAGAGCGCAGCGATTATACCCGCACATTCCGCATGCTGAGTCTGACCGAGCAGCACAGCGCGGCGTCACCGCTACGTGATGAGTTTATTGATCGTGCGGCATTTGATGACTGGTTTGCCCGTTATCGGGGGCGTTTGCAACAAGACGAGATTACCGATAGTGAGCGTCAGCAACTGATGCAAAGCGTTAACCCGGCTCTGGTGTTGCGCAACTGGTTGGCGCAACGGGCGATTGAAGCGGCAGAAAAGGATGATATGACGGAATTGCACCGCCTGCATGAGGCGTTGCGAAATCCTTTCAGCGACAGAGATGATGACTATGTCAGTCGTCCACCCGACTGGGGTAAACGGCTGGAAGTCAGCTGCTCGAGTTAAAGGCTACTTGGTCAACAGCAGCTTGCCAGCCTGAGTTTTACGGAGCAGATATTCTTGCCCGTCATGATCGATAATCAGTTTGCCATCCGGACCTAACAGTGTCTGGCTGGTAATTCGCCGGATGGGCTGCGGGGAAGCGGTCTTGTGACTGGCATCCGTTTCAGGCGTGAGTTTTCTGCTATCCGTATAACGCATAAAAATTAATAATAACTTATATAACAATGATTCTTATTATCAATATTATGGCGGGCCAGAGCAAGCAGTAATTTGTTGAGAAGACAACAAGTTGCGCAGAAATGCCCATCCCGTCAGGAATGGGCACGCATTCAGAAGCGAGTATCTACCGCAGAGGCGAGTTTTTCGACCAGGCGTTCGGTATCTTCCCAGCCCAGACACGGGTCGGTAATGGATTGACCGTAAGTGAGCGGCTGACCGCCGACGATTTTTTGCGTTCCTTCGCGCAGGAAACTTTCCGCCATAATTCCAGCAATCGCCGTAGAGCCATTGCGGATTTGCTGACAAATATCCTCACAAACTTCTAACTGGCGACGGTGCTGCTTCTGGCAGTTACCGTGGCTGAAATCCACCACCAGATGTTCAGGTAAATCAAACTCGTGCAGCGTATCGCAGGCTGCGGCGATATCATCGGCATGATAATTCGGTTTTTTGCCACCACGCATAATAATGTGGCCATACGGGTTGCCGCTGGTCTGATAGATGGTCATCTGACCATTTTTGTCTGGCGAGAGGAACATATGGCTGGCGCGGGCTGCGCGGATAGCATCCACGGCAATCCGCGTGTTGCCATCGGTACCATTTTTAAAACCCACCGGACAGGAGAGTGCCGAAGCCATTTCGCGGTGGATCTGACTTTCGGTAGTACGTGCGCCAATCGCGCCCCAACTGATTAAATCAGCAATAAACTGACCGGTCACCATATCGAGGAACTCAGTCGCGGTAGGGACGCCCAGCTCATTTACCTGTAAAAGTAATTTGCGCGCCAGCTCCAGACCGTGATTTACCCGATAGCTACCGTTTAAATCTGGATCGGAGATGAGTCCTTTCCAGCCGACAACCGTTCGTGGTTTTTCAAAATAGGTGCGCATTACGATTTCCAGCCGTGGCTGGTACTGGTTGCGTAGCGACTGCAGACGGGTGGCGTACTCCATCGCAGCGGTGAGATCGTGGATCGAGCAGGGGCCAATAATGACCAACAGTCGCTTATCTTCACCATTCAGTATTTTTTCAATTCTACGGCGGGAGTCGGTGACATGGGTGGCGACGCCAGGCGTTACGGGATACCGTAGCGCGAGTTCGGCGGGCGTTACCAGGCTCTCAATACGCGCAGTACGGAGTTCGTCAGTTCTGTTCATTACAAGTCTCAGAAATTTGTTGCTTCTACGGCAGGACTACCGGGAAGTGATGTGCATCACGATAAACCAATCGCAGCTGATTTCAAGTGCGAGGTGTGTCACACCTCGCCGGGTGGTTAGCATGATAACAAAAAAGTAAGCTAATGCACTAGTTCTCTAGTACATTCGGCGGCTAAGGCCCATGATATCGAGGATCTTGGTGGCAATCTCTTCTACCGAATAATTGGTACTGTTAATCCACGGGATCTGATTTTTACGGTACAACGCTTCCACTTCCGCGACTTCCATCCTGCACTGACGAAGCGAGGCATAGCGACTGTTCTCCCGACGTTCCTCGCGAATCGCCGCCAGACGTTCCGGGTCGATAGTCAGGCCGAACAATTTGTGCTGAAGTGGTTTGAGTGACGCGGGTAGCACCAGATTATCCATATCGTCGGCAATAAAGGGGTAATTTGCCGCGCGGATACCAAATTGCATTGCCAGATACAGACTGGTGGGGGTTTTACCACAGCGAGAAACACCGAGCAGGATCACCTGAGCCTGGTCCAGATTGCGCAACGAAATACCGTCATCGTGGGCAAGGGTGTAATCAATCGCCGCAATGCGCGCATCATATTTATTGAGATTATTAGGGTTAAGGCCATGGGTACGATGAGCAATCGGCGTTGGATCCAGTTTCATCTCTTGTTGTAGCGGGGCAACCAGCGCCTGAACGATATCCTGGCAAAAGCCTTCACTTTGCAAGATGATAGCGCGAATCTCCGGCAACACGATGGAGTAGAAGACCAGCGGGCGCACACCTGTCTGGTGATAAATTGCGTCAATCTGATCCTTCACTGCCCGTGCACGGCTCTCATTTTCGACAAACGGCAGCGTAATGCTGCTGATAGTGACGGGAAATTGTGACATTACTGCGTGTCCTAATACCTCCGCAGTTATTGCCGTACCATCAGAAATATAAAAAACGTGGCGATCAACAGCATTATCCATTTTGTTCTTCCCGTGATGCAGACATAATTCTATGAAAGCATAAATTAAAAATGCACAGAAGCGTAGAACGTTATGTCTGGTTTATAAAATGAAACTTAAATTTTATTTTTTATGAAAACAGCATTTCATTTTTATGGTTTCGTTTATACCGATGGTTTATGTGGAAATTGTCGAAGAGAGCAGATTTGCGCAACGCTGGGATCAGTCTTAAAAAGTAAAAAAATATATTTGCTTGAACGATTCACCGTTTTTTTCATCCGGTTAAATATGCAAAGATAAATGCGCAGAAATGTGTTTCTCAAACCGTTCATTTATCACAAAAGGATTGTTCGATGTCCAACAATGGCTCGTCACCGCTGGTGCTTTGGTATAACCAACTCGGCATGAATGATGTAGACAGGGTTGGGGGCAAAAATGCCTCCCTGGGTGAAATGATTACTAACCTTTCCGGAATGGGTGTTTCCGTTCCGAATGGTTTCGCCACAACCGCCGACGCGTTTAACCAGTTTCTGGACCAAAGCGGCGTAAACCAGCGCATTTATGAACTGCTGGATAAAACGGATATTGACGATGTTACCCAGCTTGCGAAAGCGGGCGCGCAAATCCGCCAGTGGATTATCGACACTCCCTTCCAGCCTGAGCTGGAAAACGCCATCCGCGAAGCCTATGCACAGCTTTCCGCCGATGACGAAAACGCTTCGTTTGCGGTGCGTTCCTCCGCTACTGCAGAAGATATGCCGGACGCTTCTTTTGCCGGTCAGCAGGAAACTTTCCTCAACGTTCAGGGTTTTGACGCCGTTCTCGTGGCAGTGAAACATGTATTTGCTTCTCTGTTTAACGATCGCGCCATCTCTTATCGTGTGCACCAGGGTTACGATCACCGTGGCGTGGCGCTCTCCGCCGGTGTTCAGCGGATGGTGCGCTCCGACCTCGCATCTTCTGGCGTGATGTTCTCCATTGATACCGAATCCGGCTTTGACCAGGTGGTGTTTATCACTTCCGCATGGGGCCTTGGTGAAATGGTCGTGCAGGGTGCGGTTAACCCGGATGAGTTTTATGTGCATAAACCGACACTTGCGGCGAATCGCCCGGCTATCGTGCGCCGCACCATGGGGTCGAAAAAAATCCGCATGGTTTACGCGCCGACCCAGGAGCACGGCAAGCAGGTTAAAATCGAAGACGTACCGCTGGAACAGCGTGACATCTTCTCGCTGACCAACGAAGAAGTGCAGGAACTGGCAAAACAGGCCGTACAAATTGAGAAACACTACGGTCGCCCGATGGATATTGAGTGGGCGAAAGATGGCCACACCGGCAAACTGTTCATTGTGCAGGCGCGTCCGGAAACCGTGCGCTCACGCGGTCAGGTCATGGAGCGTTATACGCTGCATTCACAGGGTAAGATTATCGCCGAAGGCCGTGCTATCGGTCATCGCATCGGCGCGGGTCCGGTGAAAGTCATCCATGACATCAGCGAAATGAACCGCATCGAACCTGGCGACGTGCTGGTTACTGACATGACCGACCCGGACTGGGAACCGATCATGAAGAAAGCATCTGCCATCGTCACCAACCGTGGCGGTCGTACCTGTCACGCGGCGATCATCGCTCGTGAACTCGGCATTCCGGCGGTAGTGGGCTGTGGTGATGCAACAGAACGGATGAAAGACGGCGAGAACGTCACTGTTTCTTGTGCCGAAGGTGATACCGGTTACGTCTATGCGGAGTTGCTGGAATTTAGCGTGAAAAGCTCCAGCGTAGAAACGATGCCGGACCTGCCGTTGAAGGTGATGATGAACGTCGGTAACCCGGACCGTGCTTTCGACTTCGCCTGCCTGCCGAACGAAGGCGTGGGCCTTGCGCGTCTGGAATTTATCATCAACCGTATGATTGGCGTCCACCCACGCGCACTGCTTGAGTTTGACGATCAGGAACCGCAGTTGCAAAACGAAATCCGCGAGATGATGAAAGGTTTTGATTCTCCGCGTGAATTTTACGTTGGTCGTCTGACTGAAGGGATCGCGACGCTGGGTGCCGCGTTTTATCCGAAGCGCGTCATTGTCCGTCTTTCTGATTTTAAATCGAACGAATATGCCAATCTGGTCGGTGGTGAGCGTTACGAGCCAGATGAAGAGAACCCGATGCTCGGCTTCCGTGGCGCGGGCCGCTATGTTTCCGACAGCTTCCGCGACTGCTTCGCGCTGGAGTGTGAAGCAGTGAAACGTGTGCGCAACGACATGGGGCTGACTAACGTTGAGATCATGATCCCGTTCGTGCGTACCGTTGATCAGGCGAAAGCGGTGGTTGAGGAACTGGCGCGTCAGGGGCTGAAACGTGGCGAGAACGGGCTGAAAATCATCATGATGTGTGAAATTCCGTCCAACGCCTTGCTGGCAGAGCAGTTCCTGGAATATTTCGACGGCTTCTCAATTGGCTCAAACGACATGACGCAGCTGGCGCTCGGTCTGGATCGTGACTCCGGCGTGGTGTCCGAACTGTTCGATGAGCGCAACGATGCGGTGAAAGCACTGCTGTCGATGGCGATTCGTGCCGCGAAGAAACAGGGCAAATATGTCGGGATTTGCGGTCAGGGTCCATCCGACCACGAAGACTTTGCTGCATGGTTGATGGAAGAGGGGATCGATAGCCTGTCTCTGAACCCGGACACCGTGGTGCAAACCTGGTTAAGCCTGGCTGAACTGAAGAAATAAAATAAATACCCGGCGGCGTTTTGTCGCCGGGTTTATGTGATCCCCGAAGATGAAACTTATTCAATCTCTTCACAGACATCCTGAGTTAATCGCCGCATAATATCTTTCCTTAACAAAAACTTTTGTATTTTACCTGAGGCAGTGCGCGGTAGTTTTTCGATTACCACGATATGTTCAGGATATTTATATTTCGCGACCCGTTTACGGCTAAAAAATGCCACTACATCTTCCAGCGATAATGAATGATGCGGTGCTTTCAGCACGACATAAGCGCATGAACGTTCACCTAAGCGTTCATCGGGCATTGCAACCACACAAGCATCGTGAATTTTAGGATGCTGCAATAAAATATCTTCCACTTCACGGCTGCTAATATTTTCGCCGCCGCGGACAATAATATCTTTCTTGCGCCCGGTTATTTTTATATAGCCAGCCTCATCCATGCGGCAGAGATCGCCGCTGTAATACCAGCCTTCTTCATCCAGCGCACGGGCGGTTAATTCAGGTTCATCAAAATACCCCATAAACACATTGGGGCCACGCGAGGCTTCTTCACCTTCGCAACCTGGCGGTAAAGTCTTGCGTGCGTCATCGACCACTTTAATCTCTACACCTGCGGCAGCGTAACCGTCGGTGTGCATAAAGCGCGGCAAAGGATCGTCGAGATTCACCACCGCATGCGGCGAACTTTCTGTGGAACCATAAACACTTAATAATTTAATGCCGCGCTGCTGGCATTCACGCGCCACTTTTTTGGGGATTGTGGTACCGCCGCAAAGAAAGAAACGCAGCGCTGAAAGGTCTGCGGGCTGTTTCTCTAGTAAATTCAAAAGATCATAGACAAACGGCGTTGCGCCGAGCATACAGGTGCAACGCTGCTGCTCAAGCAGCGCGAGACACGCAGCAGGAGTGAAAATATCTAACAACACGCTGCGAGCACCAATCAAAAAAGGTGCTGTTACGCCATGCAGAAAGCCCGTTGCGTGACCAAGTGGCGCAGGCATCATAAAGACATCCTGCCAGGTCAGATTTAGCCGCGCGCAATAAGCCCGCTCACTGGCGAGAATATTGTTATGCGTTAGCATCACACCCTTTGGCAGACCCTCGGTTCCGGAGGTAAATAGCACAGCGGCTAATTCATCGCCGTGGACCGTTATCGCCGTGGTCAGAGGAGTATTGTCGGCGAGAATCTGACTTAATGAGAGGGAAGAGGTGGCGGGAGCCAGTTTGTCCACGCCGACAATTTGTTGTAGTTGTGGAAGCTGATTTTGCAGCGGCAGGATTAAATCTACCGGACGCGTTTGTTTAAACAACGTCGGTGCAAAGAACATTTTTGCCTGACACTTATTGAGCACCCACACCAGTTCTGCTTCCCGCCAGGAAGGTAACAGCGGCACGGAAACCGCACCGGTTTTCAGGCAGGCAAGATAGATAACGGTAAATTCACACCAGCCTGGCAGTTGAAATGCGATGCGATCGCCTGATTCAATACCCTTCGCTAACATCCAGTTTGCCAGACAGCTCGCGGCGTGATCGAGCGCGCTATAGGTGTACGTTGCACCATGATTGTCGACCACGGCAATTTTGTCTGGCATCGCACGAGCGGTCTGCTGCCAGTAATCGGCCAGTGAAGCATCGCCCCATAACCCTTGCTGACGATACGCCGCACGACGTTGTTCGTTGAACGTTAATGTCACTTTCATTTTGGACTCTCGAAACAGAACATCAGGCCCGAGATGCGGGCCTGTGGGATGCATGATTAGCCGTAGCGAAATTCAATACCGAAGGTGCCTGCGGGATATTGCCACTGTTCGAGAATAGTGTTGCCGCACAGCACCCGACAGGTGCCGCACTCCAGACAACCGGCGGAATCGAAATGAATGTTTCCTGCGTCATCCTGCTTATAAAGTCCGGCAGGGCAAGCTTTCATTAATTTACGGAATTCATTGATATCGGGATTTGCCGCCAAAATGATATGCGGGTGGCCCTCATCAACATGGAATTTATTGACGCCTAATTTGATGTCGACGTTAACCGTAGCGTTCTGGCTCATAGCGCGGTTGCTCCCTTAATGCCATCTTTCAGCAAGTTGATCAGCCCAATTTTCTTCGCGTGTCCCATGATCATTTTGCGTACCGGCTGGTTTGGTTTGCCGTCAATGGTGAACATATCGTTCATGATGTCGGCGACCATTCGTGGGTATTGGCTAAACAGGCGCGGGTTTTCCATCAGCGCCGGGAGCTTGCGGAAATGCTGCATATCGCGCATAACACAACTTTGTTCCAGCTCACGTTTGTATTGCGCCAGACTGCTGGCGGAGAAATCCGCGCGTTCTTTGGCGGCGATCACCGTTGTGGCGGCAGCCTGAGCTGATGCAATGGCTAAATCCATGCCGCGAACTGTAAAACCCAAATTCAGGCAGAAGCCTGCGGCGTCACCAACGATCATCACGCCATCGTTAACCAGCTGCGGCACCATTGCCAGACCGCCCTCCGGCACCATATGCGCGGAATATTCAAGCAGTTTGCCGCCGCTAATCAGCGGGCGAATGGCGGGGTGTTGTTTAAAATCTTCCAGCATTTGCGGCACGCTTTTTTGCGCATGGGCGATATCACCCAATCCACAAACCAGCCCCAACGATACGGAATCCTTGTTGGTATAGAGGAATCCGCCGCCCATCAGGCCGTCAGAAGGGGAACCGGCAAACAGCCAGGCGGCACCTTCCTCGCCCGTAACATTAAAGCGATCGTTGATCTGTTCTGGTGTCAGGCCTATAACCTCTTTAACACCAACAGCGTAATGATGCGGATCGGAAGCGGAAACCATTCCCAGCGAGCGGCCAAGCATCGAGTTAACGCCATCAGCCAGAATCACTACATTCGCTTCGAGAATATCATCCCCGGCCTGGACGCCAGTGACCTTGTTTCCTTCACGAACCAGCGCATCGACGCGTACGCCCGGGATAAACTGCGCGCCCGCCTGCTCGGCTTGTTCCATCAACCACGGGTCCAGACGATTACGCAATACGGTATAAGACGCGTGTTGCGGAACATCTGGTTGCTCGCGGTGAAAATCGAGGGTAACGGCGCTTTCTTCGGTTAAGAAGGAGATTTTCTCGCGTGTGACCTTGCGTTCTATCGGCGCTGATGCTGCAAAGCCTGGAATAATTGCTTCGAGTGTGTGGGCATAAAGACGCCCGCCGGTCATGTTTTTACATCCGGCACTGTCGCCGCGTTCTATCACCAGGACATCCAGCCCGGCTCGCGCCATGACCAGTGCGGCAACGCTACCGGCAACGCCCGCACCGACCACAATGGCATCAAATTTGTCATCCGACATGCGTTATGCTCCCTTCCCGCTGCGTTTACAGCGGGAGATGTGGTTGAAAGGGAATTAGCGACTCAACTGGCTAATCAGGGCAGGGACGACTTTGTAGATATCGCCCACCAGACCGTAGTCGGCATAGTTGAAGATTGGCGCATTTTTATCTTTATTAATGGCGACAATCACTTTTGCGCCGTTGCCGCCAACCATATGCTGGATCTGCCCGGAGATCCCCAGCGTCAGGTAGAGATCGGATTTCAGCAACACGCCGGAGACACCGATATAACGTTCACGCTCCATCCAGTTCTCGCCTTCGGCAATTGGACGTGAACAGCCGACTTCAGCATTCAGCACCGCCGCCAGTTCGTGGACCATTTTCAGGTCATCCTGCGCCGCCAGACCACGACCGACGCCAACCACACGTTTTGCTTTGCTCAGGTCCACGCTGCTTGCCGCTTTCGCACGGCGTTCGCGACAGAGAATTTCATGACGCGGGGCAACATAAGGTACCGTTTCTGTCGGGCACTGATGAGAGATATCACGGGTGCACGGCTCCTGAACACCGGGTGCAAGGGTAATGATCGCCAGCGGGCTGTTGATCTTTTCCTGAGCGAACGCTAACCCGCCATACATCCGGTGTTCGGCGCAAATGTGACCATCGACAATATCCACCGCCGTGGCATCGTTCACCAGCGCCGCATTCAGTTGCACACTTAACCGTGCTGCCAGAGCTTTACCACGTTTCGTCGCGGCCAACAGCAACATAGCGGGGTGTTTATCTTTCAGCAGGGCAGCAATGCTTTCGGCGTAATTTTCAGTACGTTGCAGCGCGTCGTTTTGCTCAAGAACATAAATGCATTTTGGCCCATAAGGCATAACTGCTTGCGCCTGCTCGGTATTTTGTACAATGGCATACACCTGTTGGCCCCATTGCTGAGCGCCGCCAAACAGTTCAGCATAACGTTCAGGATTATCGCTAAAGACCCAGACGCTGTTTAATTGACTCATCGTTTCTTCTCCGTAGGCTTCAGTTCAGGGCTTTCTTCAGATGTTCCGCCAGCTCGGCAATGGCCTCCGGCGAATCGTTATCGAGAATGATGTGCTTACGTTCTGTTTGCGGCGGTACGCGAATGCCGGTCAGTTCAGCAAGTGGTGCGCTCTGGCTCCAGCCAATATCACTTGCCTGCCACTGATTTACCGGTTTTTTACCCGCGCCGAGAATGGCTTTCATCGAAGGAATACGTGGCACGTTAATATCGGAGGTGACGCAGAGCACGGCTGGAACAGAGAGTTCAATAACTTCAACATCATCTTCAAGCGTGCGTTCAATCACCAGTGTATTGCCCTGACGCTGAATAGCACTCACTGCATTAATCACCGGAAGTTGCAGAATTTCTCCGACCAGCAAGCCAACCTGCTGGGCATAAAGGTCGCCGGAACCTTCACCAAAGATCAGTAAATCGAAGCCGATCTTTTCAACTGCTGTCGCCAGCGCCTTTGCGGTATCGAGAGGCAGTGCATGCTCAAGTTGTGCATCCTGCACCATATACAGGCTGTGCGGCCCGCGGGATAGCACGTCTTTGCGCACTTTCGAGTTCTGCAACAAAGAGCCGCCGACGGTCAGCGCGGCTATCTCATCGTCATCTGTTGCAAGCTGGCTTGCAGCTTCAATGGCATTGAGATCGAACTGGCTGATTTTGGCGTCGGCATTGTCGAAATTCAGGGTGTATTCTGGAGTGACAACAATGTCCTGTTCTTCAGGCACCAGCTTAAAGCAGGTTATTATTTTCATGATTTCTCCTGTGAGTCGCATACGGAACCATCTCCGATGGAAGGTAAAAATGGCCTGAAAATAGTGTGCGATAGCGGTGCGGGGTTTTCGACGGAGCAAGCTGTTTTCCTTGCCAACAATCTTGCAAAAAAAATGCGATCGCTAAAACAAAAGTGCAATTTGCGGCAATATAGTTATTCCATGACCGTGCAATCTTGCATTCAGTGTAAATAATCTTGTTTAGCTCTCGCTAAACGCGGTTGTATAACCGCAATACACGCCGTATTTTATCCGGCATATATTGTTTTTGTTTGCTCATGGAATAGGGAGGTTGTCATGTATCAACGCTGTTTTGATAATGCCAGTGAAACGCTGTTTGTCGCCGGTAAAACGCCACGGCTTTCACGTTTCGCATTTAGCGATGATCCAAAATGGGAGTCTGGACATCACGTTCATGACAATGAAACCGAGCTGATTTACGTCAAGAAAGGGGTAGCAAGGTTTACCATCGATTCTTCGTTATATGTCGCGCATGCCGATGACATTGTGGTGATAGAACGTGGCAGGCTGCATGCGGTGGCCTCTGACGTTAACGATCCGGCAACGACGTGTACCTGTGCGCTGTACGGCTTTCAGTTTCAGGGGGCTGAGGAAAATCAGCTACTGCAACCGCATTCTTGCCCGGTAATTGCCGCAGGGCAGGGAAAAGAAGTCATTAAAACCTTATTTAATGAGCTAAGTGTGATTTTGCCGCAAAGTAAAAATAGCCAAACATCTTCGTTATGGGACGCATTTGCCTATACGTTAGCAATTCTTTACTACGAAAACTTTAAAAATGCTTATCGTTCGGAGCAGGGATATATTAAAAAAGATGTTCTGATAAAAGATATTCTTTTCTATCTGAATAATAACTATCGCGAAAAAATCACTTTAGAGCAGTTATCGAAAAAATTTCGTGCCAGCGTCAGTTATATCTGCCATGAATTTACCAAAGAGTATCGTATTTCCCCTATTAACTATGTTATTCAACGGCGTATGACGGAAGCGAAATGGTCACTCACTAATACTGAATTATCACAGGCAGAGATCTCCTGGCGTGTGGGTTATGAAAATGTCGATCACTTTGCCAAACTGTTTTTGCGCCATGTCGGCTGTTCGCCCAGCGATTACCGCAGGCAATTTAAAAACTGTTTTGCGGAACAAGAAATCCTATCTGAATTTCCTCAACCAGTAAGTCTTGCCGGATAAATCTGGCGGCGCAGTTTGTTAAGAAGCTGCGCCGCCTGCAGATTATTTGTTCTGATAATCTTTCAGGATCTGCCGACCTGCTACGTAAATCATAATTTCGTCTGTACCGCCGCCGATACGTTCACAACGGACATCACGCCAGAAGCGGGAGACGCGCGCCTCATCGGTATAGCCCAGACCGCCCATGATTTGAATCGCATCATCAATGACTTCCATTGCGGTACGTGCGCAGTACAGTTTTGCCAGCGCCGCGCTGGTGCGCAGTGACTGATGCTGATCGGCTTGCCATGCCACTTTCAACACCATGTTGCGCATGTTGTCGATCTTAATCGCCATCAGCGCCAGTTTTTCCTGGATCATCTGGTTATGACCAATTGGCTTACCAAAAGCGATACGCTGGTTGGCATAGCGGGCGGCATCTTCAAAGGCACACTCGGCAAAGCCGGTGCTGCGCGCGGCGTTGATCAGGCGCTCCATCTCAAAGTTGTACATCACATTGAGGAAACCCATTCCTTCTTCGCCCACCATGTCGCTCTCTTCAACTTCCACGTTGTCGAGATAGACTTCGCAGGTGCTGAGCATATGCCAGCCGATTTTATGCAGTGGATTGATTTTAATGCCGGGTTTACTGGAGTCGACCCACCACAGAGTAAAGGCCTTTTTCGGATCTTTCGGTTGCGGATCGCGCGCCAACACCAGCATATATGGGTACTCTTTCGCACCGGTAATAAAGGTTTTCTGTCCGTTGATGTAAACCTTGCCGTTTTTACGCGTGTAAGTGGTAGTGGCACTGTTGTTGTCTGAGCCTGCGCCTGGCTCCGTCAATGCCAGGGCATAGGCGGGATCACCCGTTTTCAGGGTGCTCTCTGCCGTTTTACGTAGCTGCTCTGCAGAACCGAAACGGCGCATACTGTGAATACATTGACCGTTGGTAATCAAAAATGCCGGAGCACCGCATTTTGACACTTCCATCAGCGCCAGCATTTGGGTGACGTAATCCGCAGGGATACCACCAAATTCTTCCGGCACGCCAAGCATGGAAATACCGTTATCCGCCAGTGCCCGCATAAACTCACGCGGGTATGTCCCGTTTTGATCGCAGGTGCGGAAATACTCTTCCGGAAAGTTAGTCGTAATCAGTTCGCGAATACTGGCCAGCAGCAGTTCTTGTTCTTCAGTTAAAGAGAAATCCATCATTATACTCCTGTTAATGAGCCGCTTCAGGCAGGACAAAACCCATCGCCGCATCGATAAATAATCTTTCGTCCATCAGTTTGAGTTCTGGCGAAATCACTGGGGTGAAATCCATTTTGTCGAGAATATCTTTTTGTAAATCGACGCCAGGAGCGATTTCGATTAAATGCAGGCCGTCTTCTTTTAGCGTGAATACGGCGCGCTCAGTGATATAACGAACATCCAGCCCTCGCTCGAGAGCGATTTTTCCGCTGAAAGTTATTTCCGGTAGTTCCCGAATAAATTTCTTCACCCGTCCTTCCTGGACGATATTTAATTTGCCGTCGGTAATTTCTGTTTTTAAACTGCCCGCAGTTAATGTGCCGCAGAAAACGATTTTCTTCGAAGTGGCACTGATATCAATAAATCCACCGGTGCCCATGATTTTACCATTGAATTTATGCACGCCGACGTTACCGTGCTGGTCGACTTCAGCAAAACTCAAATAACAAACATCCAGACCACCACCGTGATAAAAATCAAACTGGGACGTCATATCCAGAATGGCGCGGGTATTCACGTTCGCGCCAAAGGCGATCCCCTGTGAAGTAATACCGCCAATCGGACCTGTTTCTACCGTCAGAATAAAGTCATCAGCACAACCTTCTTCCCGGGCGACCAGGCCAATGCCGTCAGCAATACCGACGCCGACATTCCCCACTGCGCCTTTGCGCATTTCGAATAATGCACGCCGTGCAACTAATTTACGTTGGTTTAGGGGCAGGCTAAGTTTGGTGCTGTCATCAAGAGTGAAGTCACCAGAAATAAAGCGGTTAACCGGCGCACCGCCATACAGTTGGGTTTGATCCGGATCGACCACCACAATATCCACCAGATAACCCGGAATACGGACAGATTTAGGATGCAGCGTGGCTTTCTTAACCATTTTCTGCACCTGCATCATCACAATACCTCCGTTATTGTGCACCGCCTGGGCAATAACCAATGCGTCGAGATACATCACCTCATCTTCAAAAGTGGCGTAGCCTTCGCTGTCGCAGGTGGTAGCGCGAATGAAGGCGATATCTGGCGCTATCGCTTTGTAATAGAGATATTCTTTGTTATCAAACTCGACCAGTTTAATCAGGTCTTCTTTAGTGACTTCATTCAGTTTGCCGCCTTGCTGGCGTGGATCGACAAATGTTCCGATGCCAATATCACTAATAATACCAGGCTGGTGGGCTGCGGCGGCGCGTAAGGTTTGTGTAAGTACACCTTGTGGATAGTTATAAGCAATAATTTTATTTTGTTCTGCGAGTTCAGAAATACGCGGCGATTGTCCCCAGTGACCGCATAATGCCCATTTCACCAGACCTTCTTGCGCCAGCGGACTAATACCACGGTCGGCGCGATCGCCAAGCCCTGTTGGACTAATAATCGATAAATTACGTGGTGTTTGAGTCTGTTTATATTTATCAGCAAGAGCAGTAATTAACGTGGTGGCTTCCAGAATACCGCCGCCAGCGCCTAACACACAAAGTGTTGCTTCGTCGGGAATATAATTCACCGCTTCCTGTGCCGACAGGACCGGCACTCGTCCATTAATACGAGGTGGTTTTACAGGTTTCATTGTTAATTCCTGATTCAGGTGTGATTTTCCCTACGCCAGATGGAGAATTAGCGCACAGAGACTCACGAAATATTTTTATTAAATACGGTTAAAAATACTTTTTTAGTTCGGCGGGGGAGGGTATTCCCGCCGAAATATTATTGCTTATGCCTGATGTAAAATAGTTAATACCGTACGCAAATCATTTACCGAGATTTGGCCTGGCGCAGAGGCTTTTTTTACCGCACCAAAAGTTGCCGCCGACCCAAATACTTCACCAGCCAGACGAGAAATTACGCCAGTTTTTGCCATCGACATCGTGATGATTGGACGATCGGCATACTGCTCCTGCATCTCCAGGGTCGCGGCAAGCAACGTCAGCACATCGCTGGTACTTTGCGGCATCAGCGCAATCTTAGGAATATCGGCGTCGAAGGACTGCATTTTGCGCAGACGGGCAATGATTTCTTCGGCTTCCGGCGTTTTATGGAAGTCATGGTTGGACATGACAACTTTCACATCATGCGCGTGGGCGTAGGCGACGGTTTCTTTAACCTGATCATCGCCGGTAAATAACTCCAGATCGATCATATCAACCAGGCCACTGTCGATGGCTGCACGATTGAGTGCAATATAAGCCTCGGTGGAAATCGCCTGCTCGCCGCCTTCTTTGGCACTGCGGAAGGTAAACAGCAGCGGTTTTTCTGGCATGGTTTCACGGAGAATTTTTGCTGCCGCTATGACAGACTCCACATTGGAGAGATCGGCATAGTGGTCCACACGCCATTCCAGAATATCAAAGTCCGCTTCACGATAGGCGAGAGCTTCGGATTTCACGCTGGCGATATCTTTCGCCATCAGCGAGACGATGATTTTAGGTGCGCCCGTACCAATGACGAGATCTTTTACAGTTACGGTTTTCATTTTTTACCCTTTCTGCACGCGGTCAGCCTGTCAGGCACCGAACCCCATGACCTGTTTAACATATTCCAGAGGGAAATCTTTGCCAGTCCATAACGTGAACTGTTCAGCCCCTTGCCACAACAACATGCCGTATCCATCAATCGTTTTGCAACCCGCTTGTTGCGCCTGCTGCAATAACTTCGTCATATGCGGGTTATACACGCATTCAGTGACCAGAAGTCCCGGATGTAACAGACTGATATCATTAACCAATGATTCATTCTCAAGGGGTTTCATACCCACTTTGGTGCCATTGGTTAAAATGTCGGCGGAAGCCAGGGCTTCAGCAAAGGCTTGCTGATCGGCGAGATCGGTGACTGTCACGACGCAATCGGTGTTTTCGTTAACCCGCTGCGCGAAGGCGAGGGCTTTATCGAAGAACTCATCCCGACGGTTAAAGAGTTTAATTTCTTTTAAACCTTCAATTGCCCCCTGCGCGCCAATTGCCGTTGAGGCACCTCCGGCCCCTAACAGCACCATCGTTTTGCCTTTGATATCAAAACCGCTCTCTTTAATGGCGCGAATATGGCCCGTGCCGTCGGTGTTATAGCCACGCAGATAGCCATCATCATTTACGATGGTGTTGATGGCACCCACCAGTTTGGCTGCTGGCGTTAATTCATCAACATATTCACACGCCAGTTGTTTGTTCGGCATTGATACACCAGTTCCGCGCATTTTGAGGGCTTTTAATCCTTCAATTGCTCCGGGAAAACTATCGTTATCCACTTCAAAGGCCATATAGGTAAATGGCAATCCCGCTTTTTCTAAGGCTTTATTCTGCATTTCGGGCGATAAACTGTGGCGGATGGGATAGGCCATCAACCCAATCAATTCGTATTTTGCGGTAACATCCATAATTAACTCCTTTAACCTCTATGCTTAATTGTGTTTAACCGGGTGCTAAATTTATGCTCGCCAAACCGCACATCATTTTCAGGAATAATGAAAACGCGGTAATAGCGGATAAAAACAATAATTGCGGTAATCAGGGCCAGCAGCGCGAAAGTAAAATCGAGAACAATGATATATTGCAGGCCGATGTTCGACAGATAACCGGTAATCAGCGGAATAACAAAGTTAGCCAGTCCACCCATCATCATATATATACTGGTGACTTTGGCTTTGCTTTTTGGGAAAAACTCTGACATGACCGAAACGCCGAGCTGTAAAATGCCGCCAGCTGCTGAGAAACCGATAACAAAGGCTCCGGCATTACACACCAATGGAGAAGGGTACAGGTAGATAATGGCAGCTGTTATTGTTGCCAGTGCAGAGTTAAATACATTAGCCCAGATGGGCCGGACCATTTTTTTCAGCAGTGCGGCAAAAATAAAGACACAGACCAGCGAACCCATACTGTAATAAGAGATGGTTTTTAATGCCTCAGCTTCTGACATACCAGCAAAAGCCATCGCATATTTGGGCATCCACACCACAATCACATAAAAGGTCGAGAATGCGGCTACACCGAACAGTACTGATGAAACACCTTCCAGCCAGACTAACGGTTTGCTGTTCATTTGCGGTAATTCATTAGCTACGCTGGCGTCCACCAACTGGCTGGGGAATTTGCTTTTCAACAGCATCAGCGTGATCAGTACAAACAGAATACCCGGAATAATCAGCCCATAGCCGTACCAGATGTTATTGAGCAACATATAGCTCACCAGCATTGGGTAGAACATTTGCCCGAATGACACCATCGCTTTAACCAGTATGACCGCCGAACCAGAGGCTTTCGGAAAGCATTCCATAAGCGCGGGGTAGCCACCCGTATCCAGCGCTGAGTTAGCGATACCTACGCACACTGCCAGACAGTAGGCGAGAGTTAAATTCGGGCAAGCAGGAATACCAAAGAAGAATAGCAGATACATTATTACTGCCATTAATATCACCGCCCGACGACCAAACTTATCGGAGATCACTCCGAAGAATAAAATACTGATCAATCGCCCCAATCCGATACCGGAAATTAAATAGGCAATGCCCGCGTTGTCAGTGGAAAACTTTTCTGCCAAAGATGTCATGTTTTGGGCAAGCGTAATAACACTAATGCCGTGCAGGAAATAGCTGAAGTAAATACAAAGAACAGCCAGGATAAATGGCGTGCTGAAAGCCTTATTTTGAGACATTTTCACAGCTCCTTGCTGAAAGATAATTTCGTTACCGTACGTATTGTTCTCCGACGGTTTACATAATTACTATACTGAAGATAATTTTCCCTGGGTACATGGCATAAAGTTTATGTTTCCAGGAATATTGCATGTCATAGTTTGTTTTTGATCGCGATTTTCCTTAGTTAGCGCAGAAAGAGTTATTTATCCGTAAGATCTTGCATAACCTGAAAAGAATATTGCATTACCCACCCGGAGCGATATTTTCCTTTAGCGTGTGATGCCGCGTTTCTTTGCGACTGCGTAAGCCAATAAACAGTGCCAGTATAAAGCCGATAGCAGCGATGGCGGTATCGAACCACATAATATCGGCAATACTTCTTTGCGAAAGATGAGCCGTAATCAACGGAATGGTAAATGTTGCAATGCTGCCCGCACTGTAATAGATCCCCGTTGCTTTTCCTTTAGCGTAGGGAAAACGTTCCGCCATTAACGTCAGGCCAATTTGTACAACACCGCCTGCGGAGGTAAAACCGATGACGAAAGCAAATATTATCACCACATAAAATGTGGGATGCAGGCAGACGGTGAGCAGGGCGATAAATGAGATAAAGGTGTACAGCATCAGTAATGTTGTTGGGCGAACGGTATTACGAATGAGTGGAGCAGTAATAAATACACACAGCACTGAGAGATCCCCTCATAATTTCCCCAAAACGTAACCATGTGTGAATAGATTTTG